>Ga0209274_10000003_pt1 | contig 328943 bp, 268 predicted proteins | sample HubBroMetageREF1_FD_188343 | JGI IMG/M metagenome (GOLD analysis project Ga0209274, IMG submission 188343) | Reference soil microbial communities from the Hubbard Brook experimental Forest, New Hampshire, USA - Hubbard Brook CCASE Soil... | ecosystem: Environmental > Terrestrial > Soil >...
CGCTGCCACGTTCACAGACTGAGAAGCGTTGGCGAACAAGGCTGCTACGTTTGCGGGGGGTTGTGTATCCGTGGAAGTATCGGGCCAAACTGTAATCGCATTTGCGGGTACTGGCAGAGTGGTGCCAGGGTAGGAGACAGTGCACTTGGGTACGGCAAAGTAGCAGCGGTCCCCGGTGACGGAGTCAACACTGATGAATGCCCAGACGTTCGGGGACGTAGCGGAATCCCACACGATCCAGACCTGGCCGGTGTCAGTAGTCGTTCCGCCACGGCTATCAACCAGGTTGAAATTGATAGTCGTGTTATTGGTGTAGTGGAAAGTTGCGCCACCACCTGAGACGAGGCTGGTGCCGTTGTTGTAAGCGGCGAGGGCGAGTGTCTGCCACTGCGACGACGCACCCGCAATCAAGACTTTCAAAGTTTGAGCGTGTGCCTGAGGAGCAATGCCCCCGAGCAGGGTCAGCACCAGCATCGCCAAGATTGATTTGATACGCGACATTTTAAATTTCCTTTCGAGGGTAGTTTCGACAACATCGTCCATATGCGAAGGGGATCTGCCTATGGGCAAACGAAGCGTAGATTGGCCTGTTGGTAATGTCAAGTAAATTGATAGAGTTACTATATTAAAATTAGGTTAACGGCAGGAGAAAGTCGAACCCCCCGGAACCCGCGCGGGACGCCAAAAGCCCGGCAAAAGTGGGACCGTGCCATCGGCCGTTAGCGCGGTTCTTTCGAAAGCTGATTGCCGTGTCGGAGTCGATCCATCGAACTAATGCGGCTGAGGGGTCGCCGTCGTTGCAGCCGTTCCCGGCTCCGGAAGCGACCGTAGCTCGTGCTCCATCCATTCCAGATTCGTGCTGTAAGGGAAAGCTGCCTTGAACTCTTCCAACGTTTTGTAGAGCACGACGGGTGTGCCCGCGGGGACCGCCGCCCTCAGTTTTTCTTTGACAGCCTTCGGCGTGTCGGTCTCGAACAGCAATTGCTGAAACCGGAATTTCTTTGCCTGGATCTTTGGCAGCCACTCAAACGTTTCCAGCGCGGCCGCTCTCTTCAAGAATTCCGGTTTCAGATAGTCTTGCCGCTCGTCTTGCGGCACCAACGGAGAAGTGGCCATCCAGGTTGGCCAATCACCCCAGGGATCCAGGACATCGAGCACCTTGATGCGCGGATCAGCCGCCGAAGCCAGGATCGCGATGGTGGCTCCCGATCCCTGCCCGAACATGCCCACGCGGGTCATGTCGAGATCGCCGCGATCGGTCAGGTAATTCAGCACCATCTGGACGTCGTGTGCCGAGGTGGCCAGCGATTCCTGCAGTTCACTGAGGAACCACTGCTTCATCGGCCGGTCGTGATAGCGATGTCCGGTGAGCGCGGAAACGAAGCCCACGGCGGCAAAGCCGTCCTTGATCAGGGCCTTTTGGAAGATTTCATTCTTGTAGGGGTCCGTGTCCGCCGGATAGCCGTAGAGATTCACAATTACCGGCGGATTCTTCATCCCCGAAGGCTTGATCAAGTAAACGTCGAGTGGATCACCCCATCGCCACTGCAACTGGATCAATTGCACGGTGTAGCCAGGGTGAGTGTCATCTGTATAGGCGATGAGCGGCGGAACCGGCCGGAGATGGCTGCTGCTCAAACCGGGCGAGGTCCAGTCCTCGGTAACTCCAGCGAAACGGGCGTCGGCTGGATCGGCAATCGGCGGAGAGGCCGGCAAGAATTGAGCGGCGCCGTTCGGCGCCAAAGACAACAGTGCTATTCCCAGAGCAAGAATTCTTGTGACGGATGGCAGCAGATGAGGCATATCGGTAAGAAAGTTCCTTTTCCGTAGATGGAAGCGTCTTTAGAGCCTTTCGACCATATACAGTATCTCGATCTATTTACTTGACATAATACCAGAACTTCTCTACCCTACGCTCATTCCGCCCGTCCCGCGGCCCATAAGCCAATTGCGCGAATGGGGTTTTGTCGAAAACGAAAACGAGGATAGGCGCTGCTTCCTGCACCCCACGTTGAAAATCAGCGATATCACATGGACCGATTGAAAAAACAGCCGGCAGAATTCGCGTCAATCGGGGGGCCGACCTGCCGTTCCGGACTCTGGTTTGCGTTTTCAACCCTTCAAAAGAGTGCTGTCCGGGAGCAATCGGTGTGAGAGTCTCCGCGCTGTACGGTTTTTGTCGCCTCACTATTACTATCCTCACACTCGTGCTCTTCGGGTTGTCGTCCAGCTTCGGTCAGGAGCTGCCGAAGGCGCCGGGGAACAAGAGCGCTATTAACGGGACGATCACGGACCAAACTGGAGCGGTCGTAACCGGCGCCAAAGTGCTGCTGAAGAACGAGGCCAGGGAAACATTTGAAACCCAGAGCAACGACAAAGGCACATATTCCTTTACCGCACTCAACCCGGGAATTTATACCCTGACGGTAACAGCTCCTAACTTCGCTGCGAAGACCTTCGACAACATCGTGTTGAACGCGGTTCCCGAGTTAACACTTGACGCTGCGCTGGAACCGGCAAGCCAGAAAACCGAAGTCAACGTGGAATCCGGCGGTGCAGGACAGGTGGAGACCGAGACCGCCAGCGTTTCCGGCACGATCACAGAAAAGGAAGTAGTGTCGATCGGACTCAACGGCCGCAATTTCACTCAGCTCATCGCCCTCGCTCCCGGCGTGAGCAATCAGACTGGGCAAGACGAAGCCAAGGTGGGAGTGGTAGGCAGTGTCAAGTACAGCGTGAATGGAGGCCGCGTCGAGTACAACACCTTCGAAGTAGATGGCAGCGACGTGCTTAACACCGGCCTTAACGGCGCCTCGAGCACGCTGATGGTCTTTCCCAGTCTGGACGCTATTCAGGAAGTGAAGGTGCTGACCTCCAACTACGGCGCCCAGTTCGGGCGGACCGCCTCCGGGACCGTGCAGGTGACAACCAAGTCCGGAACACCCCAGCTGCACGGCAACCTCTACGAATTCATCCGCAACGAAATGTTTAACGCGCGCAATTACTTCGACGTCGTCTATACGACGCCGCCACCTCTCGGGCAAACCTGTTGTGGGCAGACATTCGGTACCAAGGCTCCGCTCTATCGCCGGCAGGATTTCGGCGGTACGATCGGCGGTCCGCTCTTCATTCCGGGCGTTTTCAACACCAAAAAAGACAAGACCTTTTTCTTTTTCTCGGAGGAATTCCGCCTGGAGAAGACTCCCACGGAATACAACCAGGCGGTGCCGGGGCTGAAAGAGCGCGGTCTGATCTTGACGCCGCAGGGGGTACAGAAGAACCTTCAGGTCAGTCCGGTCACTGGAGCGGTTTACCAGGACTTCGATTTTAGTGACGTGTGCCCGCCGGGCGGAGCGCCCTTTGTTCGTGCGCAATTTCCCGACTGTCCATCCGTGACGCCGGCCGGGGGTGGGCTGCTCGAGGCGGCGACACAATTGGAGGTGCCGGCAGTTTTTGGGGTACCGTTCCGGGGCGTGGACAAGAACGCGATGGCAATCTTGAACTCGAACCTGATCCCGCTGCCCAATGCCCCTTATGGTTGCAACTTCACGTTGCCGAATCTCAATTCTGACCTCACCAACCTCGACCCGACCGACCCCAACCATTGTTACAACGCCAGCGTTTCCCCATCCACCTACTGGCGTGAGGAGTTATTTCGCGTTGATCAAGCATTGACTAACAACCTCAAGGTGTCGTTTCGCTATATCCGCGATGCGTGGAATACGTCAGTGCTGACTCCCCAGTGGGGGGTTGTGCGCAATAGCTTTCCGACCGTGCAGAACAGATTCTTTGGGCCCGGCACAAGCCTGGTCGCGCGATTGACGGACACGATATCTCCGACGCTGCTGAACGATTTGGTCCTCAGCTATGTCAATTCGAGCATTACGTTGGCTGACCAGAACGGGCCAGGTGGCGCCCAGTTCCAACGCAATCCCACACTCGATCAACCGCTGGTTCCTAGCGCCTCGGCTCCGGGAGTATGCAATCCGACGTTGAGTGTCGACCCCGCAACTCTTATCCCGGAATGCGCCATAGGCTACATTTTCAATAACGGCTTTGGCGGCAAGATGCCGGGAGTCGATTTCCTGGGCACGAATGCCGCTTACGGCGGTGAGGGCTTTGCCGCCGATCCCTCCTATATGCCGTGGGGCCACACTAGTCCAACCTACTCCGTGCGTGACGATTTGGGTAAAGCGATCGGCAAACACACACTGCAATTTGGCGCGCAGTACGTGTACTTCCAGCGCAATCAAACCAACAATGCCATCGGCGCAGCTTCTGGCGATTTGCAAGGTCTTTTGACCTTCAGCAATCTTGCGCACAGCACGGGAAATGCCTTCGCCGATTTCCTGTTGCAAAATCCGCTTTCGAATGGAAGCGGACTTACGGAGGGATACATTCAGAGCTTTACCCAGGATTCGGCGCAGGGCCGTTACTACCAGCGCTACCAACTCGCCGAGCCCTACTTCCAGGACGATTGGAAGATCGCTCCCCGGCTTACCCTGAACCTGGGTTTGCGCCTCAGTTTGTTTGGCACATATCGCGAAAAGAACCACAACGCGTGGAACTGGGAAGAAGCGCGATTCAATCCATCGCGATTTGCGGTTGACCCAGTGTATGGCGAGCTTCTCGATAAAACTGCGGGGTCGGCTCCGGTGTCATTCAACCCCGTCACATTCCAATTGGACCCGGGCGTGGTGAGCGACTTGGGACTGGTTCAGTGCGGCGTGAACAGCACGCCCGCAGGTTGCATGAAGGGGCACCTGTTCAATCCGGCGCCGAGGGTTGGCTTTGCCTGGGATCCCTGGGGCGACGGCAGGACGTCAATCCGTGGCGGCTATGGAATCTTTTTTGAGCACGGCACCGGCAACGAGGCCAATACCGGTTCCCTTGAGGCTAGCGCGCCGCTCGTGCTCAGCATGACGCAACCGCTTCCCGCGAGTTACTCATGCATCGGCAATGTCGGGTACGGGAATTCGACCAACCCTGAATGTACAAGCCCCTTGGGGTATTTTCTGGGTATTTCTCCGCCCCCTGCGGGCTCCGCCTTTCCCCTCGACGTCACCTCCATTCCGACGAAAGCGGTTTGGCCCTACGCGCAGCAGTGGAGTTTCGGGATGCAGCGGCAAGTTTCGAAAACGGACGTGGTCAACGTTGCATATGTGGGCAGCAAGGGAACACATCTGACAGTCGAGCGTCAAATCAACCAGCTGCAGCCCATACCAGCTAGCGAGAATCCCTTCGGTCCCAACGAGCCACTCACCATCGCGGACTGCACGGTTCCATCCTCGGGAGCAGCCATACACGTTGCCCCCGGAGACGGCTTTACTCCGTTCTTGCTGCAGGATGGAACTCTGGTGACAGCGCAAAACCCGGCCTACGTAAATCTGCAGGCGGCGTGCACGAACCCAAACATCCCGAATGTCAACTCCCTTCCCGGGCATCCCTACCCCGGGCTGGGAAGAGTTCTGTCGTTACAGAATGTGGCCAATTCGACCTACAACGCGCTGCAGTTCACTCTGCAACACACAAGTGGACCGCTCGTGGCTGGAATTTCGTATTCCTATAGCCACTCGATCGACGATGCTTCGGATCGAAGCGATCCGATTCTGGTCAATTCTTACGACCTGCAGGAGAACCGCGCCAGTTCGAGTTTTGACCAGCGTCATTTGCTTAACATTAGTTACATTTACCGATTGCCTTTGTTGGGATTGGGACGAACGTTTGGGGACTGGTTGTGGTGGGGGCCAGACGTAGAAATAGAGGAATCACAAGGTAACGTGACGCGAAAGCCCGCTGCCGTCACTGCCGCCGCACCGTCCCGGGTCACGCGAACCCTTTTCGAAGGGTGGGAACTTTCTGGCGTCACACTGTTTCAATCGGGCAATCCGTTTACGGTAATCAACAGCGCAGGCAACACGGGCATCTCTCTCACCGACAATGCCGGGGTTGCCGAAGGACTTGGCATCGCGGCCTCGTACCCCGACGTGTTACGTGGACTCCCCTCGCCAGGCAACAATCCTCGGAGCTTTGGCCCGCTCATCGGCAATCCATCGCAGTTTGTGGCTCCTCGGGGTCTCACCTTTGGGGATGCAGGTCGCAACTTCCTGAATAATCCGAGCCGCCTGAACTTCGACACGGCGCTGCTGAAACATTTCAAGATCCACGAGTCCAGCGATCTTGAGTTCCGCGCGGAGGCCTTCAATGTTTTTAATCACACTCAGTTCCGGATCTACGATCCCGATAACCCGGGCAGCAGTGGAAACAACGTGATCAGTTGCTATGCCGGACCCTTTTATTCCGCCGGATTTGAGGGCAGCGGAGGCAATTGCGTGACCGGGGCTTCGTTCTTGCACCCGTTGGATGCGCATCGCTCCCGCACTCTTCAATTTGGTTTGAAGCTACGCTTTTAGGACGCCGAAGGATCATGCAGACATTCACTAAAAATCCAACGCCCTGCCGGACGATTCGTGAATTGCTCTCCCGACTGTGCGGCGGCTGTGCGCGGAGCATTTATGTTTTATCGCTGGCCGGCACGATTCTGCTTTCGGCCTGTGGGAGCAATTCGAGCGCCCCGCAGCCGAGCACCTCGCTTTCGGGTAACTGGCAGTTTTCGATGGTGAACACGCCCGACCTAACCGCCTCGAGCGGACTGCAGGGCGGGTTCTTGCTGCAGAATAGCGGCTCGGTGACGGGGGCCGTAGTTTACTCAAACACGTTGCTCAATGGCACGCTGGGGCCTTGCAACAGTGGACCAGCTCCGATCACTGGAACCATCAGCCGCCAGAACGCCGTAACCCTCACTGCGGTGGCCGGTACACAGACGTATACCCTTACCGGAACGTTAGGTGCGAGTGGCTCGACGATTACGGGTACTTATAGGGCAACCCCTGGTACGGCCACAGGAGGTACCCCTTGCGGAAACGGAACTCGTCAAACAGGACCGCAGGCGTGGAGCGCAAATCTCGTGCCGCCGGTCTCGGGGTCAATCACCGGCAGCTTCCACAGCGCCAGCAGCTACTACTCGGGCTTGAGCAATCAAGACTTTCCGGTGACGGGCGCGCTCACCCAGGGCGAGAATATCGGAGCCAGCAGCGCGACCGTCACGGGCTATTTGAGCTTTAGCAATTACCCCTGCGTTCCTGCCGGCGCTGTTTCTGTCAATGGCCAAATCAGCGGCAATACCGTCGTTCTACAGCTCATCGCGGCGAACGGCTCAAATGCGGGACAGATTGGAACGGCGGTCAGCGAAACCAGCACAAATGGAGCCCAGCCTGTCACTTTCAGCTCCACCACGAACGGATACGTTCTGAGCTCCGCTGGAACCGGATACGTGGTAAATACGCCCACCTGCCCCACTAACGCCAATGTTAACGACGAAGACGGTGGGTACATCTGTCTGGCATTGAACAGTACAACTGCTTGCCAGCAACCGATCACACTCTCTCCAGCCCTCCTGACCTTCCCTCCTCAACTGCTGGGTTCGACCAACCCGTCAACCCAGACCATCACCCTTACAAACATCCAGCCCAGCGCCGCGCTCACAGGTCTATCTTTAACGTGGATTGCATCGTCCGGCTCCAGTTCGGACACCGGCCAAACAGATTTCACCAATTTGCCGGATTTCACCGAGGCCGATACTTGTGCCGTTCCGGCAGGGTCGAGTTTCAGTCTTTTTGCGGGACAGTCCTGCACTATCTCGGTTTCCTTCGCCCCGCAGGAAAGTTGCACATGGTTGCCGGACCAGGGTGGGACTCCGCCCGCCCAGTGTCCGCTGGCTCTGAGTGCGTTGCTAACTGTCAGCAACGTCCCCAGCGTCGACAATGATGAGAACTTTACCGTGCCTATCACAGGCACCGGACTAAGCTTTGTCCAGCCCTCCACTCCCCAACTCGATTTCGCCGCGGAAGCGTTCGGCGAAGCAAGCCCTCCTCAATTGCTGAACTTCACCAACTACGGGGAAACGCCGGTACAGATATTGCCGGCAGCAACCTGCGTGAACAGTACGCTCAATCAATTCCACACGCTCCCGCACCCATTGGAATACCCAGGCAGCACGGTTGGAGGCCTGCAAGTTGTGAGCAATCTGCGCCAGGACACGAACCATTCCACAATCGACTATAGCTGTGACTACGATCCCAATACTCTGCTGCCCAACTTCCAGATCTCCGCGGATACGTGCAGCGGAGTGTTGCTCCAGCCCCAGGCCGCGTGCAGCCTGGAAATTGCATTTGCACCGCAGTCGCTGACCACCTATTTTTCCGCTCTGGATTATTTCCTGGAACTAAACACGGTGCAGTGTACTGATCCCGTCAACGACCCTCCAACTCAGTCCAACCCTTGCGAAATCGATGGCGGGCGTTTTCCGGTGGAATTAACAGCGAATATAAGCAGCCCACTGAGAATGTCCCCCGGTGCGGGGTTGAATTTTGGCAGCGTGCCAGTGCACACATCTGCGGTCGCTCAGACGGTTACGCTTCTCAACGATCCCAGCCTGACATCCCCACAGACTGTCACCTTCGTCGGCAAAGTCGTGGTGAGCGGCAACTACTCAGAGACCGACGATTGCCCGTTTAGCTTGGCTCCGGGGGGCAGTTGCACTTTAACAGTAAATTTCAAGCCCTCCGCTGTGGGACATGATCCGGGAAGTCTAGCGATCAATTACACGACGAATACGAACAGCAGTTTCCAGACTCAACCTGTGTATCTGCTGGGCTCGGGCCAATGACTTTAAGGAGGCTGGCGGTGGCAACCAAACGATGGATTCTCCCTTTCCTGCCGGCAGCGATGCTTGCAGTGCTCGCCGCATGCGGTGGAGGAAGCACGGCGAACGTACAGAATCCTTCAGCGCCGCCGTCGTCAACAATTTCCATCGCTTTTCAGCCCGCACCCGCGGCATCGATTCCCATCAACTCCACGCCTGCTCTCACCGCAGTAGTCAGCAATGACCCGAGCAATGCCGGAGTGGACTGGTCTTTAACCTGCCAGAACACGGGCAACTGCGGCTCGCTTAGTTCTCTGCACACCAGCAGCGGTCAACCTACCACTTACACGCCACCCTCAACCTTCTCGGGAAACAGTCAGTCCTTCAGCATTGTGGCCTTCGCGACCGCAGATCACAACCAGAACGTTGTCGCTCCGATCACGGTCACGGCTTTTGGCAACAGTCTCAACGGCGCCTATGTTTTCCAAGGCCAGGGAGTTGGCGCTGATTCAGGACCTTATGAGTTTGCCGGCGTGATGATTCTCAATGGTAGCGGTGGAATCACCTCCGGTGAGCAAACGGTCAACTTCTTTGATCAAAATCCAAATATTAGTTCTTTAGTGTCCAGGTCGGACTCCATCACCGGGGGCAGCTACTTCGTTGGTCCTGATGGGCGGGGAATAATTAGCATCACTACCAACGACCAGGACGTCGGCCAGGACGGTGTAGAAACCTTCAGTTTCGTGTTCCTTTCCACGTCCCATGTACTGATCACTGAAACCGATCCTGCAGAGTCAGCCACGGGGACTATGGATTTGCAGACCAGTACTGCAGCGCCCTCGGGTGGTTATGCCTTCGTAGTGAGCGGCACCGATATTGCTACCGCGTCGCCTACGGCTTTCGGCGGCATTTTCAACATTGATTCGCCTGACACCATTTCGGGTGCCGGCAGTGTCGCCGATCAGAACCTCGCGGGGACCGTGACCGCCAACAAGGCGCTTTCGGGAACCCTCTCGGCTCCCGACGCATTCGGCGCTGTCGCATTGAGTCTGACCGTGCCCGGTTTTCAATCTGCGACCGCCTTCCAGTTCCAAGGCTACATAGTTGACGCGACGCACATAAAACTCGTCGAGAACGATAACAGTTCTGGCGCGGGCTCTGGTTCGACCGGCGGAGTCGCCATCGGTCAAGGGACCTCGACTGGCACCTTTACAGACAGCTCGTCGTTTTCTGGGACATACGTGTTCGCTGTCCTCGGGGTAGACCTCACCGGTTTCACGCCGAACACCTTAACGTCGGTTGGCCTGTTTACCGCGGATGGCAGCGGCGACCTCGCCAACGGATTCACGGATACGCTTCTGCAGCAGAATAGCGCCCAGGGAACCGCGGGGTCCCAAATCAGCGCAGCGTTCAGCGGATCCTATGACAGTGGCTCTGGAGGAACCGGTCGCCTCCGTGTGAATTTCAACCATTTCCTCCCCCGGCCAAAGCCGGCTTTTGCACCCTTATTCTTTTTCTACCTCACCGGCAATGGGAACCCAGTGCTTTTTATTGATGGCAGCGATACCACCTTGAACTATCCATCTGCTGGGGCCGGCATAGCTTACCCGCAATCGGCTGCACCCCTTACTTTCGGAGGCAGGTACGGGCTAAGCTTCACCCAGCAGAATGGAAGCGAAAATGACGGCACCGGTCAGGTGACTGCGATCCCAACTGCCGGGACCTTATCCGGCATCGCAGATAACAACTCTGCTTTCACTACCACCTTCGACAACCCTGTCAGCGGCACTTTCGAACTCCCACTCTCCAACGGTCTTTCCGTGGGCACCCTTGGTGGCCCATCATTCGACTTCTCCCCATTCGCGGTGGACTATTACCTCATTGATCCGAGTCAAGGCTTTTTCGTCGAAACCGACCTAGCGAACCCCAACGGGCCGTCGGGGGTTGTGTCCTTTGGATACTACGCGGCGCGAACCCCGGTTTGCGCTGGCTGCCCATAGAATGGCCGACCGATAACGAGTGGCGTCTCCATATCGTCGGTTTCTCAGCATGTCGGTACCGACGGATCCAGAGAAATTCGAGCGTCTCTATTTGAGCAGTACGTGGCCTCGGGGCTGATAGCCCGGCGGGAAAAATCAAAATTGTGGCGACGATAGGATTGAGTTCGGTGCAAGGCGAGCCGCGCATCTAACCCAGCAAAATTGTACGATAACTGTACGATGGAGAGGCTGGTGGACGCGGCAGGAGTGTCGGGATGATCAGACTTCTCAGCGTGGTCGGGGCGCGCCCGAACTTCATGAAGATCGCGCCCATCGTTGAGGAGCTGAAAAAAACTCCCGACGTCGAACATTGCCTGGTGCATTCCGGGCAGCACTACGACGAGCTTCTTTCCGGCAACTTCTTCGCGGATCTCGGTTTGCCGAAACCGGATGTGAATCTTCAGGTCGGTTCCGGCAGCCACGCCGTGCAGACTGCCGAGATCATGCAGCGCATCGAACCGGTCCTGCTCAAGTACAAACCCCGGATGGTTCTGGTCGTGGGCGATGTGAATTCTACACTCGCTGCGGCGCTCACTGCGGTCAAGCTGGGAATCGGCGTGGCCCACATCGAAGCCGGATTGCGTAGCTTCGACATGACCATGCCCGAAGAGATCAACCGAAAACTCACCGATGCAGTCTCCAGCCTTCTGTTTGTGACCGAGCAGAGCGGGATCGAGAATCTAAAACACGAAGGCGTTGCGGCTGACAAAGTTTTTCTTGTCGGCAATGTCATGATTGACAGCCTGCTGCGGCACCGCGATCTAGCCGCAAAGTCGCCGATCCTCGATCAGCTTGGAGTGCGCCAGAACGGGTCCGGCTGCGTTCCCTACGGGGTTCTCACCCTCCACCGGCCTTCCAACGTGGACGATCCCAAAACGCTGCAAGGCATTCTCAGCGCGGTAAGCTCTCTGGCGACTGAACTTCCCGTCTTCTTCCCTGTGCATCCTCGAACACGAAAAAATATCCAGAATTTTGGTTTCATGCGATACCTGGCCGCACCGGGCGAAGGCCGAAACGGAATCGTGCCTCTTGATCCGCTCGGATATCTCGATTTCCTTTCTCTCAACGACAGCGCACGCATTGTTCTCACCGACTCCGGGGGAGTGCAGGAAGAAACCACGGTCCTCGGCGTGCCCTGCCTTACGCTGCGTGAAAACACGGAGCGGCCTGCGACGGTGGAACAGGGCTCGAATCAAGTAGTGGGAGTCAATTCGGATCGGATTCTTGAAGCAGCTCGATCCACCCTCGGGAAACCCATCCTCGCGAAACCTGCGCGTCAGTTCGCTTGTCCTCCACTCTGGGATGGAAAAGCCGCTTCGAGGATTGTGGCGATCCTGCGCGAACATCTCCAGACTGGCGGTCGTGGCTCGAAACTATAACGTCGAGGAAGCGTTTCAGCTTGGATTTGCACCGGACTTTCCCGCTAGACTAGGATGCAGAAACCCAATGAGACTTTCCGTCGTCATGCCGGTGTACAACGAACGCGCCACGTTGCGCCAAGTGGTGGACCGTGTGCTTGCCGTCCCGCTGGAGATTGAATTGATCTGCGTGGATGATGGATCGACTGACGGGTCACGCGAGATTCTTGCGCAATTGCAGTTGGAGCGTCCTGAAATTCGCGTCCTGCTTCAGCCCAAGAATATTGGCAAGGGCGCGGCTTTGCACCGCGGCATTCGAGAGGCAACGGGGGACTTTGTCATTATCCAGGACGCCGATCTCGAATACGATCCGGCGGAGTACCCGGTGCTGCTTGAGCCGCTTATTGAAGGCCGCGCCGACGTGGTTTATGGCTCGCGCTTTCTTTCTGCCCGCCCTCATCGTGTGCTCTACTTCTGGCATTCCGTGGGTAACTGGATTCTTACCTTGCTCTCTAACGCACTTACAGATATCAACCTCAGCGACATGGAAACTTGTTACAAAGCGTTCCGGCGCGAGGTCATCCAGTCGATTTCTCTGCAAGAAAAGCGCTTCGGATTCGAGCCTGAAGTAACAGTGAAGATCGCCAAGCGGAAGCTCCGAATCTACGAAGTGGGCATCAGCTATTGGGGCCGCACTTACGAAGAGGGTAAGAAGATCCAATGGAAAGATGGCTTTCGGGCACTCTGGTGTCTGGCGAAGTATTGCATCACGGAACCGGCAGCCGCCGTCGACAAGTCGACGCTGTCGGCGAATGCTCCCCCGTTATCAGAGGGCACAACAATCCGCAAATTTCCCCCAGCGAACTAAGCATCGGGAATGCCACAGCAATTGCCACCTCGGCAAGCTGCTCACTCCGGACTAAGAGATTGGGGATTATTACCGACTAATTCTTCGGAACTTGCGGCTTCTGGTAGGTAGCGTTAATTCCCGAGCCGTTCCCGGAGGATGCGGCAGGGGATTTTACGGAAGTGCTTTTTGCCGGTTGCGCACTACTGTTCTTCTTCGTTGGGGCTTTAATGTCCTGCTGCTCCAGGCGAGTGAGTTCCTTAGTAGTATTTTGACTACTTTTCGGCGGGCTGGGCACCGCCCCCGATGACTTATGTTTGGGCGGCATTGCAGATTTCGGGGTTAGCGGCTTGGTTGCGTTTCGACCGGGATCTGAACTCCACTTCGCGGAGGAGGTTTGAACTTGAGAGTTTTGCCCTGCTGCCAGACAAATCCCAGCTGCCACGGTCAGAAACAAATAAACAACCCTGTACTTCATGATGGCAATCTCCCTGCTCCGCCTTCGGTTCCCGGTAGCCCTCCTCGCTATTAGACCACGTTTTCAGCCCGGCCCGGAGCGTAATCTGCGCGAGTCAGCTCCGGCTGTGCCGGGCCAAACACGCGGTGGCGGATGCTGTGCACTGCCTGGTGACACCGAAAGAATTGAGTCGCCTGGTTTGTCCTGGTTTCTAGTAGGCTTTGTAGGAATCCACAGGAGATGCAGTCGCTGCCCGAGGCAAAGCTGAGCCAGGCGCATGAGCCAGAGCATGAACATCACCGACTTGGGCTTCCAGATTGAGCCGCATCTTGCTCTATCCGAAGACGAGGTGCAACTCTGGCGTGTCGATCTGGAGGCAATCCGCGCCGACGAATCCCGTTGGCAAGAGCTGCTTTCCACCGACGAGTCGGCACGCGCTTCCCGGTTTCATTTTTCGCGGGACCGCCAGCGTTTTGTGGCGTCACGGGCCCTCTTGCGGATAATTCTGGCGAGCTATCTGGCAACGGACCCGAACGGCTTGATCTTCTCCTACTCGAAAAAAGAAAAACCTTCCCTGGGGCCGGTCCTTGGACCCGGTGACCATGGGCCCAGCGACATCACGTTCAATATCTCCCATTCCGGCGGAATCGCACTGTTTGCCTTCACCCGCGGACGCGAGATTGGTGTGGATGTTGAACAACTCCGAAGCGATTTCGATTTGGAAGGGATCACCCGGCGTTTCTTTTCTACGCACGAGCAGACGCAACTGGCTGCTGTTTCCCCCGAAGAAAAAGCTGCGGCCTTCTTCCGCTGCTGGACCCGCAAGGAGGCCTACATTAAAGCAACCGGCGACGGTTTATCGCTTCCCCTGACCCAATTCGACGTGTCTCTCGCGGTGGGAGAAATCGACGCGCTACTGGCAACGCGGCCCGACCGTTCGGAAGCCGGACGTTGGCTGCTCCGGGAAGTACCGGGCGGGCCTGGCTATATCGCGGCTCTTTGCGTCCCCGGTCGTGATTGGAAGCTAAACGATTGGTCCGAAAATCCGCACGGCTTGGGCCGCTGACCAGGCCTGTTTCGGATGAACGGGCCAATCAGGCCGCCGGCACGAACTTTTGTGCGGTGGAATTGCTCTAGCCTTTGTCGCAATTCTTTTCATATTCCAGCCTCCAAGGACAGCTCGTCCCCGTTGGCACCGGAAAAGGCATTTCCTTTCATTCATTTACGCGCGTTACCCTTAACCCTGAAGGCATGACAATTGCTGCTCTGATTGGTTATTCGTTGATGCCCGATCTAGCTTTTTGGCCGCCGCGTCGAAGTGGTACTCTATAAGACAACACTTCGGGGTTTTCCTCTCCCCTTAAGAATCTGCAAGCCAGTTTCGCGCGCGTTGATTTAGCTTGGATAATCCAGGCAAATACAATAGACGTAGTAGACAAGCAAAGTAAGAATCCAAAGCAAGAAATTCCAGGAGGCGTAGGACTTTGACAGCCGCAACCAGCCATCTCATCGCGCCGCACGGCGGAGAACTTATTCAACTCATCGCTCAACCAGAAAGAATTGCCGAATTGAAGGCCCACTCGAAAGAATGGCCCTCGTGGGACCTCACCGCCAGGCAGCTTTGTGATCTTGAATTGTTGCTGACCGGTGGATTTTCTCCCCTGCGAGGCTTCATGACCCGTGCCGACTACGAGGGCGTCTGCCACAACATGCGCCTCGCCAATGGAACTTTGTGGCCCATGCCCGTCACGCTCGACGTAACCGAGGAGTTCGCCCAGAAATTAACTCCCGGCACCAGCAAAATCGCACTCCGCGATCCAGAAGGTGTGATGTTGGCCGTGTTGCATGTGGAAGAAGTCTGGCAAGCTGACCGCAAGGCCGAGGCGCAGGCAGTCTTCGCCAGCACCAGCGCCGCTCATCCAGGAGCCGATTACGCCATCAACAAGGCGAATCCCTGGTACGTGGGAGGAACGCTCGAAGGAACCCAGATTCCCTCTCATTATGATTTCCGTAACCTGCGCTTGACTCCCGCCGAGGTGCGCGCCGAGTTTGCCCGCGTGGGCTGGCGGAAAGTGGTCGCCTTCCAAACGCGCAACCCTATGCACCGCGCCCACGTCGAGCTTGCCTTCCGCGCCGCCAAGCAGGTCGAGGCCAATCTGTTAATCCACCCGGTCGTGGGCATGACCAAGCCCGGCGATGTGGATTACTACACGCGGGTACGCTGCTACCAACTGCTGCTCTCAAAATTCCCACAGTCCACCGCCAGGCTTTCCCTGCTGCCGCTCGCCATGCGCATGGGCGGACCGCGCGAGGCCATCTGGCATGCGCTCATTCGCAAGAATCATGGCGTGACTCACTTCATCGTGGGCCGCGATCACGCCGGTCCGGGGTCCGATCCTGCGACGAAGAAGCCGTTCTACGGCCCGTATGAGGCTCAGGAGGTCTTCAAGAAACACGAGGGCGATATTGGCGTGACCATGGTGCCCTTCAACATGATGGTCTACCTCGAGGGTGAGGACAAATACGTTCCCGACGACGAAGTAAAGAATGGCGATCGCGTGCTGAACATCTCCGGCACCGAACTTCGTCAGCGGCTGAACGAAGGCCGCGAAATTCCCGCCTGGTTCACTTATCCGGAAGTCGTGACGGAGTTGCGGCGCAGTTTCCCGCCCCGTCACAGGCAAGGCGTGACCGTATTCTTCACCGGACTTTCTGGTTCGGGCAAGTCCACCATCGCCAACGTTTTGCTGACCAAGTTCCTGGAAACCGGCGGACGTCCGGTTACCCTGCTCGATGGCGACCTGGTCCGCAAGAATTTGTCTTCCGAACTGGGTTTCTCCAAGGAGCACCGCGACATTAACATTCGGCGCATCGGCTACGTGGCCTCGGAGATCACTAAGAACGGCGGCATTGCAATTTGCGCGCCCATCGCTCCTTACGACGGAACGCGCAAATATGTCCGGCAGCTGATTGAGCCTTACGGAGGGTTCATTCTGGTGCACATCGCGACCACCGTGGAAGTCTGTGAACAGCGTGATCGCAAAGGCCTCTATGCCAAGGCGCGCGCCGGAATTCTCAAAGAGTTCACCGGCATCTCGGACCCTTACGAAGTTCCGGCCGATGCTGAAGTCACCATCAACACGGGCGACTTATCGCCTGAAGAGGCGGCACAGGAGATCATCCTGCACCTGGAGCGGGAAGGCTTCATCGGAACCGCCGCAGAGTCTGTTTAGAAGTCGGCTGAAACCGGTACGCTCATGGATCTGCTGATCAAGAGCCTGGTGGGTTTTGGAGTCGGCACCCTCATTGGAATGACGGGGGTCGGGGGCGGCGTTCTGCTGCTTCCGATCCTCATCTTCGGTTTGCACGTGCCTGCGATGCGCGCGGTTGGCTCGGACGCGCTCTTCAACTTTGTGACCAAGATCGGCGCCAGTATTGTCCACCTGCGCAAAGGCACGGTTCGGCGCAAAGTGGTCTTGGCGCTGATCATCGGTAGCGCTCCCGGCTCCTATCTGGGCGTGAGTTTGCTGGTTCACCTGCGGAATCTCTACGGCGGTGGAGTCAATCGCTTCATCACCATTGCCGTCGGGGTGCTGTTGATTTGCATTCCAACTTTCCTGTTCTTCCAGAAGAAAATTGAGGACCGGGCTGCCGAACGGCCGCCAACCGCGAAGTCGTTCGCCTGGATGTCGCTCATCGGTCTGGTTGCGGGATTCCTGGTGGGCATCACTTCGGTGGGATCTGGCAGCATCGTGATGATGATGATGCTGCTATTTTTTAGTTTTCAGCCGAAGGTTATGGTCGGCACCGATATCGTCCACGCCCTGCTTCTCACCGGTGTCACCAGTCTCCTCCACATGTTTGCACGCAACGTCGATTTTCACCTGGTCGAAGCGCTCGTCATCGGCTCGGTCCCCGGGGGGTTGCTGGGTTCGTACTTGAGTACGCGGGTTCCGGTTCCCTGGCTCAGGCGTATTCTCTGCGCTGTATTGCTGGCCACGGGCGCGCGCATGCTCATGGCCTGATCGAAACAAAAACAGAAGGTTATGCACTCGAACTCTTACGCCCAGATAGTGGAACGAATTCAAGCCGCGCTCGAAGCCTCACGCGCGGTCTTTGCGCGCTTCACTCCCGGAGCGATCGAAACCGAATACAAGATCGGGCACGATCCCGTAACCGAAGCGGACCGCGCCCTCGACGCCGTTCTCCGCAAAGAACTGCTGCGGGAAGGAGAAGGCTGGCTTTCGGAGGAGAGTGTGGACGATCCAATCCGCCTGCAGCGCTCGCGGGTTTGGGTGGTCGATCCGCTCGATGGCACTCGCGAATTCGTTAAAGGAATCCCAGAGTTTTGCGCTTCGATCGGTTTCGTCGAGAACGGCCGTCCCGTTGCCGGCGGAATCTACAATCCAGCCACGGACGAAACCTTCCTGGGATCCATCGACTCTGGCGTAACCTACAATGGGAGGCCTTCCCTGCCCAGCCAGCGCAAGACTCTGGAAGGAGCCCTGGTTCTCGCCAGCCGCAGCGAGGTCAAGCGCGGCGAGTGGAAAGGATTCGAGAATGCTGCCTTCAAGATCCGCCCCATGGGATCGGTGGCCTATAAGCTTGCGCTGGTCGCCGCCGGTCTGGCCGAAATTACATTTACGCTGACGCCCAAGAACGAATGGGATGTGGTGGCAGGTGCAGCCCTGGTACAGAGCGCAGGCGGTTTCGTCAGCACTCTGGAGAGAACCGACCTGGTCGCGAATCGCCGTGATCCGCTTCTGTCAGGCCTTCTGGCGAGCGGACCTTTCCTGAAAGACCAACTGCTTTCTCTGGTGGAACCGCACCTCCGAGTGACCGAACAAGCTCGCTAGCTGCGGGTTTGCCCTGGCGCAGCGAACCGAATCGAATGACACGGATTATTCACCAAACTTTAATAATTCATTAACAAGGGACCGAGTGGCCGGGTGCGATAATTCCCCGCTTGCACTCTAATCAAACCCAAGATGTGCGACAGGAGAATCTCAGGTCCTGCGCTCCGGCGCAGCCTTGCGGCTTCAGCCATCGTTCGAGACAAGGGGCGCTGCGTTTCATGAAGCGAAGTTTTCTCATATTTCCACTGGTGGCGCTGGCGGTTGCACTTATCAGTTGTTCCGGCAGATCGTCGATCCCTGCTGCTCCCATGCCTAATATCGCCGGCTCATGGGAATTCATAGCCGCTTCCACTACAAATCCTGGCTACTCCACCGGCATCGAAGTTGCACTCAAGGAGGGGCAGATCTTCGTCGACGGAAACTACGCGGAGACCGGGCAGATCTCGGCCTCAGGCCAGGAGATCAGCTTCGTCGGCTTTACCGCAGGAGCACTCCCGACCAGTCCACCTAACATCGTTTTCGGCGGCAACTGCACCCCTGCGACCAATAATCCGGGGAGCGATTTGACCGGGAGCATTTCCGGCGTGGGCGGCACCATGAACTTCACTTACACGGAAAACGGCAACGTATTCGACGTGACTGCCATTTTGGATGCAAGCGGTTCGTCCCTTGACAGTGGTACCTACACCGAACTCGCGGCCCCGGCGGGTCAGTCAAATGGCACTTGCAACGACAACGCTACCGTCCTCGATACGGGGACCATCACGGGAAAGACTACTTCCAAGCTGTCTGGGACGTACACCGGACAAATATGTCAGCCCCTCGATCCTTCATGCATCAATGGTGCTGAGGACACGGCCACAGCTACTCTAAGCCAGAGTGGAACCACTCTGACGGTTAACCTTTTGCTGACCGGGGCTGACAACACATCATTCACTGTTACTGGTCCGGTTACCGGGAACTCATTTTTGGCGCTAGGAACCTTCCAGGGGACTGCCGTTGCTTACTACGGTTATTACGAACTGACTTACGATTCCATCGATAACGCCTACGACATTCAGACTCTCTACCTCGCCAACGCTACGAATTCCGCGCAGCCGACGTACACCGGTACTCTCACGGTTCCCCTGACGCCATAGAGTCAATGGGAAGGGCCGTCTTTCGTGGGAAAGTTTAGTGCGTTCTCCTGAGTGGCAAGAACACATGCGTGGTGGCCTCTAATTGCATATAGCACTGTGGCTCGACCCTGCGAAGCCTCGCCAAAATGATTCTGCGGTCCCTTTGAGACTTGGGCTTGTGCCGCAGCTGTTATACATCCGGTCAGTTCATTGCTCGGCAACTACGATCGCCGGGTACAGGTTCAGGGGTGATTCGTCGATGTAGAAAACATCCTTGCCGTTGGTCACAGACACCGTCCCACCGCCAAAACTCCCCGTACCGTTAGAATTCACCAAGTAAGAACCAGTCAGAGATTCATTCGGCATCAGGAGGAGGCAACCCGCTTGCGAACAATAATTGGGGTTGCCGAAGCTTGAATCCTGCAACTGGCTACCGAAGCTGCCGGTAGTAACCGACGTTGAGCTCGGAGACGCATTCACAGTCCCTTCAAGATTCGTCGTCAGTCCCGCCAGGCTCTCGTCTGTTCCATAAGCAAAGTCTCCAACCACAAACCCGCTGACGAAAGGCGGGGGTGGGGCAAGGACGGGGGTTTGGAACTCGAGCACTCCATCCTGGGCGGAATTGTCGGTGCCCACCAGAAATCCCGTCACGCAACTGGCAGGATTGCTACAGGCGGCGTTGGTTAGATTGAGTGAGACCGGGGTAAGGTACGCCACAAACCCATGAGGCCCCAGACTCTGTCCTATTTCCGGTGCTGAAAACGTGGTCCGCCCGGTAGTCCCATTTACGGAGTAGGCACCTGAAATCGCAGATGAACCTAGGGTCCCGGCTTGATCCTCAGAAACGTTGCCTGTGAACGAGCCTATGCCGTCGAAAGAAAGCACGCCTACGCTGACGTCCGGACAGCCTGCTGAGATGACGCCGCAACCTGGCGTAAGTCCGCCAACGTGGAACATGTGGCTATTTTGCAACGAAGCGTTACTGAAAGAACTGGAAGTCGTGATCGCTTCTCCGCCGATAACAGGATTTGTGGCGCTCAGCGGATCGGTTGAAATTATAAGGACTTCGCCGCTGCTAACCATGTATAACGCCAGGTCGACACTTGTTTGGCCGAGCGTCAAAGTGCCCGTCCCTCTCCCATTCGCGCTAATGCTGTACGTTCCCGAACCGCCAGTGAGTTGCGAACTGAGTGAGCCAGCGTTGTCTATGTCGGAGGCGACGGAGGTCAGACTCCCCGCGTTCGACCCGAACGACCCCGCCACCGCGTAGTGTCCGCTCGAGGATATACCACTGAGTCCGAAGGCGTAGGGCCCACTCAAACCAGCGGAGAAGCTCGTCGAATTCTGCAGCCGGAGAATGCCAGAGACTCGCGTTCCCTGACCAGTTGTGTCGTCAAACTCGATCACCCGGCCAGTGCTGAAGAATCCCGCGGGAACGTTTTGCTGTTGATTGTTCTGCGCCATGCCGCAGGCGTGATCAGCTGTGGTAGTCACTCCGCTCTCGGTGTAGTTGTTGGAGCACCCGCCCAGCGTGAAGGCAAAAGTGGTGCTGGTTCCGGCCGAGTTCGCAAGCGTCATGCAACCGCGGTTGTAGCTGACTTGAGTGCTTTCAGTAACCCCGACGGTGTAAGAACTCCCTGACGGCAGTATGGTCAGATTCTGCGAACCCCCGCTGCGCGTGACATCCATCTCGCCGCCCGTGATGTCTCCTAAGCCGTCTAGATTGACGCTGCCGGCCATCACAACCGGCCCGTTCGCATCGAAACCTCGCAGCAGAAATGCCAAAGAGCCCTGCAAGTAAGAGTTGCCCGCTACCGTACCTCCCGAAAGCGTGCCTCCGTTAATTCCCGGCGCTGGTTGCACAGGCGGGGCGGCGGTGCAAAATGCCTGCTGGATATCTGCGGTTAGTGTTGAATTGACCTGAGACACGGCTGGATACGGCTGCTGGCTGTCATTGACCTGCAACTGCACCGAATACTGGGTCGGCTGCCCGAATATGAGATCCGCCAGAGTCGGTGTGCCCAAGATAACGCCGATGCTCGAGTTGGCCGGCGGGGTGCCGACCGCGCAGCCCGTCGGCACGCTGCTTAGCGAACTGATCAAGCAAAGTCCCGTGGGAAATGCAGGAGACCCGATGGAATTCGGATTATAGTTCCAAAAGTAGGGAGCAATTCCACCCGAAGCTACCAGCGCAACTGGCGCATAGGGTACGCCTGCATTCGTGGATGTGTTCACGTATGTATTTGGCAGGCTGGGAACCTGGGTTTTCAGCGACGACGGCACAACCACTAGAAAGAAGGGAGCACTAACTGAAGCCCCGGTCGCATCCGTAACTTGAAGAGTAAATGAACTGCAGCCGGCAGAACCTGGAGTGCCGCTCAACACCGCATAGGAACTGTTCTCACCGCCGGAAAGACTGACTCCATTGGGAAGCGTGCCGGCGGTGACTCCCCATGTGAACGGCCCTACGCCGAAAGGCGAAGGCGAAGGAGTAAGCCCTCCACCCCCATCGTAAATCTTCACGTTATTGTAACCACCCACCTGAAAAAGCTTGGGACTTGTCCCGTAGGGAATGATCGTGCCAGCTGGAGGGCAGGTCGTGAAGATCTGGGGACCTGCAGCCGTATACCCAGTGATAGACGGGACGGTTGCGATGCAGGGTCCCACCTGGGAAACGATCACCGCCAAGGCTGCCGATTGCGTGGGATCTGCCACCGAGGTCGCTTGCACCACTACTTGCAGCGGATTTGGCGGAGCGCTAGTCTGACTGCACTGCGGCGGATTGGTCAGCGCCGCGGCAGCCGTATAGGTTACCGAAGTCGAAGTCTCATTCGTGAGTTGTCCCGACGGGGCACCGAAGCCGCTGCCATTTAGCAGGGTCCAAGTCACTCCCCCGGAGGCGGACACCGTGAGGCTCACACTTTGCCCGAGCTCGATCGTGGGACTCACCAAGGGCGAGGTAAATTGGACGGCCGACGGGTTGGGTAGGCTGGTTGAACTGCTCGGGTTGCTGCTGCAGCTCACTGCCAGCAGACAGAGCGCTATAACAAATATTCGAAGATCGCCAACTTTGAGCACACCCAATCCTTCCGAGGCAAAATGAATCTTCTACCTGGCGTGGCAGAACCAAGCCGGAACATGAGCCAGCCCAACCCGGGCAAAGCCAGAACACTACCTGTGACGAAGCTCTCTCTCAGGGATGCGCGGGGGAAGCGTTCTGCACCGCGCTTCCCTGCTGCAGCACCGCCGTCTTGTTTTCCGTGCCAGGCTTGACCGGCGGCGGTTGCAACTGTGCCTTAATCCAATCGAACACCCGTCCGCCGCTTTCGTGCATGGCCAGGGTGTTCGCCGCCTCGAAGCGGTCTACTTCCGCCTGCTTGGGCGCGGCCGCTTTGATGGCATCCTTGCACTTGTCCGGCACCGCGTCGTTCTGATGCACCTGCTGGATCCGGATCGGCACCTTCAGCTGCGGCAGCCATTTCACGGGATCGAGCGGCGCGACCTGCTTGAGAAATTCAGGTTTCACGTAGTCTGCGTGGTGCGGATCTTCCTGCACCATAGCCGACTCGGCCAGAAAATCCGGCCAGTCTCCCCATGGGTCGAGCGCGTCCACGGCTTTGATCCGAGGGTCGGCCGCAGCCGCCAGGATGGCAATCGCTCCCCCCGAACCCTCCCCAAACATGCCGACATGATCCATGTCGATATCGCCGCGCTGCGCGAGGTAGTCAAGGATGAAATGCACGTCGTGCACCGTGCTGCCAATCGATTCCTGCAGTTCACTCACGAACCACTGCTTCATGGGGCGGTCATGAAAACGAGGGCCGCTGAGCGCCGAGGTGAAACCGATTGCCGCCACTCCGCCGCTCGTCACCCTCGCGCACCAGTCGTTGCTGCGAAACCGCGTCAACTCTTCCGTGAAGTTGTAAAGGTAGAGCGCGGCCGGCGCCTTCTTTACTCCCTTGGGCACGATGACCCACAAATCGATGGCATCACCCGGCCGCCACTTCACTGACACCAGCGTCCGCGTGAACTTCGCCTGACTGTCGTCGACCTCGCCCACCAAGGGAGGTTCCGGCTTCAGTTGGCTGACCCCGATCTGCAGCGAGCTCCAATCCTCTTGAATGGTTTCGTAAAGCGGAATACCCGTAAGCGGGTCGATGGCCGGCGCCGGCTTCGGGATCTTCGGCGTCTGCTGGTCTGGCGCGAGCGCCGGGGTCGCCGTGGCGGAAGAAGGCGTTGCGCCTTTGGAAGCGTCCGCGGGTGTCTGCTGCGCCCATGCGGCGCTGACGATGAAGCCAAGAACAACGGGAATAAGAATGTAGAGGCGGGACCGGAGAATTTGCTTTTTATTCCACAAATACATAAGAAGGGGATCCTCAGACCGCGCGGGAACAGGGATTATCATTCATCCCGCGCCGGAAATGCAACTTGCCCAGATCAAAGAAACCGCCGGAGAAAGAAGGGGAGTCTAACCCCTTCTTTCCCTCCAGCGTCAAATTCCACTCCCAGCTATCCAGACTTACTGGTGCTGGCCGTAGAGTTCGTATTTGCCCGACAGGAACAAGCTGCCGAAGTCCTGATTGAAGTCGTAGTCAGACTGCACCGTCATAACCGAGCCTCCGACATCGCCTCCCGCGTCAACCGTGCATGAGCCAGTCCCTCCGCCGATTGTAATGCTGCTGTAGTTGCCTGCGCATGCAGCATAGCCATTCACTGGGCTGTTGGTTTGCTTGTAGTGTGTATGGTAGACCCCCAGATTCAGGCTGCCTTTCCCGGTGCTCGGATTGGTAACGTTAAGGAACGGAACGAAGTCCGAGAGCCGGTCGTTCTGCGACGCCTCATACTCGGCTTGCGCGATCAGGGCAACCACGCCCGCCGGAATGACCGTCTTGTCCGTAGCGTTGGTGGGGATGGTGACATCCCGCAGCAACGTCCAGATTGGGTAAGTTCCATCCTTGACGTGCGTGAACGGAATCGCGTTGCACGGCAGTGACGCGAAATTGCACTGCGGAGGGTTATATGCGCCAGCCGGGTTGGGTACGGTGTCGTTGGCGCCGCCCGGAGTGTTGTAGATCGGATCGATACCGTCAACGGTCAGGTAGTGACCCAGGAAGGAGCAAGAGCTGTTGTACGCGTTTTGGGTGGTGCCAGAGCAACCGGTGGCTGCGGCTGCGAAGTTGCCATAGCCCCAGAACGCGTAGCCCACGCCATCGTTGATGGTGGTGCCGCCCGTTGGGCCATCCAACGCCAGGGTTGCGGCAATTTCCTCGCCCGTGCCAATGGCCCGGGCGCGGAGGCCTTTTCCGCAATCGACGGCGGTGGTGCCGGTGGAGATGAAGACCGGGTCGCCGCACTCCACGGTACCATCCGGTGCCGTGGCCAGACCACCAGAGGACAAGGTGTAAGTGGCCGTCGAGAAGCCGCAATCGGTGCTACCGAAGTTGGTAATCGGGTTGTTCCCCGACTCCGTCCCACGATCGTCGTTGCTCGCCCAGGACGTGGCGCTTGCCGTGCCAATTGCCGCGTTGGAGCTGCCCGTCAGAGTTCGAACCGCATTGAACTCAAACGTGTTGTAGGTGCCAGAGAGCGGTTCGCGCTGAACTTCCTGGATTGGCACGCCCACGTTGTTGGTGACGCTCGGCAGGAAATCGCCCGTGCAGTGCAGATCGCCCTGGAAAACCTGGCTCAGCACGTTGCGGTTGACGTTGTTGATGGTATAGGGGGTGGTGCCGGTGGGTGCACCGAAGCCCGCCGTGTCATAGTTTCCGACGAAGACCACGACCGGGACAGCTCCCATCGAAATGGTGGTGTATGGCGGCACGGTCGCTGCGGTAAACGGATCGGTGCCGGAGAGTTTAAAGCTCAGAACGTTGAATATCTTCTTTTGGGCGAACGAATCGAGAATGGGGCAACCCTGAAGTTCAGGTGTGTTGGTGACTGATCCCGTGCTCGTACCCGCTCCTGCCAAGCACGTGGGGTTGTTATAGCCCAAACCCGCATACGTTGTTGTGACCAGGGTAGTTAAAGCTCGGGTTGTGGCGTAGAGGGCGTCCTCAGGACGAATATCTGTCGCCGCCATGTTGAACAAGCACCAGCCGTTGGTGGTTGGGGCACTAGCTGTGCTGCCGCAATAAGCCAGCGGATGGTTGGTCAATGTGGTCCCGGAGTACGTGGGCAACCAAGGTGCGGCGAAGAAGTTAACGATCGCCGTCGGCAGGCCCGCCCAGGTGTAGTTGTCGGTGAGGCCCGGTATTTGGTTGACCTTGCCACCAGAGTTGGTGCCGAAAGTGATCGTCAAGGCAGTGACGTCGTACGTATGTCCGGTTACCGGGGTATATTTTTCGGTCGCGAAGAAATCCTTGATGCCGACGCCGGAGTCGGTCGTGAAATAGGCGTACATGTTGCAGGTGGATTTGTTGTCGAATATGACGAACGCTGGATTTGCGCTATCCGAGAGTGTCGGGGAGATGCGGGTATCGTTGATCGTGACGCCCTTGGTGGCGGTAGCGATGTTGAAATCGGCGGTGTTGATTCCCGTATCGCCGGCCGCTGCGGTAATGAGTTCCGCCGCCGCATAAGCGAACGTGTTGACTTGAGCGGATGAACCCACGGCAACCACCTGAGGAATTACAGCTAGGCCGTTCGAGCCGGCCACCGTACACTGCGCGAACGCGCCGGTGGAACAGAGCGCGAGCGCTGTAAGGGTCAACAAAACTAACAGCTTCTTTTTCTGCATTGTAGATATCTCCTTGGATATCAGAATTTTCGGGAAACGGTTGTGGGGAGAAAACCCCGTTGCAGCGCAGCCGTTCGGTTCCGGCCGGCCAGGGATCGAAGAAAAAGTTGAGCGCCGCGTAAACACAGAAAGGGATACACCTGCTGGTACAAACTCGAACAAAGCTTCGAACCGTGCGCCCTCACTCTGAAGCAGGCCTGTTACGGCAGGATGACGGGAACATTAAACTGCGATAAATTTCTCAGGCGTTAAAACTGGGCCCGGTGGAAAACATGGCCGAATTAAGGAACTCCTCCAGCGGCATAGAGTTGCTGCGCGAGGGCTGAAGCTTTACTGCAGGGCCCAATTATGGCGGAAAGTTTGAGAATGTTTTCCGCAGGTACGATCCGATCATCAGGCTGAAGTGCGTCGCAGCCGCTCCGCCTCGTCACCGGAAATTAACCTTTTCTTCATCCATCTGTAACAATCCGACTGTAGATTTGGTGCTCGCTTCCGCGACACCCTTTGGCCTGACTGGATGTCCCGGGGATGTGACCGCGACCCACTATGAGGGCGTCTTCTCGTGTGTTTTCATAAGCTTCTTTTCCTGGCATTTCTCACTTTCGTTTGCGGCAGCGTAGCCTTGGCCCAAGGCGGCACTACGCTGCACGGCACTGTGATTGTGCCTTCGGGCGCGCCGGTTCCCCAAGCGATGGTCAATGTGACCGGAACGGGGGGCGGTCAATCCGCCACCACGAACGAGCATGGCGAATATAAGGTGACCGGGCTGGGCGTCGGGGTATACCACGTGAGCATCAGCGCACCCGGCTTCGAGCGCTTTGAGATCGAGATTTCCCTGAGCGCTGGGGAAAACCACGAGGCGGATGCCGTTTTGATGCAATCGCCCAAGGTGATTGAGCCTGTACCGCCTGCCGGCGCGGCGGCTGGGCAAAGCAGCGAGACCCAGGCAGCTCCAGTTGCCTCCGCTCCAGCGCAGGCCCCCGGCGCTTTGGTGGAGTTCACGGTGAAGGCTCCGAAGGGCAAGGCCGCATTGTATGGTTACGTTACCGATCAATCGAACGCGGTGATTCCGACCGGAACCGCCACCGCCACGGGCTCAGTGGGTACGGTGACTGCAAGCCCCAACGCGCGTGGGCAGTATGTGCTGAATGGCTTGGCCCCCGGCGCCTACAAACTGACGGTGAGCGCCGAAGGGTTTGCGCCTTTTGAAACTGAGGTCACGCTCGCGGCGGACCAGTCGCTGGAAATTGACGCCCAATTGCAGCCGCCTTCGGCCAAGGAGTCAGTGAGCGTAGAGGCATCGAATGCTTCCCATGTAGAGACCGAGAGCTCGCACATCGAAGGCACCATCACCGAAAAGGAAGTGCTGAAGACACCGCTAAATGGCCGGAACTTCACCCAGCTGATCGCTTTGCAGCCAGGCGTAAGCAACCAGACCGGACAGGACGAAGCCCTGGTGGGGGTGAAGGGGAGCGTCAAATATAGCGTGAATGGCGGCCGCGTCGAGTACAACAACTTTGACGTGGATGGCAGCGACGTGCTGAATGCCGGTCTGAACGGAGCCGAGAGCACGCTGATGGTTTATCCCAGCCTGGACGCCATTCAGGAAGTCAAAGTACTCACTTCGAACTACGGGGCAATGTACGGGCGGAGCGCGTCGGGCACGGTGCTGGTGACCACCAAAACTGGCGGCAACCAAATGCACGGCAGCTTATATGATTTTGTGCGCAACGAGTTCTTCAATGCGCGCAACTATTTCGATCTGACAAAAAAGGCTCCACTCTACCGCCGGCAGGATTTCGGAGGCACGATCGGTGGGCCGCTGTACATTCCCGGACTCTCCAGCGGGAAGAATCACAGGACTTATTTTTTTTGGTCAGAAGAGTTTCGCCTGGAAAAGTCCCCGCAGGAATTCAACCAGGCCGTACCTACGCTGGGGGAGCGCGGCATCGGGGTAGCCAATTGTCCCGGGGGTCCGGGAAGTTGCGCTGATTTCAGCGACGTGTGCCCGGTAGCGGTGGGCCAAGCCCAGCCGACCTTCGATCGCGCCTCGTACCCCGATTGCCCAACTCCCGCCGGGTATACCTTCCCAGGCAATCTTGTGCCAATCGACCGCACCAGCGCCGCCCTTCTGAATACCGGGCTGATTCCGCTGCCCAACTCTTCGATCGGCTGTAACTCAAGCCTTGCAGGGACGGTCAACGCGACCACCCAGTTGCCCAATGTACCCTGCTATGTCTCCGTGATTTCTCCTGCGACGTATTGGCGGGAGGAACTGGCGCGCATCGATCACGACTTTTCCCCATCCACGCGGCTCTCATTCCGCTACATTCACGATTCCTGGAATACAACCGTGGCCACCCCCGAATGGGGCTACGTACAGAACAGCTTCCCCACCGTGGAAAATAAGCTGGATGGCCCCGGCACCAGCCTGGTCGTCCGCTTGACGAATACGATTTCTCCATCTCTATTGAACGAATTCGTCGTGAGTTACGTCAATGCCCATATCACACTGACCGACGAAAATGGTCCGGGCGCTAACTTGCAGCCAGTGCTCAATTGCGCCATCGACACCACCGGCGCCCCCTGCCTGAACTACATTTTCAACAATGGGCAGGGCGGGAAACCTCCCGGCATTGTCATCGCGGGCACCAACGCCGAGTATGGCGGCAACGGCTTCGCCGCCGATCCCTCCTATATGCCGTGGCAGCACACCAACCCAACGTATGGCTTGAGCGACAACGTCAGCAAGGTCTGGGGGCACCACACCGTGCAGTTCGGCGTGCAGGTGGTAGATTCCCAACGCAATGAAACCAACGGGGCTATCGGCGCGGCCACGGGCGACCTACAGGGCATTCTTACTTTCAGCAACCAAAACACCGGCATCAATACCGGAAATGCATTTGCCAACATGTTGATAGGACCCGGTACGCCGACCGGAGGTTGTCTATCGGGCGACGGCTTTGCTTGTGCTGCGAATGCGATTAAGAGCTTTCAGCAGGACAGCGCCCAACTCCGCTACCACAACGATTACTGGATTGCAGAACCCTACGTGCAGGACGACTGGCGAGTTAACCCACGTTTGACGGTAAACATGGGTTTACGCCTAAGCATGTTTGGCAACTTTCACGAAAAAAACCTTACCGCATACAACTGGGAGCCTACCGCCTTTAGTACAGCACTGGCGTCGACCGTAAGCATATCGGAGGGTACCAACGGAGTGGCTGCGGGGTCTCTCGAGGTTGGCGGGCAACCGGTACCTCTTAATACCAGCGACCCTACGAACGGCCTTAATCCAGTTGTAACCAACGGCTTGGTGCAGTGCGGCATGGGCGGAACCCCTGCCAGTTGCATGCAAAGCCATATATTCGAGCCGGCTCCGAGAATTGGATTTGCCTGGGATCCAAAGGGCGACGGTAAGACCTCACTGCGCGGAGGCTATGGAGTCTTTTTCGAGCACGGAACCGCCAAAGAAGCTAACACGGGCTCCCTCGAGGGTAGCGCGCCGCTAGTACTCACCATGACGGATCCGTTTCCGTCGGTGTACTCCGCGATCGGCCTGACGGGACAAGGCGGCACTCCGGTCGCCTTTCCTCTTGACGTCACTTCGATTCCCACCAAGACTGTCTGGCCCTACGTGCAGCAGTGGAGCTTCAGCGTCCAACGCCAGTTGGTTAGGAACACCCTGGCAACCATCGCCTACGTGGGAAGCAAGGGAACCCATCTAACTGCCGAATTGCAGATGAACCAGTTGCCGGCTCCGCCCACGGGACCAGACACCGGCTTTCTTCCGGGCGGCAATCCCTTCACTCCCGGGCAGCCACTTCTCACCGCTGTTCCGGGCACGGGAGGCCCCGGGGACTGCACGTACAATAACGGGAACTTCGTTGGTCCGGGTGGTGCCGGCATCAACGGCGTCATCGTGACACCAAGTCAGCCGGCATGGGTAAATTTGGTGGCCGCGTGCTACGGGGCTGCCGGGTCACCGAACCCCAATTCGCTTCGCCAATATCTGGGTTTCGAGAGAATCCTGTCACTGCAGAATATTGCCGATTCCCAGTACCACGCCTTGCAAGCCACCATTCGGCACACCCACGGACCCTTGACCTTGGGAGGGTCCTACACATGGAGTCACTCTCTCGATGATTCCTCCGATCGCTCGGACGCTTCGTTTGTAAATTCGGCCAACATCAAATCCAGTTGGGCAAGTTCGAACTTTGACGAACGCCACCTGTTGAACTTCAACTATGTTTATGACCTGCCGAACTTAAGCCGCACCGTTGAACGGTGGTGGAGCTTCAGCGATGCGGAGGGCAGCGACGATCACGAGGCGCCAAAATCGAAAAGCAATTCCAACGCTCTGCACCAACTCCTGGATGGTTGGCAGGTTTCGGGTATTACTGTCTTTCAGTCGGGAACCCCGTTCAGCGTAATCAACGGCGGCAGCAATCTGGGAATTTCAGTATTGGACAACGCTGGGGTAGCGAACGGGGCGGGGACCGGCTCATATCCGGATGTCGTGGGCGATCCCCGAGCGGCCCTGAGCAACGGTGCTACCCGGTTCAACGCCCAGAGCATAGGTCCGCTCTTGTATAACCCCGCCGCGTTCGTCGCACCACAGGGACTTACCTTCGGCGATGCGGGGCGCAATTTCCTGAATAATCCTCATCGTCTGAATTTCGACTTGACGGGACTGAAGAATTTCAAGATCACCGAAGGCAGCAATCTAGAATTTCGGGTAGAAGCCTTCAACGTGTTCAACCACACTGAATTTCGAATTTTCAATCCCAACCTCGGAAACGGCGCGAACAACACGATCAGTTGCTACGCTGGCGCGTTGTCCAACTATTCGGCGGTCGGAGGCTACACTATTTCCGGCTCGGGGCAGCCCATCCCAGTAGACTGTACGACCGGAAGTTCTTTCTTGCATCCAATTGATGCCCATCGTCCGCGGACCATACAACTGGGCTTGAAATACAGTTTTTGATCAGAGCACGAGTAATGAGAAGCAGCGACAACGAACCCGTACCTTGCAAAAGGCGAACAGAGCAAGGCTACATTTTGCTCACGTTGTTGTTGGGTGTGGCTTTGCTGGTAATAGCCGCGGCAGTGGTTGCGCCTAGTATTGCGTTTCAAATCAAGCGTGATCGCGAGGAAGAGCTGATCCACCGCGGCGTCCAATATACCCGCGCAATCCGGCTTTATTCCAAACAGACGCACGGGTTCCCAGACCGGCTCGAACAGCTACAAGACCATGCCGGCCGAAGATATATTCGCAGGCTCTACAAGGACCCCGTCACTGGCCGCGGCTTCCGGCCGGTCTATACATCGGATATTCCAAACGTTGGGATGGCAGCGGGACTTGCCTCTCCCGGCAGTGGAAATGGTGGAAGCGAAAACTCAAGTGACGTCGCGCAGTCATCCGCCGCAGGCGAGGAGCTCACGCCGGGAACTCAGAGGCACGCGATCGGGGAAATAATGTTCGGCGTGGTCAGCACGAGCTCGCGACGCACGATCCGCGAGTTCAACCACAAGAACCGCTACAATCAATGGCTCTTTTTCTACCAACCCAAGTATGATCAGGGTTTGGAGATAAAAGGTCCAACTCAGTTCATTCTTGCAGGAACTCCTCCAGTTCAGGCGGGCGTAAGCAACAATCAGCAGGCGACTCAGGATTCATCTCAGCCCCAGCTACCTCAGCAGCAGTAGTGAAGTCAGTGGTCGTCGACGCCTCCCACCAATCATCGAAGCGTCGTCAGGGGAGCGAATTCGACGTAGCGCTGGGCTCTGGAGGATTCTTTTCCTTCCCCAGTTTGGCAAGAGCGCTCCGCGCTTCCGCCATCCCGGGTTTGAGTTTGAGGGCCTCCTGATAAGAGGCTCGCGCTTTTTCAACCTCACCGAGAGCTAGCTGAAGCTGTCCCAGTTGCACATAGGTTTCCGGTAAAGGATGGGACGCAGCGAGAGCCGCCAGTTGTTGAGCCCTCTCCCCCATACCCATCTTTCCTAGGTTCGTGAACAGAACGCTGTTGTGGGGATCCATCTTCCGAACCTCGTCGTAATACCGGTGGGCGGTTGTGTAGTCATCCAGTTGCCGGTACACAGCACCGAGGTCGATAAGCGTCTTGGTTCTCATTTCGACATCGTCAGTTAATTTTAGGACCAACTGATACTGTTGGATCGCTTCCTGCAACCGGCCACGCTCATGGAGATCGGCCCCAAGGTTCAAGTGGCCAATGACATCGTCCGGATTCATGCGAATTGCATTCTGAAAGTGAACCAGAGATTCATCCGTATAGCGCTGACCGGTGGCGTCATATGCCTGGACCAGCAGGGCTGCGCCTGCGTAGTCCTCGGCCAGGTAATTGTCTTTGGTGACCTTAAGGGCGTGGGCCCACAGATCAGGACTGCTGTGCCAAACTCCAATCTGCCGCCAGGTCAGCCACGAGAGCACCGTGAGTACAATCCCTCCCACCGCCACCAACCAACGGCGATCGAATCTCCGGCTCTCCGCCCAATCTCCCGCCCCCCACACTACCATCGTGAAAATTCCAAGCAGTGGAAGATACGCGTAGCGGTCGGCCATCGCCTGGTCCCCCACCTGCACCAGCCCAATCATCGGTATCAATGTGCCCAGAAACCACAACCACCCCACCACCCAGTAAGCATGCTCGCGCCCACGCCACACCAGCCCACTGATGCCCGCCAGAAATAACAGGCACAGCACCGCTTCCCAGCTCGCCAGCCGCAGTCCTTCATAGGGATAGAACGCCGCCAGATGAGTCGGCCAGAATGCCTTCATCACATACATGGAGTAGGCGTAAAGAGCATTCACTACGCGGGCCAGCCAGGATAAGTGTTCGTTGTGCACTATCACGGGCTTCTGCGCCGCCATCGTCATCACGCTGCTGGCGACCGAGAGAAGCAACAAAGGCACCTTCTCCACCCCCAGCCGCCACAATGGCGATTGCGGCACCGGAAACGCTGGCGACGGCGGTTGCCAGTTCAACACTCGTTGCAAAGGCCAGAAATCCACCAGCAGCAGCACGAAAGGTAAGGTCACGATCATCGGTTTCGCGGCCAGCCCAAGGGCAAACAACACCCCCACCACAACGTATCTCCCCACATTCGGCCGTCGCGCATACCAACCATAGGCTCCCAACGTCAGCGAGAAGAAAAACATGCTCAGAACATTTTTCCGCTCCGCTACCCACGCCACACTTTCCACGTTGATCGGATGCAGGCCAAAAAGCGCTGCCACCATGAGGCTTCGTCCCGTGGCTCCCGTGGCACGCTGCAACAGCAGGAACAAAATCAAGACACTCATGACATGCAATAGCAGGCTGCTGAAATGATGTCCGGCCGGATTCAAGCCGTACAACTGGCAGTCCAGCGCATGCGAGAGCCAGGTCAGAGGATGCCAGTTACTTTCTGTCGTGGTGCTGATCGCCCAGCGCCATGTATCTGCGGTCAGACCCTGTTGGATGTGCGGGTTCTCCGTCACATAGGCAGTGTCGTCATAATTCACGAAAGGGTTCCCGATGGCGCGGTAGTAGACCACCAGTGTTGCTAGCCCGAGCAGGAGGCAGATCGCAAAGAGCTTCGAGGGGGAGACCGCCGGGATGCGAAGGCCGGTTTTGGCAGTTCGCGCTTCTGGTCTCTTAGACTCGGGCCTCCGGGTGAAGACGGGCGGTTGCCGAGGCGCCACCCGCGGCTTCCTTTTGCTTGGTCTCGTGGGCAATTTCAGCTTTCCTCGCGAGAGCTAGAGTACGCAACAAATCAGGCCAATTGCCGACAGACTCTCGATTGTTTCAGAAATTTAACCTCGCCGTAACATCCAGTTAACAAATGGGTACGCCAGCCCGTTTCGACGCCTCATTTTGATTCCACCAAGAAGGTGGCATTGCGCGGAAGCCCCATTCGCAAGGTATAGTCAGCTTTCAGCGATCGGTGAGGCTTGACGTTGGCGACCTTCATCAGCGATGACGTATCAACTAGATGACGAGAGCACAGGCAAGACGACGTCCCGCTACGGCCAGAATTGGTGCGGGCAAAGGAGTTTCCTCCCGATTTAAGAACCGAGCCTCGAAAGCGAAATGGTGGACGCGCAACTGGGTCATTTGCCTCAGCCTGGCGATTGCCACGTCCGCCCTTTACGGCCAAGTCGCAGGGCATGAATTCATACGTTTTGACGATGGATATTACGTCACCCAGAACCTGCATGTAAGGGCAGGGCTAACCTGGCAGACCATATTGTGGTCTTTGACCTCAACTGAATCCTATAACTGGCATCCCGTGACCTGGGTCTCGCACGCTCTGGATTGTCAGCTCTTTGATCTTTGGGCTGGGGGCCACCATCTGACCAGCGTGCTGATTCATGTGCTCAACGCAGTTTTGCTATTTCTACTATTACGTCGAGCCACGGGAAAAATCGGACGCAGCCTGGTAGTAGCAGCGTTATTCGCGTGGCATCCCTTCAATGTGGAATCCGTCGCTTGGGTGGCGGAGCGCAAGAACGTGTTGAGCACGTCGTTCTTTTTCCTCACTCTGATGGCATATGGGTGGTACGCGGAAAAACCGCATTGGAAACGCTACTTGCTAGTGGTTGCGTTTTTTATCCTCGGATTAGCCTCTAAACCGATGCTCGTGACGCTACCCTTCGTTCTTTTGCTGCTTGACTTCTGGCCTCTGCAACGGATGAAGGCGTGGCTTTCGCCATCCGAGGAATTTCCTGTGCCGCAGCGGAGATTCCGATGGTTGGTGATGGAGAAGTTGCCCTTGTTGCTCCTCGCCGCCGCGAGCAGTGTGATCACGATGGTCGCGCAGCACAAGACCGTGGTGAGTGTTAGGAACTTACCCTTGGCGACGAGAACAGCCAATGCCCTGTACTCTTACCTGCTGTACATCTGGAAGATGTTTTGGCCGGTTCGGTTTGCGGTTTATTATCCTCACCCGTTTATTCCCACGCCCAATAACGTGCCAGGGGCAGCGCTATATTCCCGTGTCGTACTGGCGGCGCTCCTTCTTGTGGGGGTAAGCCTGCTGGTCTGGAGGCAACGCTTCACCCAGCCTTTTCTACTAGTGGGCTGGTTTTGGTACGTCGGAACATTGGTTCCTGTGATTGGAATCGTGCAGGTCGCTTTACAAGGAATGGCGGACCGTTACGCCTACGTTCCCATGATCGGGCTGTTTGTTATGGTTGCGTGGGGCTCGGTCGCGCTCGCTGAACGCCTGCGCATCCGCCCATCAGTGTTGCGAACCGCAGCCGTTATAGGTCTGGGCACTTTATGGTTGGTCACGTTTCGGCAGATAGGCTTTTGGCGAACGAATTACGATATTTGGGCACATACGCTCGAAGTCACCGATGACAACTATGTTGCGGACGACAATATGGCAGACGCACTGTTGAGCATGGGCCGCCCGGAGTGGCTGCAGTATTTTCAGCACGCTGCCAGCATCGCGCCCTCGGACGCGATCAGCCACCAGGCGATTGCGGCGAACCTGGAAGATGAGGGACGGCTGCGTGAAGCCATTCAGGAGTACGAAGTGGTAGTCCAAAGTTCGCCGGGCACAAGGTTTCTTACTCTCGCCTATGCGAACCTTGGCATCATCTACTCCGAACTCGGGGACCAGGCAAAGGCGCGAGCGCAATTCCAGCAGGCGCTGCAAACCGACCAGCGGACCGTCCGCGACATGATCGATACACTCACCGAGAACGTTGCCAAACATCCGGCAGATGAAGGATATGTGCGGCTGGGCTTCCTGTTGGAGCAAACGGGACGACGCGCAGAAGCCCGCGCCGCCTGCCAGAAAGCTCTAACTCTGAAACCAGACCGGATGGAGGCGCTGCAGTGCCTTGACCGCCTGAATGCGGCGGGCAATTAAATTGCGGCGGACACGAAACCTGGTTTCGACAAAACAATCGTACTTCGACAGAAAGTTCCGGAGCACTCTAATGAAGTCCTTCGGAAATTGGCGGCAACGCGAGCCGGGGATCCAGATGCTGCGCATGCGCGAAAGCTTGCCTGGCTTCCGGCCCATCTCCGACCTGGGCCAGAAGTAGCCCTAGTCTCACATAGCCCTGTGCGCTGGGATGCTCGTGAAGATACTGTGCCAGCTTGCTCACCATTTGACCAACTGCCGTAGCATCGATGTCTAATGCTTTTCTGGTGTTCATTTGAGCATTGACGCTGTCTCCCAATTGGGCGTAAGTCAATCCCAGGTTGGCGTACGTAATGGCCAGCGTGTCCGGCGCCAGACCCGGTTGGCCAAGCGCGCTCAGCTTGGCCGCAGCACTGATTGCCGCCCCATATTGATCGATAGCTTCTGGCAGATGTCCGTGATCCTGAAAATCCGCACCTACGCGCACGTGAGCGCCCGGATCCAAAGGCTCGAGCCGAGCATAGTTCCGAAGATGCGTCATCCCTTCCTGATAGCGATTTAACCTGAACAGCTCAATCGCCAAGAAATTTTCGGCCATGGAATTGTTTTCTGTCACTCGTAAGGCGTGAGTCCACAACTCGACCGTGCTATGCCAGTATCCCAGCTGACGCCAAGCGGTCAAAGCAAAAGCGGCCAAGACGATCGATGCCGTAACTGTTCGAAGAGGGACGCCAAGTCGTGCGCGATCTGCAAGAGCGGAAGCCCCCCAAACGGCGGCCGTGAAAACTCCAAGAAGTGGAATGTAAGCGTAGCGATCGGCAACCACTTGCACCCCTACCTGCACGATTCCAATCACCGGCACTGCCGTGCCTAAATACCAGAGGCAGCCTACTGCCAAGTAAGGGCGCGTCAAGCGCTGTTTCCAAGCCACGGCCAGGACCAGTCCAATCACCAGCACGCTCGCTAGCGGTTGCCACGTCGGTAGGCTGCGGCCCGGATGGGGATAAATAAGCGCCAAGTGTGTGGGCCAAATTGCCTTCCATAAATACAATCCGTACGCATAGAGGGAAGTCTCCAGCCGCACTCCAATTGGCAAAGCCTGATTGGGAATGACGCTCGCACCCTGCGCTACCACCGTGATGATGGCGCTGCCGGCAGACAACGCCAGCAGAGGCAGCTTCTCCAGGAGTAGTTGTGAAAGGCGCAACTGGGGCACGGGAAATACGGCAGACGATTCGCTCCAATTCTTGATCCGCCGCAGAGGCCAATAGTCGAGGAGTATCAGTACAAACGGCAATGTGATCACCATAGGCTTGGCAGCCAAGCCGAGGATGAACAACAGCACCAAGACAAGGTAGCGCCGAATCTCTGGCTTACGCGCGTACCAGCCGTAGGAGCCCAATGCGAGCAGAAAGAACAGAGTGCTAAGCACATTCTTGCGCTCGGCAACCCAAGCGACGGATTCCACATTGAGCGGGTGCAGCGCGAAGAGCGCCGCGACAAGGAAACTTCTCCATGGAGCGCCGGTAACACGCCACAAAAGCAAGAACAAGAGCACGACGTTCAGGGTGTGGATGACTACGTTCATCCAGTGGTGCCCGGAAGGATTTAGCCCGAATAGTTGACAGTCAAGAGCGTGGGAAAACCACGTCAGCGGGTGCCAGTTGGATTCTTCGGTTGCTGTTATGGCCCAGGTGAGCGTATCCCAGGTCAAACCAGCTTTGACGTGTTCGTTCTGCGTGACATAGAACTGATCATCGTATCCAATAAAAGGATAGCCGCCCACCCGGCCATACAACGCTAGGGTTAGAGCAGCCAAGAATAAGCCAAGCATCAGGGGGAGCCTGAATGCCGATGGGCTAGGATTTTGGCGCAAGCCAGTGCCACCGCGGAGCTGCTTTGCGCTAACCGAATGGTGGCCAACCGAGGATCGCCCGGCCCGTATTTTGACCTTGGTTTTCCCAGACATGAGCTGCCGGAACAAACTCGCCCCAACAGATTAATCTGAAAACCGCCAGGAGGATCGGTTGACAACCGATTTTAATCTGATCGTAATCTTGATCCGAAGAATGATCGACTTCCACGCTTTGAAGGGTCGAGACCGTAGTCGCAAACACCACAAACCGCAGCTGTCGAGCTTGCAACCTTCCAGGATCCGGTTTCAGCTCAGGAGACTCCTTAGCCAAAGCCAGGATTGGAACCTGAAGACTAGGAAAATTAACACACTATTAACATTACAGTGATTCCCATGTAACACACCCGGATTGATACTGGTCGTGGTTCGGGGAAGTGCTCTCATCCTAGTTCCGGCCCCCCTCAAGGAGACATTATGGTTCGAGGTTTGTGCACTGCGCTCATTCTTTCCGTGGGGCTCTTGCTTTCCGCCTCTTTCGCTGGTGCAAACTCCACGGAGTTGCTGACCTTCTCCGGTCTTAAGAATGGACAGTTGGTTGGGAACTTCTACAACGGTTCCGGCCTCGTGAGCACTCCGAATTTCGGAGTGACCTTTTCTTCCAACATCTATGCTCTCTGGCCCATTTCAGGAGGCGGTTCGGGCAATTTCTCTCCGACTCTCTTTGGCACCCCAGCCATCTTTATCTCTGGGAAAACAGGTTCACCCGCCATTGGTTCCATGAACGTGACAAGCGGCTTCAGTTCAGGGGTCAACTTCTTCTATACGGCAGCATTCCAAGAAACGGCGACCGTCTGGAGCGGAGCTAACGGCACTGGCACGTTGTTGGCTACGATGATTCTCGCTCCGAATGACGGTAATTGCTCCGAAAGTTATTGCAATTGGACAAATGTCGGCCTGGCTTTCTCCGGTACTGCGGGCTCCGTGACTTTTTCTGGATCGGCAAATGGGCTGGGCATTTCCGACATCACCTTGGGCAAGAGCACCACCGCGATCCCGGAACCGCCCTCGATCTACTTGCTGGGAATCGGCATCGTCGCCTACTGCGCGAAATGCATACCCCGTTTTGTGAGAGGATAAATCCCTCACGGCCCTGGAAAGACGGCAACGATTTAAGGCACAAATTCTAGTTGGCTGCACCGGATTCACGCTGTAAACGCGTCGTGGCTTCGCCTGCTGCCTATGCGGTCTTTTGGGGTCACGTTCGGGGCCGGAGCAGGACAATCCGGTCCTGGCCGGTATTGGAGCCGATCCCGATGATCTCCCCGTGATTGTTAATGCCCAGCGCTTGGATGACCTCCCATCCAGTCCCGGGCTCCAGAAGCTCATTCAAGTCATAAAGCTGATCGTCGCGGTAAAGAAAACCGTGAAAGCTCTCGTCACCCTCGGTCAAGGACCCTCCGACAACTTCGCCGTGGTTGTTAAGGCCGCGAGCAATGCTGAAAGAACCGCCCAGCGTTCCCAACATGCAGCGCGTGCCATTTTCCTGACGGAAGGCTTCGATCCGGCCATTTTCCGCGTTGACAGACACTCCGGCGCATTGCGCGGAGTCATTGACCGCAAGGACGTCGTTCCGGTTGTTGTCAAAAGGACCGAGATCGACAATCTCGAACCTTTCAGGACTGCCGGCCCCCTTACGGTCGGGAACCGCTTCTTGAATTGGTTTCATAGGATGTGACTACTCCCTGCAACAAGTCATTCTCCGCAGATAAGTACCGGACATGGGCGTGCATCGTGTCTAAGGCTTCGTCGAGGTCGCCAGCGGCACCGTCAAACAGATGTTCGCCCGTCCCTGCGCGCCAGAGGGAGTAGCGATAAAAGCTGTGGCACGGTTGCGAACTCAATTTGACATTCCCGTTAAAGCCGTCTTCCTGAAGAACCCATGTCTGCATAATGCCCCCCAATCCTCTGTCATCATCCTCGCTGGGGTAGAACGTGTAATCCCCCAAATGAGGTATTTCTAGGCAGCCCTGTTTTTGGGGGCAAGAAGGCCCGCCAGAAGCGATCTCATTCTCAATGGGGAACTGTGACTGAAGGGACTACCGGCCGACCGAGTCAGCCCCGTTCTTGCGACATCAGGAAACTTCGCGAAGGGATCGGTCGCCGGACCTGCGGCCCAAGCTTTTTACAGGATAACCGTGAGTATTCTCACCACTAGCTCGGTCTGCCGGTGAGTATCGGTCTTCATGAATATGCGTTTGAGGTGAGTTCTGGCAGTATGAGGGCTGATGAAGAGTTCTTCCGCCGCTTCTTCGATTGACTTTCCCCGCACCAGATGCACGGCTAACACTGCCTCTCCACGCGTCAAACCATACAACCGGCAAAGGTCCCCGGGATCTACTTCGACACCCAAGTCCTGGTCATAAAGCTTCAGAAGCGCGGTACGATTCTCCGTGCCCGGCCAGCAGTCCAACCCAGGTCCGGGAACTACTCGAACGATGAGCGCATTGTGCGCCGTTCTGCGCTGCAACGTGATGGGAGATTCTTTCGGCTCGCCCAATTCCGGAGCTTTAATCGCATCCTGCAACAACTGCTGCAGCAAACGCGTGTCAGAGGCCCGCTCAGCGACTATTCCGGTTCTGGCCAGCAAGAGGCCATCCTTCTTCTGCAAAATTGTCTGAGCTGCGCGATTTGCGAGCCGAGCACGACCTTCGGAAGACACCAGGATCGCTCCCTGCTGCAAAAGGTCCAATCCGTAGGTGAGGGCAACCAAGACATCGTGCGGAGTTGAGGCTCCATCTCCGCGCAGGCTGGTCTCGTACTCGAATACATCAAACGGCGCGCTCGCTGACGACTGGCCCCGGACGGGCGGTTTGGCAAATTCCGGCTGCACGGGATGTGGAATCGCAATCGGAAATGGATTGTCCGCGCTCAGACTGTGGGGAACTGGGGGTTCCTCACCTCCACCTGTTGCCGAGGATCGGGGGAGCCTCGCCATCTCGTTGTCCGGAAACTCCTATGTTCGCTCTCGAATATTCAGCGGAGACAGTCTCTTCCAAACTTGTTTCGGCAGAATGACGGAGAGGTTAAGCAAATATTAATTTCTCGCCCCGCCGGAGCTGCCCCTGTGGAAATCGATCTAGGAGCCGAAAGGGCCCCTCCACCTTGCCATTTGATCGTTTCCGAGGGAGCGCTCATATCTGCCTTCTTGCGCCTGGGCGAGAGTCGGCTTGGAATTCCGCAGCAATGACGCGTCAGTTTTTCATCACTCGGCCGGGTGGGACTTCAGCTCGGCACGCCCACGCTACAAGGCGCCCGAAATGCGCGGGAGCAATCTTTCATCCTGGCTTCATCTTTATTTCATCTCTGCTTAACAGCGGATTGCTATTGTGCCGTCTCCGAACCTTTTCTGGGATTGACGGTCGTGGATGATTCAAGGGTCCCCGGGACATGGAAGCAGATCGTTGTAACCCTGCGTTGCCCCTATTGCCTCGAGGGTAACGACTTCCGGCCTATGCTCGAACTAAGCGGCAGTGCGGACGGGATGTTTTTCTGCAGCAAGTGTCACCATCTTCACCGTTCTTCTGACCCGGCCCCCCTGTGCGGGTGCGCCAATTGCCGAAGGTTGAATGGCCAACAAGCTCGGAGCGCTTCATAAGGTCGGAGCATCGAAAGCGGTGAAGTACTCGGGCAGAGGCGTCGTACGTCGATCTTTCTCGCTCCGCTGTGATCCAGCATTCACGACAAGTTTTCCGGCGAGTCGCCGTCAATGCATACGCGGAGCCAGGTTTCCAAGTTGAGCAAGCGCCAGATCTGACTGCCGTGATCCCGGTATCCACGGCGGTGTTCGGCAAACAGCCGTTTCAGCGCATCGGGATTGAAGAAGCCCCGTGCCAGCGCTCGAGGCTCCAAAAGCATGCGTTCCAGGCCATCCAGTTGCGGACCCGCAAGCCAGTAAGCCCAAGGCGTGGGGAAGCCCATTTTCTGACGGTACACAATGTCGTGGGGCAGCAGGTCTTCGACCGCAGACTTCAGGATGAACTTGCCCGCTAATCCACGTACGGAATGCTTGGCCGGGATGCTAGCCGTAAATTCCACCAGCTCGTGATCGAGGAATGGAACGCGGCTCTCGATCGACGCCGCCATGCTCATCTGGTCCTGCTTCATCAACAGTTCAACCAGGTAGGTCTTGATGTCGGTGTAAAGCAGTCGATGAAGCAAATCGCCCGAGGAGGCCTGCCAGAACTTCATCGATCCGGCATAGGCATCTCCTGCCAATGTTCGCATCTCGTTCGAAAGAAGGTCGGCTTGCTCAGCCACCGTGAAGGCGGAGTAGAAATTGTCGAAGTAAAACGAATCCCAGGACCGGCCATCGCGCATAACAAAAGTGTGTTCCAGCTTACGATGAAGCGCGGCACTCATAGGGCTGGCATTGATGCCGCCGCGCACCCATTGCCTTAATAAGGAGGGCGTGAGCCGCCGGTACAGGTTATCCATCCGGGCGTTTACTAGCGTCCACGCGTAACGGGCGTACCCCGCCAACGTTTCGTCACTGCCTTCGCCGGTCAGCACTACTTTCACTCGCTCGCGTGCCAGTCGCGCGACAAAATAAAGAGAAACACTGGAGGGCCATACAATCGGCTCATCCTCGTGCCAGATGAGCTTGGGCAGGGTTGCGAAGAACTCCTCGCGGCTGAGACGCACTTCGTGGTGCCGGGACCCGATGTGCTTCGAAACCTGTCTGGCAAACGGCAATTCGCTGAAAGCCTCTTCTCCGTAGCCAACGGCAAAAGTCTCGATGGGTTCGCGCCGAATCTTCGTCGCGAGCGCGGCCACGGCGCTGGAATCAAGCCCACCGCTGAGGAATACTCCGAGCGGGACATCGCTCATCAAATGACTGGAGACGCACGCTTCCAGCAGTTCGCGATATGTTTTGACGTAATAGTTACGTCCCTTGTCAGCGGGATCCGGCGCCACCGACAGATCCCAATAGGCGTTAACGGTCAGCCGTCCGTCCCCGCCAACTTCCAGCGTGTGGCCCGGAGGCAGTTTCTGGATTCCGGCATACATCGTCTCGCTTCCACCGAGGTAGCCGAAAGCAAGGTATTCCGCCAACGTTCCCTGATTGAATACCGCCTTCACCCCGGGATAGGCCAGGATCGTCTTGATCTCGGATCCAAACAGCAACGTGCCGGCCTCGTAACGATAGTAGAGGGGCTTGATGCCCAGCCGGTCCCGAGCGATGAATAGCTTTCGCTCGCTGCGGTCCCAGATGGCAAAGGCAAACATTCCGCGCAGATGCTTGACACAATCGGCACCGTACTCCTCATAGAGGTGAAGGATGGTTTCCGTGTCGCTGTTGGTGCGGTACTGATGGCCACGCGCCTGCAAGTCAGAGCGCAGCTGCTGATGGTTGTAAATCTCCCCGTTGTAAACAATCCAGAGACGGTCGTCTTCGTTGCTGATGGGCTGATGGCCCGTCTTAAGATCAATAATGCTCAGCCGGCGCATGGCCAGGCCGACATTGCCCTCGACGAAAAAGCCGTCGTCGTCGGGCCCGCGATGCACGATCTGGGCATTCATGACCGCTAGCGTGTCGCGCTCCACCTGGCGGTGAGGATCGAGATAGAGAATGCCGCAGATTCCGCACATGATTTGATTACTCGACCGACTTCTTACTCGGCTGACCCCTTGGGACCATGCAGGTCGTTCGCCCATAACACTGGATCAGATTCCAAGCTTATGTCTTCCAGACGAAGATGCTGACTCACCGGCTTAATGTCGGCGAAAATCGCGGCCCCTCCGTTGCTCTCCACAATTTCGCAGCGGCTGGCGACCTCCTCGCACGACACAGTCGGCCGTCCACCGATTTCGACGTAACTGCCACCGCAGAAAATCAGCTCGCGCCGGCCATCGGGATTCGCGCCGAAGTACACAAACTCCGCATCGCTGGTCCAGGGGCCCAGCGACCACCGCTGCTCCCCGGGGCCGAAAAGAAAATAATGCTCTCCATCCCCACCCCGCTGTCGGTACCCATGCACCGCGGCCGTATTTTCTTCTATTTGGGTCAGTTCACCGGGATCGGCAGCAGATCCTCCGTGGGCGAACAACAATGTTACAAATTCGGCAGGCAACTTTGCCTTAGTACTAAAGCGTGCGACTGGCGCGCGTTCTTTGCAGCCATAAGCTGGAGACCAGAATTGCTGAACTACTTCCTCAGTCCAACCGTGCCCTTCCGCTGTAAGTAATGTTATGCCGCTGTTAGCCGAGACAAACGAGTGGCTCTTGCGCTGCATTTTGTGCTGCAGTTCGGGCGCAAGGTGCCAGAAAATTTCCAAACGATGCTCGCCGCCACCTTCCGCAACATCCCTAACCAGCAGCAATCTGGACTTTAGTGAAAAAACGAAGCGTCGATGAACTACCGGCGAGCTCAGGCGGCGGTAGCCGTTGTGACTGCCCACAAAATAGTCGAACGTTTCGCCCTTGATCCACCGCTCCGCCCTGGTCTCAGTCAGGTTCGTCCAGGCAAATGGGTTTTGGGGGTTGGCCTGGTCCAACCCGTCCACCCGCATCGTGTTGTGAGCCGAGGTCCCGCGAAAATGGGTACGATCCGGCCCGTCGCCAACATACTCAAAGGTTCCCGGATCGATGATCAGATTCTGCCCTTCCCGATTGAGGCACAGACTCAAAGCATCAGCATGGCCGTGACCAGCGGTGGCTCTTCCCTGGCGGCCAGCATCAATTACCACTTGCTGACGTGTCTTCGAATCCGCCAGCAGGTACAGCCCGGAACTCGCAAGCGCGACCGACTCCCAGGACGGCTCAACCGCCGGCAGCTCATCGAAGCGAACTGCCTCATCAGAACCCAACAGCCATATCGTCTCTTCCCGAAGGTCACCTGCCACGAATTTGAAATCCCCACGCTGGAACAGAACAGCTCCCGTTGCCAGCGGATCCGGCAGGTGTTCGCCGCGATTGCGCAACGGATCGAACACGCGTCCTCCGTCGTCGTCGCCAAACCTGGGCGGTACGCCTGCGCGTCCCAGCCAACAGAGAGCCTCTAGCATTCTGGTCAGAGTTCGATCGAACTGCTCCGGAATTGCCATGCCGTTGCGTGCAGCCAGAATTCTCGCGTGCAGGAAAAAGTCGAGTGCATAAACGTGGTAATAAATGGATTGTTCGAAATGCAGGCCGTCACTCTCGACCTGCCGCTCTGATTCCTCCAGCACGATCCGCCAGCCCTGTTGTTTCCACGCTGCCGCCGATTTCAGTTCCGGGCAAAGCGTCCCTATAAAGAAGAGCGCTACCCCTTCGCCGAGCAGATGTGTGTTGGGCGAAAAATAGGTCGAAAGGTAGCGTTCAATGTGGCGACCGCTGAGTGCCTGCGCCCTTAACCACTCTCCTCGGAAGTCAGGCGATAGTGCTGGAGAGCCTTCGAGAAGGTGGAACACCCACATCCAGCAAAGACTCCGAAAGGCCACTTCCAGGCTGCTAGCCCAGTTGATACCGATTGGATACGGGTTTTGTTCGTGCCATTGGCTCCATTGCTTCCCGAGTTCCTCCACGTACTGCGAGTCTCCAGTGAGCCGATAGGCTTTGGCCAGAGTCACGAGGTGGTGGTGCCGACTCAATTCCCACGTGATTTTGGAATCACCCGCTTCCTGAAAATCGAGAAAGCGGATCTTGTGAAATGGTTTTCTCGGAGCCCGCTTGCCGTGCACCGCGTCGAGGTGCCAATCGATCGGATCGCCATAGTCGAGGTTTTCAAAACCTAGAAGGTCAAACCGATGGTTGCAGATCTTCTCCGCCTGCTTTTGAATTTGTTCGACCTGCTGAGGAAGTCTCTTTCGCAACACGCTAAGAATTGATGCAACGGACTCCGCGCTGAAAAAAAACCGGCCTTGCTTTGCGGCGTCCGCGGAGACCGCACCCCGCGCAAAATCGAATCCGAAACCGGATAAAAACGCGTCTGTACGCTTGGACAGTTCATGGCGGCCCCGCTCCAGCATCTCGCGCCGATCCATCTCGACCAGCCGCGCCGCGACTTTCCGCCACCTCCGATTCGGCACGGTATCCTTTGATTGCACCCTGGAATCGTTCATTCACCACTCATCTGGCATAATTGATCGATGAAAGTCAGCGTGTTTGGCCTGGGCTACGTGGGATCCGTCACCGGAGCATGCTTGGCTTCACTGGGACATGCCGTAGTAGGAGTGGATCTCAGCCAATCTAAGGTTAACATGCTGGAATCCGGGCGAACCCCGATCATCGAGCCCGGCATGGAGAAACTGGTCGCTGACGGCCACGCGTCAGGCTGTCTGCACGCGACAGTTGATTCCGCTCACGCCGTATTGAATACCGAGATTTCATTCCTGTGTGTCGGCACGCCCAGCTTGCGAAGCGGCAAACTTGATCTCGGGCATGTCGAGCCCGTATGTCGCGACATCGGCGAGACTCTGAGAACAAAGGACGCCTTTCATCTGGTCGTGGTGCGCAGCACCACGCTGCCCGGAACTGCAGAGTCCATCGTCATTCCCGCGCTCGAGAAAGCCAGCGGCAAGCGCATGGGAAAAGACTTCGGAGTCTGCGTGAATCCTGAGTTCATGCGCGAGGGAACGGCGATATCTGACTTTCTCGAGCCCTCGATCACCATTGTCGGCGCTGCCGATCACGAGCACGCCGCGTTTCTCCGACAGCTTTATGCCTGGGCTCCCGGCCGTATTTTTGAAACCTCCTTTCGTTCTGCCGAAATGGTTAAGTACGTCTGCAACGCGTGGCATGCGCTGAAAGTAGCCTTCGCCAACGAGGTCGGCACTTTGGCGAAAGAAATGCACGTGGACGCGGAAGCGGTGATGGAAATTTTTTCCGCGGATGGCAAGTTGAATATTTCCGCCAGTTATCTCAAGCCTGGCTTTGCTTTTGGCGGCTCGTGTCTGCCCAAGGATGTCCGTGCACTGAACTACCGTGCCAAGGAGCTGGATCTCACGCTGCCGCTTTTTGCCTCCATCTTGCCCAGCAACGACGAGCATCTGAACCGTTCGATTGACCTGGTTTTGCAGGCCAAGCGAAAGAAAATTGCCATCCTGGGGTTGAGTTTTAAAGCGGCTACCGACGATCTGCGGGAGAGCCCTCAGGTTCAGATGGTGAAGCATCTGCTGGGCGAGGGCTGCCAGGTACAGATTTGGGATGACAACGTCTCTCTGGGCCGCCTGGTTGGGTCGAATCGCGAATACATTGAGAGCGCCATTCCCCACATCGGGTCTTTGCTCAGCAATGATTTAGGCCAGGTCATAGCAGATGCCGAGGTTGTGGTTATTGGTACGCGTGGCCTTAAGAAGGAGGAATTGCAGAAGCATTTGCGGCCGGAACACATCGTGATTGATTTGGTGAATCTGGAAAAAGCCCGCCGCACTGCAACCCACGAAGGTTACGAAGGAATCTGCTGGTAGCCCGATGAAGATCCTCTGGGTCAAGGCGGGAAAACTTTTACCGGTGGATACTGGCGGCAAGATTCGCTCCTTCAACATCCTGCGGCGGCTCTCGAAAGACCATGATCTCAAGCTGGTTTCTTACTACGGCGGGCGGCGCGATCCCGACTATGAAGCGGCTCTGCCCAAACAATTTCCCGACTCGCAGATCATCTACACGGCCGCTGCCGATTCCGACGGATTTCGAGGCATACTGGACTACCTTTACCAGTTGCCGCGGCTCGCGCCCTATTCCGTCTCCAAGTTCACGCATGCGGCGGTTCGCAAACTGGTTGCGAGGCAGCTCTCGAGCGGGCAGTTCGACGTAGCCATCTGCGATTTCTTAGCGCCCTCTTTGAACTTTCCGGAGAAGTTGCCGATGCCCTGCGTGCTTTTTCAACACAATGTGGAAAGTTCATTGTGGCAGCGTATGGCCACCACCGAATCGCATCCGCTCAGGAAACTTTCCTACACCCTCGAATCTGCGCGAATGTCGCGCTACGAACGGCGAACGCTGGCGCGGTTTCATCACATCATCGCGGTTTCGGAAAACGATCGCCAACGTATGTTGGAGATGGATCCGGCGTGTAAGATCACCGTGGTCCCGACCGGCGTGGATACACAACAGTTTCAGGTTGCGCCCCCGTCATCGGCTACGCCTCCACGGATCGTGTTCACCGGTTCGATGGATTGGGAACCGAACATCGATGCGGTGGAATATTTCTGCGGGCAGATCTGGCCCCGTGTTCTGGCGGAGTTCCCAGATGCAATTTTCCAGATTGTAGGCCGGACTCCCTTCGCGAGAGTGCAGCGCCTTGCTTCCGAGTCTGTAGTGGTAACGGGAACCGTGCCGTCGGTTACGGATTATCTGCGGGATGCCACCGTGGTGGTCGTGCCATTGCGTATTGGCGGCGGAACGCGGCTCAAGATCTATGAGGCGATGGCGATGGGCAAAGCTCTGGTCTCGACCTCCATCGGAGCCGAGGGACTCAGCTTCCAGAACGGCCAGGATATCCTGCTCGCTGACAATGCCTCTTCGTTCGCGGATGCCATTCTTCTTCTGGTTCGCGATGCACATGCGCGAAGGAAGTTCGAGCAAGCGGCCGTGCAACTGGCCGCGCGGTTTGATTGGTCTGTGGTCTCCGCACAGTTTGCCGAAGTGCTGCATAGGGTGGTCGCGGGGCCGCGGGCAGACAAACGCGAGGCAGTCAGCCGCCAGGCGAGCATGCGATGACGACAACACTTCTGGAATATTCGATCGGTGTAGTCGTGGTGTGGTTGGTGGCGATGCGGCTTCGCTCCGTTACCGCCCGGCAATGGCTCTACCTTGTTGCCAGCTGGCTCTTCTACTTCAGCTGGGGATCGTGGTTGATCGTCGTCCTGCTGTTCAGTTCGCTGATGAACTATGCATTAGGCGAGTGGCTGAAAAAGCGGATCACCGCCGAGCGTCTGTGGACTGGAATCATTCTCAATCTCGCTCTGCTCAGTATTTTCAAATACCTACCCCTGCTCGGCAACGTCGCTCCACCAGGCTCCCCGCTTTTGCTGCTCAAACGAATCATCTTCCCCCTGGGAATTTCCTTCTGGACATTCCAGGCGCTGAGTTACCTGTTGGAGCTCTATCGTGAAGAAGAGCTGAATCCGACCCTGCTGGAGTTCTGCCTGTACATGGCGTTCTGGCCGACCGTCCTGCAAGGCCCGATCTGCCGCATGTCGAGCATGCTGCCTCAATTCCGCCAGGATTGGTCGGCAACCCCTGACGATCTGAAGACTGGCGTGCGCCGGGTGTCGATCGGCATCTTCATGGTGGTTGTCGCCGGAGTCATGGGCGGCGGGCTGTACGCGGGAATGGGCATCGACGCAGTTTTCGACCAGACTGCTGCACGATTGAGCGGAATCGATGTCTGGTGCCTGATCATCGCCTACGCCTTCCAGATCTACTTCAGCTTCTGCGGATACTGTCACATCGTGATTGGGGCCGCTCGCCTGTTCGGCATCCAGTTGCACGAGAACTTTAGTCGACCGTATCTCTCGACTACGGTCTCCGTCTTCTGGACGCGGTGGCATATGTCGCTGTCATTCTGGATTCGCGACTTTCTTTTTCTGCCCCTGGCGACTATGCGGCGCGAAGTGTGGTGGCGCAATCTGTCGCTGGTGATCGCGATGTTTGTTTTCGGAGTGTGGCATAAGGGGAGCTTCCTCTTCATGATCTGGGGCACCTATCATGGGATTTTGCTGGTGCTCCACCGGCAATGGCAGGAATTTCGCAAGCGGATGGGATTCGAATGGTCAGGGGCCCTGGCGGTAGGAATCTCATGGTGTTTGACATTTTCCGCGGTGTGCGTGGGCTACATTTTCTTTCGCGCGGAGAACTTCCGGCAGGCCTTCGCCATGCTGAAGGCCATGGCTTCGCTCCGCACTTACCGGCACCTGACGCTGGACCACAGCTTTTACGTGATGACGTTAGTTGCGGCGGCCGGGTACTTCGCGGTCATCGGCGCGGGTGAACTACTCAATCGTCTGGGTAAAACCGGCCCGAGTGAAACTGGGCCCGCCGGCGCGCGAACCACACTCGGCACTGTCCTGCGAAGTCTGCCCGGAACTCTGGCGCGCGAACGCTGGGTATGGATCGCGCCGGTGGTGATTGTCCTGGTGCTGTATATGAGCGTGATTTTCCATCCGGGACAGGCTGAGACCGGACCCGTGATGTACGCTTTGTTTTAATGCAAAGGTAACAAGGCTGGGGAAGGAAAACGTTATGCTAGCATTTCAGTCAGGTTTGGAGCGGACAAATGAGGATCAGCATCCGTGCCATTAACAGAAAATGATCGAACCGTGGAGAGTCGCCAGACTCTTACGACGCAATACAAATCCTTGCTCAAATATTTTGCCGTCCGCTTTTGTGTCGCCGTAACCCTCGGCGTGATCCTGCTGGCCGCCGTCGAATTCTACGCATACCGGCGTTACCTTCCCGCTGCGCGCGACGTGATGGAACCGGCCGTTAAGCTGGATTTGGCCGAGGGCGGAAGCGCAGCCGAGCGCGAATACTGGAAAGAATTCGAGCAAGCTAACAAAGTGACTTACCACCAGTACGTGCTCTGGCGCCGGGCTCCTTATCAGGGCGATGTAATTTCTATCAATGAGGAAGGCGTCCGCCGAACCTTGCACACGCAGTGCGATGACAAGACTTTCACGATATGGATGTTTGGCGATTCGGTGATGTGGGGCGCCGGTGCGCCGGACGAAGAGACCATCCCATCATTCATCGCGCTCGATTACGAAAAGGCGGGCAAGCCGGTTTGCATTGTGAACTATGCAGAAAAGGGTTGGGCTAACACGCAGGAAATGGTCGGGCTGATTGAGCAACTCAAACACGCCACCCGCAAGCCGGACATCGTACTTTTCTACGACGGGGGCACCGAGGCATTTGCCGCTTATCAAAGCGGCCACGCGGATGTACACAGCAACTACAATTCATTCAAGAATTTTCTGGATAATTGGGGCGCTTCGCAGAAAGCAGGATTTTCCTACTTCGAGCAGACCAACACTTATCGTTTGCTCAAGAGGATCTCGGCCAGAGCTCCATTCCACAATAAGAAAGACGCCACGCCCGCAATAGCGAGGGACACAGACGTGCTTTCTGCCGCGGTAGTCGAGAATTACGTGCAGAACATGGACATCGTGAACGCGCTGGCCAAGCAGTATGGCTTCCGCGCAATTTTCGCGTGGTATCCTAACCTGGCGGTGGGGCACAAGGAACTGACGCCCTACGAACAACAGGTTTTGAGCATGGAATATCAGAAGTTTCCGGACCTGGGTTCGATGTATGAGGCCGTTTACAAAAGAGGTCGCGCCGTAACCAGCCCGGATTTTCATTATCTCGGCGATCTTCTGGATGACCAGAAGAGTTCGCTCTATGTGGGCATCTCGCACCTGAAGCCTGAGGGCAACCGGATTGTCGCCGACCGCCTCTTTGATATTCTGGAACACAAGGGTGGGATTCCGACAGGCGCTCCCGCTACAATCTCGAGCATTCGTGGCAAATAGCTGCTCGATGCAAAACGAGCATCATTCAAACAAAACTTCGATTCAAGTAACCCTGGGTGACGGATGGCTCCGCCGCAACAACCGAGAAGCTTGATCAGCGGTTTTTTCCGCTCCCTGCGTGCCCATCCCGGCAGCCGGGCGCTTGAGGTCGGGGAACAATCGCTGAGTTACGAGGAACTCTGGAACTATGCCGGCCGCATCTCTGCTTGCCTTCAGGGCACTCTGGATCCTTCCGAGAAAGTAGTTGCCGTACTGGCAAATCGCAGTGTGGGCGCGTATGGCGGAATTCTGGGGATCCTGGGGAGCGGACGGGGCTATGTTCCGCTGAATCCGAAATTCCCCATCGAGAGGACGCTCTCCATGCTGAAAGCGTCCGGATGCAAGACGATGGTGGTGGGACGGGAGTGCGCAGATGCGCTTGCAGCGTTGCTTCCGCGTCTCCACGAACCGCTAACCATGATCTTCCCTGACGCCGGCTGGGAGCAGACACTCCTCGGTCTTAAGTCTCCATCATCCCATCGGGCCATAACAGCGCCACAGTTATCAAAGATCGCGGATCCCAGCGACCCGAGGGTCGATGGAAGCGATACGGCCTATCTGCTGTTTACTTCCGGCAGCACGGGCAAGCCCAAAGGAGTGGCCGTCAGCCAATCCAACGCCGTAGCGTACATGGAGTATGCCGCTAAGCGCTTTGGCATTCACCCCGGGGACCGCTGCTCGCAGAACTTCGATCTGACGTTCGATCTCAGCGTGCATGATCTTTTTACCTCCTGGGATGCGGGAGCAACGCTGTGCACTTCTGCCGAGCAGACACTCACTCCGGCGACTCTGGTGGAAGAAAAGGAACTGACCGTCTGGTTCTCGGTGCCATCGGTGGCGATGTTCGCATCGAAGGTGGGCCTGCTAGAGCCGGGAGCATTTCCTACTTTGCGCTGGAGTCTGTTTTGTGGAGAAGCGCTTTCTTCGAGCCTGGCAGCGGAATGGCAGCAGGCGGCGAACAATTCCATCCTCGAGAACCTGTACGGGCCGACCGAGGCAACGATCGCCATCACTTATTACCGCTGGGATTCCGCAACATCACCAGCTGAGTGCGTGCGCGGACTGGTGCCGATCGGCTGGCCGTTTGACGGGCAGCAAGTGTGCGCCATATGTGAGGACCTCGCGCCCGTACCACCCGGCGAAAGCGGCGAGCTGTGCCTGGGCGGATCGCAGGTGACACGCGGGTATTGGAACGATCCGGAAAAGACAGCGGCAAGTTTCATTCGCCTGAAGCACACCGGAGATCAAGTATGGTACCGCACGGGCGACTTGGTGAAACAAGATGAACGGGGATGCCTTTTCTACCTCGGCCGCCGCGATTTTCAGGTCAAGGTAAACGGTTATCGCGTGGAGTTGCAGGAGATCGACCTGGTGTTGCGAGAGGCCGCGCGCACGGAATTGGCGGTTGCAATCCCGTGGCCGCTCTCGGGTGGTTCAGCATCCGGAATTGTGGGGGTACTGTCGGGATCCGATCCAGCGCGGGACGAGCAAATCATCGCCGCTTGCGAAGCCAGGCTGCCCCGCTACATGGTGCCGAACCGTATTTACCACTTCCCGCAGATTCCGTTGAACGTGAATGGCAAGATTGATCGTGGAGAAATTACGAATATGCTGGCCAATTGGAAATAATGAGGGCTGAGGTTGCATTGATGGCGATGCCACGCACAATCTTTCTCGACTGACGTCAAGAAACTTCAGTTCTTGACTGGCCTGCCAAACTTCTCTGCGGTGGCAAACATGAGGCGGACTGTATCCATGTCTTTGGTTTGCACCTTGCTGGCGGGAACCTTGCGGCCGGCGATCCTCTGAAGTTCCAAAAAAATCTCGATCAGCGCGAAAGAATCGATCAGCCCGGAAGAGACCAGTGGCGTGTCTTCATTGATCTCACTCTTGCCCTTGATGACCTTTTCGGCGATGTAGCCGGTCAATTCCTTCATCATTTCGCTGCTGCTGCTTACCTGCTCAACTCCCACGATTGATTTCCCCGGGTTCAGTTTGATGTCGGCTCGGTCGTCGTTCACTCTTACAGCTTTAGAAATTTCAGTTCGGCCTATCTCGACCGCTAGTTCGCTGGCTGCTTGGGATGAGCCGCGAAGAAGAGCCAGCGATTGACGTTAGTCGCGGGCTGCGAGTTGTGCGCAACCCCCGGTTCCCAAATAAATTGTACTTCAATGTTGCTCTGGGAGCAGCCTGTGGCAATGTTGCCCGTATCGCCAGATATACCCGGCGTGGGCGCATCGTTCGCGTTGTTAGGGACACCACCGGCACACAACGTCGCGGTGGTCTGAAACGTAGTGCAGGCATTGGTCTGCGGTCCCGTCCAGAAGTTGATAGTGTCGTCCGCTGAATCAACGGTAAAGGTAGCGCTAGAGTAGCTGGTCTGGCCGTAGCCGCAGGGCCAAAGGTTCTGATCCTCGGTGCCTTCCCACAACTGAACGGAAATCGGTTCGAACGAAGAAGGGACGGGAGGAAGCGGCAAGGGTGGAGGAACAGTCCCCTGGGCGTTGTAGATGGGACCCGCAACCGGAGCAATCGCCGCCACCAGGTTAGGGAGTTCCAAGCCGACACGCTCCGTCATCTGCGCCCCCGACGAGAAACCGGTAACGTAAACCTGATTCGGATTCACTTTGTACTGAGTCGTAAGATCTTGAATCAGCGCTCCCAGGAAGCCGATATCGTCGGGGCATTCCCCATCTTTTGAGCCACAGCCCTCCGCATACGGAAACGCTCCTCCGTTCGATCCGTCCGGATCGCACAACACCGTTCCGTCCATGCAATACGCGTTCCAGTTCCATTGAGTCGTTGCCGGATCATAGGTGGAAGCGGGTTTAACCAGGATAAAACCGTACTGGTCCGCAACAGTATTCCACCCCCAATTCAAGGAAATCACGTCTTCATAATCTGCAGCGCTGGCCGTATACCTGGTTCCGTGGAGCATCAGGACCATGGCCGGACTGGCCGGTAGAGCCGTCGGTAGAAAAACTTCGTAATAACGCGTAACGCCATTCCAAGTCATCGTGGAATCAACGAAGGTTCCGACACCCCATGTTTGGCTCACTTCGCCTGAGGTGCTGGTGGCAAATGAACTGCTTCCGTTATAGACCGCTGTAATCGGTTCGGTGGCGGCGACTTGCTTTGTGGTCGTGAAGGTGGCCACACCGCCAGAAAGCGTTTCCTTTCCAAGCATCGCGGTCCCGTTGTAAAACCCCACCGTTCCGGTGACCGTGGTGCCGGATTCGGTTGTCACGTTTGCCGTAAAGGTTACAGGCTGCTCAACATTTGCCGGATTCTCCGAGGAAGACAGACTGGTCGTCGTCGCGGCTGGCCCGCCCACCACCTGGCTCAGTGCGCCTGACGTGCTGGTCGCGAATGAGGTGCTGCCTTTGTAGGCCGCCGTAATCGAATCGGAACCAATGGCGAGCGTCGTTGTTGTGTAGCTGGCTACACCACCGGAAAGCGCTACTTGCCCTATCTTTGTGCTCCCACTGTTAAATGCAACATTGCCGGTGACCGTTCCGCCGGACTCCGCCGCCACGCTCGCCGTAAAGGTCACAGACTGCCCCTCACTTGACGGATTTTGGGAGGAAACCAAAGTGGTCGTGGTCTCGGCTAGGTCTACCACTTGGGGCACGGCGATCGAGGTGCTGCCGGCAAAGGTCGAGTCCCCCGCATATTTGGCCTTGATGTCGTCGGTGACACCCGCCTTCAGGGTCGAGATCGTAAAAGCGGCCGAGCCAGCCGTCAGCATCCCCGTTCCCAGTACGGTTCCGTTCCCCTGCTCGAACGTAACGATTTCTCCATTCGGAGGCGCGCCGAGAGAGGAGCTAACCGTCGCGGTGAAGGTCACCGCCTGCCCATAAGCGGACGGATTTAGCGAAGACGTGATCGTAGTCGTGGTCTTGGTCAGAGCCGCGCTCAGGCTGGAAGCTGTCCCTAGCAACACAACCACGACGGTTCTGGCGATTTTCAGGCACATTTTTCCCCTCATATCCAGGTTGATCTTTGTTGCACTGAGACGGTTTGAACTCGCTAATACGCTTTGGGGGCTTCTGATCCACAGAGCCTGACTGGTCCACCCGTCAGCCTCGGAGGGGGTAACTACGCTTCCACTAAGCATACCGTGCCGGGGACAAAAGTCAAGGCTAAACCAACGGTCAGGGCGATATCAGGAACGCGCCTTGGGAGTTCGTAAACGCAAGAAAAGAAGGGGGTTTCGAGGCCGTATCCGGCTTCTTATCCTCCTTCCTGATAGGTTTCGACAACGGTTTCGATCGCGCCAATTTCCGTGGTAATGGGAACTTCTTTTGCGGCAAGTTTTCCGACCCGCAGAGCCCGATTCGTCAACACCACCCAAAGGATCCCCAGCCCGTACACGGTTCCACCAATCAGGCCCTGCACCGCAAGCTGCGGATAATTGTGTGGGATGAACCAACGCTGCATCAACAAAAGCACAAGCACTAAAGGCGCCGTTACCAGCAGCGGCAGAGCATAGGCTTCTCGCAAGTACGTTCGCAAACGAATCCCGAGTTGCTTACACAAATGGCTCGGCATGAACAGGATCATGCTGCATGCCAGCGGAATGGCGGTGCCATAGGCGTCGCCGATGATTCCATAGGGACGGACGAGCAAAATGCTAAGGATCAGATTACAAATACCCTCCGTGAGCGTTACGAATGCCCATGTCTTGTGCTTGCTGATCCCGAACAAGACTCGACCGGAGGCCGCCTGTGCCCACATGAGAGTAGACGGGATGATCAGGATAACGAGGACGGGATAACTGGTGGCGACGTACTTCTTTCCCATCCACACCTCGATGACCGACCTGCCCAGGATCAGCAGAGTAGCCGTGATGGGAAGACAGGTAAAAGCACAGACGCGGTTCCCGGCAACCAAGACCTTCCGCAGGCGGTCCATATCTCCCGCTGCCTCGGATTGGCTGGCCATGGGAAGAAAGTTTTGCGCCAGCGCCATGACGATCTGTTGCGCGTAGTTCACGATTCGCGAGCCGATGGTGAAATAGGTGACGGCGGCGAGGGATAGCATGCTGCCAATCACAACCGTGTCCGTTTTGAACTTGAGCTGGGTCGCGATCATGATGATCAGCGTGACGCCGCTATAGTTCGCCATCATGCGGAAAGTCTTGCGGTCCACATACTTCAGCCCGAAGGGGACGCGATAGATGCGGTATGCAATGGCCCCGCGCACAAGCGAAGTAATGAGAGGAAGAACCACGGTGATCAACGCCACGGTGAGCAGTCCCCGTCCGTGGGATAGAGCCAGCACGATCAGAACTGCCCGGACGAGATTGGCGGCCACGCTGGTCCAATTGTTAATGTAGAACCTCTGCAGCCCGTCCAGAAACCCGCCCACCACGCCTAGCGGAAAGCCCAGCCCTATGGCAGTTCCAACCATCAGGAGCAGCCAGCGAGCTGTGGAATGAAGTCCGGGTGGAACCTTGAAGAGAGTGTCCACGTAGAACGAGAGAACGACGGTGATCAGCAGGCTGAGAGCGCCGATGCAGCTGTAGCTGAAAAGACTGGTATTGACCAGCTTGGCGAGATCCTGGATGTCATCGGTAGCTGTGAACTTCGAAACATAACGGACCACCGAGGAGCGGATTCCGAGATCAAACAGACCGTAATAGCCGGTGATGGAGAAAATCAGAACCCAGGTGCCGAACGCGGTGTCGCCAAGCCGGTGCAAGATAAACGGCGACAGAAAGATGCCGACGATGACTTCTACCCCGAGGGCGAACCAGCTCGTACCGACATTCTTGATGATTTGCCGTTTGTCGATTTTATGCATTGCGAGGGATCACACTTCCTGACGGTTCGACAACGATGCAACCTAAAGTGACTCCCCCGTCCTCACCCATGCCGGCATAGTTTTGCTGTCCAATTCGGGCGTGTGCAGCGGGTAGCGGAGAAAATTTAGGAGAGGAGCCCAGGCGACTTCGATTTCTTCCACAGAATGCCGGGGCAGAGATTCCTTCCATCCGCCGGACGCGGCCGCTCGCACGAATGGAATCTCTTTGCGAGTTTTCCTGGTTCCGGTCCACTGGTCGGCTTGCTGTTGTTCGAGCTTGCGCATGCGATCCGCCGAACTCCGTTGAACGGCCGTCTCGAGCCGTTCCGGGGTGGCCGGAATGCCAAGAAATTCGGCGATTTTGCCGGTTTCGCCCGTCGGGTCCGAGAGCAGATCTTCGTAGCGGACCAGCAGAAATGCACGATTCGTGTGGCGGGCAGCAATCCAGCTGGCCGCGTGTTCCCACCAGGAACCGTACGAACAAGTCTCACCCGCGACGAAGCGCTTGACGAATTGTTCGAGGGTAACGTCGGGCTCGATGTAGCGTTTCTTCAAATCGAAGTAGTACTCGGAAACCGCAACGTCGCGCGGGTCACGGACAAGGTAAATCACCTTGCGGAAACGAACGTCGAAGGGCTCGTGGCTCTTCAACATGCGCGGCCGAGGCAGCTTTCGCAAGAACCGCTTGGATGAAACACCGGGCGCAGGAAGCAGCCGGTTGATATTGGCGAAACCCACGTTTTCGTTCGGGTACATCAGGTTTGCCAGCAGGAAACGCACCCAGGTGTTGCCCGATTTTGGATACGACACGAGAAAGGTATCGTCGGGGAAAACAGTAAAATGCCGCCCGGCGTTGTCGAGCCCCAGGACGTACTGCACGGCGTATTTGAAATGGGCAAGCATGGTTTAGATATCTACGAAATCCCGTTACGACGCCGCACTCGTCTTCCCGCAACTCATCGCGGAGTGCTGCTGAGCATACCCAGAGAGTCCGAATCCCGCGCTTCCAAGGGCGATCGCGTGCTCAATTCATACCCCAGATGTTGCATCAGCGGTCCCCACGCAGCCTCAATCCTCGCGACCATGGGGAATGGCAAATCAGAGCGCCATCCACCGGAACCGGCAGCGCGAACAAACGAAAGATCCTTTCGCGATCCCCTCATCAGTCCATTCTTATCGGGTTGAGCCTTTTCGAGTTGGCGCATGCGATCGGCCGAGCTTCGCTCGACAGCTTGAGCAATCTGCTCCGGAGTCGCAGAGAGATTGAGAAAGCTCACAACCTTCGCCAGTTCGCGCGCGGTGTCTGCAACCAGATCCTCATAGCGCAGCAAGAGGAAGCGGGGATTGCCTTCGCTCGTGTACAGCCAGGTAGCAATGTTTTGTCCCCACGACCCGTGCGGGCAAGTCTCGCCAGCCAGGAAGCGCGCGACGAAGGTCTCGATCGGCGAATCATCTGCAATTTTCCTGATCTTGCGGTGATAGTGGTATTGCGACACGACGACGTCCCGCGGGTCGCGGACAATGTAGACAACGCGGGGATAACGCGGATCGAAGCACTCATGGCTCTTGATGATGCGCGGCCTGGGCATCCGATCGAAGTCCCTTTTCGTGGTTCCGGTCGGATCGGGAATCGCACGATCAATGTTCGCCCAGGTGGCGGGCTGGTCGGGGAATCTCAGGTTGGCCAGCAGAAACCGAGTCCAGGTGTTGCCGGATTTCGGAAATGAGACCAGAAAAATGTCGTCCGGAAGGATCAGCAAGCTGCGGTCGGGCATGTGCAGTCCGAGTCCACGCTTTACTCCGGCAATCAAATGCTTGATCATTTCTCGTTTCGCCCTATCCTCTTTCCATCCCAGCAGGAACCATGTTGGACACAGCCACTTCGTAACCAGCTTCGCGCATGAGCCCGCCCCATGCCGATTCAATCTCCGCTACGCTGGCCTCGGGCAATTCCATTTTCCAGCCGCCGGCCTTCGCGGAACGGACGAAAGGCTTGTCCTGTCGAGTCTCTCGAGTCGAGGACCACAAGTGTCCCTGCTTCTTTTCAAGTTCGCGCATCCGATCCGCAGAACTCTGCCTCGCCGCGAAGGCGAGTCGCTCCGGATCCGGCGAAATTCCCATGAAATCTGCAATCCTGCGCAGTTCATCCGTCGTCTGCGACTGCAGCGCTTCATATTTCACCAGCAGAAATCGGGGATCACCGCGGCGAGTATAGAGCCAGGTTGCCACGTTTTCACCCCACGTTCCGTAGGGATGGTTCAGTTCGCCACGCACAAAACGCGATACGAACTGCGCCAGCGGAAAGTCTTCGGCGATGGCCCGGCGCTTGATATCAAAGTGATATTCCGAAAGCACCACGTCGCGCGGATCGCGAACAACATAGATGATCTTAGGATAACGGGGATCGAAGTATTGGTGGCTCTTGAGAACTCGCGGCCTGGGTGCGCGGGCCAGATCCCGCTTCGACATTCCTTCCACGTCGGGCACTAAATCGTTGATATTCGAGAAATCAGGATTCTTTTCCGGGTACACGAGGTTGGCAATCAGAAACCGTGTCCACGTGTTACCCGACTTCGGATAGGAAACCAGAAATATGTCGTCCGGAAGAACCTCGATCCGGCGACCGGGGGGGTACATGCCAAGAAAATGCTTCCCGCCGGCGATCAGACGCTTAATCATTGGAATGCCAGACCTCAGGTGCCAAACTCTGAAAAGCCGTATTTCCGAACCGTGCAGAATACGATTGCGGCGCGCTGCTCAAACCGAGGCTCCGCTCCGCAGCTTTCTCCAGAAAGACACAACTTTTGCGGTAGGGCCAGGAGCAATGCTCAAGCCCAGTAGTGCCATGCTCAACAACGGCTTGCGAAAATAGTCGTTCGCCTCTGAAATCAACTGCCGCCCCTGGTCAAACTGGCGCTCCTCCAGCTTGCATTTTCCTTCTTCCAGCAGATAACTGGCTCTGATTTGGGCTGCCCGTTTCTCCACCACATCACGATCCGCGTCGTTGAGGGGCAGAGTGCGCTTGAACTTTTCGAGAATGTTCCAGTAGGCCTCAATCATTCTAGCTTCCGACTGGCTGAGGGCTCCGGGCCGGCTGACAAAAAACCTGGCCCCTAACTTCCGGTTGTATCCAATTTTAGCACCGCAGAAAGCGGAGCGAACCCACATATCGTAATCGTCGCATCGCAGGAGACTTTCATCGAACAATCCCGCGTCCACCAAGGTTCGCTTGCGGGCCACCACCGTGGAAATTGGAATCTGGCAGCGTTCCAAAATCAGGGCGGCGAATGTCGCCTCTCCGTTAGATGGGTTCTTATCCATGAATTTGCATTCTTGCCCACCCTCTAGCATCAGAATACCGTCGCAATACACCAGATCCAGCGAGGGATCTTCCGCGAATAATCGCATTTGTGAAGTAAGGTGATCGGGCAGCCAGGTGTCGTCACTATCCAGGAGAGCAACGAACTCGCCCCGGGCGTTTCGAATCGCGGTGTTTCGGGCTCCGGCGGCACGCATGTTTTCCTGCTTGATGTAGACGATCCGGCCCATATACGGCTGTAGCACCTTCTCCAGTTCGGGCGTGTCGGGGGAACCGTCGTTGACGATGATGGCCTCAAAATCTGAATACGTCTGTGCGAAGACGGAGTCCAAACATGCCGCGATCAGCTGGGCGGTCTTGTAGCTGGGAATGATCACGCTGACTTTCGGCGCGGGATTGGGCTGGGATGCGTGCATAGTTGCGTGCAATATTTCAAGTGTTTAACAGAGATTACTCGGGAGGGCACAGTTCGCCATAATAACTAGTTTCTCGCTCTGACTTGTTTCGTCAAGTTACTCCGGATTACAGTCGCCGGGGCGGCAGCCATCCACTAGTTCGTCAATTAATTCCCCCTAGGAAGGCACGCTCCATCTCCCACACCATTTGATCCGAATCGTTCCCCGGACCGATGCGCTTAAGGCTGAGGGGCGGGTCTCCCGGCAGAACCGCGCCGGGGGTGGTCAGCACGGCGGACCGGAAACCGGCTTCCTGCGTGATTCGGAGTGTTTGCGGGCTCCAGTGAGGCGTGAGTGCCGGATGCGGATAAGAAAAATGTTGAATGGGTTCACCCAGCCTTTCTTCGAGGCGCTCCTTACAACCCCGAATTTCCGCTCGTGCCTCGGCCTCGGGAACCTGGGCAAGATTCGGATGCGAGAGCGTGTGCCCTCCGATGGTGTGGCCTGCTTTTTTCAGGGCGCGAACCTGGTCCCAGTTCATCATCAATCCACTGCGCGCGCCGAGAGGCTCAACCTGGAGTGATTCTTCAATCTTTTGAATTAGTTGCTCTTGTGCAGAGCCCGAACGCGCGGCACCCGTGTCCCAGACAACATTCAACGCGGCCTTCTTGCCCTCGGCACTGGCGATTTCAAAGCTTCGCCCATTCTCCGGGTGTATCCAGGTCGCCAAGTTCGTGGTGTTGAAGGCAAAATTGAGCCGGACATACCATGGAGGCGTCCCGGTCTCAACCGCGTTCACCATGATGTAGAAAGTCGCCGGAATCCCATATCGATTGAGAATCGGCAAAACCACGTCGTAATTGTCGGCGAAGCCGTCATCGAAAGTCACGGCAGCGGACCAGGGAGGAAGCTGCTGACCCTCTACGGCAAAATTCCTAACCTCCTCAATCGTGACGGGGTGGAACCGCCGCGACACGATTCCCATTTGCGATTCGAAAGCAGCCCGCGAGTGAGAGATGCGGATGGTGTTGGCGGTGTCGACGGGATTTTCAACCACAGAGTGGTATGCCAGGACTACGGAGCGAGGCTTGGCGAAGCGACCCGCAGCCCTCAGAACCCTGCCGTGTACGGCTGCACTCTTCACCCACAGCTTGGCCCTGGATCGAAGCAAACCGGCTCCCCCGCTGGACCTTCCGGTGGCCAGCATGCTATTGCTACACTCAAATGATAACGTATAGTTATGGGCGCTTACCAGCGTCTAAACGACGGTCTTGGTAACGTGGTGTTCATCTTAGCTGTTTAACCTTTAGTGTTCGAGTACTGGTGTTTTACTACCCGGGGGCCGAGAAATGACGTCGAATGAACAGGTCAAGGAACAGGTCGATGAGCTGTTTGAGAAAACCGTGGACGATTGGGCGAGATTCTACGACGATCCCAAACCCGTCACCATGACTTCGCAAAACCTAGTCTCTCGGCGGAGGTTTGCTCTGGAGATGATCGAGGCGCGGGTTCCCGCCGGATCCAAAATCCTGGATGTCGGCTGCGGTACAGGTCATCTGGCTGGGGAACTGATCCACCGGGGGTACCAGGCCTGCGGAGTGGACTTCTCCGAAGGCATGGTGCGCTATGCTCGCGAACACTACGGAGCGGACCGCTTTCAGGTGGGCGACATCGAAACAATTCCATTTCCAGACAATACTTTCGACGGAGTCATGAGCCTCGGCGTGATGGAATATCTCACTCGGGATGAACCCGCCTTGCGCGAGATGTGGCGCGTGCTCAAGCCGGGCGGCGTGGCGGTGATTACAACACCCAGCGGCCTTTGTCCCTTTTACTACTTCGATCGCGCTATGCTGCATGCAAGAATTCTGGCTCGACCACTGATCCGCCGGGTGCGAAAGCCGTTGACCGCTTCAAAGGACTTGCCTACCGTCACTCATCGAAAATACTTTCGCGGCAGGTGGGTGAAGTTGATGCGGTCGGTGGGACTGGAGACGGAGGACTGGGTATGCCATTCCTGGGGTTGTTACAGTCTCCAGCGCTTCTTTGACCAAGGAGCGTTCTGTCGCGCCAGCGACCGCTTCGCCCGTAACTCTCTTCTGAACTGGATCGCATCAGATCAGCTGGCATGCGCCCGAGCGGTCAAATAGAAAAACATGGAAGCCGCGTCATGAGCTATGGAAAACGAGTTCCTTCTCCCCAGCCACAATGCTGTTGACCGCCTCCACGCCCATCAATACGGAATGGTCCATGTTTCCGATTTCATACCGCCAGGCACCAAACCGACCTCGCGAATAGATCCCCTTCTCCATTAACGCCGGTTGCAGAATGCCAAGCGCGCGGTCGCGGCCGAGCGTCGGGATGGGATACGAGTACGAGATCACGCGATGATATCGGGAGACGAGACGCTCCCGATCAGACTCTTCGAGCATTTTGGCCCGGATCAGGCCTGCAATCACCTGGTCCATCACCCGCTCCGGATCAGGCGTTTCTCCCACCCGGAACGAGACTTCACACATCAGCGAACTGTACTGCTCGGTGTCGCCGTTGGGGACGTTGAACGGCGAGTAATGGGAAAAATAGGTGGCGCGGTAGCAGGGCATATCCGCATCGGTGAAGTAGATCCAGCACCTGCCGGTCTCGATCTTCTTCCTCAAGCCGAGGCCCAGCACGAGCAGGTTGTTGTGCTCCAGACCGGCGGCGGCTTCCCGCAACCGCGCGTCCACCGGACGGATCATGTGCGCGAGCAGATCAAGCGGCGCAGTCGAGATAAGAACGTCGTAGCTATCTCCAGTGCCATCGGCAAACGAGACTTGGCGCCGGGCCACGTCGACCTCAGCTAGTTGTTTGCCAGCATGAATCTTCGCCGGTAAGTGTTCGGCCATGCGGCGGTAGATCTGTCCCGTTCCTCCGTGCAGAGGAAATTTGAACTTGCTGTTGGGACCCCAGCCCACATCGTCCCGCTGATAAATCACGTTTTCCAGCAGTCGCTTGAAATCCACAACTGCCACCCGGTCGGCTATCCAGGCCTTGGACATCTGCTCTAGCGGAGTGGTCCACACCTTTGAGTTGTAGGGGAACATGAAAGCCTCCGCGATGCCCTCGCCAAACGTGCCCAGAATCCAATCGCGAAAGTTCGCCGCGTCGCGGCCTCCATCGGCGGCAGCTTTGGCCGCGCCGGCCAGACAACTGACTTGAACCGCTTTCGGCAGGTACCGGAGATTGCTCTGGAACGGATAGGGAACCCAGCAGTCCCCCTGCACAATCCAGCTCTCGCGAATGCGCTCGTGGACCTCTTTGCCGAGCATCTTTTCGATCAGCCGGTCGAAGTAGGGATAGTGGGAGAAGATGACGTGTCCGCCCTCATCCCACACAAATCCGTGTTGATCGATGTGCGAGGTAGAATGGCCCCCCACTTCGTGCGACTTTTCGTAAAGCACCCAGTTCTCGTAGCCCAGTTCGTGAAGACGATAGGCAGCGCCCAGCCCGGTCGGCCCCGCTCCGATGATGACAATCTTCTGGTTCGCCATAGATTTAATGTGGGATGGGTTCTCTTCCAACTGGCAGGTCCGACACAGGCACGACCGCGAGCTAAATTTCCAGAAATATCGTTGGAGAAGTAGTGAATTGTAGCATACGGTTTTTCCCTTTTGTGTCTGACTCGAGCCTGCTGGCAAGACCGCTTTTCGCGAGCTTCCTTCTTCTCAAATATTTCGCTGCAAGAACACCGGTAGACCATGGACCACGCGAATCTGTACATGCCCTCCCCGCACCCACTTGAGCATGTACCAACGCGTTTGAATCTAGGACCTCCGGTATCTGTGAACCTCTGACCCTTATCGCTAGATTGAGCGTGAGGACGATCGACGGGTCCCCCAACTTAAGTCGAGGCTCACAAATGTCTGAAATAGTTGTAACGTTTAAATCCGCAGGTGATTTCTTAAGAAGTCATACTAGATTTTCGGCGATCGCAAAGTACCTGAGCATTTTTATCCTCTTCCCGGTGGCCGCGCTGATGACCACTTCTTGTGGCACGGCGTTGTCGGCCAATGGCGCACCGGGCAATGAGGCACAGAATGTCACGATCAGCGTGACTCCAAACAACCTAACTTTGCTCCCGAGCCAGCAGTGGCGGTTCACCGCCACCGTCAGCGGAACAGCGAATACTCTAGTGACATGGTCGACATCGGCAGGCTCGATTAACGCCGCCGGTGTTTACACTGCTCCGGCGGTAACGGGGCCAATCAGCGCCTACCTCACAGCCACCAGCAATGCAAACCCCATGAAGTCGGCCACTGTCCGCTTCACCGTTGCTCCTTCGAAGAATCATCCTTTGCAAATCACAAGCGGAAATCCGACCCCTGGCGAGCAGGGGGCGATATATAGCGAGCCTTTGGCTGCCACAGGCGGCACCGCTCCGTACAGTTGGAGCATTTCGACAGGCACGCTTCCGGCGGGAATCACGATGAATACGAGCGGGGAGCTTTACGGCACGCCTACGGCAGCCGGGGCCTCCAGCTTCACTGTGAAGGTCACTGATGCGGCGGGCACGAGCACAACCGGCGCTTTCAGCGTCAGCGTAGTTGCCAGCGGTGGTTACGATGGCCCAGCGCAACTGCCGATCGCGACTCCTGTCAGCGCGATGGCCGACACACCGGCGCCAGGGAATACGATTTCGGTACCAGCCGGCGGAAATCTGCAGACCGCTCTAAACAGCGCAAGCTGCGGCGACACGATCAGTTTGCAGGCGGGCGCAACCTTTACGGGAGTCTTCAATTTCCCGGCCAAGAGTTGCGATAACGGACACTGGATCATTGTTCGCACCAGCGCTCCTGACAGCTCTCTGCCTGCCGAGGGGCAGCGTCTCACCCCTTGCTACGCGGGGGTGGCTTCCCTGCCCGGGCGTCCGCAATACTCCTGCAGCAATCCGCAGAACGTGCTGGCCAAGCTCATGGTTTCAGGAAGTGAAGACGTTTTGATTAGCTTCCTAACCGGTGCGAATCACTACCGGCTCGTGGGATTGGAACTGACGCGGCCTGTCGGGACCAAGGGGTCCCCCACCTTGATATCCGTGTACCAGCGTGGCTCGGCCGCTAACATCGTTGTGGATCGAAGCTGGTTGCATGGGACGACTCAGGATGACACCCGGGGTGGTATCGATCTCTCGGGCACGAACAACGTAGCCGTCGTGGACTCCTACTTCAGCGACTTCCACTGCACCTCAATCACAGGTGCGTGCACGGACTCGCACGCGATCGGTGGAGGCACGGGGAATACGCAGGATGGTGTTTACGAGATCGAAGACAACTTCCTGGAGTCTGCGGGCGAAGGCATCCTGATTGGCGGCGCCGAGGGGACCACGACCCCGACCGACATCACCATCCAACTCAATCATTTCTTCAAGCCTTGGCAGTGGATGCCGGGGAACACGCCTTTCCAGGGCGGAACTTCTGGCAACCCGTTCATTGTCAAGAACCACCTCGAACTCAAGAATGCCGTACGCGTGCTGGCGGAAGATAACCTGATGGAGGACGTCTGGGGAGGTTTCAGCCAGACGGGCTTTGCCCTACTCCTGAATCCCAGCAACCAGACTACTCAGACGGTACCCGTCATAGACGTCTGTCCGACCTGTGAGGTCACCGATGTGACGGTCCGATACACGCACATTTTCCATGCCGGAGGGGGTATTGCAATGACAACCGCCATTTCCGGCCACGGATTAGCTGCGGGCGGAGGGGCGGCCAAAGCAGGGGAACGCTGGAGCGTCCACGACGTTGTCCTCGATGACATTAGCCAGAGCTACGTCGGCGAGGGCAGGTTGTTTTTCGTGGCGAACAGCTGGCCGGCGAATCCAGTGAATACGGTCACGATCAATCACATCACCGGGTTCCCGGATGTCAATGGTGGCCTTATGTTCACGGGCAACGCCCTCACGAACCCCGAGATGTATGGATTCGTCTTTACCAACAGTCTGGTGACCGTGGGAAAGTACCCGGTTTGGAACAAAGGAGGGGATGACCCTTGCGCGAGCTCCTCCCTCCCCCTCACGAACCTGAGCAATTGCTTCGGCTCGTACACGTTCAACCATAACGCGCTGATTGCGTCGCCCACCGCCTTCGGACCATCGACATGGCCGCAAGGCAACTTCTTCGGGACAAGTGTGAATCAGGTCGGTTTTGTTGCCTACGATAACGGTAACGGTGGAAACTACGAACTCCAACCGAGCAGTCCCTATAAGAATGCGGGGAGCGACGGCAAGGATCTCGGGGCCGACATCGTGGGACTAACTGCGGCTCTTGTGGGCGTTGAATAAGCTCTGAGTCGGAGTCTAATGATGAGGTCCGCGGCCAACCGCGGCCAACCGCGGACCTCATTTCGCATACCGTGCCCGCCAACTTGTGCCTGTTTCCCACGTCGAAGAGGTTCCTGGCGCTGTGTCTAACCGAGGGGCGGCCGATTCCCGAGCTGATCAAGCTCTACGCGAGATGGAATGGCGCGGCCGTGGCGCACGGCCTGGTAGACCCATGCAAACAATGCCGAGTTAATCATGCAGAAGTAGTAAGGGAGCCGAAGGACTTTTGGCTTGAGGCTGACCATGGTTCCCAGAACAGCAAGCCCATAGAACAGCAGTTGCCCGAGAAGCAACCAGTTGTAAGGGAATTGCCCGCGCAGGACAATGTTCGCGCCGAGCGCCAGGAGCATAAACACCGGCACCAGCAGTCGACCTGTCTTGTGCGAGAGCAGGCAGAAAAGGACAACCGGCCGAGGTGGCCAGATCAGGTTCCTGATCTCCCGCAATTGCTCGACGTTTCCGGCGGTGATTCGCACCCGGCGGGAGAATCCCTCCATCTCATGAGCCTCCTCATAAGCCACGGCTGCAGGTTCGTACGCTACACGGTGTCCGCGCTCGAGAATGCGCATGGGGATCGTGAAGTCGTCGTTGATGGTGTCGGCGGAGGGAAAGGGATACAGCGCGCGGCGGATGGCATACAGAGATCCATGTGCACCGGTAAAGGCGCCGAGTTTAGCCTCTTGTACCTTCAGGAACGTTTCGTATTTCCAATAGAGATCTTCTTGCGAACCGAGGCGAGCTTGATCCTTCTTCAACAGGCGGTAAACTCCGCTGGCGGCTCCGACACGAGAATCGTTGAAGCTTTGAACAAGAGTGCGGACCGAATCGGAAGCTAGCATGCTGGAAGCATCGGAAAAGGCCACGATGTCTCCGCGCAATTCCAGTACGGCGTCGTTCAGAACCGCCATCTTGCCGCGATTTTCCTTGTAGTCGAGAAGACGAACGCGTCCGGCGGTTTCGCGTTCATAGGAGCCGACGATCTCAGCAGTCGCGTCCTTTGACCCATCCGAAGCGACCACGATCTCCAGTTTTTCGACCGGGTAATCAAGCTCAAGACTGTTGCGGATTTTGTCTGCTATGACCGCGGCTTCGTTGTACGCGGCCACCAGCAGCGAAACGGAAGGCTCAATCGGTTCCTGGCGTGGGGAGGCGCGAGAGGCCGTGTTCAGCGCCCACAGCAGGAGGGGGTAACCGAGGTAGACGTAGAGTGCGAATCCGGCTGAGATCCAGAATAGGAGCTTGGCCATAGCCTTAGATTGCCGTAGACCGGACGCAGTGCAATTGCCCCAGAATCTCGTGAGATTCAAAGCGGAAGCCTGCGCGCTGCAAATAATCTTCCACTTGTGCCTGGGTGAAGAAATAGACAGGGCAGCCGTCCGCTTTCAGACGCACTTTGCGAATTGCAGCCCGCAGAGTTGCAGCACGGGGCCATGCCGAGAGGAAGGTTGTCTTGGTCAGCCCGCGAATGACCTGCAATCTAGGCAATGGGTCGGCAACATAGTCCCAGAATCCGATGGCGATCACCAGGTCAAACTGCTCGTCTGTCTTCCAGTCCAGTACATCGCTGAGCACAAATTTGCATCGATCCGCGACGCCTTCTTTTTCCGCGAGCTGTGCGCCCAGTTTCAGCATCTCCGGTGCGAAATCGACGCCGGTAACCTGTGCGCCGCGTTTGGCGAGGCTGGCGACAAAGCGCCCGGACCCACACCCGACGTCGCATATCTTCATCCCGCGCACGTCGCCCGCCTGGCTCATCACCCATTCGAAACGCTGGTAGATGTCGCGGCGCAGCCAGCGATCGAGACCGCGGGCAATCGGATTTTTGTTGCCCGTGTAGATGGCATCGAAGTCGTTGGCGATATCGTTCCAATACTTCGCTATCTGCTCGGTTTCATCAATTTTTGCGTTGGTTCCAGGCATAGAAGTCAAAATCCTTTGCCGTAGCGGTAAGTCCGCTTTCGCGGAAACTTGTGTAATTTCCTGCTTGCAAAACGTTCCGGAAACGCTCTAGCGTCTTCGACAGATTGGTGTAGTGCCGGAGACGGGAACTCAGGCGCCCCGGCAAGCGCGGCTGTTCGGGATCCACTTCCCAGGGATGGATGTAAATCACCACAGGCAACCCCTCTTTCAGCACGCGTTTCAATCCCATTCGCGTATATAACTGCGGCAGCAGCCGAAGATAGCCGCCTCCACCCACTGGCAAGTTGTGTCCAGCCAGGCGAAAGGTGGTGATGGGGAACTCCGTCATGGGTCCGGAAGGCGTTTGAAAACGAAACGGCGCGCGCGGCGCACCGGGCATTCCGTAGCGATCATGGTGAATGGGGAAAATACTGGAATCGTAAGTGAATCCCAGTTCTGTGAGGATATCCAGCGCCCACACTGAACGATCAATCACGGAATAGGTTGGCGCGCGATATCCGGTTACGGGCTGGCCCGCGATTTGTTCAATGATGCTCTTGGCCCGGCGCGTGTCTTCCCTAAATTCCGCAGGATCCAACTTGTAGATCAAGCGGTGCCAATAGGAATGGCAGCCCAATTCATGCCCGCCGGCTGCGATTTCGCGCACCAGCGCCGGGAAGCGCTCGGCGACCCAGCCGAGAACGAAGAACGTAGCGTGTACGTTGAGCGTGGCCAGCAATTCCAGGAGCCGCCGGGTGTTCACCTCGACCCGGCTGGTATAGCTGTCCCAGCGGGCGCGGTCGACCACATCGGAAAAAGATTCGGCGTGGAAATAGTCCTCCACGTCCACCGACACCACATTTCTAGGTATTTTCTCTTGCATTCCCCGATGGATTCGTCCGTGAAGGGTCTCTCTTAGTATCGTCCATTTAGCCGACATTTGAAAATGGATTTTTGCCGCCTGCGTTGGCCACGGTCACAAAGTAAAGCGATCAAAAATATGCTTGAAATCTGCCCAAAATGGTAGAATGCGGTCTCCCGTGGAGCGCCTGGCGCGCGGCCGGCCAAGCACGACAAACCGGGCTCGTGACGCCACCTGCTTCAGGGTACGCCGAAGGAGTATCCATGTCGGCTCCGAGGAAAGTAGAAAAAACAGAACGGGCAAGGGTCAGAATGCCCGCCGCAATCGCACTCAGTTGTGCGTTCTTCGTACGCAATTTCCCAATCAACCGAAAGAAGGAGTTATTTGTTGATCTGGTGGGCAGGTGGATTAAAGAGCCCCAGCCCTTCTCGTTTTATAGCCGCCAGCTCAATGTTTGGTGGTCCGGTAAGGCGATGCCCGATCGACTGGCGCGGCACATGCTTATTGAGGGCATGTACCAGCAGGATGTGCTGGCTGCATTTGAACTTCTTCAGCCAGGCGATCTCGTTTTGGATGTCGGCGGCCACCACGGATTGATGGCGATTGTGGCAGCTAAGAAGGTATTGCCGCATGGCAAGGTGATAAGTTTTGAGCCGAATCCTTTCGCCCGTGCGATCTTTGATGAAAACTGCACCCTGAACGCTATCCGCAACGTCCAGATTGAGCCCTTTGCCCTCAGCGACCATCCAGGAAGTGCAAAATTCTATATCCAAAAAGGATCCGTTACCTGGAACTCCTCATTTTTTAGAGACTTCGCCTGTCAAAACGGGCGGGACGAGGTGGAGGAAACCGAGGTCCCGGTATCAACTCTCGATGAATATGCAGCCGCGAGATCGCTGCGGCCGGCATTTCTCAAGATCGATGCTGAGGGCAGCGAGTTTCTGATACTTAAGGGCGCATTGCGAATGATCGAAAAGTGTCGCCCGATTCTTTCAATGGAGTTTAACCCTGAGTCTGCAATCGTAGCCGGAACCACCATCGAGGCAATGCAGACCTTGCTCGAGGAACTTGGATACCAACTGATAGTGCTGGGAAGAACATGGACGGGAACATACCATCTTAAACATCAGACGCCATTTTCCAGAGAGCAGCACTGTGCCTCCGATTTGATAAACGTCTTGTGTCTACCGCGGCAACAGATCCGTGCAGGCCTCCCGCTGCGCGCCGCATAAACGCTGAGCTTTAGCACCGAGGAAACTGACTGCCCCAGAGGGCGCGGCTTTGCGTGTTACCATTTGGTTATTCCGCCGGTGGAAACTGCCTTCGGTTACAGCCACTAGGAGTAGCGTTAGGAGAAGCAAACATCGTGCCCTTACTTTCTCGTCGGCTCGGCTTTGCGCGCAGCATCAGCTTTCATTTGCTCTTTTGCCTGGTTGTTGTTTTTGTGGTTGTCCAACCCCGGTCGTCCGCGACGGCAAAGACGCCTCCTATATCAGAGAATGCCTATTGCGGGAAAGGCAATGTACCGAACTTCGGGGAGAAAGATGGTCCGGCGGAGCTTCCAAAATCATGCTATTACACCGGGCTGGATGGCACTCCTTCTCCCGGAAAACAGATTCATGTAGCAGCCAACTCCGATTTGCCTGCCGCGGTGGAGTCGGCGAAGTGTGGAGACACGCTTCTACTCCCCGCAGGCGCGTCGTTCGAGATCAAGAGCTTGCCGGCGAAAAAATGTGACGACCAGCATTACATCACCGTTCGGACTGACACGCCCGATTCGAAACTGCCTCCGGAAGGAACTCGCATTTCGCCCGCTTGGGCTGGAGTCGCCAGCCTGCCGGGTAGGCCCGCTTACGCCGAACCACCCGGCGGACCGGCCAAGCTGATGCCGACCCTGATTGTCAAAGAGCCCTCGGGGGCAACCCTCGGCGACCACTATCGCTTTATCGGCGTGGAGTGGGCGGCCGAACCGGGCGGCCGTATTGGCCGCCTCGTCACCACCGAGGGAGCAGACCATGTGATTTTCGACCGCAACTGGTTTCATCCTTCCAATGGCGACGAAATGAACAAGGGGATCGGGATGATCCACGGTACCCGATTCATCGCCGTTATTAATTCTTATCTCAGCGGGTTCCATTGCGTTTCGCGCACCGGTACCTGCACCGACGCCTCGGCCGTTGGCGGCGGAAATGGGGACGAACCCACCAGCACCTTGAAGATTTACAACAACTTCCTGGAAGCCTCGGGAGAAAACATTCTATTTGGCGGAGCCCGGTCCCAGGTGAATCCCACCGACATCGAAATCCGCCGCAATCATCTGTTCAAGCCCCTGATCTGGAAACAAGGCGAACCGGGATACCCGGCAGACGGCTCCGGCAATCCCCCGATCGTCAAGAATCATTTCGAGTTGAAGAGTGCGATTCGCGTCCTCTTCGAGGCCAATCTACTCGAAAACAGCTGGGGCGGTTTCACGCAGACCGGGTTTTCGATACTGCTCACGCCAGTGAACCAAAGCAATATGTGTCCGAATTGCGCGGTCACTGATGTGACGATTCGCTTCAACCGGATTCGAAATGTTGCCGGCGTGATCGCAATCGCGAATCCTTTCAACAACATGGGCGGACATGCCGCCGACGGAGGCCGATACAGTATTCACGATTTGATTGTCGATTCGGTTCATAATCAGGACTGGAAGGGCCGAGGCGAGTTTTCGGACGTGGGCTCCAACGGTGAATTGCTGCATGACGTTGCTTTCGATCACGTAACCGCATTCGTGGCTGGCTCACTTTTTTTCGTGGGGGACCGTAGAGAACGAATGCCTAATTTCAGCGTGACCAACAGCATATTTATGAGCGGCGGCAGGTTGCCTGAGTTTGTCTCAACCGGTGGTGGAGCAGCCAATTGCGCCGACCAAGCGCAGCGGGCGGGGCCGGCTGCGGTGCTCTCCGCCTGTTTCATCAACTACAAGTTCGAAAAAGATCTCATCATCGGCGGCAAAGGCGGATGGCCGCAGGGAACGATCGTCGTTTCCTCTCCCAAGGAAGCGGGCGTTCGCGATCTAAAAGATGGAGTGAGCCGGGACCCCCGGCTCTGCCACGCCAACACGACTGGCTGCAGCAAGGCTTCCCCAGGCGCGTCGGCAGCCTCGGATGGCAAGGATATTGGAGCGGATGTGGATGCGGTCGAAACGGCGATTGCCGGCGTGGAGTAGACCAGGACGATTTTGGCAGAAGGGCGTTAGCGCAATCGCTCTGTCCGGCACGAAGTCAAGATTGTTAATCTGCGGCTGTTTCAGTCTTGCAACGAGCAACAACCGATCCGCTGACTCCTCTTGCCGCTTCAAACTCTGTAACTTGGCACGACTTTGATCGACCCTTAACCTCCGGCCAAGGATGATAAACTTTTCCTGGTTGGTAATCGTGAATCCAAGCAATCGCAGAGGTAGTCCTGTCTTCGTGATGGGCTGTCACCGTTCGGGAACAAATCTCCTCTATGACATGCTGCTGTCCGCGGGTGGTTTTGCAATTTACCGCGGTTCCCTGCCCGTGTATGAAACGCTGATCCCGCGGTTTGGTTCGATGGAGCGCCGCGGCAATCGCGAGAAACTCCTCCGAACCTGGTTGCGCAGCAAGGGTTTTCGGCGAACTGGCTTGGATGCTGATTCGTTGTCCTCGCGCATCCTGAACGAATGCCGCAACGGCGGAGATTTCATTCGGCTGATCATGGATGCGGTCGCCGCAAGTCAGGGAGTTCCGCGCTGGGTCTTATACGATCCAGACAATGTTCTTCACGTCGAGCGGTTGAAGGCGAACATTCCCAACGCGCTTTTTCTGCACATTATCCGTGACGGCCGCGACATCGCTCTGTCGCTTAAGAAAATGGGGGGCTTCCGTCCTCTGCCCTGGGATCGAAGCGAAACCAGAAGCCTGGTGGCGACCGCCTTATATTGGGAGTGGATGGTCCGCAACGGGCGCGAGCACGGCAACCGGTTTCCCGCTGACTACATGGAAGTCCATTACGAAGACCTGATCACGCAGCCTCGCGAAACGTTGCAGAAATTGGGCGGCTTCCTCGACCACGATCTCGACTATGATCGGATCAAGAGTGCCGGCCTGGGGCGTCTCTCCGAATCGAACTCTTCCTTCCGCGAAGAAGCCGGTGCGGAGAAGATTAACCCCTTGGGGCGCTGGAAGAAGCGGCTTTCGAGTACCGATGTGGCCGCAATCGAAGCCGCTGTAGGCGAATGCCTCGAACAGAACGGTTACCCCTTGTCTATCCCCGAGGCAGAGCGAGCACCTGGATTACGCGAGTGGGGAAACGGGGCGCTGTATCGAAGCTTTCTGAACACAAAGATGTGGCTGAAGCTGAATACTCCCGCCGGGCGTCTGGCCAATCTGTCCGTACTCCAGCTTCAGGATGGACTCGACCCGACAGCCACTCCGCCCGAGGGTGAGCATCAGAATCCAACGTCAGCGTGACTCGATGAGCACCAAGCCAAGCGCAGCGATAGAGCCGTGTTATAGTTCTCCCGTAAAGCTCACCCCTCGCTCCACGATGGTGTATGTCTTCAAGTTGCTCAGGATTGTTCCGGTCGCGGGAGCAGATCTATGAGGCCATCAGGAGACCGCGGTCCTCTCCTGGGACGCGCACTCCTCGCTATCGCCTGCCGGTTGCGCGGGGTTGATACGTTGCGGGTCCTGGAAGAGATCGAGGGCGCCCCCTTTTGCTCTCCGGACGAAATCCGTGAAAAGCAGTTCCGCGACCTGCGTGCGCTTCTGGCGCACGCGGAATCCCGGGTCCCGTACTACAGAAATCTCTTTCGCGGTCTGGGCACCAGCAGTCAGGATATTCGCAGCTGGGATGATTTCTCCCAGCTTCCAATCCTGACCAAGGACATTATCCGCGAAAAACAACGTGAGCTGATCCGTGAAGATGTACCGCTGGAAAAACTACAACCTCATTTCAGCGGCGGATCCACGGGCGTGCCGCTGAAGTTCTTCCGCAGCATTGATTACATGGTTGCGAGCGATGCCGGAACCTACCGGAACCTCGAGCAATGCGGCTGGCGCCCAGGAGAGATGATCGCTTTCTTCTGGGGCGGGAATGACAAGCTGTATGCCATGTCCCGCGCGGAATTCGAACTGCGTCAGTTCTTGCGGCGAACCTATCAGTTCGACCCGTTTTACTCGGGAGAAGCGGAGATGGCGGAGTGGGCCAAGCGCTTCCTGCGGGTGCGGCCTCGAGTGATCCTCGGATACGCTTCAACGATCGCACGTTTCGCCGCGTTTCTCGACGCCCGGCAGCAATCGATCGAACGGATTAAAGGTGTTTTCACCACGGCCGAGAAGCTCTACCAGCCGCAGCGCAAAGTGATTGAGCGGGTCTTCGGGTGCAAAGTATTCGACTGTTATGGATCGAGCGAAATTCAGAATATCGCCGCCGAGTGCACTAAGGGCAGAATGCACATCAACGCCGACTTCGTCGTGCTGGAGGAAGACAAGGCGCTGCAGAGCGGTCCGCGGCCGTTCTTGCTGACCTCGCTGCGCAACTGGTCCATGCCGTTTATTCGCTATCGCAACGATGACGGGGGATATCTTTCAGAGGAAGCTTGTTCCTGTGGCAATCATTTTCCTCTCATGCGGTTGGAAATTGCGCGCACCAGCGACAACTTCGTGTTGCCCGATGGCCGTGTCGTTCACGGAGAGTTTTTCACCCACCTGATGTACGGGAGTGATGGAATCGTGAATTTCCAGTTCCATCAGACGGCAACAGATGAAATCATCCTGTCGATTGTGCCCGGCCCCAACGACAGCAAAGCCCGGCAGGAGAAGATCCAGGAATCGATCCGCCAGATACGCGCACTCTGCCCCAGCCATGAGATTCGAGTTGATGTACGCGAGGTGGCCGCGATTCCACTGTCTTCGGCTGGAAAGTATCGCTTTACCAAGTCCGATGTGAGTGGGACCACTACAACCGTACCCGGCGAGGCGGTTTCAACCTCCTGAACATGACGGCAAATTCCCTGTCCCAGCATGTGTTCACGCCCAAGGTGGCGATCGCCCGCCTTCCTTCGTGCACGTATCCGTCGCTGGAACCAGGAGAGCAAAATCAACCCGAGAGTCAAATCTCGCAAGCTCTGCGACGAGTGGCAGACACGATGGAGTGGTCTGATGATCGTGGTCCGTTCGGCAGAGTCATCCCGCAGGGGGCGAAGGTTCTGATCAAACCAAATCTCGTTCTACATCAAAACGAGGGTCCCGGGGGACTTGACTGCCTGCTTACGCACTCTTCCCTGATCCGCGCAGCGGTGGAAGCGGCGTTGCGAACTGATGCGTCGGAGGTTCTGGTCGGTGACGCTCCAATTCAGGGATGCAATTTCGACGCGCTTGTGGAGAACACCGGGCTGCGAAAGTGGGCACAGGCGCAAGTAGCACTCGATTCGAGATTTAAAGGACTGTGCGACTTTCGCCGTACGATCGGCACGCTAGTGCACGGCGTGCGCGTCGCAGCGGAAAACGTGCAACCAGAAGATCGCTTCGTACTGTTCGATCTCGGAAGCCAGAGTCTGTTGGAACCGATCAGTGAAAGTGGAAACCGGTTCAGGGTAGCCTGGTACGATCCCCGGCTGATGGCCAAGACGCATCATCCCGGCGTCCACCAATATCTGGTCGCCAAAGAAGTGGTCGAAGCCGACATCATCATCAATCTTCCCAAGCTGAAGACGCACAGAAAGGCAGGCATCACCTGCGCCCTCAAGAACCTGATTGGTATCAACGGCAACAAAGAATACTTGCCGCATCACCGCCTCGGTGGATCGCAAAGCGGAGGTGACTGCTACCCGGGGAATGGCGTCGTCAAAAAGGGCCTTGAGTACCTTAGCGACCGGCAGAACCTCACCTCCTCTTACGCGGCTGGGATGTTCTGGCGACTTCTCTTTGCAGTTCTTGCCCGCACTTCCCGGGCACAGGGCGACCGCACCGGAACGGACGGTTCGTGGTCAGGCAACGACACCATCTGGCGAACATGCCTGGATTTGAACCGCATTCTTCTTTATGGCCGGGACGACGGAACCATTAGCGACGAAGTTCAGCGCCGGGTGATCCACGTGGCTGATGCCGTGGTGGCAGGGCAGGGCAACGGTCCGCTGGCACCCGATCCTCTAAATATGGGGTTCATTCTCGGCGCCAATAACGCGGCCGCAATGGATTGGGTCGGCGCACATTTGCTGGCCTATGATCCTGAGAAAATTGCCTTGGTACGGCACGCGTTCGATCAATTCCGTTGGCCGATTGCGGATTTTTCCGCAAGCAGCGTTTCGGTAGCAGGGGATCTAGGAGAAGGCTCTCCGGCGGGTGTGCTGGAGACGATCCGTCAGCCCGTGGTTCATCCCGTCGGCTGGGCGGAAGCGTCCGCCGATCTGACGCCGGCGCAACTTGGGCGCGGCGCTGCTCCTCGAGGCCAAGAGGCCGCGCCGGTCACGTCAGTGGACCAGTGGGACGCTTAGCTACTGACCGCCACTCCTCATTTTCCCGCCAGTTCCAAATACACATTCAGCCATTGCCCGCGCACCGCTTCCCATGTGTACTTGCTCGATTCCTGGTAAGCATCGTGCGCCAGACGGGTAGCAAGCGCGGGATCCGACAACAACCGGAGCACGTTCGCGCCGAGGGCTTTCTCATCTCCGACCGGGGAAAGAAGGCCGGTCCGTTCGTGTTCAACCAGGTAGGGAATTGACTCGGGCGTGGTAGTGACCACCGGCGTCCCCGCTGCAAAAGCTTCGATAATGGAGACCGGCATATTGTCGAGCCAGGAAGCATTGATAAAAATGTCCGCTTGGTCATAGCACTTCCCGATCTTCTGACGAGAAGCGACGCCGGTAAAGTTCACGTCCGCGAGCTTCAACTCCTCGACCAATTTGCGGACATCAGCCTCGAGGGGACCGCCGCCTACAAGGTCCAACTTAGCGTCGGGATAGGCTTTCTTCACTTCCGCAAAGGCGCGCACCACCACATCGACGCTGTAATAGGGTGAGAACCCGCGCGTGCACACCAGGTGCGGACGAAGCGGATTGCGCTCACGATATTGAAACTGGGAAAAGTCCACCACATTGGGGACGACCTCGGCCTTCAGTCCGAACTCGCGGAAGACGTCCACCAGGTAGCCCGAGGGAGCCACGATTCCATCCACTCGCGACAGGACGAACGATGCGGACCGGAAGCGCTGCAGATGATCGCGCGCTTCCCCGCTCCGGTAGTTAATCAGTGTCTTCTTACGGCGGAGTCTGGCAACAAGCCATGCGGGCACTGGGGCCAGCAAGAATGACCAGTACGACGCGGAAAAGATGTGGACAATGTCAACGTCTCGAAGTCCACGCCAAAGGCTTAGGAAGTAGATCGGCTCCCGCAGGACTGTCCGAAGGCCGGGAATGCTCTCAGCCCAGGCCAACCCTCGCGGCAACGCCGGGTCGATGGCGATGAAGCTCATTTTGATGTCGGGGTCTGCGCGCCAGAGTCGCAGCAGCAACTCGGCTTGAACCGCCTGTCCCCCTACATAGCGCAGGCTGGGCGCCACAATGGCAACCCTGAGCTTCTTCTCGGAGTTTTCCGATGTGACCACGTTCAGGCTCCCCAGGTCCTGGGCGCATTAGTGGCAGTAGTGCCGGGCCGAATTTTTTGCAGCAAAGTTTGATAGAGCTCCAGGTAGCGATCGCGCACGCGCTCGAGGCTGAAATTCTGCTCCGCGAATTTACGGCCATCCCGGCCCAACTGCTGCCGCAGCGACGATTGCACAAGGATCCGCTCGATCCCATCGGCAAAGCCGGGTTCATCGCCGGCGGGGACCAACGCTCCGCGTTGCTCATTCACCAACTCAGCGTTACCACCGACGTCATAGGCAACCACGGGCAGGCCCGCCGCCATCGCTTCCAGAATCACGTTGGACAAACCTTCGGAGTCCGAGGTGAGTACAGCCACATCCATCGAAGCCAGCACGGCAGGAATATCGCGGCGATCTCCGAGGAAGAATACGTGGGTTCCAAGGCCGAGAGTTTGTGCTTCTTGTTCGATCTCCGGGCGCAAGGGACCATCTCCCGCCAGCAGGAATTCGACATCCGGCAGTTGCTGGTGGATTCGGGCCGCTATACGCAAAAATCCCGAGTGATTCTTGTAGTGCGCATTCATGCGGGCCACCATCCCCACGCGCAGCACGCCGGGGCGGCGGGGCAACCCTGCCGGCTCGGCGACGAAAGCCTCGGCGGTAAGCGCGTTGCCGATGACAACGATCTTGCTCCGCGATAGGCCGGCGGCGGCAAGCCGGTTGGCGCCCGCCAGCGAATTGCAGACGACGGCGTCGCACCAACGGAATGCCGCGAGCTGGGCTCGAAATTGCGCGGCCGTCATCAAGTCGCCCAGTTGTCGATGGCTCCCGATGACGACGGGCACGCGGGCAAGCCGGGCCGCCGGAATCAATGTTAGGTTGGTGTAAAAGTCGAACGCATGCGCAATTTGCACGCGGTGGCCGCGCAAGTGGCGGCTCAGGCGCCAGCGCGCGCGTAGCGATGTCCAGCCATACAAGCTCCCGCCCAGGGGAAATTCCGGCACGTCTGCGAAACCTTCCGCAAACGGACCCTGCCGCTTGATGCAGCCGGTATAAAGCTGGAATTGTTCCGAGCAGAGATTCTGGGCAAGAAGAGCAAACTGCCGCTCGGAGCCGCCCGTCTCGAAGTTGTTGGTCATCAGAAACAGGCCGGCCCGAGAGTGATCGGGAAGCGTCGGCTCAGGATGGTCGACGGCGCCCACTTTCATCAAGTCATTCTCCCGCCGGGACGGTGGCCATCGTACCCGGGGAAAGCGGCGGTGAAGTAGCCGCGTTCGTTCCCGAATCCGCCAGGACCGGAAGCGAGAATAGTCCCGCGGGCTTGGTGAACTTCTCCAGGAAATTTCTGTGCCACAACTCGAACATCAGCAAACGCCAGATGCGCCCGGTCAAATCCCGGCCCGTATAGAGATGATCGTTCATCAGCTTGCGAATACCATCAGCCTCGAAATACCCGCGCTGCAAGGTGCGTGGCTCCAGCAGAATCATCAGCACGTCTTTGAGTTCGTTGCGTATCCAGTGCACCAGTGGCAGGGAGAACCCCTGCTTCGGTCGATTGAGCGCTGCCAGCGGTACACCAACACGCTCCGCCAGTTTTCGCAGGATATATTTCTGGGAACTACCACGCAGCTTCCACTCCGGGGGCAGGCCGGTGACCCATTCGACGAACTTGTGGTCGAGCATGGGAGCGCGAACCTCGAGAGAGTTCAGCATGCTCATTCGGTCCACTTTGGTTAGAATGTCGCCCGCCAGATAGGTTTTGGTGTCAACGTAGAGAAGCTCGCTGACCGGATCGCGCGCGGGAGCCTTCGCGAAATAGCGCAGCAGCACGTTCTGGGGATCATCGCTGCGGCGCAATATCTGCCGAAAGTCATCAGACAGCAGCGGCGCAGTCCGTTCGAACGCGGGTACAAAAGAAAGTCCATCCACATATCGTTCCCGCCAGGGCAAGGTAACGTTGTAGCTGAACCCGCGCCCTTGCATGCCGTTCGGCAGAAGCGGAAAGACCCGGTTGCGGAAGAACTTGCGTGCCCACTCGGGAACGTACTCGAAGAAGCGGCGATTGGAATGAATGCGGTAGCGGTCGTACCCGGCAAAAATCTCGTCGCCGCCGTCGCCGGAGAGCGCCACGGTGACATGCTGCCGCGCCATCTGGGAAACATAGTAGGTAGGCAGCATGGAGGAATCGCCGAAAGGTTCTTCCAGCGAACTGGTCAGATGCTCTACGGTTTCGACAACATCCGGCTCCAGAATCATCTCGTGATGATCGGTGCCGAACTTGCGAGCTACGATGCGCGCGTATTCGGCCTCATTGAAATCATTCTTCGTGAAACCAATCGAGAAAGTCTTCACCGGGGCGGAACTGGCGCGTGCCATCAAGGCCACGATGGTCGAAGAATCGGTGCCACCGCTGAGAAACGCGCCCAACGGCACGTCGGAAATCAAGCGGATGCGAGTCGCCTCCAACAAGCGATGCTCCAGCTCTTCCAGACACTCCTCTTCGCTCCTCGGGGCGTGCGTGTTGTACTCCGGTAAATCCCAGTACTGGCGAATTTGAATCTTGCCCTTTTCGAATTCCAAAAGGTGTCCCGGCGCGAGCTTCTGGATTCCGGTAAAAGCCGTCAGGGGATCAGGAACATAGCCGTAATACAGATACTCAAGAAGCCCCTGCGCATTGACTTCCGCCAGTTCGGGGGCAACCGCCAGGATCGACTTGATCTCAGAGCCGAAGTACAACTTGCCCTTGTGCAGCGCGTAGTGCAGCGGCTTCTTGCCCAACCGGTCGCGCGCCAGAACGAGCTTCCGCTTCGTCCGGTCGTAGATGGCGAGACTGAACATGCCGCGCAGTTTCTGCACGCATTCAGCGCCCATTTCTTCGTAGAGATGAATGATGACTTCCGTATCGGTCCGGGTGGAAAAATGATGGCCGCGCTTTTCCAGTTCGGGGCGGAGTTCGGGAAAGTTGTAGATCTCCCCGTTAAATACGATCCAGGCGCTGCGGTCTTCGTTGAATACCGGCTGATGACCACCAGAAACATCGATGATGCTGAGGCGCCGCATGCCGAGTCCGGCGCCATCGGCGACGTAGATCCCTTCGTCGTCCGGACCGCGATAGATGATCTGGTCGCACATGTGCCGAACCAGAGCCTCGCTAATGTCGCTCTCCCGAGTTGCGCTCACCGCTCCAGCGATCCCACACATGCTAGTTCCTTACCCTTTCACGCTGACCGGAAGACTATCAGACTTCTCGGCGCCGGCTGGCAGGTCACGGAAGCGTTTGAAGCGGTAGTCGCGGTAGTCGCCGGGATTGCCATCTTTGCCGGCGCAAGCCGCGAGCATGATGTTCACCATTTCCCGGGCAGTTACAAAATGCAAAGTCTCTTTCCTCTCCTCCGCGCCGCCCACGAGTTGCTCGAGAAACTCTTGAAATGGGTTGCCGACTACTGCATCCTTCTGGGTCGGATCCATACTGTGACAATGCAGCTTGACGAACAGCCAATCGGGGCGGCCGGCAATGTGGATGCGAGCCTGCTTCCAAAGCATGAGCCGGTGCAGGCTCATAGGATTCGATCGCGTGATAGCGGCCGCTTCGAACACCGGCCGAAAGGCACGCCGGCTGCCGCCAAAATCCGCCAGCACGGGACCCTGCACCATTAGCGGGAAAATGCGCGGCGTTCGGCCTACGCGTAAATCGATCCCCGTTCTGTGTGGTGCCGCCTGGTCCAGAGGCAAACCGCACTCATAGAGCGAGTTGGTCTTTGCCGTCTGTGCTTGATGCCAGATACTCGTCGGCAGGGTGAAGTCCGCGTAGCACCCGGTTTCGGCAAGGACTTTCATCTCGGCGTCGACGCCACAAAATTGGCCCTCGGCGGAATTCGCCAGGGCGAAATTTCCGTGCACGAAACAGTAGCGCGGCTCGCCAGAACCTTCTTCAACAGACAGGCAGCGATGCCGATATGCCAGCCGATCACGGAAATCGGCGAGCACGAATCTTGTGTTCTCGGCCGTATCGGGATCTGACATTCCATGGTGGAGATGGACCTCGATTTCACCCCAGCCGGAGTGGCAATGCTGCGCTATCATTTCGATCAAGCCATCGTCGTACTGCTCAGCGGGATAAAAATACGTGTGAGCCAGTGGGCGGCCGTCGTGGTCCCGCCAGCGGTCCACGGCTTTCGGATATTCGCGGCCCCACCATTCCACCCGGCGCTCCTGCTCGGAACGCGGTACGCGCTTGTAGCCGTCTTCCGGATCAATGGCGGGCTCGAAATGATCCGCCACCGCAATCATAAGGTGCACCGGTTCGCGCACGGGCGCTCTTAGCGCTCGTCGAATCCCGCTGGGCAGCACTTTCCCGACGTATGCAATTTTCTTTCGGAGACTCATTTTCGGTACCAGTTGGTGCACGTACTCGCGGGAAGCACGGACTATGCCCGCCGGGCCGGCTTGCGTCCCCGCACAGCAATCGAGCACTCTCCAACCCGCATGTCTTCCATCCCCATCGCCTCATACCAGCGAAACACCTGCTCATAGGTATGCTTCGACTGGTACTTCGGCGAGTACCAGTCAAAAGTGTCTAGCATGCGAGCTTCAGGATCCTCCTGCTGATTCACCGGGAAGATGTGGTGCAGCGCGCCCGCTGCCGGACGCCCCACGCAAGGCACGCGCCGCAATCCGCGCCCCAGATGATAGAGAACCGGAACCACAACTGTCAGGATGCTATGTAGCGTCTCGGGCTTCATCCGATGCGTAAAGCGCCGCCAGAAGTCGCTGAAGCGATACCACTTGTTGTAGCCGCTATACAGCCAGACTGCCAGGATGCCGCCCGGCTTCAGATACTTGTCGAGTGCTTTGACGGCGGCTTCGCAATCCGGCGTGTGGTGCAGGACTCCCAGGCTGTAGATGATGTCGAAGCTTTCGGGAGCAAACGGCAGCGCGAAAACATCAGCCTGGAAGGCGACAAAGTCACGGTCCGCAAGATTTCTGGCGGCCACCTCGGCCGCGGCGCTCAAGTCGATGCCGATTACGCGCGCTCCCCAGCGCGTGGCCACTTCCGCGAAGCGTCCCATCCCGCAACCCACGTCAAGTACGAGCTTTCCTTTCAACTCCTCGGGCAGGAGTCCGGTCTTAATCCTAAAATTAAGATCCGCTTCCCTCACCTCGTCGTGATCGAGCTGCGTTTTCTGATACCGGTGCCACTGAAAGCCGAAACTAGCGGCGTAATGCTGGGTGTCCACAAAACGCGCGATGCCATTGACTTGCGGATATACGCGCTTGCAGGCCGGGCATGAGAAACCACCAGCCTGGTCCGTTTCGAGTTTCCCGCCGCAGCTCAGGCAACGCAAAATTGCGTGCAGATCAGCGGACAGGGGTGACTGCACCGGTTCTTCCGTAATCGGCATATGCCTCCAGCAGATGTCGTTGCTTTTTCGGGACGTTGGTCGCCGCCTTGCCGGGTTCGAGGTCTCTCTCTTTTAGGGTCTGCAGCAGGGTCGAAGTAAACGCCACAGCGAAGTACGGAAAGAACTGATAGGCCTCCGGCGCGAAACAGGCGCCCACGGCAAAGCCGATCAGTGAGCTATGCAGCGCGCCCACGAACAAAACTGTGTGCTCGTCGAGATCCCGGGCTTTTCGCATGGTTCTCAGGTTCTTAAACCCACATTGAAAGAACATCAGGTAAACAATCATGCACGGGATCCCGCCCTCCACGGCAATCTGCAAATAGGTCATATGCACTTCGTGCCAGTTCTGAGAATAAGAAATGAAATTATTGGTGCCCATGCCGAGGACAGGATAGTGCTCTATGCCAACCAGGGCCCGCTTCATCAGGTACATTCGGTCCCGGTACGATCCATAGGCCGACTCATCCGTAGTGCTGTCACCCTCCAGGGCTTTAACGCGGCTGTACAATTTCCCGCCAGCCGCTACCCCCAGCAGAGCGGCGGAAAGCAAGACTCCCGCAATCAACCCGTAGCGCTTGCCCTTGATGCCGAAATGCCACAAGGTGACCGTGCCCGAGATGATCAGGTCAACAAAGCCAGCCCGCGAAGCCGTAAGAAACAGCGTCGCCAACATGATGAGCATCGCCAACAACCATAAAGCCTTCTTGAGCGCTCCCTTACTTGTGATCAGGAAGGCAAGAGCAAAGGGCAGGGTCAGCACGACAGCAAACGCCAAGTCATTCGGATTGGAGTAGATGCCGCCGATCACTCCCTCTAATCGCGGCTGGTTGTGACCCTTGATGATGGAGATCGCACATATCACTGCCACCGAAACGGCTTGGATGAAGATGATTTTTCGCAAACGATCGAAGCTGGTTATCAGCAGGAAGGTGAGGATCCAGGCCACTGACACCTTGGCAAAGTCGATGGTGTGGTTGACGGCGCCGCCCTTCCAGATCGGCGATAGAAAACTGCTTAAAAACAAAAGGCCGATCAATAGAAAAAGCAGTTTCCCTTCCTTGGGCACATCCTTGATTTTGCGTTTGGTTTTGCCCATGGCATTGAACAGGCCCCACATGGCCAGAATGGCGGTAACCTTGGCGCACGGGATGTACCCGAGACCGGGAACCCAATCTTCCGGGCGGGCGCAGTAAACCACGAAGAATGCACTCAGCCAGAAAAAGGCAAACTTCGTCGGGTCTCCCACTCGGGCCCCCCGGCGCCAGGCTGGTGCTTCCCCTGTTTCAGTTATGTTGTCGCCGATGGTCACCACGCCCTCTCTGTCTAATTCTAATTCGTGCACCGGCGCCGCAGGACGCCTCGGAACGGCTCGACCCTACTGCCTTACTCCACAGGATTCTAATGATGCTTCACCAGGCTCTCGTATCTTAACTGCGATGGCAATCCACACAGGCCATTTTCATTTTTTCGTTTTATTGCGCGCCCCGGCCTAGTAGAACGATCTTGATGGTCTGCAACATAATCATCATGTCCAGACCAATGGAAGCGTTCTTGATGTAAAACAGGTCGTACTGTAATTTCTCGCGCGCATCTGCCAGCGTGTTGCCATACTTGTACTGCACCTGCGCCCAGCCCGTGATTCCCGGCCGCACCACGTGGCGCACGCCATAGTAGGGAACTTCCTTGCTCAGCCACTCGACAAATTCCGGCCGCTCCGGGCGCGGCCCCACGAAGTGCATATCGCCCTTCACGACACACCACAACTGCGGGATCTCATCAAGCCGTGAGGAGCGCAAGAATTTCCCGACCCGCGTGATGCGTGGGTCATCGTCGGCCGCCCATGTCGCTCCCGTATCCGCCTCTGCATCCACCCGCATGGTGCGGAACTTGTAGCAATAAAAAATCGCTCCTTGCCGTCCCACGCGCTTTTGCCGGTAGAGTACCGGGCCCAAAGAATCCAGCTTGATGGCCAGCACAATGAAGGGAAGCAGGGGCAAGGAGAGCACGAGTCCGGCGAGCGCAATCAAGAAATTGAGGGTCCGGCGCACCAGCCGGAAGAAGCTGCTGAAGCGGAAGCCTTCGGCAAAGATCAACCAACTGGGGTACAACTGCTCGACTTCAATTTTCCCAGAAATCCTTTCCAGCCAGGAGGTCGCCTCTTCCACCCTCAGGCCGCGCAGGCGAAGATCCAGCAATTCTTCCACCGGCAAAGTGCCGCGGCGGTCGGGCATGGCGACGATCACGCGATGCACGCCCCTCCCCCGGACCAATCCGGTCAGGTGAGTGGCCACGGTGTCACGGGTCAATTCGACCGCCAGGTCTCCTGTCCACCCCACCACTTCAACCCCAAGTGCAGGTCGCTCGCGCAGACCTCTCACCAATTCTTCTGCGCGCTCTCCCGTACCCAGGACGTAAACCTTTTCCCGGAAATAGGGCTTGCGCATCAGCCAACCGTAGACGGCACGCCAGCCCAGAAGAGCCAAAGTCAGAATCAGCACTCCCCAGACCGCGGAATTTCTCCCCGGCAGGAAACTCGGGAAAAAGTAAATGATCGGCGCTAGAACCAGCGCCACCAAGCCCAAAACTAACAACAACCGGAACGTCTGGTCCAGCTTGGCCCCAAGCTGAGAAGAATCGTATAGATCGAAGCCGTGCGAAAACAGCAGCACGACCGCCGTGACCGCAAGAATCTTCAGGCTGATCGGCGCATCCCCATTGCGGAGCAGGGTAGGTTCAAACACCCCGATTTCTGACAGCCACGATGCCGCTTGAATGCCGAGCACGAACGAAAACCAGACAATCAGCGCCTCGCCAACCAGAAGGACCAGTGTGCGAAGCGGATAATACACTTTGAACAGGCGGATCACGTTTCCCCAATTTCCCCTAGGACTTCGGCTCGGTCACATTCTTTCCGTCCGCTTCGTAGTAATAGCGCGTATAAGGTATTTCTTCAGTATTCGTCCCGTTCAGCACTACGCCCACCAGGGCCTGATCTGGAAATTCCAACCGCGCCCGCCGCGCCATATCGACCGGCGTCGCATTCGAACGCACAACCATAAGTACACCGTCACAGTCCTTCGCCAGCACGCTGGCATCAGAGACCAGCACGGCGGGCGGCGAATCGATGATGATCCAGTCAAACAGGGGTTCTACACGCTGCAGCAGCAACTTGAGGCGTCCGTTGCCCACCAGTTCGGAGGGGTCGGAGATTTGCTGGCCGCTGGGAATGAAGAACAGGTTCTCCAGCGGTCCGCGCTGCATAATCGCGAACTCGTCATTCCCTCCTTGCAGATAGTTGGAGAGTCCGGGATCTTGAGTCGCACCCAGCATCAGGTGCAGCCGCGGACTGCGCAGATCAGCATCGATCAGTAATACCCGGCGTCCGTGTTGCCGCACCATCACCTGTGCCAGGTTCGCAGCCGTGAAGGATTTGCCCTCCTTGGGTAAAGCGCTGGCCACCAGAACCTTCTTCAGCCCCATCTTTTCGCGCCGGTGATAAAGCCGGGAGCGGAGCGTGCGGAATTCCTCGGTTCCGCGCGCGGTATCGTTGCCGTTGAAAAACAGCATCGTCTTTGTATCCGGCGTCCACGGCTGTTGGGGACAGCGTGCAAGCAGGGAGTCCAGGCTAAAGGGACTGGCAAAGGATGGCATTCCTGACGCGATAGGAACGCTAATAGCGGGCGCTCCCGTTGTCTCCGCGGCCGGCGATTGTACCGCCGCCGTTCTGACCGGTTCACTCGCCGGCGTCACCAGAGTCGGCTGGGCTGGCCCTCCCTGCGACGCCAGCCTCTCCTCTTCGGCTTTTTTCAACGCTTCGTGAATTCTGCTCATAACTTCCTTTCCTTGGGGAGGTCCTTCTCTTCGTTGCGCAACCGGTCGGCTAAAGTAGCCAGCGACCGCAAAGCTTCCACTAAATCAAATTTCTCTTGGCCGGTCGGAGGCGGCGTTGTCATGATTCCGGCTGCGCTGCCGTCGCCCAGATCAAAGTCCCGCGCCACGCAATCCACCACAGTAGGCATGATTACCTTCTGCTGATCTACGAACGCACTTACCAGGCAGTGTTCACACAAAAGGTTGATGACCCTCGGAATTCCGCTGGCGTAGCGGTGAATCGCGACCAGAGACTCTGGGTCAAAGATCTGCTGGCCGTTGGAACCGGCGATGCGCAAGCGCTGCTGCACATACGCTTTGGTCTCCTCCAGCGTGAGCGGATGCGTCTTGGCCCGCAGCGTCAGCCGCTGCCGTAACTGCCGCAGTTGCGGCTGCTTCAGCTTCTGCTCCAGTTCAGGCTGGCCCACCAGCACGATCTGCAGCAACTTCTCCGTGAAGGTCTCCAGATTGGTGAGCATTCGAATCTCTTCCAGCACTTCATCGGTCAGGTTCTGGGCTTCATCCACGATCAGCACCGCCGTCTCGCCCGCCCGGTAACGATCCAGCAGCCAGTTGTAGAGCCGCAGCAGGATCTGGCTCTTGGCCTTCGAATCGCACGGAATACCGAAGTCCGCCATCATGTAATCGAGGAACTGGGTTGTGTTCAGCCGCGAGTTGAAGATGAAAGCGGTCGCCACCTGCTGCAGGCGCAGCCACTCCAGCAGCTTGTTGATGAGGGTGGTCTTGCCCGTTCCCACTTCCCCAGTCAGCAGCACAAACCCTTTGCGGCTCTGGATGCCGTAGGTCAGGCAGGCCAGTGCCTCCTCGGTATGCCGCGTCAAGAACAGATAGCGCGGATCGGGGTTGACGTTGAACGGATTCGCCCGCAGACCGTAGAACTCTTTGTACATAGTCTTTGCCTAAACGTCGGCTACTTAAACCCTGGCCGTTTCCTTTCCCTCTTCCGGCTGCTTTTTTCGCTGCCAGAAATGGCCTTTGCCGTTGCCGTTTGCCGGTGCCTCCACCAACCAAGGCACAGCGATGAGCATGGGAAGATCCAGTGCGGCCTCGGCATCCTCCTGCGTACGGATGGACTTATCTCGCATCTCCAGCCACAGCGCCAGAGCAATGCCCAACCCCAGACCGCCAGCCAATCCTCCACCGGCGAAATACCATCGGTTCGGGAAGGTCGGCGAATCGGGAAGGTTCGCGGAGTTCAACAGCGTCATCTGCGCCCCTTCTGCCTGGTCTGCAGCCTGCGACGCCATCTTGGATGCGCTCTGCTTGGCCAAGTCGTCCTGGTAGACCTTCTGCGCGTTGTCGTAGTCGCGAGCCAGTTCCTTATATTCCTCTTCAATGGCGGGACTCGCCGCCACCTTGCCCTGGTACAACGCGATCTCCTGCTGAAGTTTCTTCTGATCGCGCGTTCCTTGCGAAAGCAAGTCCTCATACTGGTGAATCTGTAGCCGCAGTTGACGAATCTCCGGCGGCTCCGATCCCGACCCTTTGTCGTTCGCAGTATCGGTTGCTTTTGCTGATGTGTCGTTGATTTCCGCCAGCTTCTTCTTCACTTGCGCAATGTCTGCCTTGGCCTTGATCACATCCGGGTGATCGTCGGTATAGCGCGCCTGCAGATCGATGAGCTGGCTCTGCAGTTGCGAGAGCTGTTGCTGCAGGGTTTGGGGATTGTTCGATGACTCCGACGTTTTCCATGCCGCCAACTGCTGTGCCAGCATCGATTCGGTGTAGGCCTTGTCTTGGGTCGCCCGGTTCAGGCTTTGCGTGTTGGCGTCCAGCTGGGAATTCAACCCCATCAGGATCTTCAGGTTGTTATCCTCGTCGCCGGGAAGCTGCCCCATGTGCTGGTCCTTGAAGGCCGCCAGCTTCTTATCCAGATCGTCGAGATTCTGCTTGGCTTCGTTCACCTGTTGCGTGAGGAAATCCGTCGTGCCCCGTGCATGATCCTGCCTCGACTTCAGGTCCTGTTCGATCAGCATCGAAGTCAGCGCAGTGCAGATCCGTCTCGCCTCGTCGGCAGTCGATCCGATATAGCTCACATAGAACGCAGCCGAACTGCTCTGGCCTGGCTTTTTCTTGGCGGCGCTTTGGGAGATGTCCGGAACCTGGGTGATCGTCATGCTTTGCTGGATGTCGCTAACCACTTCGTCAACATTCTGGCCTGCCTTGACCAATCCCAGCGTTTCCACTCTCGGCCTCAGGTTGGTTTCACTCGCCACTTGTCCGGCAATCTCGTTCATATGTTGCGCCAGATCCTCGTCGTAGACCTGGGGGACAACAGTGTCAGAAATCTTCGGCCCTTCCACCAACACCTCTGCCGTCGACGTGTACTTGGGGTGAAAGAAAGGAAGATACGACATCCCGAAGCCCGCCAGTGGCGCGAGCAGCACCGGAATCAGAATCATCTTCATCCGGCGGCGCAACATCGCCAGATAATCGTCCATGTTTAGTTCGCGATTTTCCATGATTGCAACACCTGTTCCGCCGGCCCCTAACGGCCAGCCCTCAAAAATTTAGTCAATCCGGATTGGCCGCGGAATCCAGTCCAATCCAATCGTTCCTACGCTGCGTGGTGAAACCCGGCTGCAAGGCCCGGGAGTGCTCGTTTGGCAATACGAGGCATCGAACTCGAGGTAATTGAACTGATAACTGGCAAAGGCGTGAAAGTTGCGCCCGAACATCCTGTGGACGCCCACACCCAGAAACTCGTATTGGTAGACATTTGCGCTCACTCCCGGGCAGTTAGCAGTCGTGCAGGTGAGAGGGAGCACCCGGCTGTTTCGCGAGTACCCGATATCCGTATAAGCAGACCAGAGCCGGCCCAGGTGACGGTTCGCGGTCAGGTTCACTATGTCGCTCTCCGCGCCCTCAAAGAAGCCGGACCCGCTGGTGAGATAGTGCTGATAGACCAGGCTCATGCTGAATTTTGGAAACCTGTAGCGGAGCGACGCCCGTCCGGCAGCGCCGATTCGCAGGTCATTGGTCGGACATACAAGCAGGAGACCGGACGAGACAGAGCAGGGCGGGATGGTGTCTGAAGGGGTTGGGTTCGCCACCACAACAGGGTAGTTGTTGATCTCAGTGAACTGCGGGCCCGCGCCGATCAGCAAATCCATACGCCCCGAAACACGATGTCCCCACATTAACTGGATGATGTTGCTGTGGAAGTTGACGCCGGTAGAGAAGTCAAATCCCTCGTACGCATACATCAGCGCTCCCTGGTCGTGCGGTCCCAGCACGCGGTTGTAACCCACCTCGCCCGTGATCTGACTATTTCCGATGAACGAATCGCCAGTTCCGGGTTCGTTTTGCAAGAAATGCACGATGCCATATCCACCCGTCGCCGTAATAGAAGACTTAGGCGTCAGACTTTCGACCACATCCACCAGAGCAAGATTCATGATGCGCGGAACCTGGCCCAGAGCTCCCAGCGCGCTCCCGCCAAAGAAGGCACTCTGACCGGCCATCCCCGCGCCCGTCGTGCCTACCGAACCGTACGCACTGCCGAAGCTACCCTCCGGCTGGTAGCTGAAAGCATCACGAACTCCGAATTCTCCTCGTTTCCAGGTGATTTTCTGATTCAGCCCAAGTTCTTCGATTTGCTCGAGGCCGATACGCTGCTCGTTGTAATAGCCCACGCCTCCCAGGTAATCGACGTACAGGTCGTAATGACTCCATAGCCGTTGCAATTCCAAACTGCCTAACCCTCGCGAGATCGTGCTGACGTCCGATCCCCCCAAGGAGTTTTGGATATTGGAATCCACCGACTCGCTGACGTGCGCACCGGGTTGCAAGTAACTCAGCGGCGCTGCGTGCGGCTCCAGGTTGGGCATATCCAACCCCGAAATGGGAGGATTCTCGTTGACCGGCGGCGTTTGATTATCCTGGCCAAAAGCCGGTACGGGCTGTTGCGGAGTGGCGTCAGGCGGAGCATCCGCCGGTTTCTGGGCGGAGCTATCCTGCCCCCAGGCTGCGCTCAGCGCCAGGACTAGCACTACGAGGACCCATATGCTACGGCGTTTGCTCATCGATCTTCCTCAGGGAACCACAATCGTGTCGCCCGGCTTGAGTATGATGTTCTGTTCGGGGTGCTTCCCCTTTACCACTTCTTTGTAGTTGAACGGAATCTTCACCTGCTCGCCGCTTTGTATGCGCAATAGATAAATATTCTTCACGTTAGCAAATTGAGTAAAGCCCGCAGTGGAGAGCGCCTGCAACATGGTCATGCTGGGCAGCAGGGCCATCGCTCCTGAATGCGTTACTTCACCGGTTACGAAGATTCGCTGGCTGTTCATCGCCGTCACCACGACGGTCACACGCGGATCGGCTACGTATTTCTTCAACTTCTCCTTGATCGAGGCGCCCAGTTGCATGGGAGTTAAGCCTGCGGCCTGCACATCGTCGAGCAGAGGCAGCGAAATCTTGCCATCCGGCCGCACCGGCAAAGTAGCGTTCAGGTTCGGTTCGTTCCAGACCGCGATGCGCAGCGTATCGTCGGCGCCGATCACATAATCCACTGGAACCGACGGCGGCACTGGAACATGAGTCTCCGGTGCGGCCGCTTTCTCCGGCTTCGCCGTATCTTCCGGGTGAGCCTCGTCCTGGGCCCACATACTGATGGTCACAAATCCCAGCAGTAGCAGGCACGCCAGCTTCAGTACTCTCTTCATGCGCTCTCCTCTGGAGCTAGGATGCCCGGTACTCGGAGCATCCCATTTGTTTAAGCTTGTACAGCAACGCTTTGTAACTGATCTGCAACTCTTGTGCGGCCCGGCGTCGGTTCCAACGGGTACGGGTCAGCGCGCGCAAAATGATTTCCTTCTCCGCCTCGCGCGAAGCGGCGCGCGCCGCCTGCTTGAGCGAAACGCGGCTGCCGTTACTTCCCATATCCGCCCGGAGCAGCATCGCACGCAAGCCGCCCATCGCTACCGTTTCGTCTCCCAGAGCTACAATCGCCCTGGCGGCGTTTTCCAGTTCTCTGACATTCCCCGGCCAGGAATACTCCTGAAACAAGCGTCGCGTCTCTTCGCTCAATGCCGGCACCGTACGCTGAAAATCGCGGCTATACTTCCGCAGAAAATGTTCCATAAGCGCGGGAATATCTTCACGGCGCTGCCTTAGCGGGGGCACCCGCAAACACACGCCGCTGATCCGGTAGTACAGATCCTCGCGAAGATTCCCCGCCCTCATTTCCACTTCCAGGTCCCGAGAGCTTCCGCAGACAAGCCGGGCCAGACTTTGCGATGCCCCATCACTTCCATTCCCCCGGGTCAAGGCCTGCAGCAACCAAGCCTGACCGGCAGCGCTCAGCTCTGCCAGTTCATCCAGGAAAACCGTGCCTGCGCCCAGTAAACCAGCCTGCCCTGCCCAGTCGGCTTTCTCGGACTCCAGGGCGGAACAGGTAACCACGCGGAACGAGTGCGCTCCATGGCGGGACATATCGTGGACCCGCCGGGCCGTCGCCTTCTTGCCGGCTCCGCGCTCGGCCAGCAGCAGCACCGGAACTTCGCTTTGCGCAACCTCCCGCATGACCGCTTCAACGCTCCGCATGCTGGGACTCACACCCTCTATGAAATCCACACTCATCGGCTCGTCAATCATCGGGCCCTGCACGTTTTCCAAGCCATGGCGGACATTAGATTCCATCGATCGACCTTTTCTCACGGGACGGAAATTCGAGACATTGCAGGACCCTGAGGTGCTTGTAAGTGCACGGCGAATGCCATCGAGCTTCCCCGAAGGGAACGATCCCATTACAAGTCTAACGCCATGTTTTCATAAGTATACAAGCCAGAACGGGGCCCGGGAGGAAGAAAACCTACTCGCATAAACCTACACCTTTCCCCAGAAAAGGGAAAGTATTTGCCCAACCGAGGGGAAGCTGGGTTCCGTTCCGCCCCCTGCAGGTGAGGAAATAGTGCCCAAGTCTCTCAGCTCCAGAGACATAGCGAGTTCCGCAGACACTCAAAACCAACCTTGCACCGTAAGGATCCGTACGGGTATATCCGCCCTGTCTACGAGGTTCTCTACCAGCCCCCGGGCCACTCGGAGTCATTAGTCGGCTTGGACTTTCGATTGCGGAGTTTGCCCCGTTCGCATATGCTGGACGCTATCCCCGGGCGTAAGTGATGGAGTCTGTTCCATTGAGCGAGGTTTTGCGAACTGTGCCACCAGAGGCACGAATGCCCGCGGCTGAGCGAGCGTCATCCCCGGCGCTATCCCCATGGTGGCAAATCGCCGCTATTGCTGGGTTATTGCTCTGGCTGTACATTCCCGTGCTCGTCCGCCTAGTCGCGCAATGGTCCGAACCGGATTCCGATTTCTCCCACGGTTTCCTCGTGCCTTTTTTTTCCGCCTTTGTGATCTGGCAGGAGCGATCCCGATTCGCCAGCCTGAAGCCACAGCCCTCGTGGTGGGGCTTGGTTTTCTTAGGATTCGGAATGTGCCTACTCATCATTGGTCAGTTTGGCGCTGACATTTTCCTGCCCCGTTTATCAATGTTGATCGTACTGGCCGGCCTGATCGTGCTCTTTTTCGGATGGAATTTCTTCCGCGTCCTTCTTTTTCCCTGGGCGTTCCTGTTCTTGATGATTCCCATCCCAGCTATCATCTACAACCAAATCACCTTCCCCCTGCAGTTGGTGACATCGAAAGTGGCCAGCACCATTCTGCCTTGGATGGGCGTGCCGGTGTTTCGGGAAGGCAATATCATTAGTCTCCCCGTGATGCAACTCGAGGTAGCCAAGGCCTGCAGCGGCATCCGCTCACTGATGTCGCTGGCCACACTCGCCGTCATCTACGGTTATCTGATGGAACGTAGGATCGCCGTGCGCATACTGCTGGTGGCGGCATCTGTGCCCATCGCTGTCTCAGCCAACAGTCTCCGAATTGTGGGTACGGGACTGCTCGTCCAGTATTGGGATCCGAAACGGGCCGAAGGCTTCTTTCACGAATTCCAAGGTTGGCTCATGTTTGTCGCATCGCTGCTGATGCTCTATCTTCTGCATCGCATCGTTCGCCTTCTCTGGCCCGAGGAGGACACGGAACTATGAGACCATCCGGCGTGTTGCGCTTCGCTCTGGCCGCAGTGCTAATTGGCCTGACGGCCATGCTCCTGTACGCCCGGGGTGGTGAAATCGTTCCTCAGGATGCTGCTTGCACGTCCGGCCCAGGCAAGCTGCAGGCCCGGAACGGCACTAACGTTGAGCGCTTGCCCCTTTCCTGTTTTCCCAAGCAACTGGCGAACTGGGATAGTACCGAGGTTGAGCAAGACAAGGAAACTCTCGATGTGCTGGGACACGGCGATTTCATGGAACGTATCTATCGTGATCCCGAAAACAAGCTGCCCAGCGTCGACCTCTTCGTGGCGTACTTCGCCAGCCAGCGCGCTGGCGAAACCCCGCACTCTCCCCAGCACTGCCTCCCGGGATCCGGCTGGAACCCCGATGAAAACGTTCGCATTACCCTCTCGCTGCCTGGTCATGGACCCTTTCCCGCCAACCGCTACGTCATCTCGAAGGGTGGGATGCGCGAGTTGGTTTTGTATTGGTTTTGGGCCCATGATCGTGGTGTCGCCAGCGAATACCTGGCCAAGTATTATCTGATCCATGACGCGATTCGCATGAACCGCAGCGACGGGTCCCTGGTCCGCTTTGTAACCCCGATTTTGCCTGGAGAAGCACCCGAAGCCGCGCAGCAGCGCGTTCTTCCTCTTATCCACGCTGTTTTTCCGCTCCTCGATGACTACATTCCGCGCTGATCGGCTTTCGGCGGAGACCCAGGATCCCTACCGACCGAAGCGCGTGCTCGGTTTCCCTGATCTCGTTCTGTTTTACGTAGTCACCGGCATCAGCCTGCGCTGGATCGCCGCCGCAGCGGCGGCTGGTCCCAGTTCCATCGTCATCTGGATCGGCGCGTGGCTTTGCTTCTATCTGCCCCTCGCTCTTTCCGTTCTCGAGCTTTCCTCCCGCTATCCCAACGAAGGCGGCCTCTACGTCTGGAGCAAGCGCGCCTTCGGAGACTTTTCCGGCTTCATGTCCGCCTGGACTTACTGGACCAGCAACCTACCCTACTTCCCCGCCGTCCTCTATTTCGCCGCCAGCAACATCCTCTTCATGCGTCAAACCGCGTGGGCGCATCTCTCGAACAACGCTACTTTCTACATCGTCTTTTCTCTGCTCACCCTGAGCGCGGCCACACTGATGAATGTCGTTGGACTCGACGTAGGCAAGTGGCTGCACAACGTTGGCGCGCTCGCCATGTGGATTCCTGTAGGCATCATCATCGTCATGGGTTTGATTGCCTGGCATCGGTACGGCTCGGCCACATCGTTCACGCTGCACTCGATGACTCCCAGCACGCATCTGAACGACATCATTTTCTGGTCGGTGCTAACCTTTGCCCTCGGCGGAAGCGAGACTGCCTCCTTCATGGGGGAAGAAATCAAGAATCCGCGGCGCTCCATCCCGTTGGCTCTTCTTTTCGGCGGCGTAACCGTCGCGCTGTGTTACATCGTCGGCACCGCTGCCGTTCTGCTGGCATTACCTTCGGGCGAGGTCAGCAGCCTGCAAGGATTGGTGCAGGCCATCTCAAAGACCGCATCGCGCGTGGGTTTTCCCGGAGTGCTGCCGGTCGCCGCGTTTCTGATCGCGCTCAGCAACATCGGAGCAGCCGGTGCCTACCTCGCCGCCGTCGCCCGCCTGCCCTTCGTTGCGGGCATTGACCGCTTTCTGCCCGCAGCCTTCGGCGCGCTGCACCCGCGCTGGAAAACTCCGTGGGTCGCGTTGTTAACCCAGTTCGGTCTCGGTGTGGTTTTCATTTTCCTGGGCCAGGCCGGAACCAGCGTCAAAGGCGCCTACAATGTGCTGGTAAGCATGGGTGTGATCACCTACTTCATTCCGTACCTGTACCTGTTCGCGGCCATGATCAAACTGCAGCGCGAGCCCGCCGGACCGGAAGTAATTCGCGTTCCCGGAGGAAGCACCGTGGCAAAACTGGTCGCCACACTCGGACTCGTTACCACGACACTTACCATCGTTTTATCCCTGATTCCACAGCCCGACGAGCCCAACAAGCCACTGGCTCTGCTGAAGATAGTGGGCGGAACAGGGGTCCTGGTGTTAGTGGGAGTGGGGATTTATGCCGCGGGAAGGCGCCGTGCAGCGAGAGCCTGACTTGCAACCCACAAAATGTGGCACTACTGCCCTGAACGGCCAGCGTGGCGCTTTTCTGCAACTCGAGGTAGAGGAAAGACTCTAGCCCAAGCCAGGCGTCGGCAGTAAGATAGTTCCTCCTCCTCTGTGCCTGCTCAGATAGGATTTTCTGGTGGGAAGGATGCCCGCAGTGCCTTTTTCAGCCGACCTAATTGCTTGTCAGAATAACTCATTTGAGGGATTACAGAGCGGGGCCATGACGGCAACTATTATCTTGCGCAACTAGGCATGAGACGTACACCGGTCATTTCGTTGTTACTCCTGTGTCTCGGGTGCGCAGCGAAGAAGCCCGTGACGCCGCAGTTCGCCGAGAGGCACTGCCCTGAAACCTCAGTCCGGCACGTGGTTCGATACAATGAGAAGCTTATGTATGTGTGCGTAGACAATCGGACGCAGGGAATCTTTGAACTGACAAACTCAGGCTGCAATCCGTACCAGGATGTGGACTGTGACGAAGCGGCGAAAGAAAAGCCGCGAAAAATTCCATGGTGGAAGTTCTGGGCGAGGAGAAATGTCAAACCGAACGACACAGATTAGAGCCTTTAGAATCATCGTGAAAGGCATGTTGACTATTGGAGCGACTGCGTCGATTGTTTTGTTTGGCGCGCTTCTCGCCCAGGCCCAGACTGGCATCTACCACTCCACTGGAACGCACAACGGCGACAGCTGCACCAGCGATTCCACCTACTCAGACGCCGGAGGATGGTGCGCGGGTGATCCTGCACATACGCACTACATTTTCATCATCAAGGAAAACCGTTCGTTCGACCAGTACTTGGGACGATTGCCGGGAGTTCCGGGGTATCCCGTCATGTCCTTGATCTGCATGGATGGGCACGGCAGTTGCTCAAATGGACTTGGGGTGCCGAGCGCAGCGAATCCAGCCGGCGCTGATCCTGACCCGAATCACAACCACGCCGACTTTGTAAACGAATACAACTCCGGGCTGATGAATGGTTTCAACCGGACTTCGCCCACCGGCTGGGCACTCTCCTACGGGCCGGTCTGCTCTGACTACCATACCAGCAGTCAGGTGTGCCATGACAACAACGATTGCACTTGTCCTGAAGGAGGTTGCAAGCCTTCTCCGACGTGCGGCGGCAACACCCTGAGCACTTGCACCGTCACAAGCTGCCCAAATAACACGCTCTCGACTTACTTTCTTTATGCACTGAATTACGGAGTAGGGGCCGAGTTCTTTGCAAATGTTACCTCGGGATCGTTCCCGACTCATCTCTACAGTGTGGCAATGTCCACTAACGAAATTATTGACAATCCTTCCACTACCCTGGGGCCCACTGGGAGCAGCAGCCCGAATGGTGAATTCTCTCAGAAGTGGACCTGTGACGCTTATCACTACGGGCAGTGTTCCAATTCTCCGACAACGTTGTGCTCCAAGAATTCCGATTGTTCAAGCGGTGATACTTGCAAGATAAATCTCGGCACAGGCACGGGCTACTACAATAAAGCGACGAGTTGCACAAACAACACGGATGAGGCCCTGACCTTCTCGCTTAGCAGCGGCGCTTCACCTTACGGCATCGCAGGCAACGGTACAACGGCAACGGCGACTTGTGTTCCGAACTGTGGTTCGCTTGTAGCAGGAGTTTACGTTACCATCAGCGGCAACTCTGAGTCAGCCTTTAACGGCAGCTTCAAGGTAGCCACTGTTATAGGTTCTCCGGTTACGGGTTTCACCTTTGCCAGCAGCACGAACGCCAGCGGTAAAGGCGGCACGATCAGTTACGACTATTGCGTCAACGGGAACGTCTATGTCGGAAAGGCCCTAACGGCTCCAGACATCGACATTCTGGGAGGGACTGGCAACGCCTTTGCCCCTGGCGTCTGTGTCGCCAATTCTCTTCAGACGTGTACTTGCGCCATTAAGTTTGACGGGGATACAACGGCCACAACACCGTGCCCGGATACCAGTGGGTTCTGCGGCGGCTCCGGTAACAACTGCAATCTCACCCAGGCTATCGGCGGAACCCGGGGAGCGCAGTGTCCTAATATCACGACCATTGCCGATAAGCTGGATGCCGCCTCTGTCCCTTGGCACGTGTATAACGAATATTCCGGACAGCATTGGAATTGGGCCTCTTACATTGCGCATATCCGCTATGGGGCTGATTGGACGAATGACGTTACCGTAAAGGATGGCGAGTTCATCTCGACGGCAACTAATTGTGTCTCCGACAGCAACTGCTCTCTTGCCAACGCAGTGTGGCTTAACACAGGCGACGCCTACTCCGAGCATCCACCGTCGACGGTCAATGCTGGAATGCAATGGACAGCCAATCAAGTCAACGCCTGCATGACGAATCTCTATTGCTGGAAGCACTCAGTCATCTTCATCATGTGGGACGAATGGGGAGGCTTCTACGATCACGTCGCACCTCCTCAGGATTCACTCGGCTACACCACCGGTTTCCGGGTCCCCTTTTTATGCGTCAGCGCATACTGCACACCGGGAATAAATAATACGACTCTCAGTTTCTCGTCGCTGCTCCGGTGTCTGGAGATTCAGTACAACCTGACCCCAATCAACTCCTCTGACGGAACTGCGAATGACGTTTGTACCAGTCCTGGCGGGATGGTCAATTTCGCACTTTACAACCCTCCGCTCCCCGCAGCGGCGAGTGCAAATGAACCAGGACAGAAGTCTGAAGCCGCCGCCAAAGCGCCTGTCCACTAAGGGACCAAGCTAACGGTATAGTCTCGCCCGGCTATACCGGCGTCGCCGTCTTCCTTGGGGGATTAAAAAACGGCAGCGCCATCACCTTCACATTCGTCTTGAGCCGGATCGCCTCGATCGTAATCTCCATTTGCAACTGCGTCCCTAGCTTCGAATGCTCAGTCTCCACGCTGGCCAGTGCGATCATTTTCTTCAGGATGGGAGACCAGCTTGTAGTTGTCGCCTTACCCACGTGCTTTTCTCCGGAGTACAAGGGAACGGCCACACGCGAAGCCTGGCTCGGGGCAGCCGACGTGAGCCCGTAGCGTTCGTAAAGCGCTTCCACGTCAGTCCAATCCACTTCCACGCCGACCAGTTGCCGCGGCACGCCATTCTTGGCGTCCTGCTCGAGCGCCCGCTTGCCGATGAAATTTTCCTTTTCCAGGTGCACCATCTTGCTGAAGCCCAACTCATACGGCGAATACTTCTGCGACGGAATCAGTGCCTTCTTCGAACTGCTGTAATCCACTTCGATGAGGAGCAACCCTGCTTCCACGCGCGCCACATCCAGCGCCAGCATTCCCGCTGCGTGCAGATCGAACTGTTTACCTTTTTCGGTCAGTGAGTCCCAAACCTTTACCGCCTCATTCCACGGCACCCAGATCTCATAACCGAGATCGCCGGTGTACCCAGTCCGTGAAATGTCTACCGGCACGCCGGCAATCTTGCCGCGGGTCACGCGAAAATACTTGAGATTCGCAATATCAGCCTCGGCGACCATCTTCAGCAGCTTCGCCGACGTCGGCCCTTGCAGCGCCAGCGCCGCAACTTTCTCGGAAATGTCTTCGACCTGAACGTCCATGTTCAGACCGTTCTGCCGGAACCAGCGCAGGCTCGGGTCGGCAGCTGTCCAGCGATAAACGTTTTCCTCCAGCCGCGAAATCGTTCCGTCGTCGATGACCTTGCCCTCTTCATCGCACCAGCAGCAATAAATCACCTGCCCCACTTTCACTTTGTTAATGTCGCGCGTGATCACGCGGTTCACCAGCCGCGTCGCATCTTTCCCAGTGATCAAATACTTGTAAAGCGGAGAAATATCAATCAGCGCGGCCGCATTGCGGATGGCGTTGTACTCATGCTCGTGATGCACCTCGTACACGCTGACTGTGTAATAGCCGGACCACTCGCGGTAGTTCAGACTGTGGCAAAGCGGAAAAGTTCTCTCGTGAAACGCAGTTCCAATGGGCAAAGTATGGACCTCAAGGAAAATTAACTAGAAGCCGGATTATACCGGAACCCTCATCAAAGGCGTCATCCCGAGCGGAGCCGCCTTTCAGGCGGAGCGAGGGATCTCCGGCGCATCGGAACCTGGCGTTTACGGGTCACCGTCGAACACCGGTACTGGTACACCTACGGGCTAATCTTGAAGACAAAACGCGTCATTCCCGATAGAATGACGATTCGGCTCGCAGCCATGCGCTCCATCATGCCAACACCGTCGAGTACCCTCCGCAGCTGGAGCGTTCTTCCTAGCGGTCTCTAATACGCGCGCCGCGAAACTGCGCTAATATTCTTCGTCCTCATTCACAATCAGCAAGCGAACAGCTAAAGGCTAAGAGCTTATGGCTACTTCATACGACGTAATCGTAATCGGCGGGGGCCACAACGGCCTGGTCAACGCCGCCTACCTCGCTCGCGCCGGGAAAAAAGTCCTCGTGCTCGAACGCCGCCACATTCTCGGCGGTGCTGCCTGCACCGAAGAAGTCTTCCCTGGCTTCAAGTTTTCCGTCTGCTCCTATGTGGTGTCACTGCTGCGGCCGGAAATCATCCGCGACCTCGACCTTCCGCGCCACGGCCTCGAAATCCTCCCGCTCGACGGCACGTTCACGCCCATGCCTAGCGGCGATTACCTCTGGCGCGTAAATGACCACGGCAAAACCCATCGCGAGATCGCCCGCCACTCCCGCGTCGACGCCGAGGCCTACGACGAATTCGGCAAAGCCATGCAAGCCATGTGCCGCTTCGTAAAGCCGATTCTCAGCATGGTGCCGCCCGACCCGAACACGCTCAACCCGCGCGAACTGATGAAACTCCTCTTCATCGGACGCCGCTTCCAGGGCATGTCGAGCAACGACAAATACAACCAGGTCCAACTCATGACCATGAGCGCCATTGATTTTCTCGATCAATGGTTCGAGACCGACGTCCTCAAAGCCACAATGTCAGCCTCCGGCATCATCGGCACATTCCTAGGCGTGCGCTCGCCGGGAACAGCCTACGTCCTGCTCCATCACTACATGGGAGAAATCGACGGCGCATTCCGCGCCTGGGGATTCGCCCGCGGGGGCACCGGAGCAATTTCAAACGCCATCGCCGACGCCGCCCGCGAAGCCGGCGTCGAAATTCGCACCCAGGCCGCCATCGCAAAAATCATCGTCAAAGATGGCAAAGCCAAAGGCGTAGTTCTAGCTAACGGCGACGAAATCTACGCTGAAACAATTTCCTCGAGCGTCGATCCCCGGCTAACTTTCAACAAGTTCATAGAAGCCGAACACTTGCCCGCCGACTTTCTCGAAGACATCAACCGCTTCAAATACCGGGGATCGTCAGGCAAGGTAAACATGGCGCTCGACGCGCTGCCGAACTTCAAAGCCATACCCGGACCCGGCGCACACCTGCGCGGCGCAATCTCGATTTCGCCTTCGGTCGAATACATGGAACGCGCCTACGACGACGCCAAGTACGGCAATTTCTCGCGCAAACCCTACATCGACATGGTGATCCCCTCACTCACCGACCCCTCAGTCGCGCCGCCGGGCAAGCACGTGCTCTCCTGCTTCGTGCAGTACGCGCCCTACAAACTGCGCCCCGGTTTGAACTGGGATGACCAAAAAGAGGCCTTCGGCGATACCGTTGTCAACACCATCGCCGAATACGCGCCCAATATCAAAGACATCATTCTGCACCGGCAAGTCATCACTCCGCTCGATCTCGAACGTGAGTGGGGACTGAGCGAAGGCAACATCTTCCAGGGCGAACTTTCGCTCGAGCAGCTGTTCTTCCTGCGTCCAGCGCCGGGTTACGCGCGCTTTCGCACGCCCATCCAGAATCTCTACATGTGCGGTTCGGCCACGCATCCCGGCGGCGGCATCATGGGCGCACCCGGCCGTCTCGCGGCATTGGAAATGTTGAAAGACAGCAAGGGAGCTGCGTAGAAATATGCTTTGTCATCCTGAGCGAGGATTGTCCTTCGCGCGAAAAGCGCGAAGGGCAACCGCAGTCGAAGGACCCCTACGCCCTAGACCGCGGTCATCCGCTGCAAGGCGTTCTCCCCGTGCATCTGGGGACCTTACTATATGAGCACAAATGGAAAATCTGGCCTGCGTGACATCCTCATCATCGGCGGCGGCCACAACGGTCTGGTCACCGCGTTCTACCTGGCCAAAGCGGGATTCAAGCCTCTAGTCCTCGAACGCCGCGCGCAAGTCGGCGGCGCCGCCATCACTGATGAATTTCATCCCGGCTTCCGTTGCTCCACGCTGGCCCACACCGCCGGCCCCATTCGTCCCGACATTGTCCGTGAGATGCAGCTGGAAAAACACGGCTTGCGCTTAATAACGCCGGAGACCTGCATCACCGCGCTCTCGCCCGACGGTCGCGCGCTTTCGCTCTACCAGGACGAGGACAAATCCGCCCAGGCAATCACAGCCTTCTCACAAAAAGACGCCGCGAAATATCCTGAGTTCCAGAAGTCGTTAGGCAAGATCAGCAAGGTAATCGCGGAAGCCCTGGCTACAACTCCGCCGGATATCGATCACCCCAGCGGCGGCGATCTGTGGAGCATGCTCAAAACTGGCCGCGCCCTCCGCAATCTCGGCAAGCGGGATATGTACCGGGTCCTGCGCTGGGGCCCAATGGCCGTAGCCGACTTAGTAGCCGAGTATTTCGAAACCGAATTATTGCGCGCGGTAATAGCGGCTCGCGGAATCTTCGGAACCTTCCTCGGGCCATGGTCGGCCGGTAGCAGCCTGCAGTTGCTGATTCGCGCGGCAGGCGATTCTCATCCCACGGGTTCGGCCTTCTTCGCCGCGGGTGGAATGGGCTCAGTCACGCAAGCGATGGCCTCTGCCGCGAAAGCTGCTGGCGTCGAGATTCGCACTGCGGCCGAAGTCATCGAGATTCGCGTCAAAGACGGCGCAGCCACCGGCGTGTTGCTCTCTACCGGTGAGGAAATTGGCGCCAAAGCCGTAATCTCCAACGCCGACCCCAAACGCACGCTGCTCAAGCTGACCGACCCCACGCATCTCTCGCCCGACTTTGTCCAGCGGTTGCAGCATTACCGCGGCAACGGCACGGTCGCAAAGGTCAACCTCGCTCTCTCCGGCCTGCCGAATTTCACTGCTCTGAAAAACGGAGACGGCAGCGCTCTTAAAGGGCGCATTCACATCGGCCCCGAGATCGACTATCTCGAGCGTGCGTTCGACGAATCGAAGTATGGCAACTTCTCGCGCCAGCCCTATCTCGAAGCCACAATCCCTTCGCTGACCGATCCCACGCTCGCGCCCCAAGGCAAGCACGTGATGTCGATCTACATGCAATACGCTCCGTACAAACTAAAGGGCGACTGGGAAGACCAGCGCAAAGCGCTCGGCCAGACCGTAGTGCAAACGCTCGCACAATACGCGTCGAACTTGCCCGAGATGATTCTCACGCACCAGATCATCACGCCACAAGATCTCGAAGATGTCTACGGATTAACCGGCGGCCAAATCTTCCACGGCGACCTAGCCCTCGATCAGTTCTTCACCATGCGTCCACTACTGGACTGGGCACGCTACCGCACGCCGATTGAAAACCTGTATCTCTGTGGCAGCGGCACGCATCCCGGAGCGGGCTTGACCGGAGGATCGGGAGCGAACGCGGCAAGGGAGATTTTGAAGCATCTGAGGAAGTAGCTAGGGCTGGGGGCAGATGGATCGACTTGAACAGCTGCGGGTAATGAAGAGCATTCTTTGGGATGAAGACCGGGAAGGCCTTCGAGCGGCCGGGTGCCCCGCCGATGAATACGACCAGGAAGCCTCTTTAATTGCTGGACAGATAACCGCCTTAAGCGCCAAACAGAGCACTCCATTGACCGTCGAGCAGATCGCAGCCGCAGTTGCCAAGGTGTGGAATAAACAGTTTGGTCCATTGACCGCCGAAGGCCTGGAACAGCGCCGCCCAGTATTCCTCGCGGTCGCAAATAGGATTTCAGTCCAATCGTGAAGAACTCTGCCATCCTCCTCGTTTCGTGCCCTGACGCCAAAGGCGAAGTCGCCACCATCGCCGACTTCGTCTACCGCCACGGTGGCAACATCCTGCATGCCGACGAACACGCTGACGAAGAATCCGGCCTCTTCTTGATGCGGGTCGAGTTCGATCCCAAAGACTTCGACATTGATCTCCCCAATAAAGATCTCACCGATACAGACCTCACCGACTTCACCAGACATTTCTCTCCCATCGCCGAAAAGTTCCAGATGAAGTGGCGTCTGGCGCAGTCTTCCCATCGCCCACGCATGATCATCCTGGTTTCGAAATACGATCACTGCCTGGTCGATCTCCTCTACCGTCAGCACAGCGGCGAACTCGCCTGCGACATCCCGCTGATCATCTCCAACCACCCCGACAACCAACCCATCGCCGACTTCTACAAGATTCCCTACGCCGTCATCTCGATCACAAAAGACAACAAGCTGCAGGCAGAAGCACAAATCCAGTCGCTGATCGAAACGCATAAAGCCGATTTCATGGTGCTGGCCCGCTACATGCAGATCCTCTCTAACGATTTCGTCAACCGCTATCCCCAGCGCATCATCAACATTCACCACTCGTTCCTGCCCGCATTCATCGGCGCCCGCCCATATCATCAAGCTTTCGAGCGCGGCGTAAAGCTGATCGGTGCAACCAGCCACTACGTCACCGAAGTCCTCGACGACGGTCCCATCATCGAGCAGGACGTAGTCCGCGTCTCTCACCGCGACACTGTTGACGACCTCATCCGCAAAGGCCGTGATCTTGAGAAGGTCGTACTCTCCCGCGCCGTCCGCTGGCACGTCGAAAACCGCGTTCTCCTGTACGGCAACAAGACCGTAGTTTTCTAAGCGAGTGTTTCTATTCCGAAAGGCCTCGTGAATCAACAATGGCTTTAGAGGCTGCGGAAGAAACTCACGAAAATGCCTGCAGTGACGTGGAAGAGCGGCGCTTTCAGCGCCGCGTAAAAGCCCGTAGAATCTGTCCGGCTCTAGCCGCCGTGTGAACGCTGCTCGCCCGCTCACGCGAAAGGTCATGCACTTCCGCGGAACACGAACCCGGCAATGACAGTGCCGCTCCGGTGGTAACTTGCGGCTCAGGTGACTTTCGTCTTTACTTGAACAGTAGTAAAAGAATTCCCCACTACGAACGGGAAGAATCTCGCTCGCAGGAGAGCGTTTCTTGGCCGAGGATCTCAAGTTTGAGTTGGCAATCCTGGCGACAGTCCAGGGTTTTTATCAAAAGCTGTTGCGAGACTCGCTCGGCGGCGATGTGCCCGTGCCGAGCGGGCTCGATGAGGTGTCGCTCCGCCACTCAGAGGAAGACCTCCCGGAAACTCTTTCCCGGATGTATCGCTGGCTGCATCTGCTGGACATGGCCATCACGCCCGCAATGCTGCGCCAGGCGCTCACTCCCGACACGGATTCGGAAGTTGCCGAGGCCTTGCTGCGCTACTTTGTCAAGCGGCGCGAGCCCAGCGAAGTCAACCGCGACAAAACCGATCTCATCTCGACTTTTCTTTACCGCCATCCCCGCGTCCAGGGCCAGTGGCAGCAGCGCGGTTATGGGCTCGACGGATCGCTGCCGCTTTCTCCTTTCGAAATTGCGCTGATCGAAATTCTTGCCGATACTGACGTGCCTTCGCTTCCCGAAGAACACGTGCAACTGCTGCGAAACTTCGACCCGCTGCGCGAAGAGATTGCCCGCTACCGCGATTTCAATTCGCTCATGGATTCGGGCATCGTTTCGCGAGTGCGCGAACTGAAGCGCTGGCTGGATTCTTCCTTTTATCATCCCGGCGTGCTGGCCACGGTCGCCGCCTACAATGCCGCATTCGGCGCGCGTTTTGACCAGCTCTTCGCCAGGGCTCTGGGAGAGATCAAGCAATTTGCCCAGGCTCTGGACGAAATGGGCGGCAGCATTCTAAGCACAGTTGACGGCGTTGAAGTCACGGTCGAACACGTGGCCGCGATAGAAGAGAAAGAAATGCTCGATGCGGACTACGACAGCGCACTGGAAAAGTTTAGGCGCGTCTCCAGATTAAAAAAGGAACTGGACCGGCGTCCACCCATCCGCAAGTCATTGCTCGGGCCGGCTGCAGGAAAGGCTGTTAAATCCTCCGGAGGAACTGCCGCCGCTGCCAAACCCGCGCGGATGGCCGCTTCAAAAGCGCCTGCTCCGGCTCCTTCATTCCAGCCGCCAGCTATCACGGCCCAGCAAATCTCAGCGGAAGAAGGCAAGCTCCGACGTGTGGAGGAATCGATCCGAATTTTTGTTCGTGTGGCCGATCCCAAGTACCGCCAGATTGTGCCCATGCGCTTCTTCAATCTGACACTGACAACGGCCGAAGCCGAAGCCTACAACGCTGGCTTCCTCGAGGAGAAAAGCCTTCGCGCCGATGTTGCCCGTACGTTGATCCGCCTGGTTTCCTGTGTGGCCCGCGTCAACACGGAACTCGAAGAACTCAAGCGTAGCCGGAGCATGTCCTCGCTCTGGAAACTGCACGCCGACTCGCTTGTAGTCTTGCTCGACATCGCCAGCACCACGACGGAGGAGGCTGCGGGCACTGCCAAGGTGGCTGAAAGCGGTGACGAGTCTTCCGCCAAAGCCATCCGAGAAACCGTGCAGAAACTCCGCGAGCGGTCCGATCTGGCCGTGAAGGCGTTAGCCCATCCGGGAAGCTAGGCAGAGTTCCGCACCATCGAATGTAGCGCAGATCCAGTAAGCGCAGATCTAAGAGACGACCGCCGAAAGGTGGCTTTGGGCAAAAAGAGCGCGGCGCACGCAGGGCACACTCTCGCCCCACGGCGCCGCGTTTGACCTCTGACAGGTTCAGGAGGACCCCGCTACTCGAAGCCCCTTGCTTGGGCCGGGAATGCAGTCTGCCAGACTGGTCGCCCGGTTGCATCTCAAACCGATGATTTACGCCTGTTCAGTTTGTCTCTAACTCGTCGCCTCGCGCTTAATCCTAGTCCCAACAAACCAGTACCCACTAAAGCCAGCGAAGTCGGCTCTGGAACAAGAGCGCTGGCGGGAAGGCCAAACAGTTGGGTGGCTCCAGCCGAGTCCGTGATCGCGCCGCCTGTATAAAGGCCGTTGCTTTTGAAGTCGATCTGCACCACCGATCCGGTCGTCATAGGGTAGGTTCCCTTTACAAACCACGTTCCGGTGATTGGCCCGGTCAGAGTGTAGTTGCAGTTTGAAGTGCAGGAGGGGCCGCTATTGTTAACCCACGTGACATCGCCACTGAAAGTACCGCTGAAAAGGATACCGTTAGTGATGTTGCCGTAGGTGCCACGGATTGTGAACGACCCGCCCCCGTTAAACTCACCGCCGTCCTTCAGCGTGTTGACGCCCCCTATCACGGACCCCGTTTCGAAGCTGAGCGATGCGTGGTCCAATGGGAATCCCGTGCTTGGAAGACCCAGTCCTCCGATCCCGGTTATTCTGGATCCCGATAGCGACAAGCCCCCCGTAAGGCTGCCGCTCGCGCTACCGTCCGTATTGGTGATCAGTAAGCAGGTTGGGCTGTCCGTTAAGTTGCATCCGTCCGCATGAGCGGCCACAGGCACAAGCAGGGTCAGCAGGCCAGCCGCGAAAGCGATGGCCCACACTCCTCCTCGTGCTAATCCCTGTCGAGATGTCATAAGGAATATCCTCCTGGTGACATACTCGACCGGGAAGCGATACGTGTAATCCCCCAAACAGGGTATTTCTGCGCCACGTACAGTTGATGGCACGGTAAGCTGTGCGGCCGTTCCGACCCAGTGAAGGCTCCGGCTCGGCAAGTGTGTGTTGATCTGCGGCAACGTTCCGGCATCGGGAAAATGGCTGTTTACCTTCTTGATATTGGGGTATACCCCCCTCCCCCCGATCTACTGGAATCTTCGGCTTAGCGCTAAAATCGGATTTAATCTATGGGGCTCAATAGGTTGCTGGCAAAATCTTGAGCCGTAAGGAGTTAGGTGGGTGGGTCATTCCAGGTTCAACGCTTCCAGGTTGAAAGGAGTTCTTGCGGCCGGGAGCCGAGCCCTTTCGAAGCATATCTGACCTGCGCTGCTGATTCGCAGCAGTTGCTGGGCTTTGCCCGCCAGGCGGCCGAGGGCGGCTCTCCCCCACACGTGCGCTGGATTTCAAAGCTAGGGCTTCCTCACCCGGTTGGCAACGTCGGGGCCGAACATTCGGAAGTGCCTCTCGTTGTCGGTGTAGATGGTCTCTGCTTTCGCTTTGATCGCACAGGCGGCCAGGAGCGCGTCGTAGATCGTCGCTCCCAGGATGCCGTTGGCTGCTGCATGCCGGATGATTGCGGAGTATTCGGCGGCATCCAGCGACACGATCGCGAGGTGCTCCTCCATGTCCGAGAGAAAGAGAATTGCCTGTTCACGGCTTGCTCGAAACGCGCCCGGCAAGCGCGTCACCCCGGCGTAGACCTCGGCGAGGCTGTGAGCGGCACAGCATGCGACTCGTTTATTAGTTGGAGCGTAAACCGCCAGGCAGCGCTCATGATCCTTGTGGTCTTCCACAAAGGCTGGAATCAGCACCGAGGTATCAAAGAACCATTTCACCTGGTTTTCTCGCCGTGGCGGCGAGAGGATCGCAGGGAACCGGCATCGACGCGCCCACGTTCATTGCGAATCTTGCGGATGGTTTGGTTCACGACTTCCGGGGAAAGCGGTTTCCCTGTTCGCATCACCCAGACACCCTGTTTCTTTCGCATGGTCGCGGCACCTCGCACCGGGCGCAGAACGATTTCGTCCTCTGAACTCTCCAGTTCCAAGGAGTCTCCCGCAGCCAATTGAAGTTCATCCCGCACCGGCTTGGGCAGAACAAGGCGTCCCGCTCCATCGATGGTCAAGGTAGTCGTCATGGCATTGATTTTACCATAATTGCTGCCATTTTGTATGGTATGCACGATGGTCGGTAGTGCTGCAGTTTGGCTCACGCGTTCGGCCGGTTAAGTGGGAGATCCTTCGCTACGCCTGAAAAACGGCTCCGCTCAGGATGACAATCGTCGTGCAATAGGACAAACTGCGCCACTACACAACGGTCGCAGCGGAAGCTGCAGTCCAAATAAAAAAGGGACGGGCAATTTAAGCCCGTCCTTTTTTCGAAGCTAGCGCGGACAGCTAGTTGATGTCGAACTGCTCCTGATGCAGCGCTGGATCGCTTTTCACGATGATGGTGCGCTTGGTCAGTTCTTCCATCTCGTTCAGCAGGCGGCCGTTGTTGGCTTTCAACTCTTTGGCCACATCGGGATTCACGCGCAGCATTACGTCTTCGTGCTCCAAGTGCTTGGCGATCTTGCGCATTTCCACGTAAATTTCGTTCGCCACCGTAGTCAGGGACTTCACGTAGCCTGTGGACTGGCAATAGGGACAGGGCGCGCCGATGGTGCGTTCGAGCGATTGCTTCACCCGTTTTCGCGTAATCGCGACCAGCCCGAAATCATTGAACTGCAGCACTTTCGACGGCGCGCGATCATAGCGGAGTTCTTCTTCCAAAGCCTGCATCACGCGCTGCCGGTTTCGGCGCTCGTCCATATCGATGAAGTCGATGATGATGATGCCGCCCAGATCGCGCAGGCGAATCTGCCGCACGATCTCCTTGACCGCGTCCACGTTGGTTTTGACGATCGTATCTTCGAGCCGCGACGTCTTGCCCACGTACTTGCCCGTGTTGATGTCGATGGCGACCAGCGCTTCGGTCTGGTTGATCACGATGTAGCCGCCGCTTTTCAGCCAGACCTTTGACTTGAGGGCCTTGTCCATCTCTTCTTTCAGGCCGAATTGCTCGAACAGCGGCGTCTCTTTGGTAAAGAGCTTGACGCGCTTCACCAGGCCGGGCTGGAAGCGATTGAAGAAGCGCAGAATGCGTTCGTATTCCGGCTCGGTGTCGACCCAGATCACGGAGAAGTCGGAGGTCACCTGGTCCCGCAGCACGCGCTCGACCACGTTGAGATCGTGATAGATCAGCGCCGGCGGTTTGGAGGCCTCGGCCCGCGTCTTGATGTCGTTCCACAAGCCTTTCAGGAAGCGGATATCCGCCCGCAGTTCATCTTCGCCTGCGTTCTGGGCCGCGGTGCGAACTATGAAGCCGCCATGTCCGTTATCGCGCTCGCTCATCACGATGCGCTTCAGCCGCTGCCGCTCTTCATCGGATGCGATCTTGCGCGAAACTCCGGTGTGGTTCACCGTGGGCATGTAGACCAGGAACCGTCCCGGCAGCGCAATGTGGCTGGTGATACGGGCGCCTTTTTTGGCAATCGGCTCCTTGGCAATCTGCACCAGGATCTCCTGCCCTTCCTTCAGCAAGTCACTGATCTTGGGAACCTCATGCGCCTCGCGACGTGGAAAGCGGCGTCCACCACCGCGGCGTCCGCCGCGCTGGCGGTCGAAACCGGGCCTTGGCCGCGGAGCCCGCTGGGTATAGCCAGCCGTCCCAGCCGGGGCGCGAACTTCGGCGCGTGTATCAACGGCGCCGGTTCCTCCGGCTTCCGCGTCGAGCAGCGCTTCCGCTTCGGCTTGAGCCTCTTCGAGTTCCAATTCCTCGGAGTCGTCCTCACCCTCCGCCGTACTGCCTTCCGGGGGCGCTACGCCTGCCTCGGCCAACGACGACATGTGGATCTCGTCTATGGTGGCGCGGACTTCGGCAATCTGGCCTGCCGCCCGCGTCTCTTCCTCAAATTCGTCATAGCCTTCGTCCGATGATTCTTCATAGCGGACCGTGTCCGCTTCTTCCTCGTCGATGGTCTCTTCCTCCAGCGTGCCTGGGGTTGCGAAAACCGGGGTTGCGAAAACGGGAGCGGCGAAAACCGGAGTTTCCGGTTCGCGCTGAGGCAACGTTTGATCCGAGGGCTCGGGCACCGTCACCATCTCGTCGTCTTCCTCGACAAATTGTTCTTCCGGAGTCCGCGGCGCAGTAGTCTGGGCTGCTTCCGCGACTGCATCGGAAACACCGGCGCTCGCCGAATCGCGACGATGGAATTCGCGATTCCAGTCCACGGTGGTCGCCGCCGAAGTCGTCGCCGCGTTGCCACGGTTTTCTTCCTTTTCTTTTTCTTTGTGTCGAGAATCATCGTGCTTCTGACGCGGCGTTTCAGCAGCTGGAGCAGCGCTGGCGCTGGTAGTGGCGAAGATGGGTTCATCCTCTGGAAAAGTCTCAGCTACAGGTGCCACGGGTTCCGGGACGGACGCGGAGGTACGAGTGAAGTTTGTTTCCCCTCCGCTTTCCGCGGAATGCCGCTCCTGCACCACGGGTGGCTGCGCCAGTCCGCGGTACTTGGAAATCGATTCTCCGGGAAGCAGTATCGGCTGGTATCCCGCGGGTGGGCCAAACTGCTGAGTTCGACTCGACTCCGTGTGACGAGGAGCAGCAACCGGAGGCGCGCTCTCAACGGGCCGTGTGGAACGCGGCTCCGACCGATCACGTCCATCGCCTCGTGCCTCGCCTCGGCCATCGCTTCGTCCTTCGCCACGGCCGTCGCTGCGTCCGTCGCGGCGTCCACCACGCCTACGGCGGCGTCCTCGATAACTTCCCCGCTCGCGGTCTTGAGAATCTCCGCCTCCGGAAGTCTCCGGCGCGGCCGTAATCGAAGACTGACCCTCACCCTGTTCTTCTGGCTGGTCGAATTCTTGCCCAGAACTGTGTTCTAGCTTGGCCTCATGTTCGCCCGCGTCCCCTTCTTCAGGCGACGGAACCCCCGGCGCAGACTCCGCCCGCACCGGTTGCACCCTCAGATCCTGCACTCCGCGATTCGCGGGGACGACGTCGGTCAAGTCCTCGTCGTGCTCTTCCAACTCCATAAAATCGGAAACGTAGAGGAAGGCATCGCGCTCCAGGCCGATGTCGACGAAGGCAGACTGCATTCCGGGGAGGACCCGGGTTACGCGGCCTTTGTAGATGGACCCTGCTAATGTGTATTCGTTTTCGCGCTCGAGGTAGATTTCCGCGAGCAGATCGTCTTCCACCAGCCCCACCTTGGTTTCGTGCGGTGTGGAAGAGACAAACAACTCCTTATTCATGGACACTCCGGTCCCGCTCTGACTAATTTAAGAAAGTCGAGTGGGCTTCACCGGGCGGAGCGAGGAAGGAAAGGGGAGGATCGAGCGTCGCGATGCGGGCCCCGCATGGGGGACGGGTGGGGCTAAGGAGGTTTCTCCCTGACCGAATCCGCTGCACAAGCTTGGGTATCTTTTGCACTGTTCGCTTTTCGTCCGCTGGGTTTGTGACCGCACTCTCAGACCGTTTCGGGTCGGGGGGCCGTTTCCCTGCCAGCAGCGTTATAGCTTCAATCCTGCCCGGCCTTCTACTCCTCAGCTAGCCGGTGAAATGCCCTCTTTACGCGAGGGCGATCGATATTTTTGGGCTGCGCCTGAGGCGCAGCGACTGCTCCCTGCCGTCTTCCCAAGTTCAAAAAGCTCAAAAATCATGAACCTGGCTTAGTAAGCCTGTTCGCTAATTCACAAATCGGCGCATTCGAACGTTCATCACCATTCCCAGCGCCAGGAACATGAACAACACGGAAGACCCACCGTAACTCATCAGTGGCAAGGGTATTCCGGTGACCGGCATAAAACCGACGACCATGCCGACATTGACCAGGATATGGAAGCTAAGCACAGCCACCACACCCATCACCACGAACGTTCCAGCGCGGTCGGGCGCTGTTTGCGCGTTCTGGGTCAAACGCATCAGCACTATGAAGTATAACAGCAGAAGCCCCAGCGCGCCCACGAATCCATGCTCCTCGGCAAACGCCGCGAAAATGAAGTCCGTTTGCGGAACTGGAAGGAAAGCACCGTGGGTTTGCGAGCCTTTACCGCCCCACAATCCCCCTGAACCCACGGCAATCAGGGATTGCGTAACTTGATACCCCGACCCCTGGGGGTCGGCATCCGGCTCCAGAAAGCTGGTCAGGCGTTGCTTCTGGAAAGACTTCAAAACGTGTACGCGCGGAGTGAAGAAAACCAGCCCTATACCCAGCACCGCCAGTAGAACGACCGCTAATCCCTGCTTCCACTGCAACCCACCCAGAAACACCCCCATCACGGCGATGGGCACATAGGTCAGGGCCGTGCCGAGATCGGGCTGCGCCATTACCATCAGCATCGGAATCCCGACAATGGCACCGGCCTTGATGAAGTCCGGCCACGAGAGCTCGCGATGCCGGAGGTCGGCAAAATATTTCGCCATGGCCAGGATGAGAATCAGCTTCACCCATTCGGAGGGCTGAAAATGGTTTCCGCCCGGCATCTTGATCCAGCGCCGTGCTCCCAGAAACTTTTGTCCGAACAGCAGCACCGCCATCAGGGAGGCGATCGCCGCTATGTAAAACCAATGGATCCTGTCGAGCAGCGCCTGATAGTTCAGCAGGCTGATCAGAAACATCATTCCCACGCCGCCCAAAACCCAGTAAATCTGGCGGATATGCGAACCGGCAAACTTGGTGTGCATGGTGGCGCTGCGGATCTCCATGATCCCCAGCCCGCAGATCATGAGCACAAAGACCAGCAACAGCCAGTCAAAATCGCGAAATGAAACGTAGCGTGACATCAGTATCTAGTACCCAGTACCTAGTACCGAGTACCGAGCAAACCCCTCCCTGAACGTAACTTCGCCTAATCCCTTCACTGCGGTTTCCCCGTACTGGGCACCAGGTCCTGGGTGCTGGCGATTCCCGGCGCCGCCGTTGCCAAGACCGGCTCCTTCGTCGCCAGATCCAGAAAGAAACGCCCGGCCTTCAACTCTTCCCTATCGTGATCGTCGCCTGCTTCAGGTATTGTCCAGACGGCTCCAACCTCAACTTTTTCGGACTTCGATTTCTCGGCCACCTTCGAAGGCTGTCGCCGTTCCTTGTCGACAAATGCCTTGATCACTTTCGCCGCCGTACGTGCGGCCAGATATCCATGCTCACCTTCTTCGAGCAGCGCGCACACCACGATCTCCGGATTCCGCCGCGGTTCCACTCCTACGAACCAGCCGTTGTCCTTGAAGTTCGCCTTGCCGGCAGCACCCAGCTTCGCCTTCAAGGCGTTGCTAATGGTCTGCGCGCTACCTGTCTTGCCCGCGAAGTCTATGCCCTCGAGATGGGAGAGTTTCGCGGTCCCTCCCATCGGGTTCTCGGGAGTTGCCGGGTTCACAACATCCGCCATAGCATCCGTGATGATCTCCCAATTCTTGGGGTCGAGCGGCACGGTCGTTTCGTCGGGCGCATTGGATGCTGGAATCACCCCAGGGGGAAGATCGCTGGGGTTGGTCACATGCGGCCGCACCAGCCGACCGCCACTGGCGATGGCGGCAATGGCCCGCGCCATCTGGATTGGCGTGGCCGCGATCGCTCCCTGTCCAATGCCGACAGAAATCGTTTCTCCCGCATACCACTTCTGTTTGAAGTTGCGGATCTTCCACTCCTCCGACGGCATGATCCCGCTCGCTTCCTGCGGCAGATCGATCCCCGTCTTCTGCCCGAGCCCGAACGCCATCGCATACTTGGCGATCTTCTCGATGCCGAGTTTTTCTGCCAGCGTATAAAAGAACACATCGCACGACTGGTAAATCGCCTTGGTAATGTCCGTAATCCCATGCGTGCGATGCTCCGCCACCACCCAGCACTTAAAATAGCGGCCGTAAAACTCAGCGCCGCCCGTGCAGTCGACCTTCATGTCCTGCGCAATCCCTTCCTGCAGGCCGGCCGTCGCCATGATGATCTTGAACGTCGAACCCGGCGCCAGTTGCGCCTGAATTGCCTTGTTCATCATCGGATGGTCTTCGTCTTTGACCAGCTTGTTCCACTGATCGCGTGAGACCCTCACGGCAAAATCATTGGGGTCGAACGTGGGACGGCTCACCATCGCCAGAATCTCTCCCGTGCGCGGGTCCATGGCCACAATCGCGCCGTTCCTTCCTTCCAGCGCTTCCTCGGCCGCAATTTGCAAATCAATATCGACCGTAAGCTTCAACTGCTTTCCCGGGATCGCATCCGTCTCCGCCAGCGGCTCTCCCACCTGGCGGCCGTGGCTGTTCACCACTTCCCGCCGAGCCCCATTCTTGCCCATCAATGTATCGTTGTACTGCCGCTCCACCCCAGAAAGTCCCACCACATCGCCCGGGTTATAAAGCTCGAACTGAGGCTCGTTCAGCATGTCATCGGTCACTTCGCCCACATAGCCAATCAGGTGCGCCATGAAACCGTTGCGCGGATACAAGCGCCGATGCGCCACGATGGTGTCCAGCTCCGGCAATTCGTTGCGATGCGCATCGATGAATGCCAGCTCGTCCGGAGTGATGTCTTCTTTCAGAAAGATTGGCTGGTACTGTGGGGTGGAAGCGAAGTGGCGAACACGCGCCCGTACTTCGTCTGCATCCAAATGCAAACCTTGCGCAATCAGGTCCGCGTCCGCATTAAGGTCTCGGGAAGAATCGCGCAGCAGCAGGGCCGAGAACGATGGATAGTTGTCGACAATGATGCGCCCTTCGCGGTCCAGAATCTTGCCGCGAGGCGCGAGGATGGGCACATTGCGGATGCGGTTCTTTTCCGCCGCCGACGCATAATAACCGCTCTCCATCACCTGCAGCTTCCACAGTCCATAAGCCAGCACAAGAAAGATTGCCAGGACCATGTACTGCGCCGCGGTCAAGCGGATTGCCGATACTTTGTCGTCACGACCGAACATAAAATCAGTGGTCAGTGGTCAGTGGTCTGTGACCAGTGGCCAGTCAAAACTCTCGTGGGGAATGTTTTTGGTCCCCAACAAGCACAATCTCGCAAGATCGAATGTAAAGGAGTCGTTAAGGTTTATTGTAATGCGTGCGGCAGTTTCAAGGTTGCCGCCTGGGTAACGGAAGTCACAGCCTGCAGAGATTCACTGGCCACTGGTCACTGACCACTGCCTTCAGGTTCTCTGCTTAAACTTGTCCAGCACAAAATACAACGCAACTCCCAGAAGCGCATTCGCCAGACCCGCCAGGATTCCCCGGCCCCAACTCCAATTCAGGGTCAGACTCACCATATAGCGAGCTACTCCGAAGTAAACCGCGGCATGAACCAGGTAAAACCCCAGCGTCACCAGGAATCGCGCACCAGCGTTTTCGACGTCCAGTTTCGCCCCCAGTGATGACGCCAGGTAACCGACCACGGTCATGGCAATACCATTGATCCCAATGGGATAGGCTCCCAACATGTCCTGCGTCAGGCCGATGGCCGCTCCGGTGAACAGACCGGAAATCGGGTTGCGCCGCGCCATGGCAAAGAAGATCGTTACCAGCAACGGCAGGTCAAAGATGGAAAAGAAAGGAAACCGTCGCGGCAGAAATGCCTGCAGGAACAGCGCCAGCAGCGGGACGCCCACCGTCACCGGAATACTGAACCGGTAAACCTCTATCTGCTCCCCCGATGTGTAAGTGATGGGCACGCTAGTGGGGATTATCGTCAGATGCGGCAGGCGGATTCGACTGAGAAGGTTTGGGCGAGGCAGTTGCTGGCTTCGCCGGAGAATTCGCAGAGTTCGATGGTGTAGCGTTCGGAGTGGCGTTAGAGGTATCGCTCAGAACCGCAGGCGAACCGGCCGCGCTCCCCGCATCGTTCGTGGCAGCATCGCCGGGGGCCGTTTTCTGCACAACGTTCTTCAGAACCTCGCCCGGGGCTGGCTGCGCAACCCCACGGCTGGCTGCATTACCACCCGCCGCCGGTAGAGCTCCCGGCGCCAACTTCGTCCCGGCTCCCGTCACAGGCTTGCCCGCACCATTGGGCGGCAGCTTCACGCCGCCGCTCGCGGCCGGAGTTGCTCCCCCAACCGTTGCCGGCTTATCGGGCACGGAAGGCAGCCGTTGCGCCAGAATATCCGCCGCACGTACCCTCTCACCGCTCTGGGTTACCGGAGGTTCACGTTCCTGCTTCTGGGTCACCACCAGCACTTCCTCGAGGCGGCTCAAGTCCGCCGCCGGCTTCACCTTGATGCTGAGAAACATTTCCTTTCCCGGACTTACCTTGCTCACCGTGCCTACGGGAAGTCCCTTGGGAAAAATCTGGTCGCCTCCGCTGCTCAGTACAGTATCTCCCGGAGCGACCGTCTCATCGCTCATCACCCGTTCCAGCATCAACTCGCCGGTCGGGGTTCCGCGCAACACACCCTGCAACCGCGTCTTTTCCAGAAGCGCGCCTACCCCGCTGCTCTGGTCGTTGATCATCAGTACCAGCGAAGTCGAAGGATACACGCGCAGCACCTTGCCTACGATTCCACCGGCCGTAATCACTGCCATGTCGGGCGCAACACCATCGTTCGATCCCTTGTCGATATAGATCGACTGGGAAAGATCGCTGCCACTCGACCCGATCACCTGGGCCGGCAGGGGCTTGCCGATGATCTGCTCCTTGAAGCCCAGCAGCGACTGCAACCGGTGCGCCTGCTCGGCGTCCTCGCTCAGCCGCACCTGATCCAGCCGCAACTTCTCGATCTGCTCCTTGAGTTGACGGTTCTCGGCCCGCACTCCGCGCAGGAAAAGATAGCTGTGCAAGAGATTGCTGGTGCCGTTCTGCGCCCAGACCAGGCCGCGTTCGAAGGGAGTAATCGCGCCTACCGCCCAGATGCGGATCAGACGCGTATTCTGCGCATCAGCGCTTCGTTTCACCTGCACCGCCAGTCCCAGCACTTGTAGAAACAACACTCCTACCAGGATGGTCAGGTTACGGTAGCGGCCGAGTACGGATTCCATAATTCAGGGGTCAGGGACTAGGGATCAGGGTCAAGGCAGCTTTTTTCTGGCCCCTGATCCCTGGCCCCTGACCCCTGCTTTGCTACTCGATCGAGATTTTTCTCAGCAGCTTGAAGTCACTGAGCATCTTGCCGGTGCCCAGCACTACGCTGCACAGCGGATCGTCGGCAATCGAAACCGGCAGCCCGGTTTCTTCGCGGATGCGTTTGTCCAGATTCTTTAACAGCGCGCCGCCGCCAGTAAGCACAATGCCGCGGTCGCTGATGTCGGCCGACAACTCCGGAGGTGTACGCTCCAGAGCAACGCGAATCGCGTTCATGATCGTCGAAACACACTCGCTTAACGCCTCGCGGATTTCGCCATCATCGACTGTAATGGTTTTCGGCACACCTTCGATCAGGTTGCGGCCCTTGATCTCCATGGTCATCGGCTTGTCGAGTTGGTGCGCCGAGCCGATCTCCATTTTAATTTGTTCAGCGGTGCGCTCGCCGATCAGCAGATTATATTTCCGCTTCAGATAATTCATGATGGCTTCGTCCATCTGGTTGCCGGCCATCCGCACCGAACGCGAGTAGACAATGCCGCTCAGCGAAATCACCGCGATGTCGGTCGTGCCACCGCCGATGTCGACCACCATGTTCCCGCTCGGTTCCGTAATCGGCAGTCCCGCACCGATCGCCGCCACCATGGCCTGCTCCACCAGGTGCACCTCGCTGGCCTTGGCGCGATAGGCCGAGTCCATGACCGCACGCTTTTCCACCTGTGTGATCTCCGAAGGCACTCCGATGACGATGCGCGGATGCACCAGCATCTTCCGGTTGTGCGCCTTCTGGATGAAATAGTTCAGCATCTTCTCGGTGACCTTGAAGTCGGCGATAACGCCATCCTTCATGGGTTTGATGGCCACGATGTTGCCCGGCGTCCGGCCCAGCATCTCTTTTGCCTCTTTGCCCACGGCTTCGACTTCGCCAGTGTTCTTGTTGATGGCGACGATCGAGGGCTCGTTGACCACGATGCCCTTGCCGCGTGCGTAGACCAGAGTGTTAGCCGTGCCCAGATCGATGGCCAGGTCGCTTGAGAATAAGCTGAAGAGTGACCTGAGATTGTGAGAGCGTGATGAATGAAATCCGTTGCTTGACATTGACGAACTCTTCTCGCGATCTACCTTGACCGCACTGTTGCCGGGCGAACCCGATTTGCGCCATCCGGCGCGGCTGCTTCTGTCTCTAGTCTAAGAGATGCTCCGCAACCCTGCCGGAACCGAAGGTTCCTCGTCCTCTTGGCCGGAACCCTATTTCCGCCTGCTCACTGAATAATGATCTTCTTCTGCTGCGTATTCACTCCACCCTGGGCCGTTTGCGCCGTCACGGTAATCACCGCTTCGCCCGTGGCCAGCGGCGGCGTGAAGTAATGGAATGTCCCGTCGGTTGAAAACATCGGAACCTCCCGCCCGTTCACCATCACCCGCGCCCCAACCTGCGTCTTCCCCGTCACTTCAATGACGTGTCCATGCTGAATGAAGGGATCCAGGTCCAGTTCGATGGCTTCTGTCTGCTTGCCCTTGGAAATGATGGTGAAACGGTTCTTCTCGCTCTCCACCGATTCCTTCCCCGACGCTTCGTACGACTGTACCACCCAGTAGTACGCTCCCTCGCCAAGGCTTGTAACCGTAACATCCGCTGTTGCCACTTTCTTGTCAACTAACGTGGAAGAGAAATATGGATTCCTCGAGATCTGCAGCCGGTAACCCACCGCATTCGCCATCGGCGTCCAGGAGAACTCCACATCCTTGGTCGGCTCCCCGGAGGTGAAGATCGGCGCCATGTTCGCGGGAGAAATCGGCGTCGGTGGTCCCGCGTCCTTCGCCTTCTCCATGTGCGTCTCGGACGCCTGGAAGCTTACTTTCTCCCAGTTGGCCAACTGCACCGTTTCTCCGTTACGCGTAACCTCGCCAGCGCCCTTCTTCATCAGGATCTCGTGCTGGTCCGACTTGGGATCGTTGTGCACCTGCGCCGCCGACTCTGGAGCCAGTGACGCCGTCGCGCCCGCCACGATCACCTGCGATTTCGAACCCTGGGAATAGGTCGCGGTTGAAAGATCCACGGTTCCGGTGCTCACCGCCACGGCCACGTTCGTCTGCTGCTGATCGTTGGCCGAGTTCTCCTCAATCACGATCAATGAATCCTGTTTCACGGTATAGCTGGTGCCGTCGTTGAACACCACCTTTGCCATGCCTTCCGAGCCCGTCTGCACCACATCGCCCTTTTCCAGGGGAATGTTGTAGTCGGCCGTGACCCAGCTGTTGCCGTTGCCTTTCTTCACCCGCACCGTGCCATCGAGCGCCGTGAAGTGGGCCTGCTGCGCCGTGGAGACACCGCTGCCCGCCACCGGCGCCATGCCCGCCACGCGCTCTAACGCCTTGTCGGCCACGCTGCCGGCTGCCTTGATGCTGTTCGCGGTAAACTGCGGAAAGGTCAGTCGTATCCCGATCAAAAACACCGCTGCACCCGCCAAGATCAGCAAGGCCACACTGCGGTATGTGACCGTTTTCCACGCAATGTGGATACTCGGTTTAGTAGGCGAAGACACGTGGACCTGAAACCTTATTCAAACCTTTTGAATATGCGGTAATTCCAACGTTATCACAAGCGCACCAACGCCAAAAATAGGTAATCAGCCGGGAACATTACCTTCGTTTAGAGCCATCCAAAGGCTTCCATTTCAGTCCAAAGCACCACATGCCATGACATCCCCCTCCTCATTCGGCTATTCTTCCTTACCCATGGCGAGCGCTTCCACGATTCACTCCGCACCCAGCCAAGGGCGCACCGCGTTTCTCGCCGGGGGCATGGCAATCATCTGGGCCATCGCTCTCGCCAAGCTGCTCTTCCACATCTACTTCAACAACCGCTACGGCTACTTTCGCGATGAGTTCGATTACATGTCCTGCGGCGATCACCTGGCCTGGGGCTATGTCGACCAGCCACCTCTCATTCCGTTTCTCATCCACATCGACCGCGCCATCCTCGGAGACTCGCTGCGCAGCATTCGCTTTCTTCCCGCGTTATTCTCGTCTCTTCTGGTCGTACAAACCGCTGTCCTCGCTCGCGAGTTCGGCGGACGCCGTTATGCCCTGATCCTCAGCGCAATCACGGCAGTCATCGCTCCGCAATATCTCTCAAACGGAAGCCTGCTCGGCACCAACTGTCTTGAACCCAACCTCTGGATGGGTTGCGCCTACTTCGCCATCCTCGCCATCAAGCGTAACGATCCCCGCTACTGGGTCTGGTTCGGCGTGGTTGCCGGCATCGGGATGGAGGAAAAGTATTCGATTGCTGTTTTCGGCTTCGGCATCGTCATTGGACTTCTCTTAACCGAGCAGCGACGCGTCTTTCTCAATCGCTGGATCTGGCTGGGCGGCCTCGCTGCGTTCCTAATCTTCTTGCCGAATCTGCTGTGGAACATTTATTACCACTGGCCGTTCGTCCAACTGATGCGCAATATTCGAGCCGAGGGACGCGACGTCGTACTTCCGCTGCCTCAGTATTTCCTGCAGCAGACGCTGCTGATTCATCCCGTCACCGCACTGATCTGGCTCAGGGGACTATTTGCGCTGCTCTTTTCCACACGTCTCAAACCGTACCGCGTACTCGGCTGGTGCTACCTGGTTTGCTTCACCACCTTCTTTGTTCTCCACGGAAAGAATTACTACCTGGGCCCGGTCTATCCCATGCTGCTGGCCGCAGGAGCAGTCGTAATCGAATCGTTCCTCATTCCCCAAAAAGAGGGCCAGTCGCGCCGCGGGTGGAAACCGGCGCTGGCAGCCTTCATCATTATCGTTCTGCTCGCTGCAGGCGCGCACGCCGCTCCCCAAGTCGTGCCCATTCTCCCCATCGATCGATTCATTACCTATCTCAAAGGTCTTCCCTTCAAGCCGCCGGTCACCGAACACAGTCACGCCCGGATTCTTCTCCCGCAGTGGTATGCCGACCAATTCGGATGGGAAGAAATCGTCGCCGAAACCGCCGTCGCCTGGAACCGCATCCCGGTCGAAGACCGCAAAGACTGCGGCATCTTCGCCCAGGACTACGGCCAGGCCGGCGCCATCGACTTCCTCGGCCGCCGCTACGGCCTGCCTGCATCTCTCAGCGGCCATCAGACCTGGTTCCTGTGGGGACCGCGCGGCTATTCCGGCAATTGTATGATTGTCCTCGACGACCGCCGGGAACGCCTCGAACAACTCTGGGATCACGTCGAATACGTTGGCCAGTCCGCCGACAATCCCTACGCGCTCGAGAAACAAATCGACGTCTACATCTGCCGCGGCGCAAAGTTCGGCAGCCTCGCCCAACTCTGGCCCAAGATAAAACGCTGGCGCTGACATCTACAGAACATCCCGCGGCAGTCTTGTTAAAGCGTGCAGATTTTCTGCTCCGCGACGGACATCCCAGCTTGACATCGCAAGACGCCCTCATCAACAATCTCTTCGCACGTCAAACGTCGGTTCTAAATCGCTCCACCCGATTCACCAAGTTCTCCACGAGGTTCTTTACATGTTGCTCGCTGCACGCGTGGCCATTTTCCTCTGTCTTCCTCTGCTTCTCGGCGCGATCCTTTCTGCCCAGAACATCACCGTCTCCCAGCCCACAGTCTGGGCGACCAAGCCGGATGTCGCCGCCTTCGAGAAAATTGAGACCGACCGGCTGGCTGCAGCCCAGAGTTCCGTCGACACGCTGCTCGCCGTGAAAGGCCCGCGTACGCTTGAAAACACTCTCGCCCCCCTCGATGAAGCCTTCCACCAGATCAACTCCGCTGCCTACCTAGCCCAGCTTATGGAGCAGGTGCATCCCGACACCACCTTCCGCGATCACGCCACGGCCATGCTCACCAAAGCCAGTGCCGTCCAGACCGCCATCGCCCTTAATCACGAGGTCTACAGCGCGCTCGCCGCGATCGACGTTTCCAAAGCCGACACCGCCACTCGTTACTACGTCGGACGCCAGCTTCTCGAGTTCCGACTCGCCGGCGTCGACAAAGACGACGCTACCCGCGCCCGGATCAAGAAGTTAAGCGACCAGGCCACCGAAGAACAGTCCATGTTCGATCGCAATATCTCCGACGGACAGAAAGAGGTTGAGGCCGATCCTGCCGAACTCGATGGCCTGCCCCAGGATTACATCGATCGTCACAAGCCCGACGCGAATGGCAAAGTTCACATCACGACAAACTATCCCGACGCCCTGCCCGTTTTCAACTTCGCCAAAAGCGATTCTCTGCGCCGCCGCGTCACGTTGGCCTTCAACACCCGTGCCTATCCCAAGAACCAGGAAGTCCTCACCAGCCTGCTGAAGACGCGGTACGAGATCGCCACGCTGCTCGGCTACTCGAACTGGGCCGATTACAACGCGGCCGACAAGATGATCGCCAAGGGCCACAACATCGCCGACTTCATTGAGCAGGTGAATGACGCCTCCCACCCGCTCGCCCAAAAAGAATTCGAAATGCTTCTCGCCGAGAAACAGAAGACTAATCCCGGCGCCAAGGAAATCTGGGACTACGAACGAAACTATCTCTCCGAATTAGTTCGCCGCTCCCGCTACGACTTCGACTCTCAATCCGTCCGCCCTTATTTCCCCTTCATGCAGGTAAAGCAGGGAATCCTCGACGCCGCGGCTGAACTCTTCCACGTAAGCTTCCAGCAGGAACAGAACGTTCCCTCGTGGGACCCCGCCGTCGAAACCTGGATCGTAATCGACAGCGGTAAACCGATCGGCCGCTTCTATCTCGACATGCACCCCCGTCCCGGCAAGTTCAGCCACGCCGAGATGGCTCCGGTGCTCGACGGCATTCGCGGGAAGCAGCTGCCCGAAGCCATCCTGGTCTGCAACTTCCCCGTGCCCACCGCCACCGATCCCGGCCTCATGGACTATGGCGACGTTCAAACTTTCTTTCACGAATTCGGGCACCTCATGCACCACATCCTAGGAGGCCAGCAGCAGTGGGCCGGCATCAGCGGCATCACCATGGAATCCGATTTCGTCGAAGCTCCCTCGCAGATGCTCGAAGAATGGATTAGCAGTCCGCAGGTGCTCGCGAAGTTTGCCCGCAATTACAAAACCGGAGAACCCATCCCCGCTGACCTGGTCGCCCGCATGAACCGGGCATACGCCTTCGGACGCGGCGCCTGGGTCGCCCGCCAGAACGTCTTCACCGCAATGTCCTACGACATTTACAAGACCAAGCCCGAGGACGTAAATCTCGACAAAATCACCGACGACGACGCCCGCCGCTACTCTCTCTTCACTCCGCTGCCCGAAACCCACATGTGGGCATCCTTCGGGCACCTCGGCGGCTACTCCAGCGCTTACTACACCTACCTCTGGGATAAAGTGATCGCCGAAGACTTTTTCCTGCAATTCGACCACAAGAACCTGCTAGCCGGTGACGCCCCCATGAAGTACCGACGCGTGGTGCTCGAACCCGGTGGTTCGATGTCAGCGAATGATCTAGTGAAGAACTTCTTAGGCCGCCCACAAAACATGACCGCCCTCCAGCACTGGATGGCCGAAGAATTCGACGGAAGCGCGGGAAACCCGAAGCCCGCGGGCCAGTAAGTTGAACGCAGTACAACTCTTTGTCATTCCTCATCGGACCCCAAGCCCGGTGAGGAATCTGCTTTTCTCCGCCGCCTCTGTTAATTCTCCATGAATTTCACCCCGTCCCATTGACCGGAAAACAGCTCAGCATTACCCTCCAAGCCTATGAGCCCAGCCGATCTCGATCAATTGCGTCTTGCCTACAAAAAAGCTACCGATGAATGGGTTGACAGCATTCGCGCCGAGGAAGCCCTGGCCACTCCCGACCACTCCATGATCGCGTGGGAGAAATGGGACGCCGCTCACTTCCAGGAAGAAGACGCACACGCCAAGTACACCGAAGCGCTCGAAGCCTACAAAGACGGCCTTCGCGGCGTGAACATTGGTATCTAGCTGGAGAATGATCTGCTCGTGTGGAGCGGGCACTCTTGCACGCTGCCTTCGACCTTGTCGTTGATCTCGGCGGAGAAGGGAGTGGCTTGGCCCTAATATTTCTCCGATTGCCGCGAGGCCGGTCTTTCCCGTATCTTGAGGGCATGGAAGTGCGCCTCAATAACCCGGAGATTCAGGCCAAGATCGACCGTTGGGTTTCGGAAACAGGACGCGGTCCCGACGAGTTGATCGAGGACGCCGTGGCTGGGTATTTCGAAGAGCTGTCCCAGACCCGTGAGATGCTCAACAGCCGTTATGAGGACCTGAAGAGCGGCAAAGTGAAGCCTGTCCCGGGCGACGACGTGGTTGCCCACTTCCGCGAAAAGAGCGCAGCGCGGCGCTCTCCGCAGGGTTCCACCCCGAGGCCCAAGTAATGAAAAGCAATGAAAAATGACGGGCTACGATTTCCACCCGGAAGCCGTCGTTGATCTCGACGAGATTTGGGAATTCATTGCCCGGGATAATCCCATCGCCGCGGATAAGGTAATTGCCGAAATCCTGGCTGCTCTCGACAATTTAGTTTCCTTCCCAAAGCAGGGACATAAACGCCCGGACCTCACGACCCGGCCTCTGCGGTTCACGCTTGTACATGAGTACCTGATCTCATATGCGCCGGACGAAAAGCCCTTGTGGGTAGTTGCCGTAATGCACGACGCCGCAGCCCGCGTGTGATGGCCGCAATTTTGCGGGGCAGAGGATAGCCTTCAACCGAGAATTACCGTGGAAAGGGATCGCCCGAGCCACCGCCTTGCCGCACCTTCCTCGCCCCCTGTAGCATCAATATCCAGGCATTCATAGGAGCAATCATGGCCACCGACACTCTCGCCTCCCCTGCAACTCTAAGCCACACCCCAACCAAGGTCCTCAAGAACTTCATCGACGGCGAATGGGTCGAATCCTCGACCGGAGAAACCTTCGAAGACCGCAATCCCGCCGACACGCGCGATGTAGTCGGCATCTTCCAGAAGTCGGCCAAGGCCGACGTAGACGCTGCTGTGGAAGCGGCCAAGCGCGCCTTCGCCAAATGGCGTCTGGTCCCCGCCCCGCGCCGCGCTGAGATCGTCTTCCGCGCCGCCGAAATCCTCATCGAACGCAAAGAAGAGTACGCCCGCGAAATGACCCGCGAAATGGGCAAGGTGCTGGCCGAAACTCGCGGCGACGTGCAGGAAGCCATCGACGCCGCCTACTACAACGCCGGCGAAGGCCGCCGCCTCTTCGGCCCCACCGTGCCGTCGGAGATGCCGAACAAGTTCGCTATGGCCGTGCGCCAGCCCATCGGGGTCTGCGGCATGATCACGCCCTGGAATTTTCCTATGGCGATTTCGTCGTGGAAACTCCTGCCCGCCATCGTCTGCGGCAACACCTGCGTTATCAAGCCCGCGCAGGATACTCCGCTCTCGACGTTTAACCTGGTTCGCGCGCTCACCGACGCAGGCCTGCCTAAAGGCGTGATCAACATCGTCGCCGGCTTCGGCCCCGCAGTCGGCACGCCGCTGGCTGAGCACGTTGACGTGCGCGCCGTCTCGCTCACCGGATCATCCGCCGTAGGCCGCATCATCGGCGGCATTGCCGCGCAGAGTTTCAAACACTGTTCTTTAGAACTCGGCGGCAAGAATCCCATGATCGTGCTCGACGATGCCAACCTCGACCTCGCCATCGAAGGAGGCCTCTGGGGTGGATTCGGCACCACCGGCCAGCGCTGCACCGCCACCAGCCGCATCATCGTGCAGAAAGGCGTCTACCGCGAGTTCATCGAGCGCTATGTAGCCCGCGCCAAGAAACTGAAAGTCGGCAACGGTCTCGACGAGACCACCGAGATGGGTCCAGCCATCAACGAAAAGCAGCTGCAGACCGACCTCAGCTATGTCGAGATTGGCAAGAACGAAGGCGCGAAGCTGATGTGCGGCGGCAATCGCCTCGATCAGGGCGATTACCAATACGGCTGGTTCATGGAGCCGACCGTCTTCACTGACGTCGATCCTAAAATGCGCATCGCGCAGGAAGAAATCTTCGGCCCCGTTGTGTCGATCATCCCCTGCGACGACCTGGAAGACGCCATCGAGATCGCCAACGGCATCGAGTACGGACTTTCGTCTGCGCTCTACACCAAGGATGTGAACAAGGCCTTCGCTGCCATTCGCGACCTCTACACCGGCATCACTTACATCAACGCCCCGACGATCGGCGCAGAAGTGCATCTTCCTTTCGGAGGAACAAAAGCGACTGGCAACGGCCATCGCGAAGGCGGCATCGGAGCGATTGATTTCTACACGGAATGGAAGTCCGTCTACGTCGATTACTCCGACAAGCTGCAGAAAGCCCAGATCGACCGCGCGGAGTAAAACGCGATGTCTACAGACAACGAATTCGACAAAGACACGACGTCTAGCCGATTCGCAGGCTCGTATCTAACGGGGAAGACTTCGGTTTTGAAAACCCCACGCTGGAAGTTCTATTTCTGGGTCGTAGCGGGAATTCTTATTGGGAATCTTGTCAGAAGCTGGCTCGTTTCTAAGTATTCGATCTCGCAGTCTGAAGCCTTCTTTTTCGCTACGATTGCAGTTATCCTGACTGGACTGGTAGGCGGGCTCGCCCTCTTACTAGGGGCAGTACGGGAGGCTCGCCGAGGATCCAGCTACGAGTGACGAAGTCCTCACCGCTACCGTCCTGTGATTTTCTCCGCGTACTCCGCGTCCTCTGCGGTTAGAATTCGTTGATGCCCACCACGCAGGATCACGCAATCAGTGCCGCCAAGCGCCTCGAGAACGTCCGCTACGCCATTCGCGACTTGGCGTGCGTCGCCGACGAAGTCACCAAGCAGGGACACAAAGTTCTGCCGCTAAACGTCGGCGACCCGCTCAACTTCGATTTCCAGACTCCGCCGCACATCATCGAAGCCGCATACAAAGCCATGCGCGACGGCAAGAACGGTTACGCGCCGTCTCCCGGAATTCCTGAAGCGCTCGAAGCAATTCGCGGCGAAGCCGCGCGCAAAGGCATCACCACCGTGCAAGACGCCTTCGTCACCTCCGGGGTGAGCGAAACTGTCGATCTCTGCATCTCCGCGCTGGTCAATCCCGGCGAAGACATTCTCACGCCCAAGCCCGACTATCCACTCTACTCGGCCGTTCTGTGCAAGCTCGACATCGCGATCAACGCCTACGACCTCAATGAAGACGACGCGTGGCAGCCCGAACTTGCAGATATTGCACGCAAGCTCACGCCGCGCACTCGCGGCATTGTGCTGATCAACCCGAATAATCCCACGGGATCACTGTGTTCGCGCCAGATGCTCGAGCAGATCGCCGAAATTGCCCGCCGCCGCAACCTGGTCGTGTTCTCCGACGAAATCTACGACAAGCTAATACTGGATGGCACCCCGCACATCGCCTTCGCCGCAGTGGCACCCGACGTGCCCTGCATCACCTTCGGCGGCATGTCGAAGAATTACCTCGTCCCGGGATGGCGCATCGGCTGGGGCATCGTTTCCGGCGACGCAGCAGCCATCAAGCCATACGCCGAAGGCATTCACCGTCTCCTGCGAGCGCGCCTCTGCGCCAACCATCCCGAGCAATACGCCATCAAGCCTGCGCTCGAAGGCCCGCAGGACCACCTCGTCGAAGTGCAGCGCAAGCTGCGCTCCCGCCGCGATCTCACCCAGAAATGGTGCGAGTCCACACCGCGCGTGAGTTGTGTCGCGCCACGCGGCGCTTTCTATGCTTTCCCGCGCATCGACATCCCGGAGAGCGACGAAGTCTTCGTCAAAGAACTCATCCGCCAGAAGCACGTCATGGTCGTCCACGGCTCAGGGTTCGGACAGAAACCCGGCACGCAGCATTTCCGCATTGTGTTTTTGCCGGATGAGAAGACGCTGACTAAGGCTTATGCCGGGATTGCCGACTTCATCCGCGAACGCTACGAAAGAGCCTGATTTACCGCAGAGCACGCCGAGATCGCCGAGAACTGCACGAGTGCGCCGTCCAGCTTCGAGCTCGCATCTCTTTCCCTCTGCGTTCTCGGCGATCTCGGCGGTGAAAGTCCTTCCACTTTCTCTTTCCCCGCGAATCTGCTTAAATCAATCCAAGGCGCAACGCTGGCGCGCGCTTGGGTTCCTATAAACCGTGGTCGACATTCACTCCCATATTCTTCCGGAAGTAGACGACGGCTCCAAGTCCTGGGAAACCTCTGTCGCTATGTGCCGCATGGCCGCCGCCGACGGCATCACGCACCAGGTCGCGACTCCGCATGCCAACGACCGCTACCACTACGACCGAACGTACCTGCAGGGACTTGTAGCTCACCTCCAGGGATTGGTCGGCGATGCACTCAAGCTCAGCCTGGGCTGCGACTTCCATCTCTCCTACGACAATCTGCAGGATGTGCTATCCAATCCGGCCCGCTACACCATCGGCAGCTCGCAATACATGCTGGTGGAGCTAAGCAATTACAGCGTGCCGCAACAAACCACCGACTGTTTTACGCAGCTGGGCGATCGCGGCATCACCGCCATCATTACTCATCCCGAGCGCAACCCGATTCTGCGCGAGAGCCCGCAACGCGTGGTGGAGTGGGCCGAACAGGGTTGCATAATCCAGGTGACCGGAGGCGCTCTGACCGGATTCTGGGGAGAGCGCGTTCGCCGCGCCGCGCATTGGTTGCTCGAGCATGACGCCGTGCACGTGCTGGCCACCGATGCTCACGATACGGAGAAACGCATCCCCGTGCTTTCGACGGCTCGCGATGCCGCAGCTGAAATCTGCGGCGAGGAAGTAGCGGAAGCCCTGGTCGAAGCCAATCCCCACGCCATCATCCGGTCACAGCCTCTGCCGTATTTCCCCCGGCCGGTAATCGGCGGCTACCGCAAGACCAACGGATAAACAATATCGCTTATGCCTTGTCATCCCGAGCGAAGCAAGGGATTCTTGGTGTTTGCTTGCAGAGGCAACGTTGATCGGGCGGGAATAAAACCGAGATCCCTCGCTTTCGCTCGGGATGACAGCGTGTACGCTCTTGGGTGATTCTTACTGCGGACCTGACACATCATGGTCGGAGGTTGTGGCTGGCGCCTTACCCGCTGGCGGGTTCGGGGTCGGATTTATTCGCGTTCCGGGGTCGGCGCTGTGCGACGCGGGAGTCAACGACGCCGCATGCGTCGAAGCCGGCTCCGTGGTCATCGCGCTCTCTGGATTCAGCAGATGATCGTGGCTTGGCCCCAGCCCGAGGGCGATCAGAGCGCGCGAATCCGGCACCGTTTTCGATTGCCAGCCGTGATCGGCCTGAAAGCGCCGCATGGCATCTTCACTTGATTGATTCCACGTTCCTGCAGCTTCGCCTGTCAGATAGTGCTCGCGGATCAACGCTTCCTGGATCGCTTGTGCCCGTGCGGGTTCAATTTTCTGCTGGCCTCTCGCGGTCGTCTTTTTCTTGCGATTCTTGTGCGAGGCCGCATACTTCGACTTGGCGGGCTGTGTGGCGGCGTTCGATTTTGCAGGGGTTCCGACCGCAGGTTGAGACGCGGAATGAGGCAGCGCGGCGGGTGTCGGCGTGCCCGGCGCAGGCTCCTGCGCGAGCGTTAACTGCGGAGCAGTCAACGCGCAGATTAACGCCAGAGCGCAGCCCGCACTCATTTGTTTCCGTATTCTCGCGCGATGCTTCTGTTCCAACGGCAAACCTCAGATCTCAGAAACCCCGCTCCACTAGTTCGCAAAATACGCGCAAAATGACCCTGGGCAAAAAACAAAACCCAACCGGAGCTGGCATTGTAATCATCCTCCATTGAAGGAGGCAATACCAGTCACGGTTGGGCTATTGTCAGGTTACTGAAGTGTCCCAGGCAAGAAGATAGTTCCGTCCTGAGCGGTCGATCCACGCTTGCGCACCAGGAATACCACGTCCTGGCCGCTCTTCATGCTCGACTCCACTTTGGCGAACTCCTCTTCGCTGTTCACCGGCTGTTTGTTGACTTCCAGGATCACGTCTCCGCGGCTCAAATCCACGTCCTCGGCAAACGACCCCGGCTTTATGTCCTGTACGATCACGCCTTTCCCTGCCGGAACATCCAGCCGCTCGGCCATCTCCGGTGTCAGCTTACGAACCGTCACGCCGAACTTGCTGGGCTTGGGCGCGCTCTCTTCGTTGCCATTGTCGTCTTCGCTTAAGCGCGCGGCAAAAAGCTTGGCGCGATCCGCGACGGTGACGGTCGTCTGCTGCGGCTTGCCGTTGCGCAGGAAACCAAGATCCACCTTCGCTCCTGGCTTGCAGGCAGCAATGACGTTCACCAACTCCGCTCCCTTGGTAACTTTCTTGCCGCCCACGGTAACAATGGTGTCGCCAACCTTCAAGCCAGCCTGGTCGGCAGGGCTGCCCGCAACCACGCTCGCCACCGTCACCCCACTGCCCGCACCATAGACCCGCGTGATCGCCGGGTTGTCGACCGCATCAAACGTAATCCCGATGGAGCCCCGCGCTACACGGTGCTCGGGCCCAATCAACTGGTCATAGACTTCCACCACAGTGTTTGAAGGCAGTGAGAAGCCCACTCCAGCATAAGCGTTGGTCTCGCTCAAAATCGCGGTGTTGATGCCGATGACTTCGCCGTCCATATTGACCAGCGGCCCGCCCGAATTCCCGGGGTTAATCGCGGCATCGGTTTGAATGAAGGTCTGGAAACTCCGCAGCGGCACGATATCCCTGCCTTTCGCGGAAACGATGCCAGCCGTCACTGTACCCACCTGCCCGAAGGGACTGCCGATCGCCAGCACCCAATCGCCTACCTCCATGCTGTCGGAATTGCCCATCTTCGCTGCCGGCAGTGGGCGATCCAGATCAATCTTGATGACCGCCAGATCGGTTTCTTCATCTTCCCCAATCACCTTGGCATCATGCTGCACGCCCGGCGGATCGTCCTGCAAGCGCACCCGGATGCGGTCGGCCTTCTCTACGACGTGCCGGTTGGTGACGATGTAGCCTTTCGGATCCACGATCACGCCTGAACCCAGCGAACGCTCGCGAATCGAGCCGTCGCCCTGCCCGCCGCCCTGCCCGCCAAAGAAGCGATTGAAGAAGTCATCGATTCCGCCGCCACCACCGCTGTCATCGTCATCGGGACTCTGCTGTCCCCGGCGGCGATGCGGACTTTTGATGGTCGACTCCGTGTTGATGTTGACCACACACGGCCCCAACTGCTTGGCGATTTGCGAAAACGCATTGGAAAGTTGCTTTGGCGAAGGAATCGACAGCGGAGTCGCATCCGAAGAAGACTTCTGCCCTTCTTTACCCTTCACTCCGTAAGAAATCACGGTGCCAATCAAGATACCCAGCGCCAGCGTAGTCACAATGCTGAACGAATAAACCCACCGACGGGTCTTTAACCGCAACCAAATTGCCCGCGAATCCATATGCCTAATTCCCTCCGGGAACCATATAACCCCAAGCGTAATTATACCTGTTTGCAGCAGGCTAATAACCAGCCCCCACGACTTCAGGGCAAGCCATTACCCCGCGCCATCACAGTGAGTTAGACGCCCGGATCTGGCTTTTCGTTTTATGGGAATGTGGGGCTTAACCGCGATCCAGCGCAGATACCTACTTCGCCTCGTATACCGTCTTCCCGCCCACCACCGTGCGCAGCACCTTGGTCGCCAGCACTTTTTCCGCGGACGCCGCGGTCACATCGCGGTCGAGCACCACGAAATCCGCCAGCATTCCCGGCGCCAGCTTACCTTTTTCTTTCTCCTCGAATTCGGCAAAGGCTGAGCCGGTCGTGTAAGCCGCGATGGCCTGGTCCATAGTGAGCTTCTGCTCGGGAAAATATTCCTGCTTGCCGTTTTCGCTCTTGCGCGTGACGGCCGCATACAGCCCGCGGAACGGCGTGACCGGCTCAACCGGATAATCCGTCCCAAAGGCCAGCGTCACGCCCTTGTTCAGGAATGCCACCCACGCGTAGGAGGTCGCCGCGCGCTTCGCTCCCAGCCGGTCATTCGCCCACCGCATGTCGGTGAGCAGATGGCTGGGCTGCATGGAGGCAATCACTTTCAACTCTTTGAAGCGCGCAATCTGCGCCGGCGTGGTGACTTGCGCGTGCTCGATGCGCAGGCGGAAATCATCTCCCCCATTCGCGGCTTTCACTTTCTGCTCGCGCGCCGCCTTTTCGGCCTCGGCGAAAGCGTCCAACGCCATCTGCACACCCTCATCACCAATTGCGTGAAACCCAAGCTGGAAGCCCGCCAGCACGCGGTCCTTCGCCATTTCGTTGAGCTTCGCGGGCTCATACTGAGGCAGACCGGAGGTCTTCGGATCATCCGCATAAGGCTCCAGCAGCGCGGCCGTGTGCCCACCCAGCGAGCCATCCATAAAGCCCTTCAGCATTCCCGTGTGCAGCATCAGATCCGACTGCGGATGCGAGTCGCGTTTCGTCTTCAGCTCCTCGATGGAATCGTTAAACGGCAGCCATTCGGAAATGCGGGCGGTCAGCTTGCCTTCTTTTTCCAGGTCTTCGTAAATCTGAAAATTCTCCCAGTCGGGCGAATAATCCTGCGCCGAAGTCACGCCGTGCGCCGCCAGGTCGGCCAGCGCAACCTCGATTCCCTGCCGCCGCTCCTCGTGAGTAGGCTGCGGAATCACCGCGCGCACTGCGTGCTGCGCGGCATCGCGGAGAATCCCCGTGGGCTGCCCATTCGCATCGCGGTCAATCTTGCCGCCTTCAGGATCGCGGCTGGCCAGCGTAACGCTCGCCAGCTGAAGCGCCCGCGTATTGGCGACAGCAAGGTGTCCATCCACGCGATCGAGAAGCACGGGATGTCCGTCTGAAACCTCATCCAGATCCCAGCGGCTGGGCAGCACCGGCACTGGCCACGTGGTCTCGTCCCATCCTCCACCCAGAATCCATACGCCGGGCTGAGACTTTTCCACCTTGGCCCGCACCCGCTCCCGGAATTCCTCCAGCGTCTTCACCCCGGTCAAATCTACGTTCAATCTCTGCAGCCCGGCATCGGCCAAGTGCAGGTGGGCGTCGTTAAAACCGGGCATAACGAAGTGACCTCCCAAATCGATCACCTGCGTCTGCGGACCTTTGAGCTTCTCGATCTCTGTAAGCTTGCCCACCGCCTGTATGCGATCACCACGCACCGCAATGGCCTCCTCGCGCAGGATCGAAACGAACGCTGAGTTCGAGAGCACGCCGGTGTAGACGTTCGCATGGATGTAGATGGCGTCAGCCTTGGGCCCGGAATCTGCCTTCTCGGGAGCACTGTTCTGAGGCGGGGCCTGGGCAAACAAAGTAGTGACGATAGCCAGGAAGCAAACTGCGAAAGGACGTGACAGAGAGGATTTCCCGCAACTCCGTCTAACCCAAATCGGTCCTATCATTCCCCCACCCCCGCTCCCGCCAGCGCGAGCAGGGTCAGCAGAATTCGCTTGAGCCCCAGCTCGCGTCCATTGCTTTCAAACCACTCCTGCAAAGTGTGCGCCCCGCCGCCCGACCCCCCGCCGCCGATGGCGATGGCCTCGAGCCCCAGTGACAGGGGAATGTTCGCATCGGTCGAAGCCCGTTGCACCTGCGCCGCGTTGTTCAACTGCGCATCCACGGCGCGAACCACATGCAGAATCCGCGCGCTCATCGCCAGCTCTCCCGCCGGACGGTTGCCAATCGCCACCACTTCGCAACTCACTCCCGAAGGCCGCTTCTGCACGGCAGAGCGCATCTCCGCCGCCAGCGTCTCGTCCTCGACGGCGCGATTCAGTGCCAGCCGCAGGGTCTGCTCCAGCCGCTCCATCTCGGTCATCGAGGTCGAGCGGATATCCACTTTCATGCTGGCCGACTCCGGAATCGAGTTCACCGAAGTGCCACCGCGAATCACTCCGATGTTGAACGTCGTCTTCGGCGCGCTGGGCACCGGCGTTGCCGTAAACGTCTCGATCGCCTTGGCCAGAATCACAATCGGATTGGGCGCGCCAAAGTCGCTCCACGAATGCCCGCCCGGACCGCGCACGATCACTTCAAAGCGCCGGCTGCCCAGAGCCTCAGCCACAATCGTGTCCGCACCTGCGCCGTCGAGCACCACACTGTAAGCAATCGAATCCTTCCAGCGTGGCGTCGAGAAAATATGCCGCATGCCGCGAAGGTCGCCCTCGCCCTCTTCGCCGACGTTGCCGATAAATACAAACGGCAGCGCATGCCGCAGCCGCACCGCGCGCAGCAGCGCGGCAATCCCAAGCATCGCCGTAACCCCGGCGCCGTTATCAGAAACTCCCGGCCCATACAGCCGGCTTCCCTGCTGCCGGATATTCAGCGGCGTGCTCGCGGGAAAAACGGTATCGATGTGCGCACTCAGCGCCACATAGCGCTGTCCGAATCCAGGGTGCACCCCGAAGACGTTGCCCACATCGTCAATGCGAACATCGTCGAGGCCAACTTCGCGAAAGCGCTCGGCCAACCAAGCCCCGCGCGCCGATTCGCCGAACGGAGGCGCCGGAATCCGCGCCATCTCCATCTGCCACTGCGCCAGTTGCGGCTCCTTCGTGCGCAGCCAGTTGTACGCCGAGCGCACCTCAGGCGAAGCCGCCAGTCGAGCCACATCCTGCTGCACCGTAGGGGCAACGTCCGGCATGTCCGCACGTGGGGGAACGGGGCTCATGGGAAGTATTGCGCCATCTTACAACGCATTAGAAGGATTGGGGATTACCTTGGGCGGGAACCGCTCCCTGCCATCAGCCGGGCGGAGCCCGCCGGTTGGGCCGATGACAAATGGACGTCCGTAACGCTGGATATCTGCGAAATATGGGGTGCCCTATTTCTCGCGTTCCTTGCGAGAAGTGGGGTGGCTTGCTGCCGAGCAAGCTCCAACGTTATCCCCTCTGCCGCGCCTCAGCCTCAGCCAACCACCCGCGCCGCAGCCTTTCAGTCGCAATGCCAGACAGCAAGGGCTTGATATCAAGAATAGGAGTCCCATCCAGCATGTCGACGCCCTGGACGTGCAGGTCGAGACCACTGCGACGAATCAACTCAACAATGGTCAGCCCAATCGGGTTCGGCCTTCGCGGAGATCTCGTCGCAAACACACCATGCGCCCGGTTATCCGAAGGCGGTGTCCCTAGCAAGGCGAACCCTTGGGACCGATCAAACTCCCAGAGAACAACGAGATGCGAGAATCCTTCAATGTCAGTAAGCCCCGCCTCAAACTCAGGCAAGATCGCAAGCACACCATCGGCGTCGTGCGTGGCGCCAAGCCCCTTGGGAACCTCGCTTGCTTCTTTGTACGGGCTACCTACAAATCCAATCGGCTGCGGAGTGAACATAGAGTTCCCTAAGCTAGCCGGCCTTCCGGATATCCCGCTCTCCGTTCCACCGCGGCGACCAGCTTCTTCGTAGCCGGAACCTCGATCCCGTGCTTCTGAGCGCCACGCAGGATCGGTCCAGCGATAGCGTCAAGCTCGGGAGTCTTGTGCTGCTCAACATCCTTCTGCATGGAGCTGCGCATGTTTCCCGGCATCTTCATCACGCCGGCAATCACGGCATCGGCATCAATTTTTGCGCCTTCGGCGACGGCGACGGCACAGGCTTCCCGCAAACAGGCCAATCCCAGCTGCCCCCAATTGGTATCGGCAAGGATTTCGCCGGTGGTTTTGTTGGAGGCGGTCGTGGTCAAGGCAAACGGAGCCAGAAAAACCAGCTTGCCCCACATCAAGGTTGGCTCATCGTCGATAAAACGGCATTCGAAGCCGATCTTCTGGAGTTGATCGACCGTGCTCCCAAGCAAATCCCGGCCCGCAGACAACACACTGAGACGGGCAAATGGCGAGCGATGCACGATATGCCCGGGACTGACACGTTCGGTCTCGACCGCGATCGTGGCCGGGATTATGCGGTCCGAACCGTATCTGGCGCGCAGCAGCGCGATATGGTCAATGCCATTGAGCAGGGGAACGATTGCCCTCACCGCATCAGGATTCTTGAGCGCGCTGAGCGCCGGCTCCAACTGCGTAGCCTTGACGGTAATCCAGAGCGCATCAACGGCAGGCACTTCAGCAGCAACGGCGACGTCTGTCCAGAAATTGCCGAAGGCACTCTCCAGCCGAAGTTGTTTCGGATACTGCTCCAGCGCCTCGCGCCTCACCACCATCGTGACGGAATCTCCAGAGTGGGCGAGACAAGCGCCCATCAGGCCGCCAACGCCGCCAGCTCCGAGAATCGCGTGTCGCATTGGTTCCGGCATAAGACTTACCTCGCTTTCAACTCGGCTTTACTGCTTCTGTCAAACACTCCGTAATCTCCGCCTCGCTGAGGGTGTGGTCGCTGGCTTTGGCCCGTTGGTAAATGCGGTCGACAACGTCGTCCGTTGCTGCAATGCCGCGCCGCTCCAGCCAGAACAGCACATTCGACTTCCCGCTCATCGGGCCGACATCGATGATCTGCTCCAGTCCGAACACATGCGAGGGCACACCCGAGTAAACCGTATTTGCCAGCTCGATGTCATTCTTCTTGAACGCCTTGATCACTGCGGAAGCATGCACGCCGGTAGCCGTGCGGAACGCATCGTCGCCCACCACGGGATAATTCGCCGGAATGGGCACGCCCGTAGCCCGCGACACTGCCTGGCAATACTGCTTCAGCTTGGTGAGGTCCTGCTCGGCCCACGGCGGAACGCCCATCAGCTTCAGGTTCACCAGCATCTGATCCATCTGCGTATTGCCCACGCGCTCACCGATCCCGATGGCGCAGGCATGGACACAATGCGCCCCTGCCATCAGCGCCGCCATCGAGTTGGCAATGGCCAGCCCGCGATCGCTGTGCCCGTGCCAGTCCACGCGAATCCTCTCGCCAGAAGGTTTCACGACTTCGTCGATCACAAACCGCACCAGCGCGAACGCGCCCATCGGAGTAGCGTGACCGGCAGTGTCGCAGATCACAATAGTCCGCGCCCCGCAACTGATCGCCGTTGAATACAGCCGCTTCACCGTCTCCGGATCGCACCGGCTCGTATCCTCGGTGACGTACATCGAGTCGAGCCCCAGCGAAACCGCATATTTCACGGCCTTCTCGGTAGTCTGCAAAAGAAAATCGTCCGTCCAACCCTCCGTAAAGCGACGGATGGGGCTTGATCCAATAAACGTCGCCGCCTCGATGCGCAGCCCGGTTTTCTGCACGATCTCGGCAATGGGACGAATGTCGTTCTCGTGCGTCCGCGCCGCGCAGTTGGCGCGAATCTTCATTTTGTTCGCGACGATTTCCCGCGCCAGGGCCGTTACGTGTTCGACTGCCCGCGCTCCGGCGCCCGGCAATCCGAGATCGAGCGAGTCGATCCCCAACGCCTCCATCAGATGGAGAATCTCAATCTTTTCCGGAATCGAAGGATCGCGCACCGAAGGCGATTGCAGTCCATCGCGCAGGCTCTCATCGTTCAGCAGCACCGGCCCCGCCGGCTTCAGTTGCAGCGAATGATTCTGATTCCAGTCGTAGATGAGTTCGGAAGTGTGCATGGAAGTTGCGAATACCCAGTACCGAGTGGACCCGCGCGTGGTTTGTACTGGGTACTAGGTACTCGGTACTTTGTCTTTCGGCGGCAGCGTCAGTCCGAACACTGAAATCATTCCCTGCCCCGCGACGTTCACCTTGGCTTCCGCCGGGTTCGGCAAATACAAAGTCTGGCAATGTTCGCAGCGGTAGACCTCGGCGTCCGCTCCCCAGGCTTTTTCGGCGTCGCCGCAGGCCTGCTCGATGACGTCGGTCGTGTAGAACCAGCGTTTCAAATGGCCGCCGCAGAACTTGCCTTTTTCGTTTTTCTCGTTACAGGCGCGCTGCCCGGTCTTTTTGATTTTGACTTTATGATGAGGAAGCTGAGCTGGAGTTTGCGTGCCCGAAGTTGTGATTTCGCCAGTAGCCAAAGCGCTTACCCTCGTTCGCGCGGCCGTCACGCCGCCAGATTCGGCCCTACGAGCGTCATTGTACTCGAAGCCAAAAGGCAAAGGCCAAAGACTAAGAACTAAACAACTAAAGACCGCGATCGGTCTTTTCAGCGGGCGCATTTCCCCTTGCGCGACCTGCGCAGCCATTCGCGGTTACCACCTTTATCCGCCGCCCGAGTATTTTGGTGACTCCCGCCCCTGTACTGATACGATCCACTTTTCTCCTTTTGCGGCAAGCCAAGATGGAGATTGACATTTGTCCAGTTTGGATTCTGGCTAAGCTTCGCGTTCCGGAGCCAAGCCAGCCTCATGTCGCCCTCTTGCTCTCGACTCTGCTCGCTCTGTTGTCGATTCCGATCATTGCCCGCGTCCCCCACATTTGTTTGATGCAGGCGGTTCTTGGGATTGCCTGCCCGGGGTGTGGCGTTTCCCATTCGATCATGGCAATTCTCCGGCTGAATCCGGTCATGGCGTGGCGGTCGAATCCGGCGGGCATTGTGGTCGCATCCGTTTTTTGCTTTCAACTGGTGGCGCGACCGGTTGCCATCGCGGCTCCAGGCTCCGGCAATTTTGTGTCTCGAGTATCGCGCAACATTTCGAACCTGGCGCTCGTATGTTTGCTTCTGGTGTGGATTTCAAGAGTGCTTTAAGGGAGGATCGGATGGCGATGATTTCCTGTCCCAAGTGCAGCACCTTAACCCTCCAGGCCGGCTTCCCGGCATGGACGATTATCGTAAGCATCTGCTTTTTTCCCGTTGGACTGCTTGCGTTGTTGGCCGGCCGTAAACCAACCACCTGCCGCCAGTGCGGGTTCACTTGGACTGCCTAGCTGCCGGGTCTATTCTATTAGCCTGTGTTCCAAAGCCGGAGTGAGCGTCCCATGAGCCATGAGCCTTTTCTCGCAAAAAGAATCTTACTGACTGTCGCGGCACTTCTAGTCCCGCTCGCGCTTCTGCTGGGCCCAACCCGCGCCCAGACCCCAAACAAGAACGATGCTGGCGGCAGTGTTCCCACTAACGTTCAACAGGAACTGGTACGCATCGAAACCGGTTTTTTCGAAGCCTGGAAGACAAAAGACCAAGCTTATTTCCGCGAACACATGCTGCAAAACGGAGTCTTCTGGGGTGAGAACGGAACGTTTTCCCGCGACCAACAACTTGGGGATCAGCAGACCTCCGCAAAGGCCTGCACTGTGGAAGGCTACGGCCTCTCCGACTTCGGAGCGCTCCCACTCGCCGCCGGTGCGTACCTGCTCACTTACACAGCCCAGCAATACGGCTCTTGCAATGGAGAGAAGCTTCCGGTTCACCTGAACGGAAGTTCGATTTATGTCTTCAAAGCCGGCCGCTGGCAGGCCATTTACCGCGCAGAAGTGCCGCTCAAGAATCAGGGCTAAAGAGAAAGTCAGGGTAAAAAGAATTAATGATCACAATCGTTTCAGGACTGCCTCGTTCCGGCACGTCGCTGATGATGCAGATGCTGGCAGCGGGCGGGATGCCCATCCTCTCCGATGGAGAGCGCCAGGCCGATGTCGACAACCCGCGCGGCTATCTGGAATGGGAGCGGATCAAGCAGCTACCCAAAGACCCCGCCTGCATTGCCGAAGCCGAGGGCAAGGCCGTGAAAGTGATCTCGCTGCTCTTGCTTTCTCTACCTGAGGGTCATGAATACCGCGTCATCTTTATGCAACGACCGGTCGCGGAAGTGCTGGCTTCGCAGGAAGTGATGCTGCATCACCGCGGAACCGCCAAACCAGGCGCCGACGCTTCCGTCGTCGCCGCAGCATTTGAGAAGAACCTGCGCGCCGTCAATGCCTGGCTCGACAGCAAGGCCTATATAAAGACACTGCGGGTTTCCTACCACGATGTGCTGCGCGATGCAGAGGATACCAGTCAGAAACTCGCCCAGTTCCTGGGGGTGGGCTTGAATGTGGAGGCAATGACTCGTCAGGTCGACGCAACACTCTACCGGAACCGCTCCAAGTAGTGTGCGGAAGACGTGCCTTCAGAATTCGCGCTTCGGCTTGACCTGATCAGCGCCCACGCGTCCGACCGTGATTTCCGCGTCATAGTAACTCTCGCCCTTCACTGGTTCTCCCCCCAGGCGCCGCAGGATGGCGATCTGGCCGACGTGAGTAAGCGCATCGGCAATCGGTCCCTGAAAGAGTTTCTCCGGCGGGGCCTGCAATGGCTCACTCGAAGCCAGGAAGTCGTCGAACTTTTTCAGCGCCGCAAAGAAGCGCTCTACCTCTTTTTCCCACGCCAAAGGTTGCGAATTATTCCAGGCCTGCTTGCCCGCAGCGATCGAAAGCCCCCAATCCATCAGGTCACCCATATGCGCCAGAATCTGCCCCGGCGCGCGCACGCCCTCATCGGCGTGGAACACGGCAAAGCCCTCGGGCGCGTTGCGAATCGCCTTCGCCCCGCGATAGGCCAAGGTCGCTAACGTGTGACGCAGCAATTCTCGTTTCGGATCTGAAGCTGAAGGATTGCTCATGAATGCCTCTCAGTTCTCGCTGCCCGCAGCTCGTCGTTCACAACTGCTTACGTCCTACGATACCCGCTGCACGCAACGCACCGCGCACGCGCTGAGCTAACCCTCGCGCAAACTGGAGATCGAGAAAACCCTCCATCTGCCGAGAAAAACTCGCGCCATACCCGTACCACCAGACTTTCTTCATGCCAGGCATCAGATCCACGTCCAGATACTTCAATCGCACCATCTCTTCCAGCCCGAAGCGACCGTGAGCGCGACCCACGCCGCTCGACTTTACACCGCCGTGCGGAGCCTCACTGATGCCGAAGCAGGAAACCACGTCATTCACCATCACGGTGCCCGCCTGAATGCGCCGCGCCAGGCGTTCCCCCCGGGCGCGGTTTCTGGTCCAAACGCTCGCTGCCAGGCCATATTCCGAGTCATTCGCCAGGCGCACCGCTTCCTCGTCATTATCAAATGCCATCACTGGGAGCACGGGACCAAACGTCTCTTCACGCATAACGCGCATCTCGTGGTTCACATCGGCGAGCACCGTCGGCCGATAGAAACTTCCACCCAGTTCCGGCAAACTCGACCCTCCGGCCAGAACTCGCGCCCCCCTCGCCACGGCATCTTCCACATGCGACTCCACAACCCGCAACTGCTGCTCGTGGATCATCGGTCCTACATCAGTCTCCTGATCAATGCCGTAACCTACGCGCAGCTTTTTCGTCTTCTCAACGCACGCGCGAAGAAATTGCTCATATAGGCTGCGGCGCACATAACAGCGCTCCACCGACAAGCAAGCCTGTCCAGCGTTCACAAATGCTCCCCACACTGCTGCGCTCGAGGCCACTTCCACATCAGCATCGTCGAGCACCAGCATGGGGTCCTTCCCGCCCAATTCCAGCACGACGGGCAGCAGACGTTCCGCCGCAGCCGCCGCAATGCGCTTGCCAGTGGCGGCGCTGCCGGTGAACACCAGCTTGTCAATTTTCGACCGGATCAACGCCGCTCCAGTTGCACCATCGCCGACAACAACCTGAAAAACATCCTCGGGCACACCCGCGGTGTACAACAGCGATCTGAGTTCCAGCGCCACGAGCGAAGTGAATTCCGAAGGCTTCAGCACCACCGCATTGCCTGCCACTAGAGCGGCAAGCGTCTCGGTCGCGGGAATCGAAAAGGGATAGTTCCACGGCGAGATGATCCCAACTACGCCATAGGGCTCCCGCACCAGCCATCCGCTCTTGAGCTTGGTGGCAAGATTTCCATGCGGAACCGGCTCATCCCGCAACAAGTGATACGCGTTGTCGATCAAGAACCACGCCGCATCCAACACCACCAAGACTTCAGTGGTCAAAGCCTCGGCTACAGGTTTGCCCGCCTCGCGCGTAATGGCCTCGGCGATTTCTGATTTCTTCTCATGCAGCCTGCGCTGAAACTCGCGCAGAACCGCAATCCGCTTGCGCACTCCGATCTCAGCCCACGTCACCTGCGCCGCGCGGGCCCGCGCTACGGCCGCAAGAACCTCACTCTCACTCGCGCTTTCCAACTCGCGCAGAACCGCGCCGGTCGCCGGATTCACCGAGACCACGTGGCGCGCCGCAACTTGAACCTCACTAGCCATTGGCTCGATACACTCCTACTTCATTCCCGGATACTTTCCCAGATAAATCAAAAGGATATCCAACGTATCCGTCAACGCGTGCGCAATCACAGGCACCGCCAGATTACGCCCGCAAGCCAAATACAGAAGCCCTAGCAGCAGGCCGTTCCACACGTTTTCGATCATGCCTGTGCTCCCCTGGTCGAGGTGCGCACACCCGAAAACCACACTGACCACCACAAGGCTCGCGATCCACGCACCCCTCGTATCTCGAAACACACCAGCCACGCGGTTCATGAGGTAACCACGATAGACGATTTCCTCTCCCAGGACTCCCAGCGTCCAAACCAGAAGGAGGTAGAGCAGCGTGAGCTTCAGATTTCCAACAACGTCCGTGAAGTCAGAGAGGTCGGGCATCTTGCCCAGCCAGCGTGCCAGGAGCGGTTGGGTGACAAACAACTCCAGTGCTTCCATGCCAAGGCCAGCCGCGATTCCCACCAGGAACGCGGTTCTCCAACTGCGCGGCCGCGCAAACCCAACACCTTTCCATCTCATGCCTCGCAGCCGCAGCGAAGCCCATCCCAACAAGAACAAGTAGGGAGTCTTGCTGAGAAAGATGTGATGGTATATGTCAGCGACGAATAGAGCGGCCACGATGGCAAACTCGACGGCAACCAGCAGCCGACTATCGCGCCAGCGCACACCATTCCAGGTCATTCGTTCACCTCTCAGCGTCCCGGCGATGAAATTCGTTGCGCCAGCTCTAATACTCCACATTCACCAAATACAATCCGCTCGCCGGCGCCGTCGCCCCCGCGGCCGACCGGTTACGCTCCTCCAATATTCGCGTGACATCGTCGGCCTGCAGTGTTCCCTTACCCGCGAGGATAAACGTCCCCACCAAATTTCTCACCATGTGGTGCAGAAAACCCGATCCCTTCACGGTGTAGACGAACTCGTCCGCCTGCCGCTCCCAGTTCGAAGAAAAGATGCGTCTCACATTCGACACCAGAGCACCTTCGAGTCCGCGCTCCGGATCCACTGCCGCAAACGAAGTGAAATCGTGCTCGCCTTCCACCAGTCCCGCCGCCCGAACCATCGCCTGCTCATCCAACGGAAACGGATAATGCCACACATACCTGGCCAGAAACGGAGGGCAGATCGCCGGTCGATAGATCCGGTACCTGTAAGTTTTTGCCTGCGCCGACTTGCGCGCATGAAAATCCGCGGCAGCTTCCTCGACCTCAAGAACCCGCACCGAGGCCGGCAAAACATCGTTCAGCGCCGTCGCGAAATTTGCCGTGGGGACGGAAGACTCCGTGACAAATGTCACCACTTGAGCCAGCGCATGCACTCCTGCGTCGGTTCGTCCCGAGCCCTGCGGCAATACCTTTTCGCCGGTGATTCGTCCAATGGCTGAGGAGAGCGTGCCTTGCACCGTCGTTGCAACGGGCTGAACCTGCCATCCGGCGAAATCCGATCCGTCATAGGAGAGAATCAGTTTGAGATTGCGCATGCGATCTTCGTTCTTAAAGTTTTGCAGCCGCGAGTCCTACAGCCCGGCCGGTTCATCCAAGTCCTTTCACGGCACAGGCATTTCCGCCCAAGTGTGTAATCCCGCTGCTCCAGGGCGATGCTTGCCCATCGGCGGAACCATAACCGTTTCAACTGCCGGAAGGGCTCGAAAGAGAAGCCACAGCGTCGGATATACTGATTTGTCTCACAAATCTTTAGTCGCGCTCTCGCTTTTCAAGAGCTTTTCCGGAACCCCGACGCCGCTGGTTGCGTATCAATGACCGAGTCACTTTCATTTTTGGGCAAATCCGGCTGTCTCGCGTTGCCACCAAGTCTTTTTGTTGCAAGGTCTTAAGAAATTGGTCTTAACTGGACTGTCTTACTGAAACGGAGATGAGTAGATGCCATTCGCACGCTTAGCCTCAAGTATACGGCTGACCACGGCCACAGTTTTATTTGGAACTCTGACTTTCGCCTGCTGGGGCCAGGAAGCGCCCGCTGCTCGAGTACCGCAGAACACGCCAGAGACCCGGCCGCTTCCGGTCGTGAATTATGCCCAGCCGGTGTCGCATTTTCCCAACCCGATCGGGCCTTACACGCCACGGCATCTGGCAGCGCCAAGCTTGGCCAACACCGCGCGCATCGATGCGCTGATGCACGATGGCAAACTGTACCTTTCGCTGAACGACGCTATCGCGCTGGCATTGGAAAACAATCTGGACATCGCCATCGCCCGGTACAACCTGAATATTGCCGATACTGATATCCTGCGCGCCAGGGCCGGCGCTACCACCCTCGGCGTGAATACCGGCGTGGTGCAAAACACTCCCGGCGGCGGCGTCGGCGGACTTGGCGGACAGGTCGGCTCCGGTACCGGCGGCACCAGCCTCGGCGCCGGCGGCGCTGGCGCAGGCGCGGGCGGCCTGGTCGGTTCTACACTCGGTCTCGGGCCTCTCATCAACAGCTTCGATCCAATCGTCACTGGGACGCTGCAAGAGGATCATTTCAGCCAAACCTCCACCAGCATCTTTCAGGGCGTATTCCCCGGCAGCAGCCTGGCTCAAAACACGGGCACAGTAGACTTCGCCTACAATCAGGCCTTTCAGTGGGGAACAAATCTGTCGGTTGGGTTCAACAATACCCGGCAGACTACGAACAGCTTTTTCTCCAGCGTGAGCCCGGCGTTGAATTCTAATTTCAGGGCGACCATCACCCAGCCCCTGATGCAAGGTTTTGGACGACCGTCCAACACCCGCTTTATTCGCATCGCCAAGAACAACCGCGAACTTTCCGACGTAGCGTTCCGCCTGCAAGTGATTACCACCGTCAATCAGATTCAGACCATGTACTGGGATCTGGTCTACGCCTACGAGAACGCGCGTGTGCAGAAGGAATCGCTGGCCTTCGCTGAGAAAACGCTCTCGGATACCAAAAAGCAGGTGGAAATCGGCAGCCTGGCGCCCATCGAGAGTGTCCGCGCGCAGAGCACCGTCGCGCAGGACCAGCAGGCCGTGACCATTGCTCTAACCAACCTGCAACTCGAGCAGTTGCTCATGAAGAACGCCCTCAGCCGCACCCTGCGCGATCAAACCCTGGCGGGAGCCGATGTAGTTCCAACTTCCACCATGGAGCTTCCAGAGAACGAACAGATCCTGCCCACACAGGATCTGATCTCTGACGCGTTGCGTCATCGTGCGGATCTTGTGGAGCAGCGCATCCAACTCAACACCACGGAAATCAGCAATCAGGCCGTGCGCAGTGCTCTGCTGCCCACGCTGAATCTGTTCGCTTACTATGGCGGAGCAGGCATTGGCGGTACTCAGAATCCACTTAATGTTTGCGGGAACCCGTCGACGTTGGAACTGCAAAGCGAATTCGGCTGCGCCAGCAACGCTTCGGGCAGCCTTGAACCTTTAACTCCGACGGCCGGCATCGGGAGCACCCTGAATCAACTGGTGAACTCCACCTCGCCCGACAAAGGCGTTGGTCTACAGCTCAATATTCCTTTGCGTAACCGTGCCGCCCAAGCCCTGCAGATCCGCTCGGAACTGGAGTATCAGCAGGCCCAGATGCGTCTGCAACAGATCGAAAACCAGATCAGCATCGAGGTCCGCCAAGCTCAGTTTGGAGTGGAACAAAACCGGGCCAGTGTTGTTTCGGCACAAGCCGCAGTGGACTTCGCCAGACAGTCGCTGGATGCCGAACAGAAGAAATATCAGTTCGGTACTTCGACCACGACGCTGGTCCTGCAGACCCAGAGCGCGCTGGCCACAGCGGAGTCCAACTTGATGTCCGCCATGGCGTACTACGAGAAGTCGCGCGTCGAGCTTGACCGCGCCACCGGGGTCACGCTCGACCACGTTGGCATCAGCATCGATGATGCGGCGAAAGGCCAGGTCACGCGCCTGCCCAGCGTGCCCTACATCGCGCCGCGCAAGGAGCCGCCCTCCGTGGCGCCCGCGTCTCAGCAGCAATAACCATCGAAGCGCATTGGTAGCGCCGCCCTCCTTGGGGATGACGGCGCTACCATGCGCTCCGCCCCCTTCGTCATGTTTCTTCCAACAATTCTTTACAATCTGCGACCGCGTAGTTCCGCTTCCTCCCGCTAAGATGGAGTGACGCTCTTATGTTCGCATCAAACTTTCGAAATCCCTCTTATCTTTCAACTCGATGCGCGACCGTTTCTACTCAAGGAGACGAACCATGTTTTTGCCTTTGCCCCGAGTAACAGCGGCCAGCCGGCGGCCAACTCTGCTGTTGACGACCCTTGTCATCCTGACCTCCGCACTGTCTTCGTTCTTGCGTGCGCAGGATGTCCCCGCAGCCCCAGCGCCGCAGGCCGCGCCGGCTCCTGTGCAGCCGGAGGCAATTCACCTGCAGGATTACTCCAAGCCGCGTTCGGCGTTTCCTCACTTCCTCCAGCCCTACCAGCCGCAGGAGGTAGCGCAGCCGAAACTGGGCAACTCCCCGCGCATCGACTCTCTGATGCGCGATGGCAAGATCTATCTCTCCATCGACGACGCCGTAGCGCTCGCTCTGGAGAACAATCTTGACCTCGATATCGCCCGCTATAACCTCAACATCGCCGACACCGATTACCTGCGCGCCAAGTCGGGCGCCAACATCCTCGGCGTCAACGCCGGCATTGTGCAGAACACTCCAGGTGGTGGCGTCGGCGGGCTCGGAGGAACGGTCGGCTCCGGCACCGGTGGCACCACGGTTGCGCCCAGCGGTGTGGGCACAGGTACCAACGGCTTGGTCAGTTCCACCCTCGGCATCGGCTCGCCCATCACCAGCTTCGACCCAATCGTTACCAGCACGCTGCAACTCGACAAGGACAACACCGAATCCACCACCGTAGATAGCGTGCCTATCCTTTCCCAAAATACCTACACTGCCGACTTCGCCTACACCCAGGGATTTGCCTGGGGCACCACTCTGAACGCGGGATTCAATAACGCCCACTTCGCAACCAACAGTCCTGCCAGTCTCTTGAGTCCGGGCATCAATTCGAACTTCCAGTTTCGCGTAACGCAAAATCTGCTGCAAGGCTTCGGCTCATTGCCCAACACTCGCTTCATCCGCATCGCCAAGAACAACCGCGAGATTTCCGATGTTGCCTTCCGCCTGCAGATCATCACTACCATCGACCAGATCGAGGACATGTATTGGGATTTGGTCTACGCCTACGAAAACGTGCGCGTGCAGCAGGAAGCTCTTACCTATGCGCAGAAGGCACTGACGGATACCAAGCAGCAAGCGCAAGTCGGCACCGCGCCGCCCATTCAGGTGGTCAGCGCGCAGAGCACGGTCTCAACCGACGAGCAGAACCTGATCCTGGCGCAGAACAACTTGGAACTGGAAAAATTGCTGGTGAAGAATGCGCTCAGCCGCAGCATTGAAGATCCTGTGCTGGCGGAAGCCGACGTGATCCCAACCTCAACCATGCAGATTCCGCGAGAGGAAGCGGCTGTTCCCACACAAGAGCTGATCAATCAGGCCCTCGGTCACCGCGCCGAACTCGCGGAGTCCCGCATCGATCTCAATTCCCGCGACCTCAGCAGCAAAGCCGTTCGCAACTCCATGCTGCCAACGCTCGATGCGTTTGCGTATTACAGCGGGTCGGGCGTGGGCGGGAACGTTAATCCCGTCGTGCTGTCGCCACCGTGTAATCCCACTGTCTCCAGTTGTTTTAGCTCAGCCAACGCGCCACCTCCCTTTGTGAACGGCGGCCCCGTCGGCTACGGCAGCACGCTCAGCCAACTGTTCAACGGCACCGCTCCCGACAAGGGCATCGGACTCACGCTCACCATCCCGTTACGCAATCGCGAAGCGCAAGCCAATCAGGTGCGCGCGGAACTGGAATACCGCCAGGCCCAGGTACGCCTGCACCAGCTTGAAAATCAGATTCGCATCGAAGTGCGCAACGCGCAATTCGACGTGAAACAGAATCGCGCTGCCGTAGAAGCAGCCCAGTATGCGGTCGACTTTGCCCGCCAGACGCTCGACGCCGATCAACAGAAGCTGAAGGTCGGGCTCACCACCACAACTGCGATTCTTCAGGACGCTTCCGTGCTGACCACGTCCGAGTCGAATCTGGTCTCAGCCAAAGCTGCCTATGAGAAGTCGCGCATCGAACTGGATCGCGCCACCGGATTGCTGCTCGATCATTCCGGCATCGACGTAGCCGACGCCACGCGCGGCCAGGTCACGCACCAGCCGAAGGTGCCCTACGTGGCTCCGCGGCAAGACTCCAGCCCGGCAGGACAGAGTTCGCCGGCCGGGCAGCTTTAGAGCCCGCGATTCTGAAGTGGCCATTGCTTGGCGGCGGATTTTCACTGGCCGGGTACAGGCTTCGCTCGCTGGACACAGGATGTCCGCAGGCAGACAATCATTAAAGATCTATGGATCTATAGGATCTATAGGATCTATAGGATCTATGGATCTATAGGATCTATGGATCTATGGAAAATATGCCTGACGCGCCTATTTCCGAACGGCACGGACATGTGCGATCTGCCCCCGTTGGCCGTCATTGCAGCGACGCCCGTCCTCGCCCGTCAGGGGCTGCGCGTTTGAGCCGGCTCGTTCTACTTGCTACCGGGGCATACTTGTGTTTTAGTATCGCGCTCTGGGCGCAAACATCTGATTCCGCAACCGGCGACGCGAACAAGTCCTGGACAACTACCACCGAGTTGCAAAGCGATAACGCGAATCCCGCGCGCATCGTCAAAAGCCACACCCAAAGCGGCAATCGCACCGGGGACAATCAATCGATCGAACGCCGCGGGCCTGATGGACAGTTCGAACCCTACCAGGACATCGAGAAGACAACAGTTCAGGTCAACGCCACGACGGTGCGAACCACCACGCGTACATTCGGTCGAGATGCCGACGGAGCGAAAACACTGGTGCAAGTGACCGAAGAAGAGAAGCACACTCTGCCCGGAGGCAACTCGAGCGTAGTGCGTTCCACCTCAAATCCTGATGCCGACGGCAACCTGCAACTGGTTCAGCGCCAAATCGAAGAGACGAAAACGATCAGCAAAAATGTGGAGGAAACGAAAACCACGGTGATGCTTCCGGGCATCAATGGTGATCTTGCTCCGGCTATGAAGATGCAAGAGCGCCGCGAACGAGGCGCGAACGACACCGTTGTATCTCAGAAAACCACGCTGCTTCCCGACAGCAACGGAAACTGGCAAACAGGCGAGGTACGGGAAACCACTACGCGACAGGACGGCGGCAACCGCAGCACAGAGGAGCGGGTCTCCCGCCCTGACCCTGACGGCAAACTCAGCGAAGTCTCTCGTACTGTAAGCAAGGACTCCGAGAATGCACCCGGGGAAAGGCGCAACACTGTGGAAACCTATTCCGTCGATGTCCCGGGATCGGCTCAGGATGGCAGCCTTCATCTAGTTCAGCGTTCGACCACCGCCCAAACCACCAGCTCAACTGGTCAGCAAACCACCGCGCGGCAGGTCGAGAGGCCGGACCCCGGCGATCCCGGCGCGGGTCTGCAGGTGACCGTCTTAACCAATGACACGGTGCGCACCGGACCTTCCGGAGCGCAGGCCACGCAGACGGTTCAGATGCGCGACGCGAACGGCAGTTTCGGTGTAGTCTCGGTGGACACTTCAAAGTCCGACAACATTCACGCCATTCAGGTTCAGATAGCGCCTTCCGAAAAGCCAAAATAGGTTGACGTGGGAGTAATTGACGCAAGCCTGGTCACATCGCTTCCAGCCAGGCAAAGACCTGATAAACTCCCCGGTGATGGAACGACCGAGTCTCCCTGCCATCCCACGCTCTGTGTTCTGGATGGTGCTGCTATCGTTCGTTATCCAGTTGGTGACGATTGGCGTTCTCCACCAATATCGAATGCGACCGGGAGAGGATTACTTTGGCTTCGGCTTTGAGATGGGCCGCATAGGCCGTTCCATCGCTGTGGGTCAAGGCTTTAGCAATCCCTACGGAGGCAACACCGGTCCCAGCGCCTGGGAACCTCCGCTTTATCCTTACCTGATTGGCGGAGTCTTCAAGATTTTCGGCATCTACACCTACGCCTCGGCGTGGGTTCTGCTGTCGATCAACAGCCTTTTCGCCGCACTCACCACGATCCCTGTTTTTTTGATCGGCCATCGAACCTTCGGCCCGCAGGTCGCAATCTGGTCGGCACGCACCTGGGCGTTCAATCCCTACGTCTGGTACTGGTCCGTTCATTGGATCTGGGACACGACCTTCACCCCGCTCATACTGGCGTTGATCTTCCTGGTTTCTCTGGAAATGGCCTCGCTCGAAACGCAGCCATGGCCGGGCCAGCGCGGATGGTTGCTGTTTGGCGCACTATGGGGCGTGGGAGCGCTGGCCAATCCCGCGATGCTCTCCTTTTTACCGTTCTGCGGGCTGTGGATATGGCGGCAAAGATACAAGCGGAGTCTGCCATCGTTGGTCGGCGTCGTTCTCTCTTCCTTCGTGTTCTTTCTGGTTCTCTCGCCCTGGCTAATCCGCAACTATGAAGTCTTCGGGCGGTTTGTTTTTATTCGTGACGACTTCGGACTCCAATTCCGTCTGGGCAACAACCGGCTGGCCGACGGCATGCTGATCGCCACTTTGCAGCCCAATCTCAACCAACCAGAGTTCGAGAAGTTTCAGCGTTTAGGAGAAATTGCCTACGAAGCAGACTGCAGGCGCCTGGCCTTCGATTGGATCCGCGCGCATCCCGAGAAATTCGCTGTCATCAGCATGAAACGATTTTTCTATTACTGGAACGGCGTGCCCAGACCCACCGACAGCGTTGCTCCCTGGGATTTCCGCAGTTCCCTGTTCCTGGCGTCCTCGGTGTTGGCGATCTGGGGACTGGGCCGAGCACTACGCCGGAAGCTTCCTGGGGCATGGCTTTTCGCCGGGCTCGTCGCAACGTATCCCACGGTTTACTACTTTGTGTTCCCGCACGCTCGCTATCGCCATCCCATCGAGCCTGAGTTGTTTATTCTGATAGTGTTTCTGCTTTCCGAAGTGCGAAGTCGCAAACCAGCCGCTAAGGAGGCAATTGCCGATTGATGACTGTTGATTGATGCTTGCAAAGCAAATCGGTTTTGGGTGCGATCATTAATCCGCAGTCAACAATCAGCAATTGACTTATGACTATTTCTGTAGCCATTGTAGCGATGGATGAAGAGGCCAACATCGGCCGCACCCTCGCCAGCGTGCGGTGGGCGGATGAAATTGTCCTCGTCGATTCCGGCTCAAAGGATCGCACCTGCGACATCGCTCGAGAACGTGGAGCCCGAGTCACGGTTGAACCCTGGCGCGGCTATGTGGCCCAGAAGCAGTATGCAATCGACCTGTGCAGCATGGACTGGGTGCTGCTGCTCGACGCCGACGAGGAAGTGAGTCCCGGCCTCGCCGAAGAGATTCGCGCAGCCATCAACCGCCCGGACGCTGCCAACGGCTACAAACTCCCGCGCAAGAATCTGTTTCTGGGCCGGTGGATTCGTCACGGCGGTTTCTACCCAGATCCCAAGCTGCGACTCTTCAGGCGTGGGCAAGGTTTCGTCACCGGCCACGATCCCCACGACCGCTGTGAACTGAAGCCGGAAATACAGCGAGAAGCGCCCGCGCCACAACGAACGCAACAGTTCAACCATGCGCTCATTCACTACACCTACCCCACCCTCTCGCTCTACCTGAATCACATGAACCGCTATTCGTCGCTGGGCGCGCAGTTGGCGGTCGCGAAAGGCCACCGCAGCTTCAGCTTCAGCAACATCGTTCTGCGCCCTCTGGCCACATTCGTCTACAACTACTTCTTCCGCCTCGGATTTCTCGACGGCCGCGAAGGCCTGTTGCTCCACCTTTATCACGCTGGCTATGTCTCGTGGAAATATTCCAAGGCATGGGAACTCTCGCGCAAGCCGCCGAAATGATGCCTTGTCGCAGATTCATCAGCCTGTTGTTCTGTTGGCACATGCCAGCCTTGCTCGTTGGCGCTCGCTTCCCTATCATCACGACAGAAGGTCCTCATGCCACAGAAAAAGCCGCCCGCTCCCGAAGTTGCCGTAACTCCTATCGCCGACGTTTTTGAAGGCCGCCATCCCTCCGAGGCAGAGAAGGACTGGGCGGAGAAGATGCTCGCGCCTACGCTCGAGAAATCTCCCGAGCAGCCGATTGGTTCGCCCACCGGCGTGAATCTCGACGAGCACGGCCACGCGCGCTTCACAACGATCTCCGGCGTCCCCGTTCGCCGCCTCTACACCCAGGCCGATCTTCCCGACGACTGGAGTGAGGAAAGATATCTCGGATATCCCGGCGCGCCCCCGTTCACTCGCGGCATTCACGCCACGGGATATCGCGGCAAGCTCTACACCATGCGGCAGTTCTCCGGCTTCGCCTCGCCTGAGGAAACCAACCAGCGCTACAAATATTTGCTTGAGCACGGCGGCGGCGGGCTCTCCGTCGCCTTCGACTTGCCTACGCTGATGGGCTACGACTCCGACCATCCGGCTAGCGAAGGTGAAGTAGGCAAGTGCGGCGTGGCCATCGATTCGCTCGAAGACATGGAAATTCTGTTTCGTGGCATCGACCTCGAAAAAACCACCGTTTCAATGACCATTAATTCGCCCGCGTCCGTGCTTTGGGCAATGTATCTGGTGGTGGCGGAGAAGCAGGGGGCTGACTGGAAGAAGATTTCCGGCACTATACAGAACGACATTCTCAAGGAATACATCGCACAGAAGGAATATATCTATCCGCCGGCTCCCTCGATGCGGCTGGTGATTGACACGTTTGAGTTCGGATCGAAGCTCACGCCGCGCTTCAACACCATTTCCATCAGCGGCTACCACATTCGCGAGGCAGGCTCGACCGCGCTTCAGGAACTCGCGTTCACGTTGTATGACGGCATTGAATACGTCGAATGGGCGCGCCGCCGGGGGCTGGATGTCGACGATTTCGGTCCGCGGCTCAGTTTCTTTTTCAACGCCCACAACGACTTCTTCGAGGAGATCGCCAAATATCGAGCTGCCCGCAAGATTTGGGGCCAGGTGATGAAAGAGCGCTTCAACGCGAAAAGCCAGCGCACCTGGCTGATGCGGTTTCACACGCAAACGGCCGGGGTGTCTCTGCCCGCGCAGCAACCGATGAACAACATTGCGCGCGTAGCCCTGCAGGCTTTAGCCGCCGTCCTCGGCGGGACGCAGTCGCTGCATTGCGATTCGTACGACGAGGCACTGGCGCTCCCCACCGAAGAAGCAGCCCGCATTGCCCTGCGCACGCAGCAAATCATTGCCTATGAATCAGGAGTAACACAAACCGTCGACCCCCTGGGTGGGTCATATTTTCTGGAAAACTTGACGCTCGAGATGGAAAAAGGCGCATTCAATTACTTTACAAAGTTGGACAACATGGGTGGCATGGTAAAGGCCATCGAACGTGGCTACCCGCAGAAGGAGATCGCCGAGTCCTCCTACCAGTACCAGCGCGCCGTCGAGGCTAAAGAGAAGATCGTCGTGGGCGTGAACGAATTCGTAATCGCGGAGGAATCGCCGCACATTCTCTATATTGACGAGAGTGTCGCTCGAGAGCAGACCTCCAAGCTGAAAGCCTTGCGTGAGCACCGATCAAATGACAAAGTGCGGTTCGCGCTCGACGCGCTGAAGAAGGCCGCAGCACTGGAACCGAGGGCAGGCACAAATGGAAACATGTCTCCTGCAAACACCATGCCTTACATCGTGGACGCGGTGCGGGCCTACGCGACGGTGGGCGAGATTTGCGCTGCTCTTCGGGATGTGTACGGCACGTATACCGAAGTCAGCATTGCGTAGCGATGAACGGTGGCCGACCGAAACGGGAAGGTCTACGAGAGTTTTGCATCGCATCGGCAGCTGTATTATGCCCTGCCGGATTATGATTGAGGTCACAAATTGTGACCTCAAATGAAAAGACAAAAAACTGCACACCTGCTCAGAATGCCGAAACGCCGTGCGATGCCACCTTTCGCAGTGGAATCGCGGATCCTATTTCTTCGTCATCAGCGAGTAATCCTCGACGTCGATATCGCTGAACTTTACGGCGTACCGGTTCGTCAACTGAACCAGCAGATGAAGCGCAACCAGGAGCGATTTCCCGCGGACTTTGTCTTTCAACTCACCGCCAAAGAAGATGAAATCTTGAGATCACAAATTGTGATCTCAAGAGACACGCACGGCGGGCGGCGCTATCTGCCCTATGCGTTCACCGAGCACGGAGCGATCATGGCCGCAACTGTGCTCAACTCCGAACGCGCAGTGCACATGAGCGTTTTTGTGGTCCGCGCCTTTGTGCGCCTGCGCGAAATGCTGGCCACGAACCGGCGTCTCGCCGGAAAGATCGACGAATTGGAGGATCGTTTAGACTCCCACGATTCTGTGATTCTGGATCTGCTTGCCGCCATCAAGGAATTGACGATACCCAAGAAAACTCGTGGCGTACGGATAGGGTTCCAGCTTCCACCAGCGAGCGCCAAAAGCCAGAACCAAGCCTTGAAGCTTCAGCGCCGGGGCTAGGGCGCGCTGGGGAAACAGCGCTATAATCCTTGCTTGATCACGCCGCGCCCGAATGCTACCTCCCGCGACACTTGCCTACATCCAGTCGATTCGTTTTTTGTTCTCCCTCTGGGCAATTTATGTTTAAGATGTAAGCATGCGAAAGGCGCTCAGCCATCTCAAGAACTCTGACCCCGTCATGCGGGCGATCATCGAGCGCGTCGGGCCGTTTCGCATGCAGTATGGCCCGCCGGAGTTTCACAGCCTGGCCGAGGCGATCGTCTACCAGCAACTGAATGGCAAGGCCGCAGGGACTATCTTCAAGCGCTTTGTCGCACTCGCGGGTGAGCCGGTGACTCCGAAAGGCATCCTCAAGCTGAGCGAGGAACAGATGCGCGCCGCAGGGTTGTCGAAGCAAAAGTCGGCGTACTTGAAAGACCTGGCGGAAAAGACATCGAGCGGATTGTTGGATTTCGTTCGGCTGCCCGGATTGCCCGACGAGCAAGTGGTCGAGCATCTCACGCAGGTAAAGGGCATCGGCGTGTGGACTGCGCAGATGTTTCTGATGTTCACTCTCAAACGCGAAAACGTGCTCCCCACGGGCGATTTCGGTGTGCGCATGGCAATGTACAAGCACTATCTGGATCGACAGCGCGCGAAGATTGCAAAGAAGACCGCAAGAAAGTCTGCGACTGCGAAGAAGTACCGCAGGAAGAAGATCAAGCTGCCAAGTCCGGAACAGATGGAGAGGATCGCAAAGACCTGGGAACCTTATCGTAGCGTAGCCTGTTGGTACTTGTGGAGGAGCCTGGATACGAAAACCATTTAAGCGCAGCCCACTCTGTGCTCCCCTGTGTTCCCTGTGGTTAAATGAGAGGCGATGGCTGATCTCAAGATTCGCGTGCTGGTGGCGAAGCCCGGCCTCGACGGGCACGATCGCGGAGCCAAAGTAATCGCGCGCGCGTTGCGCGACGCCGGCATGGAGGTCATTTACACCGGACTGCGGCAGACGCCGGAAATGATTGTCAGCGCTGCTCTTCAGGAAGATGTGCAGGTCATTGGACTGTCGATTCTCTCAGGCGCCCACAATGCCATCGTGCCACGCGTGATGGACCTCCTCAAACACAACAAGATGGACGACGTTCTTGTACTGGTAGGCGGGATCATTCCGGATCAGGATATCGATGCGCTCAAGAAACTTGGCGTGGCGGCGATCTTCCAGCCAGGCACGGCAATGGATGACATTGTCAAGTTTATCCGCGCGAACGTGCGCGGCGCGCACGTGCCGCTTTGAGGTTGCAAATTGCAACCTCAAACAAGAACAGACGCGCACGCAGAACAACTTCTCTCTGAATGACCACTCCGAATTTAACCAGCATCCGGCAGCAACTCGAGCGCACGGTTGGTCCTGCGCCGTGGTATTGGAAGACCTTCCCGGCATTCCAGTCGCTGTCTCAGCAGCGTTTCGTTTGGACGCATCAGGGCAGCGAGGGGCCGGTCGGGTATGTGGTCTCGCTCGCGCTGCAGCAGGAGCCCGATAAGCCGAGGGTCGCCTTAAACACCTACTGCCGGCCGTTTCTGGCGTCGTCGAAGTATCTCGGAATCTGGTGTCCGGAAGGACGCAGCATTCGCGTGACCTGCTTCGATCCAGATCAGCTGAAAGCATTTGACCTCGCCGAGATTGCAGGATGGTTCAAACAATCCTCCGACCGCATCTATGCCAAGACCCCGCCGGTCGCGGAGTTCGAGCTGCCGCTCACGTTAGGCCCAGGCATGCACAAGATCGATGTTCCTTCGGAACTGGCGACCGTCGATGAGTTGATTGTGCCCACCAGCTATAAGGCGCTGTCGAACGACGATCCGGCATTCGCGCTCTTCGTCCTCTACCTTCAGGCCGGACTGGTGGAAGTCTTGCCTCAGAAGTGGTTCACAGCTTCGCAGTATCAGGTGGGGAAGCAATGGATCTCACGAGCCGCACGCGACAAGGAATCGCATCGCATCTTCGGGGAATGTTTTGGTGCGGGAACGTTTCTGCTGGAAGAGGATGGCTGCCGGCTGGCGGAGTGGATGGAGAGAAAGCCTTAGGTCTTGAGTCTTGGGCCGCGTTCGCCGGCCCCCACTCGCCGCAACCTCCGACGCAGCCTCCGCACTGGCGGCGCACGGTTGGCCATACCTCAATCATCCAAGAACACTACGGACCTGATCTCTTCCCGCTTTGATAAAGGCGAATACTGGTTTCGCATTACTGGTTTCGTATTATTGACCCGCCGCTGAGCGTCCCTATAATCGCCGCACTCTAACTCTGTGGGCTGAGATTCCGCCGGCATTCTGGGCTGTCGGCTTCTCAAACATCTATTCGCAATTCGTGAGGACAAATGGGGAAATGCATGTGTGGCCTGAGAACGCTGGTGTTCGTAGTCGCGACGGTCTCTGTCAGCTTGAACGCCGCCGGACAGCAGATTACGGGAAGCATTCGCGGAACTGTGCTGGACCCGAGCGGGGCGATTGTGCAGTCTGCTACGGTGACCGCAAAGCAGATCGAAACCGGGTTGATCCGCGCAGTGGTTACGGATCGTCAGGGAGAATACGTGCTGGTAGAACTCCCGATCGGGCATTACCAGTTAGAGGTTCACGCGCAGGGTTTCCAGAAATACTTGCAGCAAGGAATCTCGTTAGATGTGAACGAGACCGCGACGGTCAGCATTCACCTGAAGCTAGGGGCAGAAACGCAGCAGGTGCAAGTACTGGCGGACGCTGATCTGGTGCAGAGCACGGTCAGCAGTCTCGGCGAAACCGTAATGCAGCGTGAGATTCTTGACCTGCCTCTGGACGGACGAAACTTTTCCCAATTGGGACTGCTTCAACCCGGCGTCGTGCCTCTGACGCCAGGATTGCTCGAAGCGGGCGGTCCGGCGCGACAGAATCAGGCCTATGCAGTCGATGGGCAACGGCCCGAATCGAACAACTTTCTGATTGACGGTGCCGATAATGCCAGTTCAGTGGACGGCGGATTTGTGGTCAAGCCTCCCATCGATGCGATTGACGAGTTCAAAATTCTCAGCCACAACGCGAACGCGGAGTTCGGACGTAATACCGGCTCGACGACCAATATCGTAACGCGGGGAGGGTCCAATTCATTTCACGGCGCAGCCTGGGAATTTCTGCGGAATGATGCGATGGATGCCTCCGATTATTTCACTCAAGGCGTTCAGCCTTTGAAGCAGAACCAGTTCGGCGCCACCTTCGGAGGGCCGATTGTAAAGAGCAAGACTTTCTTTTTCGGATATTACGAGGGCTTCCGCAACCGGCAGGGTGAGACTGTGCCCGCGACCGTGCCATCGCTGGCGGAAACGCAGGGCAACTTTGGTCAGCTCTGCACTTCTATTCCCACAGACGCATTTGTCAATGGGATCTGCACGAATATGCAAACCAACACGCCCGACCCCAATGGACAGCTCACGTTTTTTGGGACGTCGGTCCCGAACAACCAGATGACGGCTTTCACACCCATTGATCCAATTGCGACGAATCTGTTGCCATTTTTTCCGTTGCCGAACCAGGGAGGAAATGGATTCATCGCCACGCAGACCCTAAGCGCGAATAACGACCAATTCGGAATGCGCCTGGATCATTATCTTTCCCGCGCGGACACCTTGAATTTCCGCTACATGTTCAGCGCGGGCCCGACAACAGATCCTCTTTCGCCGATTGGAGCGAATGTCCCGGGCTTTCCGGTAGGTGAGGATGACCGCGCGCAGAATTTTGTTGCGCAGGAGACACATATCTTTTCACCGAACACCATCGGCGTCGCGCGCTTTTCGTATCTGCGCAACAAGTTCTTGCTGGACGAGCACTTGAATAATGAATCACCGGCGGACTTAGGCTTCCAGTATGCTCCCACGCTGGCCTCGGCTACCGGACCCCCGTTTATCCAGATCGGAGGGTACGCCGAGGTGGGCGACCCAATCACCGGGCCGCGCAACACGTTTCAGAATACTTTTGACCTCTCCGGCTCTCTGAGCTGGATCCATGGCCGCCACGAATTCAAATTTGGCGGAGGCTACCGGCGCGACCAGATCAATGCCTTGCAGGGTATCGCCACCAACGGCTTCTTTGTGTTCGAGGGCATTCCCTCATTCGAGGACTTCATCTACAACGACGGGTTTGCCAACTTTCTTTCGGGCAACCCGGTGGTCTTTCTGCAGGGCGGAGGCAATTTTGCTCGCGAGATCCGCGACCGAGCCCTGGATGCTTACGGCCAGGATACTTACAAGGTGACATCGAACCTAACTTTCAACCTCGGACTTCGGTATGAGCTGACTTTTCCTTCAACGGAAAGACACAACGAGGTCAATCTCTTTGTTCCTGGAGCACAATCGACAGTCGTCCCTAACGCTCCGGCGGGACTGCTTTATCCCGGCGACCCGGGCGTGCCTGCGGGATTGATTCCGACTCAGAAGACGGCTTTTGCTCCGCGCTTCGGCGTTGCCTGGGACCCCACCAGCAAAGGCAAAACGGTGATCAGCGCGGCCTATGGAATTTTCTACGAGCCCTACTACACCGGCGAAGGTGGCCCGCTGCAGGATCCGATCAGTTCTCCGCCCTACCTGAAGACTCAGGAAATACAGTTTCCCGTGAACTCATTCGCCAATCCGTTTTACACCCCGAATCCTTTCAGTCAGGCTTTCCCCGAGCCTATGACATTGCTGGTGGTCGCGCGCAACCTGCACTTGCCCTACGCGCAGGATTGGAATCTGAACATTCAACAGTCTCTCGGTGCGGACTGGTTGTTGCAGGTGGGATACGTGGGCACAACAGGTGTGAGGCTGCCGCGATTCATCGAAGGCAATCCACCGGTCTTCGTTCCGGGCTTGAGTAATTCAGCTGCCTTCTGTGCGCCGCAAAGCCCCCCATGTCTGATATCAAACGAAAACGATGTGAACAACCGTCGACTCTATTCTGGATGCACCCTGGCGGACCCGCCGACTAGTTGCATTTACAGTTCGGTCGGCGAGATCGCCAGCATCGCGAATTCCAGCTATAACGCCCTGGAAGCCAGCCTGCGCAAGCGCTTCAGTCACGGCTTGTCCTTCCTCGCGTCCTACACCTGGTCGCATTCGATCGATGACGTTTCCTCCTTCAACATTACCGGCTCGGCAGCGCAGGACATAGCGGGAGAAAACGATCTGGCGCAGGATCCATTCGATCTTGCGGCCGAGCGCGGCCGGTCCATGTTCGATTCCCGGCAGCGCTTCGTGCTGAGCTACCAGTGGTTTCTGCCCTGGCTGCAACATTCCAGCAACTGGTACGGCAAGGTTCTGGGTAGCTGGCAGTTGAATGGGATCTTCACGGCGATGAGCGGCACGCCGTTCACGGTATACGACTCCAACGATCCATCGCTGCAGGGGCAGGCTCCGGAAATCACCGGCTTCTCGGCGAACCGGCCTAACGTAATCGGCAATCCAAATTCGGCCCCCCGCACGGCAGCCGAGTGGTTCAATGTAGGCGCTTTTCAGCAACTCCAGCCAGATCCTCTTGGCCGGTTCGAGGTGTTCGGCGACGAAGGCCGGAACGCAGTCCAGGGGCCGGGCTACGTGAACTGGGACTTCTCGGCGTTCAAGAACATCACGCTCACGGAATCGAAAGAACTTCAATTCCGCGGTGAGTTGTTTAATGTGCTGAACCACGTCAATTTCCGTTTACCGGTCAGTGACATCGAATCGCCGACTTTCGGCCAAATCCAGCAGGATGTAGGTCCGCGGGTGATTCAGGTGGCGCTGAAGTTTCTGTTTTGAAGTTTATTTTGTGAAGTCTATTTTTTGAAGTTTATTTCTTAACGACGGCTGCGGGGGGCGCTCTTGTAATGGCGACGTAATGGTGGGCGAGCACCAGACCGTGTTTGTGGGCAGATGCTAAGGAGATCCTGACCTTGGGATTTCAGTGAAGTGAGTATCCGGGCGCGCCTGGCAGCAAGCCGTCGACCTTGAGAACTTTCATTCCGGGCTTGACGTCCCCAACAGCCACCAGGCTGATGGCACCGGGAAAGAGTCTCAGGGCCTCTTTCTGCATGCCCACAGAGGGAACGACCAAAGGCTCGGCGTCGGCGTCCCCCCGAAACACCTGGGAAGTCCAATACTGTTTGTATTCGCCTTCTGACATGGCGAGCAGCCTGAGCAAGACGAGGCGTTCCGGGCATCCTGGACCGCGCGTAACGAGCTTGACCGGCTGGCCGCCCGGCCATACGCGTTTCGCACCGGCGAAGGTCTTACGTAACTCGCCGAGGCTGATATTGGTGGTTGGGTTGCCGGGGCTGACTATGACGGCCACGTCGTTGGCCTGCGCTGTACCTGGCGGGGCGAAGGAGAAAACAGCCAGTCCCAGGAGAAGCAGAGTTGTTATTGACTTGACGCCCATGCTCTCTCCCCCTCAAAAAGTAAACGCAAACTGCAGTTGCAGGCCGTTCAGGTCAGGCTCGCCGCGGCGAGCGGTGTGATCCAACTGGGCTTTGAAGGAGATGTAGTCGTTCAAGTCGTAGCGTGCGCCGAAAGAAGGCCCGAAGCGCAGGCTGACATCGTCGTAGATCCCATTGCTGGAGCTCGCGTTCACATACTGATAACGGAAAAACGGCCGCAACCGCCCGATCTGCCTGGAGAACTGCGAATAGAATGCGGGCGTGTTGAATACAGAGTAGTCGAGATGCAAAGGCGCATCCCGGATAAGGAAACCCTCGTTGAGGAACTCAATGCCGTGAGCCACGTAGACCACATAGCCGTTGACAATCGTCTGGCCGTACCGCACAGAGGATCCCGGAGTACCCGGAGGAGGGAAAAGCTGGACGACGGCAGGCGTGTTCACGACGATGTTGCTGATCTTGTCGTGGTAATAAGAAGCTCCGATTTGCAGTCCACGCAAGATGTCAGGCCGGGCAAAGAGTCCGACGTTGGTTTGGTTGCCGTTGTTCTCATCGGTGAATAAGCCGTCGCCGTTGATGTCAGGCCGGACGGTGTCAGAGGACCCGTACTCAGCAACATAGTTCAATCCCAGTTTGCCCGAGGGAATCGCGCCGGTAACGGAAACGCCAATCGCTTGCGTGGGGAGCAGGCCGCCGTTGCTGGCGTACTCCATTATGAGCGGCCGGTCCGCGGTGGTTTGCAGCCAGGCAGCGCTGCGAAAGGCCCAATTGTAGTAGCCGATGTTGGTCTGGTAGCGGCCAAAGGACATCTTCAAATGGTCGTTATAGTCGTACTTGAGCAACATGCGGCGCAGGTCTACGTCGTACTTCTGCGCGTCGCGTTCCTCGAAAACCATCTCGGAGAGCACACTGGTTTTGTTAGTAAGTCTTGAAGTGAGGAATAAACCAAAGTCGCCGGTGTAGAAGTTCCCCGCCGAACCGGGGACAAACCCATCGGTTCCCAGTTCCGGCTGGCGCTGGTTGAGAACCTTGTAGTCGACTTCTCCGAAGCCGCGGAATTGGATGCCATGCACATCATGCCAGTCGTGGGGCACGGCTACTGTCGCCGGCGCTGGCGGAATTTGTTCCGCAGGAGTTTCTTCCGGAGACTGGGGGGGTGCGAGCGGTGAGGAAGGATTGGACTCGGTCCCAGGCGAGGCTTGAGGCTGCTTGGCTTCAAGAAGCTTGATCCGCTCCTGCAGGTCATGGTCTTCCTGCTGCAACTGCTTGATCTGCTCGACCAGTTGGGCAAAGGTTTCCTGATCGCTTGCCTGATTGCTGGAGCTGGGGCCGGCATCCTGGGCCCGACTGGAGCCGGAAACCAAGAGCAGCGCAAGTATGGCGCCGCGGATATCAGCTCTGACTCTTCCTCTTGGCACAGAACCTCTCGTTGATTCCCGAATCAGGTGCGGGACAATCCCTAAACTGCCTTTCGGCAAGACGGGGTGGGAGCATTGGGTTACGCAGGTACTGTGCGGGGCAGGGGACGTGAACGGACTGCATTAGAGCGTCCTGTTCTGCCAGTTCCCGCATTGGGCAAGGTCAGGACTGACTGGTTGAACCGCCAAGGTCGAGCTCGGGCAGCGCCGGGCTCGGGCTGCCCTCCGTTGCGCGCTCCCGCTGGACTGGTATACCGTAAACAGTCCGCTCTCTTCATTCATACTCATGGCTGATCGCAGCGAAGCTCCCCCAGACCAATCGTCTAACGCGTCCAACGTCCTGACGACGAAACTCGACCCCACCTCGGCGCGATACGAAGCCAACATGCGCTTTCTGGCCGATCTGATGTCCCAGGTGCGCAATGAAAACGAGAAGATTAGCGAAGGCGGCGGGGCGAAAGCGATTGAGAACCAGCATGGCAAGGGACGCCTTACTGCCCGCGAACGCATTGAACTCTTGGCGGATTCTGGAACTTTTTTCGAGCTGGGAATTTATGCGGCCCATGGCATGTATGAAGAGTGGGGCGGAGCGCCGGCCGCAGGCGTAATCACGGGCATGGCGCGAGTGCAAACTCGCTTGGTAATGATCATCGCGAACGATGCCACGGTGAAGGCCGGAGCATTTTTCCCCATGACGTCGAAGAAAGTGATTCGCGCGCAGAACATCGCCATCGAGAACCGTATCCCGACCATTTATCTGGTGGATTCAGCGGGCGTGTTTCTGCCGCTGCAGGAAGATGTCTTTCCCGATACGGATGACTTCGGCCGCGTCTTCCGCAACAACGCTGTCATGTCAGCCATGGGGATTCCGCAGATCGCTGCCATCATGGGAATGTGTGTGGCCGGCGGCGGCTACCTGCCGGTGATGTGCGACCACGTTCTCATGACCGATGGCAGCGGCCTGTTCTTGGCCGGGCCGGCGCTGGTGCAGGCCGCGATTGGACAGAAAGTTTCGGCGGAGGAGCTGGGCGGAGCGGCTATGCACGCGGCGATCAGCGGCACGGTGGATTTCCGTGAGCTGGATGATGCGGCCTGCCTGGCGCGCATTCGCTCGATCGTAGAAAAATGGGGATACCGCCGCCAATCTCCCTGGGACCGCAGGAAGCCGGTCGAACCGGCGCTGGCCGCGGAAGAGATTTACGGCATTTACGATTCTTCGCCCGCTCGCCCTTATGACATGAAAGAGATTCTGGCGCGTGTGCTCGATGGTAGCCGCTTCGACGAGTACAAGGCGGAATACGGCAAGACGCTGATCTGCGGCTACGGACGCATTGGCGGCTTTGCCGTGGGAATTGTCGGCAATCAGAAGCTGCACGCGCAGGCCACTGACCACGAAGGCCACAAGCGGATTGAATTCGGCGGCGTCATCTATACGGAATCAGCAGAGAAAGCGGCGCGCTTCATCATGGACTGCAACCAGAATCTGATCCCGCTGATTTTCTTTCACGACGTAAATGGCTTCATGGTGGGCCGCGATGCGGAGTGGAGCGGCATCATCAAGGCTGGCGCGAAGATGGTGAATGCGGTATCGAATTCGGTGGTGCCGAAGATCGCTGTGATTGTCGGAGGATCGTTTGGAGCAGGACACTATGCGATGTGCGGCAAAGCATTTGATCCGCGGTTTGTCTTCGCCTGGCCGACGGCACGTTACGCGGTAATGAGCGGCGATGCGGCCGCGGGAACTTTAGTCGAGATCAAGGTAAAGCAACTGGAACGCGGCGGAACGAAGCTGGGCGACGAAGAAAAAAAGGAACTGTATGAATCGGTGAAGCGCACCTACGACGAGCAAACTGACCCGAGGTATGGCGCCGCCCGGTTGTGGATCGACAAGATTATCGATCCCATCGAGACGCGCGAGGCGATCACGCAGGCCCTGGAAGCCGCGGCGCTGAATCCAGATGTGCCGGAGTTCAAAGTGGGAGTGCTGCAAACGTAATTAGCCACGGATTTACACGGATCGACACGGATAAAGCGAAGGTCGGATTTTCTCTCTCTCAAGGGTTTGATCCGTGAAGATCCGTGCAATCCGTGGCCGGGTTTGATATGTCCCAAGTGAAGCTGATCGAGTGTCCGCGGGATGCCTGGCAGGGGCTGAAAGGCCAGATTCCGCCTGGCATCAAGCGGGCTTACCTGCAGGCGTTGATCAGCGCGGGGTTCAAGCATATCGATGCGGTGTCCTTCGTCTCGCCGAAAGCCGTGCCGCAGATGGCGGATTCAGAAGAAGTATTGAAGGAACTCGATCCGCCCGATGACGTGGAGATCATCGGCATCGTGGTCAACGAAAGGGGCGCGCAGCGGGCGATTGAGACGCATGCGGTGCACACGCTGGGGTTCCCCTATTCGATATCGGAGACTTTCCTGCGCAAGAATCAAAATCAGTCCGCCGAAGACGCGCTCGACGAGTTGGAGAAGATTCAGAAGAAGGCCGACGATGCCGCGCTTGACGTTGTCGTCTACATCTCGATGGCATTCGGCAATCCCTATGGCGATTTGTGGAACGTCGAGGAAGTGACTGAGGCCATCTCGCTGATGGAAGTCGATAACCTGCGCATGATTTCACTGGCTGATACAGTCGGCGTGGCTACTCCCGAACAGATCAGCGAACTCGTCGGCACGGTGATGGCGAAGTACGATTATCTGGAGATCGGGGTGCATCTGCACAGCCGTCCCGAGCAGGCTGCGGCGAAGATTCTCGCGGCGTATGATGCCGGTTGCCGACGCTTTGACTCAGCGTTAGGCGGGCTGGGCGGTTGTCCGTTCGCACAAGACGCACTGGTCGGTAACATCGCTACAGAAAAAGTGATTGAGACCTTGAAGCAGCGGGGCGCGGAGTTGCCTCCGCTGAAGCCGCTGGATGCGTTGCTCCGCGCGACCGCCGAGATTGGAGCGAGGTATACGAATTCCCTGGGCGACGATTAGCGCTGCTGCAACTTTGTGCTGCGGCAAGTTAGACTAGCCAGGCGTCTCATCCGGCATAATCTTCCTCGGAGGGCTTTAACGTGCTCGTGCAGGACGCTCAATGCGAAGTGCGCACTGTCTTCGTCGGCGGCTTTTGGGGTCAACTTGTGTCGTCCGCAATCTGGTTGGCATCGGCCGCTCTCGGAATTTGGGTTACTCCACGGGCGGCCATCGGCACTTTAGTAGTCGGCGGTTTTTTCATCTTCCCGGTTACGCAACTGCTGCTGCGTTTAACAGGCAAGCCTGCATCCGTGTCGAGAGACAACCCATTGGGCAGTCTCGCGATGCAGATCGCGTTTGTGCTGCCGATGACCATGCTTCTACGGGTTCCTGTAACCGAGTTTCGTTTGAACTTGTTTTATCCCGCGCTAATGATCCTGCTGGGCGCGCACTATCTTCCTTTTACATTTCTGTATGGCATGCGTATGTTCATGCCCTTGTGCGCGATCCTCGTCAGCAGCGGTGTTGTCGTTGCACATTATTTTCCCGGATCCTTCAGTCTTGGCGGTTTGATCGGTGGCCTGACGCTGTTCGTTTTTGCCTGGATCCTGCGGGCTGCGGTGCATGCTGGAGCCCCCGGCAAAGGATAGATGATCGAAGGGGGCATCAACGGAACCTGTTGAAGCCGAAATCATAGACATGAACTACAAAACGATCCAACTCGCATACGATTCTGGCGTGGCCACCATCACGCTGAACCGTCCGGACAAACGCAACGCCATCAGCTTCGAACTGATTGACGATCTGCTGGGCGCATTGAAGGAAGTAGAGACCTCCGACGCGATTGTGCTCATCCTGACCGGCGCGGGCAAGGCTTTCTCTTCCGGGATGGACCTGGATAATCTGAAAGCGTTGATTGGCCGGTCGCCCGAGCAGAACCTGAAGGATTCAGAGACGATGGTTCGGCTATTCCGAACGCTCTACGAATTTCCCAAGGTCACGATTGCGGCGGTGAATGGGGCGGCCATCGCCGGCGGCACGGGGCTGGCTTTGCTTTGCGACTTCACGCTCGCGGTGCCCGAAGCCAAGTTCGGCTACACCGAAGTGCGCATCGGCTTTGTGCCCGCGATCGTTTCCACGTTCCTGTTGCGCCAGGTCGGAGAAAAGCAGGCGCGTGATCTGTTGCTGACGGGGAGGATTATTGGCGCAGAGGAAGCGGCACGAATGGGATTGATCAGCGAAATCGTCGCGCCCGAAAATCTGATGACGCGGGCCCGGGAATTGGCGGCTGTGCTGATGGAGAACAGCCCAGCTTCGTTGCGCGCGACGAAAAAATTGCTCAGCGACCATGCTCGCGCCGAACTCGATACGCAGATTGAAGCTGCGGTGCGGGAAAATGCCGCGATCCGCACCACTCCCGACTTTCGCGAAGGCGTCGCTTCATTTCTCGAAAAACGCAAGCCGATGTGGAGCGGGAAATGAATTCGGATCATCCCCAGGCAGTCAACGAAACCCGGCTGCGCGTGCGTTATGCCGAGACCGATCAGATGGGCGTGGTCTACCATTCCAATCATTTCATCTGGTTCGAAGTGGGGCGCGTCGAATTGTTGAGGCAGTTGGGTTTTTCTTATCGGGATATGGAGAGTCAGGATCACCGCTTCATCGCCGTGGCCGAGGCAAAATGCCGCTATCGTGCTCCGGTGCGCTATGACGAAGAAGTTCTGGTCCGCACCCAGCTGTTGAATGTGCGCGAGTCGGTGGTCCACTTTGGTTATGAATTGCGGCGCGTGGAAGATGGCACGCTGCTGGCGGAAGGCGAGACCACGCACATCGTCACTGATGACAATATGAAGATTGCCGCGCTGCCGGATAAATATATGACAGTATTTCGCGCCGCAGTAGGGAAACAGGACGGGAAACGCTCTTGAACGCACTTCACATTAATGGTAACGATCTTACTCTGGAAGCGGTGCGTGAAGTTGCAGCCGAACGGCGTCCTGTGCTCTTGTCGGCTGACGCGCGCGAGGCCGTGAACCAGGCCCGCGCCGTGGTCGACGAAATCGTCGCGAGTAACAAAGTGGCCTACGCGATTACCACTGGCGTGGGAAAGCTCAGTGACGTGCGCATTGTGGGCGACCAGATTCGCGAACTGCAAGTCAACCTGGTTCGATCCCATGCCGCGGGCGTGGGAGAGCCGCTTGCCCCGGCGGAAACGCGGGCCATGATGCTGCTGCGAGCTAATTCGCTGGCCAAGGGCTACTCCGGCGTGCGTGCGATTGTCATCGATACGCTATGCGAAATGCTGAACCGCAGCGTCACGCCCTTCGTGCCGTCGCAAGGGAGTGTCGGCGCGAGCGGCGATCTGGCTCCGCTGGCGCATCTGGCGCTGACTTTGATCGGCGAGGGAGAATGCGTCGACCCGGCGGGCGCGCGCATTGCCAGCGGCGATGCGCTGAAGCGGGCGCAGGTCAAGCCGCTGGTGCTGGAAGCAAAAGAATCCATCTCGCTCATTAACGGCACGCAAGGCATGCTGGCCGTGGGCACGCTTGCGCTCCTGGCTGCGGAAACGCTGGTCGATTCCGCCGACGTGCTGGGCGGTCTATGCTGCGATGCACTGCAAGGAACTGACACGGCGTTCGACGAGCGAATCCACAAAGCGCGGCCGCACAGCGGACAGATCAAGACGGCGGCGAACCTGCGCAAGATGCTCGAAGGCAGCCAGATTCGCGAATCGCACCGCGAGTGCGATCGTGTGCAGGACGCCTACTCGCTGCGCTGCATCCCGCAAGTGCACGGCGCTGTGCGCGACACTCTGGCGCACTGCCGCGAGGTGTTTGAGATTGAGGCCAACTCCGCGGTGGATAATCCTCTCGTGTTCATCACCGACGCCAAGAATTCTGCGGGCGATGTGATCTCCGGAGGGAATTTTCACGGCGAGCCTCTCGCCTTCGCTCTGGATTTTCTCGGTATCGCGCTCAGCGCGCTCGCCGGCATCAGCGAGCGCAGGATCGAGCGCTTGGTGAATCCCGCGCTCAGCGAGGGTTTGCCGCCATTCCTGGCGCAGGGCGCGGGACTGAATTCCGGTTTCATGATGGCACAAGTCACGGCAGCGGCGCTGGCTAGCGAGAACAAAGGGCTGGCCCATCCCGCGTCGGTCGATTCGATTACGACCTCGGGCAACAAGGAAGACTACGTTTCGATGGGCATGACGGCGGCGATCAAGCTGAAGCGCATCGTCGAGAACACGCGCAACGTGCTGGCGATTGAAGCCATGGCCGTAGCCCAGGCCATCGACTTTCTAGCTCCGCTGAAGACTTCGAAACGCGGGCAGGCGGCGCACGCGGCGATCCGGTCAGTGTGTCCGACGGTGGAGAAAGATCGCGTCATGTACAAGGACTTCGCTCGGCTTGCGGAGTTGATCGCGGATGGGAAGGTCGCGGAGGCTATTCGTTGAAACCGATGTAAAGGTCTATGCCGTCTTCGCCGCGCTCCCATCCAATCCCAACTTGTCCGCGATCCCTTGCAGGGCTTCGATGCAGAAGGCAATGTGCTCGTCCAGGTCCACGCCCAAAGCGGCGGCGCCGTTGATGATGTCGTCGCGATTCACTTTGCGGGCGAAGGCTTTGTCTTTCATTCGCTTTCGCACCGACTTCGCGTCCACCTCCACCAGCGACTTGCCGGGCTTGATCAGGGCTACGGCGGTGATGAATCCGGCGAGCTCGTCGCAGGCGAAGAGAGCTTTCTCCAGGGGCGTATCGCGGGTCACTCCGGTGTATTCGGCGTGCGACATGATCGCCCGGCGGACCACTTCAGGCCAGCCGCGCTCCTTCAGAATCTCGTTGCCGCGGTAGGGATGGTCTTCGAGGCTGGGATACTTCTCGTAGTCGAAGTCGTGAATGAGCCCGACAATGCCCCACAGGTCCTCTTCGGATAGCCCAAGTGCCGATGCCTCAGAACTTCCCGAGTCTCCCGCAAACTTGCGCGAGCAGGCGCGCATGCAGGCCTCAACCGCGAGCGCGTGCTTGCGCAAACTTTCCGACTGGGTGAACTCAGTTAGTAAACACCACGCGGACTCGCGATCCATCATGCTTTTCAACCTGTTTTCTGCGGGTTTTCGCCGCTTAGTTTCGGTTTTCGCCGGCAAGATTCGCGGCTTTATGCATTTTAACCTTGACATCCACAGGCCTTGTACCGCAGATTGAGCCTGCGGCTGGAACCTCTCCCCCAAGAGTTTGGTTCCGCTGCTAGCTGTAAGGAGTAGCCCCCGCTCTGGCACTCCCACAACCCGATGGCCACGACTCTTGCCCCAGTAGATTCTAGGGAAGTCGTCCGTTGCGATCATTGCCTGCTGGTTCAATTCCGTACGGTGAATAACAATTGCCGGCGCTGCCACTCGTCCCTGGACGAGGAACCCGAGCCCGAGCCGGTGGTGATGACGCCACCGGTGATGATGCCCATGCCCGGCACTGGCCGTGGGCACCTGAACCTGGCTACATCGATCCGGTCGCTGCGTTTGCGAAGCGGGTTGAGCCAGCGCCAACTGGCGGGACGCATGTCCGTGCCGCGCACCTACGTTTCGAAGATCGAGAACGAGAAAGCCACGCCTACGCTGTCGTCCCTGGAACGGCTGGCGCGAGCCCTGGAGGTGACCGTGCCGGAACTGCTCAGTGGCGGAGAGAAGAACCGTCAGGACGAAATCAGCGAACTGATGAAAGATCAGTTCATCGCGGAGATCATGCCGTTTGTGTCGCAACTGAACGGGATGCAGATGTCGAGCGTCCTGACCCAGCTGCGGGACTTGACGATGCGGCCGAGAAGAACGGCGTAGAGGTCGCGAGCGTGACTGAAGATCAGCGTGGATTCTGCCGATAGACAGGCAGCGACCACGCGACAATTTTATCCGGGCAACCAGCCAACTCAATGCCGGGACCAATCTTTGGTCCCGGCTTTTTTCTTGGGTCCAGGCCGCCTGAATCCGAAATAGATCGACTGACATCTATCCAGCATGGACCTGGAAGAAGTTGGGGATGTTTTTTCTGCTTTGCCTGCCCACCCTGCATCTGTGAACCAACCGGAAGCGAATGGATGGGGAGGGGAGTCTGCGCGGGGAGCCGCACCGGCCGCGAGTTCCGCCGACGACGATTCGCTGCTCGATGCTTACTCTCGCGCGGTCATCGGAGCCGTCGAGCGCGTGAGCCCCTCGCTGGTGAATATCGAAGTTCATACCGCGGGCCGGACACGCTCGGGTGAAGAGCGTGAACGGCGTGGCGGAGGCTCGGGGTTCGTATTTACTCCCGACGGTTTGATTCTGACGAACAGCCACGTCGTGCATGACGCGCGGCGCATCGACGTAACTTTGTCTGATGGACGGCGCATGCCAGCTACTGCTATCGGGGACGATCCGGCGAGCGATCTGGCAGTCGTGCGTGTCGACGAGCCCGGCCTGACCGCCGCCGCGTTGGGCGATTCGCAGCAGCTTCGTGTCGGACAACTGGTCATCGCTCTCGGCAGCCCGTACGGATTTCAGTCGACCGTGACGGCGGGCGTGGTGAGCGCGCTCGGGCGTTCGCTGCGGTCGTATTCCGGGCGGCTGATCGATGACGTCATCCAGACTGATGCCGCGCTCAACCCGGGAAACTCGGGCGGCCCGCTGGTCGACTCCGCCGGGCGCGTGGTGGGAGTGAACACGGCGACCATTTTGCCGGCGCAGGGGATATGTTTTGCCATCGGGATTAACACGGCAAAGTTCGTGGCCAGCCGCCTGCTGCGCGATGGACGCATTCGCCGCAGCTTCATCGGAGTCTCGGCGCAGACTGTGCCGGTACATCGGCGCGTGGTGCGCTTTTATGATCTGGCGAAAGAATCGGGCGCGCTGGTTTTGTCGGTCGAAGAGAATAGTCCGGCGAAGCGGGCGGGGCTGCGGGATGGCGACATCATCGTTGCGCTGGAAGACAAGCCAGTTGCCGGCGTGGACGATCTGCACCGTCTGCTGACCGACGTTCATGCAGACGCGCCTTGCTCGCTCACGGTGCTGCGGCACACGGAGAAGCTGGAGTTGAGGATCGTGCCGGAAGAAGCGGCGAACTGAGGGCGGGCTCATATCCCTTCTTTGTCTATCCAATCTTTCTCTATCCAATCGAGGCAAGAGAAATAGTGTTCCCTCTTCGGGAAAACGGCTATTTACCACTTTATTACCGGGGTGGTACCCCCCCTCCCCCTGATCTATTGGAATCATCGTCTTACCGTGAAAATCATAATTAATCTACGGGGCTCAATAGCTTGCGGGCAAAATCTTGAGCCGTAAGGAGTTAAGGGGTTGCGCTGGGGCGTCAAAGAGCCTTCCTGAAACCTATATGGTCGGACCGTCGGTGGGCTTACGTCAAGACCACGAAAGTAGACATCTGAAGGTTAGTGTCGCGAAACACCTTGCGAGGCCGGTCTGGCTTCCTCAAAGCAGCCATTACGGTATGCCTGAAGGCATACCCTGATACGAATCTTCTTTTTCCCGCATGCTGGTGAGAGGCGGACCTTCCCGATCTCGTACTCCTTCCATCGCGCCCTCGCCGGCGTGCCTCTCGCGTCATTGCAACCCGCTTCCCGGCTGTGTTAGCGTCAATGCGAAAGGGATCACTTTGCAGCACAAAGCTCCCGCCGGGCTGGATCGCAAGGAAGCTGACGTCTACCGGCAGCTTGATCCAGAGCGGCTCCCGAAACACATCGCCATCATCATGGACGGCAACGGGCGCTGGGCGAAACGGCGCCACATGCCGCGCGTGGCCGGACATCGCGCCGGGGTCGCCGCCGTGCGCTCGACGGTGGAGACGGCGGCGCGCGTCGGCATTCATGCACTCACGCTCTACGCCTTCTCGGAAGAAAACTGGAAGAAGCGTCCCAAGAGTGAAGTCGACTTCCTGATGGGCCTGCTCAGCCGCTATCTGAAGGCGGAAGTCCCGACGTTGAATGAGAACAACATCCGTCTCGAATATATTGGCCGGCAGCAGCAACTGCCGCAAGATGTGCAGGACCGCATGGCCTGGGCCCGCGAGAGCACGTCGCGCAATACCGGCACGGTGCTGACGCTGGCGCTGAACTATAGCGCGCGCAGCGAACTGGTAGATGCGTTCCGCTCCATGGTGAATGCGGCGTCGCAGAACGGCGGCATCGAGCATCTTCACATTGACGAAGACACCGTGGGCGAACATCTTTATACGCGGCACCTGCCTGATCCTGACCTGGTTGTGCGCACCTCGGGCGAGATGCGGCTGAGCAACTTTTTGCTGTGGCAGTTGGCTTATGCCGAGATTTATGTGACGCCAACGTTGTGGCCCGATTTTCGCGGCGTGCATCTGCTGGAAGCCATCGCTGAGTACCAGAAGCGGGAGCGGCGCTACGGCGGGCTGAATCACGGCGAAGCGCACGCCGAGCCTGCGAAAGCGCCCAGATAGAGTTAACGTCCCTTCTCGTGGATGGAAACAGCAGGTTCCTCGCCGGGCTTTGCCCGACTCGGAATGACAAGGTTTTGAATAACGCAGACTCACCTTGCTAAAGCGCATCGCGACCGCGGCCGTCCTCATTCCGATTGTGATGTTGCTGGTGCTGCGCGCGCCCGTGCCGGTGCTGGCCGTGGTGGCGGCGGCCGTGGCGCTGATCACGGTCCAGGAGTTTCTTAAGCTGACCGAAGGCTACGGCGTGCAGCCGTTGCGCCTTCCGACCTACATCTTCGTAGGATTTTTGTTCCTGCTCCTGGCGGTCACCGCCGCCGAAACCCCGCAAGTCTCCGCGCTGAAATTCGTTCTCGTCGTGGGGTTTGCCTCGGCGCTCGCTCCATTTATTTTTCTGACCATCACCATGCGGCGAGCGCAGATGAACAGCGCGTATCCGGCGGCGGCGGCCTCGACGTTCGCTTTCGTCTACATCGCGCTGCCCATGGCCATGCTGGTGCAGCTTCGCCAGCAATGGGCCGGAGCAATCTGGCTGCTCTACCTTCTGCTGGTGGTTTGGGCGGGAGACATTTTCGCTTACTTCGTGGGACGCTCCCTGGGACGGCACCTGATGGCGCCGCGCATCAGCCCGAAAAAAACATGGGAGGGTGCGGCGGCTTCGCTGGCCGCCAGCCTGGTGGTTGGAATTCTGCTGTTCAGCCATGTCCGGCAGATCAGTTTGTTCTTGTTGAGCCTGAGACTGATCGAGCGCCGCGACGGCCTGTTCGGGGAGAATCTTGAGCTGTGGCCGATCATCCTGCTGACAGTCGTGCTGAACGTCGCGGCGCAGCTGGGCGACTTGGTGGAATCGCTGATCAAGCGCGGAGCCGGGGTAAAAGACTCGGGCACCATTCTTCCCGGCCACGGCGGCATGCTGGATCGCATCGATGCCATGCTGTTTGCCGCCCCATTACTATGGTTTTACGCAGCCTGGCGCGTGATGCAGTAAGCTCCCGATATCGCGCTACTTTAATTTGGCCCAGAGATCTCTGGATCTTGCAAACTCGAGCGATTGCTTGAGATGGCCGCCGAGGCCATATGCAGCGGCCTTCTCGGCAAGGATCGTCCAGAGAACGTCATCAGGGTATTTGTCCCTCCCCAAACCGAGTCCAACAATGTGACCGCTTATTTGATGTTGAAGTTCAATCAAGCCTTTGAAAGCTCTGCTCTGTTGTTCTCCGGACAGGTCAAAGCCAAAGGTACGGCCATGAATCGTAAGGTCACTGGAGACGAGAGCGAGAAAAAGCTGCTTGTCCGAGTCCGTCAGCGCCAAATACCAGCTTCTCAGATCGTCGTTATTCACACTGCCTTTCCCTTCCTTGTCATCGGGCTGGCTTGCTGAGTGCGGCGAATCCTAGCGAGAGTCTACGTGAAATAATGGCCGCGGCGGCGAACGGAAAGCATCGTAGAATAAGACTTTGTGCCTTATTTCTAGGTAGGGACCTCGTCTTCATGAAACGCATTGCCATCCTCGGATCCACCGGGTCGATCGGCCGCAGCACGCTGAGCGTGGCCGAGAGCTATCCCGAACGCTTTCAGATCGTCGCACTGGCCGCGGGCGCTAACCTGGAGGCGGCTTTCGAACAGGCGCGGCGCTGGCATCCCCGTATGCTTTCGATCGCCGCGGAGTCCGATGCCGAAGTGCTGCGGGCGCGCCTGAAACAAGCCGGCCTCAGCGAAATAGAAGTCGTCCACGGAGCGGCTGGCACGGTGAAAATTGCCACCCATCCCGAGGCCGACTTCGTGGTGAGCGCCATCGTGGGCGTGGCCGGGCTTGAGGCCACCTACGAAGCGGTAAAAGCTGGAAAGGTAGTTGGTGTAGCGAATAAAGAATGCCTGGTCGCTGCCGGCGAGTTGATTACTGCAGAGGCGCGACGCCAGGGCAAGCCGTTGCTTCCGATCGACAGCGAGCATAACGCCGTGCACCAATGCCTGCGGGGCGGGCGCATGGAGGAAGTGGAGCGCATCTGGCTCACGGCCTCGGGCGGGCCGTTTCTGAATACGCCGCGCTCGGAGTTCGGTTCCATCACGGTGGAGCAGGCGCTTAATCATCCCACGTGGAAGATGGGCAAGCGCATCACCATCGATTCGGCGACATTAATGAACAAGGGTTTCGAGGTGATTGAAGCCTGCCGATTGTTTCACTTGCCGCCGTCGAAAGTGGAAGTCCTGGTGCATCCGCAGTCGACGATTCACTCCATGGTGGAGTTCGTGGATGGCAGCATACTTGCTCAAGTTTCCGTGACCGATATGCGGCTGCCGATTCTTTACGCTTTAACATATCCTGAGCGGATTCAGTCGGATATGCGCTTCCCGGTGGGTAACCTGCGTCATCTGGACTTCTGCCCTCCCGACATGAGTAAATTCCCTTGTCTGCGTTTGGCGTATGAGGCGGCGGAGGCGGGCGGGGCGAAAACCGTGGCGCTGAATGCCGCCGATGAAGTCGCGGTAGCCGCGTTCCTCGAAGGCAGCATCGCCTTTGATGCGATTCCCAGGGTCATCGAAGACGCGGTTTCAGCATCTAATTCTGGGGCACTGGAGTCCATCGGAAAGGTTCTTGAGGCCGACGCTGAGGCCCGCCGATATGCTCAAGAGCGGGTTTTGGGAATGCATAAGAAAGCTGCGCGGCCGCGGGCGACATCCGTAGTCTAGTAGCTGAATCTAACTGGAGAGCAGTTTACGTATTTCTATTATGTCTGACTTCTTTATTTCAATTGCTGCCGTCGCTGTGGTTTTGGGCTTCATGATTCTCATCCACGAGTTTGGCCATTATGCGGTGGCCAAGCTTCTGGGAGTGCGCGTGGAGCAGTTCGCCATCGGATTTGGCAAGCGGCTGGTCGGCTTCCGCAAAGGCGACACCGACTACCGCATCAACCTGTTGCCGCTGGGCGGCTACGTGAAGATGAGCGGCGAGAATCCCATGGACGAGCGAACCGGCGATCCCGCCGAGTTCATGTCGCACCCGCGCTGGCAACGCTTCCTGATCGCGATCGCCGGGCCGACCATGAATATTCTGCTGGCCATCTTCCTGCTCACCACGGTTTACATGGTGCATTACGAGTATCCAGCGTTTCTGCACAAGCCTGCCATCATCGAATATGTGAAGAGTGACTCCCCGGCAGCGCGAGCTGGCTTGCAGGCAGGCGACCGGATCGTGCAGGTCGACGGCATTGAAAACCCAACCTGGGAGCAACTGGAGCCCCGCGAGTGGATCAGTCCCAACCAGCCCCTCACGGTCACCATCCAGCGCGGAGACCAGACTTTCCAGAAAACCCTCGTGCCCCAGGCCGTGACCACGTCTGAAATAGGTTCCGCGGGATGGTTTCCCGAGCAACCCGTAGTCGTGGACCAGGTCGAGGCCAACACGCCCGCTGCCCGGGCCGGCATACAGGAAGGCGACAGAATCGTCGCCCTGGATGGCAAACCGCTGCTGGCCATCGAGGCCATGATCGATCAGCTGCAGCAAACCAAGGAGAATCCGGTCGATCTCACGGTGATCCGTGGCAGCCAGACTCTCAGTTTCCGCCTGAGCCCCGTACTCTCGACCACCGAGGATCCGAAAGAGAAACGATACCGGCTGGGATTCCTCAACAAGCGCGATACAAAAGTGATCACCTTACCGTTCGCCCAGGCATTGAGTCTTTCGCTGCAGCAAAACAAGAAATACTCGTTGCTAATTCTGGAACTGGCCAAGAAGCTGGTGCAAGGCAAGGTTTCGCCTCGCATGGTTTCCGGCCCGATCGGTATCGCACAGGACGCTGGCTACGCGGCGCAGCAAAAGGGTTGGACGCCGCTGATGGAACTGGCCGCCGGGATCAGCCTGAACCTCGGCATCTTTAACCTGCTGCCGATCCCAATTATGGATGGCGGCGTGATCCTGTTCCTTTTCATCGAAGGACTCATGCGGCGCGACGTCAGCCTGCGCATCAAAGAGCGCGTCTACCAGGCCGCGTTCGTCTTCCTGGTGCTGTTCGCCGTCATGGTCATCTACAACGACCTGGCGAAGACTCTGGGCTGGGGCTGATGAATCGGCTGTCGTAGCGGCGGTACCTCGCTCTCCGCGTGATAAACTAATAGTTTCCATGGCTATGATTCCACGCAGAAAGACCGTAACCGTCGTCGTCGGCGGTGTGCGCGTCGGCTCGGATGCACCCATCGTGGTGCAATCCATGACCAACACTGATACTGCGGACGTGCCTTCGACCGTCCAGCAGTGTGCCGCGCTGTCACGCGCCGGGTCGGAACTGGTGCGCGTCACGGTCAACAACGAAGAGGCGGCCGCCGCTGTCCCTCGCATTGTTGAGGAACTCGACAAGCAGGGCCTGCGCGTGCCCATCATCGGCGACTTCCATTACAACGGACACGTCCTACTCACGAAGTATCCCGAGTGCGCCCGCGATCTTGCCAAATACAGAATTAATCCCGGAAACGCCAGCATCGGACGCACCGGCGACTCGAATTTCCGCACCATGATCGAAGTCGCGGTGAAATACCAGAAACCTGTGCGCATCGGCGTGAACTGGGGCTCGCTTGACCAGGTCCTGCTCACGCGCATGATGGATGAGAATTCCCTTCTCGCGGAACCGAAAGATGCCCGCGAAGTGACCATGGAAGCGATGGTGGTGAGCGCGCTGAACTCCGCCGACCTGGCGCAGAAGTTCGGCCTGCGCCCCGACCAGATCATCCTGAGCGCGAAAGTCAGCGGCGTACAGGATCTGATTGACGTTTACCGCGCCCTAGCCGCGCGCTGCGACTACCCGTTGCACCTCGGCCTCACCGAAGCGGGAATGGGAGCCAAAGGCGTAGTCGCATCGAGCGCCGCCATGGGCGTAGTGCTGCAGGAAGGCATCGGCGATACCATCCGCGTCTCGCTGACACCTGCGCCGAACGGCGATCGCACCGAAGAAGTCCGCGTGGCGCAGCAGATTCTGCAATCCATGGGCATTCGCAGCTTCACCCCGCAAGTTACAGCCTGCCCCGGCTGCGGACGCACTACCAGCACCTTCTTCCAGGAAATGGCCGAGCAGATTCAGACTTATCTGCGCGAGCAGATGCCGGGTTGGAAAGGCCGCTACATTGGTGTGGAAGAGATGAAACTGGCCGTCATGGGCTGCGTGGTCAACGGTCCCGGCGAATCGAAGCACGCTAACATCGGCATCTCCCTGCCGGGAACATTCGAGGAGCCCAAAGCTCCGGTTTACGTCGATGGACGCTTGTTCACCACGCTGAAAGGCGACCGCATAGTGGCCGAGTTCATCGGGATTCTCGATGAATATGTCGACTCACACTACGCGGCTCGAGAAGTCCAAAAGGAAGAAGTAGCCGTCAGAAGCTAGCGTCGCAGTTTCTGCGTATCCCGTTCGCTACTGCCCAGTCAGCATAAAGATCGGATTTTGGTTTGCCGGGAAGCCATTCGGTTGTGCCGGCCCTGCGCTGAAGGCCGCCGGCAGGTCTACGACCAGCGAATCGGCCGAAATGCTACCGCCTCCGCCGTTCGTATTGTCATCGGTGGTGTTGATGACGGCGATAGCGCCAGCGTCACACATGCTCACATACACGGCGCTGCTGTCGGCAGCGGCAACGGTGAAGACCCGGAAGCGACTGAAGCTTGGGCTTGGCGAATACACTGCGGCCGTGGCGCAGGTTGCGACCGGGGGCACGGCAAACTGATTCGCGGCGAATGGCCCGGTCGGACATTGAGTCGCCGTCGGTGCGCACGAAGGAGACCAGGTCAGCAAGGTCAGGGCGGGAGTGATCTCAGGCGTCAGACTCATAGCGTCGAACACCGTGAGGCCAGGGATAATGCAGGGCGAAACCGTCACGTTCGGGTCGGGGCAGGGCGACGCCACCTGATAGCTGGCTACGTAAAAACGGCTGCCATCGGGCAGCGCGGTCACGGAAACCGGGACGGCGGTACCGCACCCTGGGCAGGTTAGAGGAGGAGGTGTAGCTGCACTCAGTCCGGGAAGCGCCAGTCCGTTCGGCGTCAGCGGGGTTGGTGTGTCGTTGGCTCCGCCAGTATCGGAGAAAACATAGACCAGGCCGGTGGAAGGATTCGTCACATAGAGACGGTTCAGGTTGGGGTCAAAGAAAATGAAGTTGGCCCCGGCGCCCACCGGCAGGCTGCTCGTGACTGTGTCGGTAGCGACGTCAATCGTCACCAGTTGCCCGTCGCCCTGGGTGAGCACATAGACCTTCTGGCTGTCACCGCGAGCGACTGCCCATACCGGAGTCATTCCTGAGAAACCAGTCACGGTATTCAGGGACAGATCCGCGACATTCAGGCTGCTAATGGAATTGTCCCCCTGGTTGGCCACATAGAGCTTGAGGGCGTTCGGGGTCTCGGCCAGTGCAACGGGATTGACCCCAACTGACGCGGTATTGGTGACCACGTTCGTGTTTGTATTGATGGCCATTACCGAATTCGTGCCGAAATTGGCCACGTACAACACATTGTTCTGGGTAGTGTTCAAGAAGACCGGCTGCGAGCCCGCCGGCAAACCAATGTTATTCACCGCACCCAATCCGGTCGCGATGGTGAACTGAGATGCCGGCGCAAAGGAGGAGACGACATCGACTCCGCCCGGTAGCACACTGCCCGCACTCGCCACAAACACGCGCGAGTTGCTGGGAATACTGGCCGCGTGAGTGGGGTTATCGCCAAGGTTAGGGGCATCGAGGTCTGAGGTGGGGGTCTGGCCGATGATGGAATCCCCGGAAACGTCAATCTGCATCGCGCCGCCGGGGTAGTTGACCACGTTGGAAGTGATGGCAAAGACGGAGTGGAAATTAGCGGGAGTCGGCGGTGTTTCCACCGGGCACCCCGGAACTCCTCCCTGTGAGCACGGGATGACCACTGGACGGTAGACCTGGCCACATCCCACACACAGCAGGGTCGCAACCACCATGGCCGCCAATCGGCCCACACGTCGAAAACTCATCGGCACCCCAAAGGAGAAGTTCTGCTAACAGCCTGCGAGGAATTAAACATTCTAACGGCTGGCCACAATCTGCGCCAGTGGGCAGCGCGGCTTTCGGGCTTCGGCTTTCCGGCTTCAGCCAAATGCACTTTCTGGGATGCGCGAACGATTGGGCAAGTTGGATGGTCGGGAGAATACCGCAATCCGTCACGCTGGAAAAGAAGCGAGAGGGCGCGATGAGGAATGGGCGTTGCCCGAAGCCCGAAAGCCAAAGCCGGTTCTAGCGTCCGCGCCGCGACTTTCCCCCAGCCGCCGCAGCGGGCTCGTCTGACTTGGCGGCAGCTGAGGGCTTTTTTCTGCCTTCCATCTGCGCCAGGCTCTGCTTGAGAGCGGCCATCAGGTCCACAACAGGAGCGAGCTTTTTGGGCTGTTCGACCGCCGCGACTTCCCCGCCCTCAAGCTTGGTCTCGATCAGCTTCTTCAGATTTTCCTGGAAGCTGTCTTTGTACTTCTCCGGATCCCATTCATCGGCTAGCGCTTCGATAAGCTGGTGCGCCACTTTTACTTCGGCTTCTTTCAATTCCACGTCGGGCGCGCCAAAGCCTTCCACCTTCTTCACTTCTTCCGCGTAGTACATGGTGTGCAGCATGAGCCCGCCTTCATGCGGCCGCAGGAACACCGTGTACTCGCGGTTATGCATCGTGATCTTGGCGATAGCGACGTACTCGCTCTCCTCGAGCGCCTTGGTCAGCAGCGCATAAGGACGCCGCCCAGCTTCCTCGGGCATCATGTAATACGACGACTCGAAGTACACGGGATCAACATCGGCCGCCTTGACGAATTCCAGAATCTCCATGGTCTTGGCAGTTTGAGGCTCGATCTTCTTGATCTCTTCCGGCTCGATGACGATGTATTCGTCTTTGCGGAACTCGTAGCCTTTGACGATGTCGCTGCGGTCCACCACGATGTTTTCCGCCGGACAAATATATTGCTGCTTCACTCGCACTTTGTCGGTGCGATGCAGCATGTTGAAGGAAATGCCGCTACTGCGCGCGCCCGAGAACAAGCGCACCGGCATAGAGATGAGGCCGAAAGTTAAATGTCCAGACCAGACTGAAGCTGCCATGATCCCCCTCGTTCATGAAACCTCCACATTGCCTTGTCATTCCGACCAAGGCGATGGATTGGCGATAGCCAGTCCATCGGCGCGTGGAGGAACCTGCTGTTTCTCGCCCGACTACGTTACACCAAACCGCCTAACCCACCCAGAACTGGCAGTTTAGCCCAGAAACCGACGTTGGATGCACAAATCTTAGGGCACGGGGAACCGAAATGCGAAGCCGGAGGGAATGGGGTTGGACGACAGCTAGCGCTATCGGTTGTAGTTAACTGAGCAGGTTCCGAATTTCCGCGGGAAAAGCCTATGCCCCTCCAACAATGTGGACAGCCTCAATATCTTGCCGCCTTATTAAGCGCGGCCTCGACGGTCGCAAGCGGCAGCAACAGCGTCAACGGCGCATCCAGCAGCGGCACAGCGCCGTAGCTGGCATACCACGCCGCTACTCTTTCATTCTTGGCGTCAATAACCATCACGACGCCGCCAACCTCCGCCGCAGCCAACAGGCAGCGTCGGCCCGCCGCCAGCAGAAGTTGTCCGCCAATTCCCTGGCCCTGAAACCTGTGATCCACCGCTAGGCGCGCGAGACGAAAGCCAGGCACGTCATGCCGCGCCAGCCCGCGCCGCACGATCTCCGGGGTACGGGCATAGTCGAGCGATGCGGGACTCAGGCTATAGAAGCCGAGAATGGAGTTGTCGCCGGCATCTTCAATCGCAAGGAAAGTTTTCGCTCCGCCTCGCTCGTGGCTCTTGCGGGCGTAACGGCGCAAGAATTCATTTAGCGCCTCATCGCCACAATCGAACGCTTCCCGATCATGTTTTTTGCTGATCGATTCTTCGTGCCACGCCGTCACCATTACCGCCGCTTGGGCAATGCCCGGGCCGCAGCCAGCAGTTTGGCATTTGGTGCCGGTGGATTCTCCAGCAGATCGAGAACCCGCAAACTATCCCTCTCGGAGAGTTGCACATGGTCCGCCTGCTCGATGACCGCCTTGGCGGCACGCAAGGCATGATGCAGGACAAAATCCGTCAAGTCGGTGTGCTTCAGCGCCACCGCACGCAGGAGCAGCGCTTTCTCCTCGGCCCGAATCCGCAGGGATACCCGGTTGTTGTCTTCCACCGCTATTCTCGGCATGGTAGCCGTCTCCACGTACACATTCAAATCGTACACTAAGAACGAGAGAGAGTCAATGCCAGCTCTTGCACCTTCCATGCATTGCCGATCATCTGTGAAGCAGCACTCCCGACGCGGAGAATAAAATGACTGACCTGCGCTATCCCATCGGCAAGTTCACCTACGACGGACCATGCACCCCGGAGCAGAGACAGGAACTCCTCCACCAAATCGAGCAAGCACCTGCAAAGCTGCGTGCAGCCGTGAAAGGGCTTTCCGACCAGCAACTCGACACGCCCTACCGGCCCGAGGGCTGGACCGTGCGTCAGGTCGCGCATCACGTCCCGGACAGCCATCTCAACGCCTACGTGCGCTTCAAGCTGGCTCTTACCGAAGATGAACCGACCATCAAGCCCTACGCCGAAGACCGCTGGGCGCGGCTGGCCGATACCCAGGCCACTCCCGTGGAAGTTTCGCTGACGATGCTGGATTCATTGCATGACCGCTGGATTCGCCTGCTACGCTCACTCCAGCCGGATGACTGGAAGCGCACGTTCCGTCATCCTGAGATGGGAGTGATGAACCTGGAAAAAACGCTGGCGCTCTATGCGTGGCACGGACGCCATCATGTGGCACACGTCACGAGCCTGCGGGAGAGAAATGGATGGTAGGAAAACGCACTCCTATGTCATGCCCAGCTTCCACAGCAAATAGCTGCTGGCTTCCCGCATTATGGCGTAGGCGCGCTGCAAGAAGCTGTGCGGACGCGAATCGGGCCGGGGCGCGACATAGACCGGGCCAACCCCCTCGTGTTCCAGCAATTTCTTAATGCGAAACACGTGATACGCGTCGCTGACGGCCACGCAACTGTGCAGACCATTAGCACGCATGATCACAGCCACACGCACCGCCGATTGCGCCGTATCGGAGCCCTGCGTCTCCGCAATCAGGTTGCGCTCGGGAATTCCGCGGTGCTCGAGATAATCACGGCCCACGCCGCCTTCGCTGAAGCTGGGATCAGCAGCAGCGCCGCCGGTCGTGATGACCACGGGAGCGATGCCCTGGCGAAACAGATCGAAGGCGTGATCCAGGCGCGCGCGCAATACCGGCGAGGGATGGCCGGAGTACTCGGCTGCGCCGAAAACGACAATGGCATCCGCCCGATGCAACTCCTGACGCGACCCCTCACGCACGATGCGAACCGCAGTCAGCGCCAGAAACGCGGCCAACGCCAGCAGCGCCAGCGCCTCGACCCGCAGCAGCCAGCGGCGTCGCGGATGCCGGTGAACAGAATCGTCGCTCATCCTTTGGCAAAGAAGGTGGAAATCTCTTCGGCGGGAATCGCGCCCTCGCGGATCACGCGCCAGCGCGCAGTTTCGTCGGTAAGGTCAATGATGGTGGATGCCACGTCACGCGGCGAGGTCCCCCCATCCACAATGATGCTGATCCGGCCCTGGAGCTGGTCGCGCACCTGCTCGGCGCTGGTGCACTCCGTTGCCCCGCTCAGATTAGCCGACGTTGCCGTGATCGGGATGGCCGCAGCCACCACCACCGCCAGCGGAATCTTCGCGTTCGGCACGCGCAGGGCCACGTTGCCGGTGTTGGCGGTCACTTTGAGCGGCAGACGCGATCCCGCTTTCACGATGATGGTCAGCGGTCCGGGCCAGTATTGCCGGGCCAGCGCGTAAAACTCCGCCGGTAGCGGCTTGGCCAGTTCTTCCGCCTGATCCACGCTTTCGATCAGCAGCGACAGGGGTTTGTGCCGCGACCGGGTTTTAATTTCGTAAACGCGGTCGACGGCGCGGAGGTTGAATGGATCGGCCGCCAGACCATAAAACGTGTCTGTCGGCATGCCCAGCACTTCGCCGGCGCGAATCTGATCGGCGGCGTACTTTACCAGTGAAGTCTCGGGGGTATCACTACTGATCTTTAGGATTTCGGCGCGCACGGCGCTCCCTTCCTGCGTGCTTCTACTTGGAATATTTTTCCCGTGGAACCTACCATAATACGGCAAAGCGCTGCAAGAAGGGTGGGCGGCGTATCGTGGTGCAGTTTGAGAAGAGATTCGTATCAGGGCATGTCTTCAGACATGCCGGTTCAGCGCTAGGTTTGAAACCGGCTTCAGCCGCCGGGGTCGTCGGGCAGGCTCCCAGCGGCTGAAGCCGGCCGTCCCTAAGCCGTTATCGGCATCGCTGAAGCGATGCCCTGATACGAATCTTTTTCTCAAACTGCACCACTGCCACGCGGCGTATCATTCAATCACGATTTCAGCATGAACAAACCCTCAGAGACCGCCCGCAGCACGCAGCACCGGCTGCGCCGCATTGAAGGACGCCACAATCCGCTGGTCAAGCAGTTGCGTCAGGCATTTTCGCGTGCGGAGCTCACCGAGAGCGGAGATTGCGCGATTGAGGGATTGCGCATTCTGGAAGAAGCCATCCGCAGTGGCCTCCGCTTCAGTGCGGTGTTCTTTCGTGAGTCCGCAAAAGACCGGGCTGAACGCCTGCTGCCGCAGATTGGAGCTCAGGTCGAAACCCTGCTGCTGCCAGACAAATTATTCGACAGCCTGGTTCCTAGTGAAAGCCCGCAAGGCGTGGCTGCGCTGGTGCGCCTCAAGGAATTCTCGCTCGACGATGTCGTGGAGGAAGAACGGCTGCAGGTCGGCCCCATCGTTGTGTTGGCCGGACTGCAAGACCCGGGCAACCTGGGCACGATTCTGCGCTCGTCCGAAGCGTTCGGCAGCGCGGGCGTGATCCTGGGCGAAGGTACGGTAAGCCCGTTCAATTCGAAAGTTGTGCGTGCGTCGGCAGGATCGGTGTTCCGCCTGCCTATAATTCACGGGCAGGGGAAAGCAGCGACCAGCAAGCTGGAGGAGGTTTCGGAAAAGCTGCGAGCTCAAGGAGTGCGCCTGATTGCGACTTCTTCGCACAAGGGAACGCCCCTGGATCAGGCAAACTTGAAGGGCGCCGCAGCAATCTTTTTCGGCAACGAAGGCGCGGGCCTGCCCCGCGAAGTGATGGCCAAAATGGATGAAGTCGTCGCCATTCCGCATACGGCGCAGGTGGAGTCTCTCAACGCCGGCGTGGCCGCCAGCATCGTATTGTACGAAGCCGCAAGGCAAAGGAAGTGAAGGATCTACCACGGAGGCACGGAGCCACGGAGAAGAACAATAAATGGTTTTCTCCGTGACTCCGTGACTCCGTGGTGAAATGAATTTCTATGGGACTGTTTCAGCCTACCCCGAGCGCCGACACCGCCACCGACCGCACCCGGCCACTGGCGGACCGCATGCGTCCGCGCACGCTCGAGGAGTTCGTGGGCCAGGAACACTTGATCGGTCCCGGCAAGCCTCTGCGCACACAGATCGAGCGCGACGATACTGGTTCGCTCATATTCTGGGGACCACCCGGCACGGGCAAGACCACGCTCGCAAAGATCATCGCGCGCATGACCAAGGCGGAGTTCATCGAGTTCTCCGCTGTCCTCGCTGGGATTAAAGAAATCAAGCAGGTCATGGCGGATGCGGAACGCGCCCGCCAGTACGGTACGCGCACTCTCGTCTTCATCGATGAGATTCACCGTTTCAACAAAGCCCAGCAGGATGCCTTTCTGCCCCACGTGGAAAAAGGCAACATCCGCCTGATCGGCGCCACCACCGAGAATCCATCCTTCGAAATCAATGCCGCGCTGCTCTCGCGCGCCCGCGTCTATGTTTTGCAGCCACTCACCGAAGGCCAGGTCGTGCAATTACTAAAACGGGCTCTAACGGACGAGGAGCGCGCCCTGGGCGCAATGAAGCTGCGCGCATCCGACGAAGTCCTCAAAAGAATCGCCAGCTACACCAGCGGCGACGCTCGCAGCGCCTACAACGTGCTGGAAGTCGCGGCCGGGTTGGCTCAACAGGCGGGGAGCCAGCCTGCGGAAATCACTGACGACATCGTTCGCGACGCTCTGCAGAAACGCATCCTGCTCTACGACAAGGCCGGCGAAGAACATTACAACCTGATCTCGGCGCTGCACAAGTCGGTGCGCAACAGCGATCCCGACGCCGCTTTATATTGGTTGGGCCGCATGATCGAGGCCGGGGAAGATCCGCTCTACATTGCGCGCCGCGTGGTGCGCATGGCGGTGGAAGACATCGGCCTCGCGGATCCCAACGCGCTTTCCCTTTGCATGGCCGCGCGCGATGCCGTGGATTTTATTGGCATGCCGGAAGGCAATCTCGCCCTGGCGCAAGCCGTTGTCTATCTCTCAGTCGCGCCCAAGTCGAACGCGCTCTACACCGCCTACGGCGCGGTACAGCAGGATATCGAGCAGACCGCCGCCGAGTCCGTCCCGCTGCATCTCCGCAACGCGCCCACCGGCCTGATGAAAGGCTTGGGGTACGGCAAAGACTATCAGTACGCGCACGATGTGGAAGGCAAAGTCGCCAACATGCAATGCCTGCCGGAGAATTTGCGGGACCGCGTTTACTACCGGCCGACCAATGAAGGCATCGAGAAGCGCATCCGCGAGCGCATGGAAGAGATCAAGAAGCTACGTGCACCCGCTGCCGGAGGCAACCCTTCGCGTCCGAGCAAAGAATCCTAGAGACGCCACGCGGCATCTGATGGGCATTGCAGTTGTTTGGTTTGCGTCCGCCTGCGAGCCAAGAAGGGCTGAATCCCATGGCCACGATTCCTGGAGCCTTCGCCGCCGTTCCCGCCCGCCCCTTGCGGATCGACCAGGTTGAGGATCTGCAGAAGCTGCAGAAGGCGGCCCAGAAGATCACGTCGATCCTCGACCTCGATCAACTCATCGACAACATCGTGAACGACGTTGCCCGTTCCTTCGGTTGTGTGGAGGCCGGCATCTACCTGCACGATGAGGAACACGGCGACATGGTGCTGGCCGGCGTGCATGGATGCAGCATCAATCACAAGGGCCATCGCTTGAAGATTGGCAAGGAAGGGATGGTCGGCTACGTCGCCTCGACCGGCCAGATGCGCTATGCGCCCGATGTGCGCAAGGACGAGTACTACATTGGCTGCGAACACGACACACTTTCTGAGGTGGCGATCCCGCTGCATGTCGGCAAACGCCTGGTGGGTGTCTTCACCGCATCCCATCCCGACCTCGATGCGTTTCCTCGTCAGCAACTGAGAATTCTTCAGGCGCTGTGTGATCACGTTGCTGTGGCAGTGGACAACGCCCGCCGCTTCCAGTCGGAGCGCGCGGAGCGGGAAACCATGAGCCGCGAAGCTGAGGAAGCCCGGACGATGCAGCAGGCGTTGTTGCCCAAGAGCTCGCCTTTCATTCCAGGCTACGTAATTTCCGGTCTCAGCGTTCCCGTGAGCGCCGTTGGCGGCGACTGGTATGACTTCATTCCATTTCCCGATGGCCGCTGGGGGTTGGTGCTCGCCGATGTCTCCGGAAAAGGCACTGCCGCCGCGCTGCTGATGGCGGCAACGCGTGGAATGCTGCGCTCTCTGGCGGAAGCCTGCTGCACTCCCGGCGAGGTTTTGACCAAGCTCAATGCCTTGATGGTGGAAGACTTTCCGGCGGGCAAGTTCGTCACATTGGTTTACGCCGTGCTTGATCCGGCAACTCGCAATGTGGTCTTCGCCAACGCGGGACACTTGCATCCGCTCTTCATCGATGACGGCGGTGCGCAGTTCCTGGATACGGAGCGCGGGCTGCCGCTGGGGTTGAGTTGCGGAGACTACTCCGAAACCAGCGTTACTCTATCCTCCGGTTCGCGGCTTGTTTTCTATAGCGATGGCATCACCGAAGCGGTGAATGCCGACGAACAGGAGTACGGCCTGGAACGGCTCGCCGAACACGCGGGTAGCGCCGGGGCGTCTGCGGTGAGCATAGTGGACAGTGTTCGCGCCTTCGCCGGCGACTCCGGCGTGCGCGACGATGCTACCGTGGTCTTCGTTGGGGTTAGTCGCTAGCGGCCGTGCTCATCGGAATCGCGCCCGGTGCTCCAGCAGAATACAGCGGTCCATCACCACGAAGATGCCCGCCCGGCGCGCCTTCTCGGCGGCTTTCTCGTGAACCACATCTTCTTGCATCCAGATCGCCGGCGCTTTCAGCTGAATAGCCTGATCGACGATTTCTTTCACGAACTCCGGCCGCCGGAAGATATTCACGATGTCGATCTTCCCGGGAATGTCGAGCAGCGAAGCATAGGCCTTCTCGCCCAGACACGAAGTGATCTGCGGATTCACCGGAACGATCCGGTATCCCTGGCTCTGCATATAGGCGGAAACGCCGTGGCTGGGGCGCAACGGATCGCAGGAGAGTCCGACCACCGCGATGGTTTTTGCGCGCTTCAGTAGTTCAGTCACAGGATCTGTCGACGGGGAAGAAGCCATGGGTTCCTTAGTTCTTATTTCTTGTTCGCCGACTCCACCTTCTGCTTGTACATCTTCATCGCCAGCTTGCGGACGGTCTCGGAGACTTCTTTGTTGGCGGAAATATTTTTCAAGTCCTGGGTTTGCAGGTGCTTCATCAGCCCTAATCCCAGATCGAGCGGCGTGCGCGGGTTCGAGACCAGATTCCGCACGACAAAGTAATTCTTCATGAAGCGGCGCTTCAACGGAATCTGCCGCAGAACGGCTTCGAGCACATTCTTTTGCAGGGCAAACTTTTCCACTTCTCCATCGGAGATTTTCGGCGCATCGAGCACTGCCAAAGCGACCACCTTGGTGCCGTCACGAATCAGAATAGAACGTTCTTCCTTGTTGCCTTTCATCGCCAGCTGGATGCGGCCTTTCACATCAAGGCGGTTGATCTTCTGCACGGTATTGTCCCGCTGGCCAGGTGGAGGCCCGGCGGAAGGTTTAGGACGTGCCGCGACTGCGGAAGCCGCGCTGGCAGCAGCAACTTTTTCCTCAGCGCCGGCTATCTCTGTCATCTCTTTATTTTCCGACACCGGAAAATAGTCAGCCCCCAGCAATTCCACAATGCCGCCAACTGGCTGGAAGGGCTTTTCCGCTTCAGCGGCAATCTCCGTCGCGTGCTCGGCAAGGTAAGCGGAAACAGCTTCATCAGGAACTTCTCCCGCTTCGTCGCCTGCCGCCGAATCCACCTCGGCGCCAGGTTCGGCAGCGCTCGCGGGAGCCGCATGATCAACTTGCTGCCCGCTGCCGGCAACAGCACTGGACGGTGGCTCAGGTTTCGCAGCTCTTAGAAGTTCGGCAACCGTTTTTGCGTCGTTGCCCTTCAAGTACGGGTTCGACCGAAGAACCTCCAGAATCGCTGCCGAAGCCCGTACCCGCGGGCTTTGCAGCATGGCCGCAATTCCTTCAGGAGATACAGAGATAGCGAATTTGGCTAACTCACCCTCTGCAACGGACGAATTCTCCAGCAACGCCGGCAACAGCTTGGGACGAAGATTCTCCGGCGAAACCAGGTAGGCGAGCACCTCGCGGGGAGTCTTCGGGTCGGAGGCCGCAGCCAGCGAAGCCTTCTCGTCCCATCCCGCCAAAGTCAGGCGGGCGAGATCGCCAAAAATCTTGTTGTGCTTCGCAAGGTAAACCAGGATCTCGATATTCTCGTCGGGTGGGACGGACAGCGCGCCCTTGGCCGCAAACTGCATCATGTTCGACGGCAGCTTGGAGGCGCGAATTAGATCGATTGTCCGCGGCATCAGTTCACCTCCCGGAACTCGCGTTCGTTTCAAGTTCCCCGACCGCGAGTTCCAACTCTCGTATCAACCGGTTCGGTTTGCGCTGGAGAAACTCCTGCACCAAAGCCCGATAGTACCAAAGAGTGCCATCGCGGCCGCCATTGAAACGCGTCCAGATTGACTCTCCGACTTCCCGGTAATCGGAAAGAATCGAGCGCACGTTGTTCAGTTTATCCGCGGCCGAAACCAGTCTGGTTTCCGCATCGGCGGTCTTCAAATGACGGATGTACGTCTCTTTGCGTTCGCGCCAAGGCGGCTTGGGATCGGTGTCGGAATCCGTGCAGCCATCCACGATCTTCGCCACGCGACTCCCGAACCGCCGCCGCACTTCTTTCAGCATGGGCGCGCCGCCGCAGTCTTCTACTACGTCGTGCAGCAACGCCGCAATCGCCAGATCTTCGTCCCCACCGAACTCCAGGACCAGAGAAGCAACTCCCATCAGGTGCGCAATGTAAGGAATTGTCGAAGCTTTGCGCGTCTGCCCGGCATGCTTCTCGGCCGCAAAGTTAAATGCACGCAAGAATCGCCGACCAAGCTTTACCCTGTGCTTACCCTGTGTCCCCCGTGGCTGAGGTTTTTTCGTCGCCGTCCTCATGACTTCTCTCCGCGCCGTGCCGACAAATACGCGCGGATGAAGGGCTGCAAGTCGCCGTCGAGCACGCGGTCCACGTCGCCCACCTCGGTCTTGGTGCGGTGATCCTTGATCATGCGGTAAGGCTGAAGCACGTAGGAGCGAATCTGCGATCCGAAATCATTATCGAGTTTTGAGTCTTCTATCTTCTTCGTGGCCGCGCGTTTTTTCTCCATCTCGAACTCGTAGAGCTTGGAGCGCAGCATGCTCATGGCTCGTTCGCGATTTTTATGTTGCGAGCGCTCATTCTGGCAGTTGGCCACCAGGCCGGTAGCGATGTGGGTAATGCGCACGGCAGAATCCGTGGTGTTGACGTGCTGGCCGCCTTTGCCGCTCGAACGGTAAGTGTCGGTACGAATGTCTTCGGGCTTGATGACCACTTCAATGGTGTCATCGATTTCAGGGGAAACAAAAACGCTGGCAAACGACGTATGCCGCCGCTTGGCCTGATCGAACGGCGAAATCCGCACCAGACGGTGCACGCCGATCTCGCTGCTCAACAGGCCAAAGGCATACTCGCCGTTCACCGCGAAGGTCGCTGACTTCAGACCTGCTTCTTCGCCAGGCTGGTAATCGTAAAGAACGGTTTCGAACCCCTGCCGCTCCGCCCACCGCAGATACATGCGTAGCAGCATGTCGGCCCAGTCCTGCGATTCCGTGCCGCCCGCTCCGGGATGAATGGTCACGATTGCATTCAGCGCGTCGCTAGGCCCCGAGAGCAGTGTTTCCGTCTCAAGCTTGTCGACCAATTCGCGCAGCGAGTCGATGTCGCGGCGCAATTCGCCGTCAACATTTTCGCCTTCCTTCGCGAGTTCGAAATAAGCCGCAATATCATCGCTGCGGCGGGCCAGATCGGCATCGGTGGTAAGCAAATGCTCCAGACGCTTTTTCTCGCGCATCACCTGCTTTGAACGCTGGGGATCGGACCACAGATTCGGGTCGGCGGATTGCTTTTCAATTTCGGCTAGTTGCGGGCGGAGCTTGTCCGCGTCAAAGATACTCCCGGAGTTCATGCACCTTCTTGCTCAGTGATCCGTATTCCTGCTCGAACTCTTGATTCATTGGGAGCCTTTCACCTTCCTGAAAAACGCCAAGCGCGTGACCAGCGCCCCTGCTGAAATTATCGCACAGAGAAAGGCGAACCAATCGCCGTGCCGTGAGTAGAAAGTGGTCACGGAGGTGAGGGCATAGGGAGCAACCAGCGCGCCAAGTTCTTTTCGCGGAAGCTGAGCCACAGTTCGGCCGTAAGGATCGATCGAGGCGGTCACTCCGGTGTCGGTCGCACTCAACACCCAGCGGTCATTCTCGATGGCGCGCATGCGCGTCTGGTTCAGATGCTGGGCGTAGGCGCCGCTGTCGCCATACCAGCCGTCGTTCGATAGATTCACCAGAACTTCCGCGCCCTGGTCGGCAAACTGCCGTACTTCGTCAGGAAACACGGATTCGTAACAGATGATAATTCCCAGCCGTTCGTTTCCGGCGTCCAGCGGCGCTCGCGACGTTCCCGCGTTAAACTCCCCGACCTGCTTGGTGAGTCCGCCCGCGAACGCGAACAGTCGCGGGAATGGCAGATATTCTCCGAAGGGCACGAGATGTATTTTGTCGTAGCGTGCAGTCCAATCGCCCGAGGGACTAATCAGCGCAGCCGAATTGAAAACCTGAGTAGCTCCATTCGGAGTTCCATTCGGAGTTCCATTCAATGTACCGTTTTGCGCAGCAGATGTGCTTCCGATGGCCCCAGTCACTACCCAGCTGTGCGCCGTGCGGGCCATCTGACTGACGGGATCGCGAAATAGTGGATCGTTCGTGAAAAAAGGCGCTGGGGATTCGGGCCAGACGATCAAGTCGACCTTGTCCGGCTTCGAGTCGGGCGCTTTCGACGAATTTGAGGTCGCGTCTCTCAGGCTGAGACTAGTCAGTTCGCTCAGGGTGCGCTCGAAAGCGTCACGTGTCCAGTTCGTATCTACCGGAATGTTTTCCTGCACCAGCAACGCGGCGTGATCGGCGGGCAGTACGGGAGCATCCACCAGCCTTCCCGCCTGCAGCACCACAGCCGCGACCAACGATGCAATCAATAAGGTGTTGCGCTTCTTTCTGGGCACTAGAAAAGCTGCTGCCAGCGCGACATTCACCAGCATGATCTCGAACGAAACTCCGTAAACCCCGGTCAACGTGGTGATGCGGGTGAGCGAGATGTTATCGACCTGGGCAGTGCCCAGCAAGTCCCACGGGAAGCCCGTGATGCGGGTCCGCGCCAACTCGACCGCGACCCACAGAAACGGCGCTGCCACCAGCGCTCGACGATTGTCGCGTGCCGACCCAACCAGTATGCCCAATAACAAACCGAACAGGCCGTGATAAAGCCCCAGATAAAGACAAAACAGAAACAGAGCCAGCAGCGCGGCCGGCACGCTGAGGCCGCCGTGTTCGTGCATGGTGTTATAGATCCAATAACAAGTGCCCGCATACCACAGGATTCCAGAAATGTAGGCCAGCACAAAAGCCTGCCCCGGCGTCGCCGCCTGAAGATTGACAGAACCATCCATCTCCAGCACACCCGCGGGCCGCGCGCGCAACAAGGCCACAATCAGCGGAGCAAAGGCGATCCACGAGAGAATGTAGAGCCCAGGCAGAGGAAAAATGAGCACCTGCAAGAGCGATGAGAGGGCCATCAACAGCCAGGCGCTGGGATGAATTTGCCGCATCAGGAAGGATATCAAAACACTCTGGTCATTCCGAAGCGCGCAGCGCAGAGGAATCCGCTGTCGCGTGCAGCGCCACGGACCGCCGCACGAACTCGACAATCTCCGGCGTCACATAAGGCGGGGGTGTGATCCGGAATACCGGCCGCTCGGCCACCGGTTTCAGAGAAACACCCTGCCATGCCGAGCCTCCAGTTTTCGAAGCATCGTGAAGAATCACCGCGCCGGCGCGGTCCAGAAATTCCCGCGCCGAGTTCTTAAAATCTTCCGTGCCCGGATCGAGTACAGTCAGATACAAGTCCGGCCGCATGAACTTCATCACGCTATTGGACTCGACGATCACGTGACCCGAATGCTCGAGCCGCTTTCGTAAGGCCGGCATCGCTTCGGCCAGCCTGCCCTGTTCCGTGCGCACCCACAATGCCCGCGCTGCTCCCGCAAGCAGAAAGCGCGACGTGTCCGACACTCCGCCGCGGTCCTTCTCCTCGGAAATCGCCCAGCTGTGATCGTCGGTCGCGCAATCGCACGGCGCTCCGTTGGCCGAGCAAACCCCGTGTCCGTACTGCGTAATTTTCACCGCAGTCCAATCGTATTCGCGCAACGCGGAAATCAGTGCGGCCACGACGCTGGTTTTCCCCACGCTTCGCGAATGCCCGCCAATCACCACGATCGCCACATCTACCTCTTCTTCTCTTTCTTCTCTTTTTTCTGTGCCACCAGCCGCGCCAGCGCGGCCAACTGCTTCAGATACTCGCGCACCGGCTGCGCCGGAGTCCCCCAGAACGCCACACCCTTGCCGCGCAGAACTTTGTTGGGCAGCACACCGCCTTGCCCGCCCAGCATCACTCCCTCTTCGATGCGCGCATGCTCTCCGATGCCGACTTGCCCTCCGAGCACGACATCGTTCTCAATCACAATGCTGCCGGAAAGCCCGGTCTGCGCCGCGATTACCACGTTCTGCCCCAGACGGCAGTTGTGAGCGATGTGCACCAGATTATCGATCTTCGTTCCTCGCCCGATGCGCGTTTCATCGAGCGCACCGCGGTCGATGGTTGTGTTGGCGCCGATCTCCACATCGTCTTCGATCACGAGCTTGCCGACCTGGGGAAATTTCTCGTACCGTCCACTCTTCGGGTCGCGCACGTATCCGAAACCGTCGCTTCCGAGAACCGTGCCCGCATGCACGATCACGCGATCGCCCAGCGCTGTCCCTGCATAAATCGTTACATTCGGATAAATATCACAGTCCCGCCCAATCTTGACTCCTCGCCCAACCACGCAGCCGGAGCCGATTCGCGTGCTCTCGCCAATTTCCGCATCCTCCCCAATCACTGTGTGCTCTTCCACAACCACGCCCTGCGCAAGACGAGCCGAAGTACGCACGACTGCAGTGACGTGTATCCCGGCGTTATGCACATCGCGGTTTCCTGCCCGCAGAAAGCGCGCTGCCCGCGCGAAGGTTAGCTTGGGATGACGGCTGATGAGCAATGGCTTGCCCGATGAGGCCGCAGCGAACTCCCCTGCGATCACCGCGCCCGCTCCAGACTGCAATGCCCGCACCAGATGCTTCTCGTCTTCAACAAACACCAGATCGTGCTGCTCAGCCGAACCAATGCTGGCCACACCGCCGACCTCGACAGTCCCATCCCCTTGCAGGCGAGCTTCTACTGCCTCGGCGATCTGTTGCAAGCTGCGCTTCATGCCTCTCACTCTATAGCAGAGCGCGGATGTGACGAAAGTGCTTGGCCGAGAGCGCTGCTGCCCCGCGGCTTTCGCTGGCCTACAATTACTCTATGGAACGGAAGATTTTCTGGATGACCTTCACGGTTCTCGGCCTGCTGGCCGATTTTCTGCTGCCGCTTTGGTGGGGCCTGGCCGCGACCGTCCCCGTCCTGTTCATCTCATGGTGGGTCGCTTACCGCAGCGATTGGTTCTGAATTCTCGACTTACGTCGAAGAGTCAGTCATCGTAAAGCTGCCGCTGGCGTCGCTGCACCCGTTGGTGCCCGTGAACGTCCAAGTCCCTGTGGCTGTGGCGCTGGTGAGCGTAGTCGAAGTATTGGGCGGGGTTCCGGTCACAGTCGCTGTGCCGTTGACGGTTCCGCTAAGGACAAGTGTGTTTCCGTTGGCCTGCACCGTGAAGGAAAGTGGGCCAGTTACGGTGTCGTTGGTCTGAGTTGTCAAGGACATTGTCCCGCTGACTGCGTCTCCGACAGAGACGGGGAAACAGCTGGGCGTGTTGCCGGTAATGAATTCAAAGGTCAAGGGGCTCAGCGTACCGTTGCTGTTCACCGTAAACTGGGTGTTAAAGCTGAACCCAGTAGCCTCGCCGGTTCCTCCGGTCAGTTGCGCTGCCCAGACGCCGGCGGCTGTCGACTGCACCGTCCTTGTGCTGCTACAGCTGCTAAGCGTGAACGCGACCAGCAGCAGGGTTACAACTTCCTTCATGAATTTTCCTTGAGCTTGGGAGTCAGATCCCGGATTCAAACGCGAGATTTTCTCATTCAAGATTACAGAGATGCAGGCCAGCTGGTCAATGGATGCAAGCCTTGAGGCGCTTTTTTGTTGCGGCAATTCTGGCCTGTTGTGAAAGGCTTCACAGGACTAGAGTCCGGCTTCGATGCGAGAGCGGGGATCGAGGTAGTCGCGCAGTGCGTCTCCAATGAAGTTGAACGACAACACGGCCAGCATCACGGCGAGCGCGGGAAAGAGCACAAGATGCGGGGCGTCGAATAAATGCGCGCGGCCGTCGTTCAGCATGGTGCCCCAGCTTGCTGTAGGAGGAGGCACGCCGAGTCCTAGAAAGCTCATGGTGGCTTCGGCGAGGATGGCTCCGGCCATGCCGATCGCGGCCTGCACGATTACCGGCTGAATGATGTTCGGCAGAATGTGGCGCACGATGATGCGCAGGTCGCTGGCGCCGAGGGCGCGGGCGGCTTCGACGAATTCGCGCTCGCGCGCGGCGAGGACCTGTCCGCGAACCAGGCGGGCATAGCCGACCCAGCCTCCTAGCGAGAGTGCGAGAACCAGATTGAAGATGCCGGGGCCGCGGAAGGCTACGAACGCTATGGCAAGCAGAATTCCGGGGAACGAGAGGAATGCGTTCATCAGGACTACGTTGACGAAGCGGTCGATGCCTCCGCCGTAGTATCCGCCGATGGAGCCGATGATGAGGCCCAGGGCGAGAGAGGTGGCGACCACGCAGCTTCCGACCAGCATGGAGATGCGCGCGCCGTAGATGATGCGGGAGAGAATGTCGCGGCCAAGTTCGTCGGTGCCGAACCAGTGAGCGTGGGATGGAGTGTCGAGACGCGCGGGCAGGTTGATGGCGGCTGGATCCTGTGGTGCGATCCAGGGAGCGAAGAGCGCGAAGATCAGGAAGACTGTGACCAGCACTACGCCTGTTGCTGCGAGCGGGTTGTGGCGAGCATTTACGGCTACCGAGCGGCGGAATGAGACGGCGGTGGTGGACAAGTTAGCCTGTGGATTTCTGCTTGTAATAAATCTGCTCGTTGCTGCCTGGGAAGCACCACAGGGGGCTCGATTTCCGCTCGTTGCGGGTATACCCCCCCTCCCCCCACCCTCGGCAGGACTTGCTGGTCGCGGTGTTTGCAAAAAGTGTCTGCAAAATCCTGATGGCAAAGAGCTTAGAGGTCAAAATCTTGAGAATATGAGACTTATGTCCGCTTTGCTCCCGCGGCATCTACTGCCTCCGCCTTAACCATCATGAGCTAAGAGCGAATGGATGGCAAGGTTAGATGTCACAAGGGGGCTGTGGAAGAAGCGCGTGCAGTTCCCATGGAGCCGCGGACTCACGCAGAAGCGCTGGCAGGCTCCGCGATGCGGCGGACGCGGATTTGCCCCTCTCTCAGGCGCGTTCGCGCGATGTCATACGCAGACTGCATACGCATCAGCGTGTCCATTTTCACTCCGAAGGCTTTTTCGATGCGGAGCGCCATGTCGCCGGAGAGAGATGCTTTGCCGTTCAGCAGACTCGACAGCGCCGGGCGCGAGACCTTCAGCGCAGCGGCAGCCGCCGTTATTGAGAGCCCGGCGGGCTGGATGATCTCCGTGCGAATGAAATCTCCGGGGTGAGGTGGGTTCTTCATGGGCATGGCTTTCTCTCTCTGTCCGTGTAGCCTGTAGCTTAACACTTATCAAACGGATTTGGGAATCCCCGGCTAAGAGCTATGCGCTTTGCGGTTGGTATTGATGACGTTCGTACCACTCTTCGCTCAGATCCTTCCAGGCTGGATTGACTGAAACTATGAGCGCGATTTTCTTGATACGCAGCCAGCCCTTGATGCGCTTCTCGCGTTCGATGGCGTTGTGAACGTCTTCGAAGCGCTCGAAGTAAACGAGCCGGTCGAGTTTGTATTTCGCGGTAAACCCTGAGCCGATTCGTGTTTTGTGTTCGCGTACACGGCGTACGAGATTGTTGGTGACGCCAATGTACAAGGTCCTCGAACGGTTCGTCATGATGTAGACAAAATACATAGGTCCTTCGCGTGGTGGCTCCCGGCGGCGCTGGAGCACGCGGGGCTCAGGATGACAAGTCTGAGGGCGCACGTCAGTGATGAATGAACTGTGCTGCGGTGGAAAACTGGGCCCGCTTCATGTCTTGTCATCCTGAGCGCGTTCTTTGGGCGAAGGACTTATGCAGTTCGGCCGCCGCGCGCGGCCTTGGCTGTCCATTCTCCTTCAGTGTAGATCCAATATTCGTTCGATTGCCCCGTCGGCTCCAAGCAGACACTCTCCGCGCGTACCCTCTTCTCATCATAGTGCTTCCGGAACCATGGCTTCAGAGTTCCTGGTTGCCCAAGACAGCTATGGCCATCATGTCTCGCTCCCTTGACGAAGGGCAGGCCGGGGTACCGGATGCCGTCGGAGTCGATCAAATGTATGGTGTCGCGCACCTGTGGATAGCCGTCGGGCCTCTTTTTCACGTTAAGTTCTCTGCGTCTCCAACCACTGTTGTCGAAGCCCGAGAGGTCGCAGATTCGACTGACCAGTATCGCTTGATGTAAGGCCATGCCTACCTCCGTCTCGTTTTACGTTCAAGATTGGCTTGTAGCGGATTATTATAGGCGCACCTTTGCTACTGCCTGATCCTCGGATTTGCCACTGAATACAGCACGTCCGTAATGAAATTCACTGCGACGTAGGTCAACCCGATCGCCAGGATGCAGCCTTGGACTAGATAGTAGTCGCGGTTGGAGATGGCTTGAATTGTTAGGCGGCCTATGCCGGGCCAGGAGAAGATGGTTTCCGTCACGATTGCGCCTGCCAGTAACGCTCCGAATTGCAGTCCTAGCACGGTGATGATGGGGATCATGGCGTTGCGTAGCGCGTGGCGGTAGACTACCGTGCGCTCGGGCAATCCTTTGGCGCGGGCGGTGCGGATGTAGTCCTGGCTTAGTTCTTCTAGCATTGACGTGCGGACCATGCGGGTTAGGATGGCAGCCAGGGCTCCGCCCATGGTGATGGCGGGGAGGATCAGGCTGGCGAAGGAACCGGCGCCGGAGACGGGGAGCCATCCTAGCTTGATGGCGAAGAGAAGAATCAGGATTGGGCCGAGAGCGAAGTTGGGGAAGGACAGGCCGAAGAGGCTTACTACGCTTAGGAGGCGGTCGTCCCAGCGGTTGCGGCGCTGGGCGCTGCGCACGCCGGCGGGGATTGACAGGAGGATGGCCACGAACAGCGATGCCAGCGTTAGCTGCAGGGTGTAGGGGTAGCGCTGGGCCAGCATTCGGGTCACGCTTTGGTTGTAGCGGAACGATGGCCCCAGGTCGCCGTGAAGGACGCCTTTCCAGTAGTGCAGGTATTGCTCTGCCAGCGGGACGTCAAGGCCGTAGGCGTGGCGCGTGGCTTGGATATCGGCGGGCGCCGCGCCTTCACCCAGCATTTGTTGTATGGGGTCTCCGGGGACCAGGTGGATCAGGAGGAAGACCAGGCTTACTACCAGCCAGATTACTGGGATGGTGTAGAGGACGCGTTGGAGGAGTTGACGAGCCATGGGTTTGGTGGCGTGCAGGAAACAGCAGGTCCCTCCACTCCGCGCCTCATTCCCTTCGGGAATGAGGTGCTCCGGTCGGGATGACAAAGATTAACAGGGTGCGCAAATTAATACAGCACCTTCAGCGCTCAATCTCCGGCCTGCTTCGCGCTTTCTGCTTTGCTGTCGACACTTTCTACCTTTTCGATCTTCACTTTGGCGATGCGGTGACCTTCCATCTCTTCGACGGTGTAACGGTAACCTTCATATTCGAACGCTTCGCCCAGGTACGGAATTCGCTGCAGGCGGGCCAGCACGAATCCAGCCAGGGTTTCGAATCCGGCATCGCGGGGCAAGAGCAGGCCGTGCTGGGTTTCCAGGTCGCGGATGTTTACTGCACCTTCCAGGACCAGGACCGACTCGTCTTCTAGCGCAGGCTCGGGCGGGGCGACGTCGAATTCGTCTTCAATGTCTCCGACCAGCTGCTCCAGGATATCTTCGACCGTGATTACGCCTGCCGTAGAACCGAATTCGTCGACCACCACTGCAAGGTGACGGCGGCGCTGTTTGAATTCGGCCAGCAGCTCTGCGAGGACTTTGGTTTCGGGAACCACCAGAACATCATGCATGATGTGGCCGATCTGGGTGCGGGCTATGCGCGAGGCTACGGGCTGGCCTAGATTGACCAGCCTTAGCCGCACCCAGCGGACTAGCTCTTTGTAATACAGAACTCCGACGATGTGCTCGGGGCCGCGCTGGGGATCGTAGACGGGGATGCGCGAGTGCTGGCCTTCGACCACGCGGTTGAGAGCTTCGTCGAGGGTGAGATCAGATGGCAGGGAGAAAATATCGGGGCGAGCCACCATGACTTCACGGACGGTGATGCTGTCGAGTTCGATGGCGTTGTGGATCATTTCTTCCTGCGACTCGGGGATCTGGCCGAACTGACGGCTGGCGGTGACGATGAGCTTGAGTTCGTCAGGGGAGTGGACGGCGCCGCCGCGGCGGGCGTCGCGCGCGCCGAACAGTCGTAAGACCAGGCCGCCGGAGCGGCGCATGAAAAACAGCACGGGGCGGGTTAGGGTGAGGAACGCTTCCATGGGGGCGGCCACGGCTAGGGCAATTTGCTCGGAGCGCTGCAGGGCCAGAGTCTTCGGGACCAACTCGCCGAGCAGCACGTGGAGGTAGGTAATCACGCTGAAGGCGATCACAATGGCGATGCCGTGGGCATAGACGGCCGCGTGCGGTACTTCGTGAACGAAACGAAGAGATTCAACGAGACGGGCGACCATGGGTTCGCCGATCCAGCCCAGGGTTAGGCTGACTATGGTGATGCCGAGCTGAACGCCGTTGACGACTTCGTCCAGGTGCTGATGGAGGCGCTGGACGGTGCGGGCGCCGGTTCGGCCCGATTCGATGAGTTGTTGAATGCGGGTATCGCGGACGCTGACCAGGGCGAACTCCGCAGCGGCGAAAAACGCATTCGCTGCCACCAGGAGAAGGATCAGGAGCACGCGGAGCAGCACATAGGCGATCATTGAGGGGAGATTCTGATGGGCTAATTCTAACATTCCAAAGGAGCTGGGAGGGTTAGGCTGTGGTTGGGCGTCCTAGGGCTCTTACCACGGAGGACACGGAGGAACACGGGGTAAAACTTTTGCCCTTGCGGGGCTAACCTTTTTTCTGTGAGGACGGTCTAACTGGCAGGTGGCAAGTCGTTTACCTTGCCACGGGGCATTCTGGCCCGATTCGAAATCTCTAGGAACTAATGCAACTCTGGCTGCGTACAAAGTAATGAGAGCGCACGGTGGCTCTACCTTCAGCAAACATTTCCAGGAAACATTCAGGAGGCGGTTGTGAACGGAAACGGAAATAATAAGAAAAAGCGTCGCAGACTGTTCATTTACGGTGGCATTGGGGTGGGGATTGTCCTGCTGATTGCAATCGGTGTGGTGTGGGCCAAGAGTGGCGGCACCAAGATTGACCCGTCCAAGCTGGCGAAGGTAGAAAAAGGCGACCTGGCGAAGAGCGTCGTGGCCACCGGCAAAGTGACCCCGATCACCAAGGTCGAGGTGAAGTCGAAGGCCAGCGGCATTGTGAAAAAACTGTTGGTGGACTACGGCGACAACGTCAAGAAGGGACAGTTGCTGGCGCAGCTTGACAAGGCAGAGATCGAGGCGCAGGTCGCGCAGTCGCGCGCAGCACTGGACGCAGCCCAAGCTAACATGACCAGCTCGCAAGCCGACTTCGAGCGCGCCAAAGTGGACGCGGAAGGTCCGGACGTGCCCCTGCTGAAGCGCGCCTATGACCGCGCCGAGGGCATGGCAAAGGATGGCGTCGTTTCGGCTTCGGCGCTCGACGATGCCGAAAAGAATTACGAAATGGCTCTCAACAAGCAGAATGTCTCGAAAGCGCAAGTGACGGTATTGAGGGCGAAGATCGCACAGTCCAAAGCGCAGGTGGCGCAGGATCAAGCCAATCTCACCCAGTTGGAGGAGCAGCTTAGCTATACCGACATTATTTCTCCGATCGATGGCATTGTGCTCTCCCGTGACGTAGAGATGGGAGACGCAGTTAGCTCGATCCTGGTGCTGGGCTCCTCGGCCACACTGGTGATGACGCTGGGCGATACCAGCGAAGTCTATGTGAAAGGCAAGGTTGACGAGAGCGACATTGGCAAGGTTTATCTGGGCCAGCCTGCTCGTATCAAGGTGGAATCGTTCAAGGACAAAACTTTTACCGGCAAGGTCACGAAGATTTCTCCGATGGGCGTGGAGAAGGATAATGTGACCACGTTTGAAGTGCGGGTTTCGATTCAGAATCCCGGCGGCGAACTCAAAGCTGAGATGACCGCCAACGCGGAAATCATCCTTGAGGAACACAAGAACGTGCTGCAGATTCCGGAAGGCGCGATTCTTTACGACAAGGACAAGAAGGCTTCAGTGGAAATCCCCGATCCCAAGGGTAAAGACGGCAAGGATAAAGTTGCGGTCAACATTGGGATCTCGAATGGAGCCAAGACGGAAGTGCTCAGCGGGTTAAAAGAAGGCGATCAGGTAGTGCTGCAGTAGGGCGCTTGTTCGCAGAAACACGCACCGGGGAGTGTGACCCATGAAAACCAGTCACAAACTGGCGCTGGCAGCGCTGGCGGGCATTTTGGTTGGCGTTGCTGGCTCCCGGGCGATTCGTGCGCAGCAGGTGAACACAGCGCCTGGCTATGTGATCGCGGAGATCGAGGTAACCGACCCCGCTACCTTGCAAAAATATGCTGCGAAGGCGCCGGAAATAATGGCGTCTTTCGGCGGACGCTATGTGGTTCGCGGCGGCGGCAAGATCCAGGGTCTCGAGGGCGAGACGCCAAAGGGCTTCGTGGTGGTAATCGCCTTCGACAGCGCGGAGAAGGCGCGGGAGTGGTACGATTCGCCCGCCTATGCCGCGATCAGGCCGTTCCGGCAAAGCTCCACGAAGAGCCGTTTATTTATTGCCGAAGGCGTTGCCCCGCAGTGACGGAGCAGTTTCGTCCGCGAATCTAAGCTTAGGTCCTTGGCGCGGCGCAGGGATGGGCAACATCCAACCGACCTAAGATCTATTTGGGATATAGGATGACTGGGGATGCTGCATCTTGGCCATCGAGGAAAGGGAACGCTCTATCGGCAATCGCCGCGGGCGGCCTGATTGCCGGGGCTTTGGACCTTACCCAGGCTTGCATTTTATTTGGCGTGAAGGTCCCGCTTGTGATTGCCGCCGGACTGCTGGGGCAACGGGCTTTCCAGGGAGGCGCAGCCACCTATATTCTTGGTGTCCTGCTGCACTTCTTCATCGCTTCCACCGCAACTGCTATTTACTACGCGGCGAGCCGAAGGCTGGTTTTTCTGACGGAGCATCCGCTGGTGTGCGGCCTGTTTTATGGCATGGCGGTTGAACTGGTAATGAGTTACGTCGTTTTGCCGCTTTCCGCCCTTCACGCGAGGGGCCCTTACACACTTCATGACGTGCTTCTAGGGCTGGTGGTGCACATGTTCGTGGTCGGGCTGCCAATTTCTTTCAGCGTTCGGCGGTTCGCAAAATAGAGGTGAGGCTCGGCTCTCGATGAACTGTGCTCACCTACGCGGCTGATATGAGTCTACATTCTGTGGAGGAGCTTACGACATGAACGATCAACGAATTTCCCGCCATGCGATTTTGCTTCCGTTGCGATATGCACTTGTGGCGATCACGCTGGCGGTAATGTTTGTATCGAGCGCGGCCGCGTCATCTACGCCGCAGGGAACCTTCGAAAAAACGTTCCAGGTCAGCGGCCCTGTGGATCTGGACGTGCAAACCCACTCCGGCGACATTACGGTGCGGGGCGGCCCGGCAGGCTCCGTCTCCATTCGCGGCAAGATCTACGTTAGCGACCACTGGCTGCACGGAAGCCGGCAAGCCGATGTGAGCGAGATTGAACAGCATCCCCCGCTGCGGCAGGACGGAAACAGCATCCATATTGATTATGTGAACGTACGCGAAATTTCCGTGGACTACGAAATCACAGTGCCCACGGACACCGCAGTCCGCGCCCACACCGGCTCGGGAGATCAGATGATTGAAGACGTTCATGGCAACGCGGATCTGCAGAGCGGATCAGGAGATCTGAAACTCTCGCGGCTTACCGGCGAGATTCGCGTGCAGACCGGGTCGGGCAATGTACGGGCGCACGAGACCGCAGGTCCGGTGCGCGGCGGCACCGGTAGCGGCGACATTGAGGTGGAAGAAACCGCATCGGGTGATATCGATCTGCACACCGGTTCCGGCAACATTACGGCGCGCGGTATTCAAGGCGCATTTCGCGCCGAGGCAGGTAGCGGCGACATTACGGCCGAGGGCACACAGACAAGTGCGTGGGAGATACGCACTGGATCGGGCAATGTGCACGTGCGGTTACCCACAGACGCCGCTTTCGACGCTAATATTTCCACCAGCTCGGGTACGCTGGACGTAGATGCGCCAATCACGATGACGGTGCAGGGCCGTGTCAACGAAACGCATAAGCAGATCGTCGGCAAAGTGCGCGGTGGCGGGCCATTGCTGACGTTGCGTACGGGATCGGGCGATATACATATCGAATAACAGTGGCTAGTGGTCAGTAAAACCAAACAAAGGCGCGAGCATGGGTTTTACTGGCCACTGATCACTGGCCACTGACCACTTTCTTATTACCTCCGTGCCTTGACTCCGCCGCTCCCAGCAGTTACTTTCGACACTCTGGGAGCACTTCGTCTTCCCCCAACGAGGAAACCTTGGCCCGTCCGATCATCACACTCACCACCGACTTCGGCAGCAACGACCATTTTGTAGGCACCATTAAGGGCGTGATCCTGGATATTGCGCCGGAGGCGCAGATTGTCGATATCTGCCATTCTGTGCAGTCCTTCGACGTGCTGGATGGAGCGCTCACCATTTCGCAGGCATATTCGTATTTTCCCAGCCGGACGGTCCACGTAGTTGTCGTCGACCCTGGCGTAGGCACGGCGCGACGGCCGATCCTGGCCTCGTGCGACAAATATCATTTCGTTGCCCCCGACAACGGTGTGCTTTCGCTGGTTTATGCCCGCGAAGAGCGCATGCATGTTCGGCACATCACCTCCGAGCATTACTTTCTCCAGCCGGTTAGCAATACGTTTCACGCGCGCGATATTTTTGCGCCGGTGGCCGCGTGGCTGGCCAAAGAGGTTGACTCGCAAAAGTTTGGCGACGAGGTTGAGGAGTACGTGCGCTTCTCGGCGCCGAAGCCGAAAGCCGTGGATGAAAACCGCCTGCGCGGGGTCGTCCTGAAGGTCGACAAGTTTGGCAACCTCATCACGAACATCACGCCGCAGGATGCTCCCATGCTTTTTGGAGCCGACGCTACGGCGTTCAAGATCGTCATCGGCAGCCGCGAGATCACGGAAATACGCAACACCTACGCCGAGGGCGCTCCGGGAGAAGTGATCGGAATTCTCGGAAGCATGGGCTTCCTGGAGATTGCCGCCAACCGCGGAGCCGCAGCTCAGTTGACCGGAGCCGGCAAGGGAAACGAAGTGATCATCATTCTGGGCGAAGCTGCGGCAGCGGGCAAGGGCGCGTAAGGCAGTGGGCAGTGGGCAGTGATCAGTGATCAGTGAAAAACAGGACGCTTGCCGACTCGGATTTTACTGGCCACTGATCACTGACCACTGGCACCGCTCTAGCTTTTTGGCTTGGGATGGGCATAGCGCTCCATCTCCCCGGTCCACTTCAGAAAACGCCAGAGACTGGTCCGCTCCCGCCACAGAAATTCCCAAAACTCAAGGAAACCGATCTGGGTCATCTTGACGCCGCAGTAGGTCTCGATGCGCCACAACAGATAGGGGCTTCGCCACGGAGCCAGACGATGGCCCTTGGTGGCATTCCACATAAAGCGGACGGTGTGGCGCATGGGAGCATGATAACCCATGTTAGAATCCTCTCTCCGCCAGGGATTTCCTTCCATGTCCGACGCAGACACCCGCCAGAAGGCCGAAGACCACTACTATGCCGCGCTTGATTTGATGGGGGATGGAAAGCTGGAAGAGGCGGTCGCGGCCTACCGGAGTTCGCTGGCCGTCGATCCTGCGTTTACGGAGGCTATGCACGGCCTGGCCCGCGCCTTGCAAGATTTGCAGCGTTACGATGAGGCGATCATGGTGGCTCAGCAGATTACGGAACTGGATCCGGATGACGTGCTCGCCCACACCAGTCTGTCGGTGCTTTATCAGAAGAAAGGGATGATTCCGGAAGCTGAGGCTGAGGGCGCTAAGGCGCGGGTGCTGGGATGGAAGCAGCAGTTGAAGAAGAGCTAGCTTTCAGCTGTCAGCTCGAACGCTCGGGGTGCCCCTTACAAAAGCTACAAGCTGAGTTGCCAATGGGAAAACTAAATGGCCCATACAAAGCGGACTTTCCTCTGGGCACCAGAGTTCGCATAAGATCGCGCGACTTCTTGGAGGAGTTTCAACGTACTTGGAAGTTCCATGATCCTCTAGAAGACTTCCAACTGGACTACGCAGGACGGGTCGGGACGGTTTCTTGGTTTGGTTATTACTTCGGAGCAGATGAGCTTTACGCCCTAGAGGGCATTCCGGGAATCTGGAATGAGCTTTGCCTTGAGCCGTTGGAGAATTCAAACTGAGGGACTACAGCTCGTATTTCTTCATCAAGTGCCGGAACGAGCGGTAGGAGATGCCTAGCAGGTCGGCGGCTTTGGTCTGCACGCCGTTGGAGCGGTCCAGAGCGCTTTGCAGGAGCGTGCGCTCGATGTCGGCGACGTAGCCTTCCATGCCCACCCCTTGGGGAAGGACCGCGCCCGGCGCTATCTCTCCCATATTTCCCGAAACACCTGCACCTGCCGCGGCGGCACGGGCTTTCGGGCGTTCCGCGGGCAGCTCCACGTGCAGTTCGTCGGTCATTTCCAGGGCAACCGCGCGCTCGACCGTGTTCTCCAACTGGCGGACGTTGCCTGGCCATTCGTAGCCGCAGAGCGTGTCGAGCGAATCTTTGTTGACGCGCAGGATGCTGCGGCTGGCGGCTGCGGCATATTTTTTGAGGAAGTGATTAGCCAGCAGCGGAATGTCTTCACGGCGCTCGCGCAAATTCGGCACGCGGATGGGAATGACGTTAAGGCGGTAGTAGAGATCTTCGCGGAACAGGTTTTCGGCGACCGCCTTGTCGAGGTCGCGATTGGTGGCCGCGATGACGCGGACGTCGATGGGAATTTCGCTGGTGCCACCGACCGGCCGCACCGTGCGCTCCTGCAATACGCGGAGCAGTTTCACCTGCATGGCCAGCGTCATCTCGCTGATTTCGTCGAGAAAGATGGTGCCGCCGCCGGCCACTTCAAACAATCCGCGCTTATTTTGATTGGCGCCGGTAAAGGCTCCCTTCAAATAGCCGAAGAGTTCGCTTTCCAGAAGCGTTTCCGGAAAAGCTCCGCAGTTCACCGACACGAACTGCTCGGCGGCGCGCGGCGAACAAATGTGGACGGCGCGGGCGACCAACTCTTTACCGGTGCCGCTTTCGCCGTGAATCAGGACGGTGCTCGCGGTGGTAGCGACGGTGCGCAGAGTCTGCTTCAGCTTCTCCATGGCCGCGCTGGAGCCGATGATATTGTCGAGCGAGTTGTGGGACGCGGCGTCGCGGCGCAGGGCGAAGTTCTGTTTGCTGAGAGCCGATTTTTCGAGCACGCGGTTGATGGCCAGCTTGATTTCATCCACCAAGCCGGGGCTCTTGCGAATATAATCGGACGCTCCACCCGCCTTTACTGCTTCCACTGCGGCTTCATAGTCGTCGACAGCTGTGATGAGAATGACCGGAGAATCGGGCGAGACGCGATGTGCATGACGCAGCACTTCGATGCCGTCTATGGTTGGCATCTTGATATCGGTGACGATCAGATCGTAAAGAGCGCCATCAATCTTGTTCTTGGCTGCCTGGCCGGAATTCACGGTTTCGACGCGGTGTCCATCGCGGCGCAGGGCGATATCGAGCATTTCGCAGATGGAGCGCTCATCGTCGCAAACCAGGATATTAGCCACGCGCCCTCCCTTCTGCCGCGGCAGCACCGAGTGGCGCGGGCGACGCCGCCTGCAGCGCGGATGCCGCGAAGGTTTCAGACGACGAAGCGCGTGCCGCCAACCTCTCGGCCTCGAGCCGCCGCAGTCTCACAACGAAAGTAGTTCCCTGCCCGGGCTTGGAGCGTGCCCATACTTTTCCTTCGTGCGCCTGCACGATTTGGTAAACCACTGCCAGGCCGAGGCCCGTGCCGCCTTCAAAGTTCGATTGGAAGGGCTCGAAGATCTTCTCCGTCTGCTGCGGAGTCATTCCGGTTCCGGTATCGGCGAAGCTGACCTGCCAGTCGTCACCGAGGCGTTCGATGCCAACCTTCAGAGTGCCGCCATCGCGCATGGCGCGGATCGCGTTCTCGCCGAAGTTCCAGAAAACCTGCTTGATTTTGTCTCCGTCAGCGAGCACCCATGCCTCGGGAACGGCAAACCGGCTCTCAATGGTGATGCCCGTATTCTCCACGGTCATGCGGTGGCGCATGAGCGTGAGCGTGTCCTCCAGCAACTGCACCAGATCGGCCTTTTCGAAGTGATACTGTTTGCCCCGCGAGTAGGCCAGGAAATCCGTGATAATTCCGTTCAGGCGCTGCGATTCCCGGGTCACGATGGCGAGCAGGTTCCGGTGTTCCTCGCTCATTTCCGGGATGCCCGATAACATGCTCACCGACCCGGCGATGGAGGTAAGCGGATTGCGGATCTCATGGGCGATGGCCGCCGCCAGACGGCCAACGGCCGCCAGACGGTCCTGCATGCGCACTTCACGCTCCAAGCGCCGCACCTCAGTGAGGTCATCCAATACATAGACGTTGCCCAGGGCACCGCGCTCCGGCACGTTCAAAGCGGCTACTCTCACCCGAACTGTTCTGCGGAAGGTTCCCGTCGTGTCGAAGCGAACTTCCGCGTGCGTCTGGGACTCGCCGTTGGGCAGCGCGTCGAGAAATAACCGCGTGACCGGGGTTCCCAGCAACTGGGCCGGCGTGCGCTCCAGAAGTTTCTGCGCCGCGTTATTGACCAGCGTAATGCGCCCATCGAGACCCGTGGTGATCAATCCGCTGCTGATGGACTGAATTATGTTCTCGTGCAGGATTTGAAGATCCTCGAGCGCCCCGCTGGTGTCTTTCAGCTCGACCCGCGCCTGGCGCAACTTGGCGACCAGCACGCCAGCCAGGTAGGCGACGGCCAGAAAGGCAAAGAGGTTTACGAAGATGATTCCCTGCAGCGCCTTGAGCTCAGGATGGGTCGTGCAATAGGAGCGGACGACCCCGTAGTAGTTGAGTTCGAGCACCGTACCGTAAAGAATGAAACCGAGAGCCGCTACCAGGTGTGCCCACGCCCGCGGCAGCAGGATGCCGGCCACGATGATCACCAGGGGGTAGAGAAAGTTAAACGAACTGTCCCAACCTCCCGTCTCATGCACCAGCAAGCTGACCATGATCAGATCGGTCAGGACTTGCAAGGAGGCCTGCAGGCGGTGCTCGCGCCAGATCGACAACAGGACTACATAGAAGAACGAAACCGTGTACCACAGCAGCATTGTGCTGAGGAAGAGACGCAGCGGCAAACGAGTGGGCGTCAGTTCCGCGACCGCCAACTGGATAGCGAGCAGAAAGGTCAGGATCAGGATTCGTACTTTGACCAGCCAGGCCAGCCAAATGCGCTCGTCAAATGTCGATTGCATGGTCAATCCAGGTTTCAAAGTTTCAAAGTTTCAAGGTCTCAAAGTTTTCCAGAAGGAGCTCTCCTTGAAACCTTGAAACCTTTTTCACCTTGAAACCTCGCCTTTATCCCGCCAACTTGGCGATCATGGCAAACAGCGGCATGTAGAGCGAAATCACGATGCCGCCGATGGTTACGCCGAGCAGTCCGATGATGACTGGCTCCAGCATGGCCAACATGTCCTTGGTGGCGGCATCCACTTCTTCTTCGTAGAAGTCAGCGATCTTCTGCAACATGCTGTCCATGGCGCCGGTAGCTTCGCCCACGCCGATCATCTGCGTCACCATGTTGGGAAACACTCCGCATTCCCGGAGAGGATCCACGATGGTTCGGCCTTCTTCGATGGCCTTCCGCACTTTCATCAGCGCTTCTTCCAGCACAGCGTTGCCGGAGGTTCTGGCAGTGATGGCCAAACCTTCGAGGATGGGCACGCCGGAGGTGATCAAAGTGCCCAGCGTACGCGTGAACCGGCCGACGGCGATCTTGCGCAACAATGAGCCGACGACTGGCAGATGGAGCAGAACTTTGTCGAAGTAGTAGCGTCCTCGCGGAGTCTTGCGGATCTGCTTAAGGCCGAAGACTATGCCAACCGCGCCCGCGATGATAACCCACCAGAAAGTCCCGATGAAGGCACTCAGCCCGATCACGATGCGGGTGGGAAGAGGCAAGGCCACACCCAGGCCGGCAAACAGGTTGGCGAAGATAGGCACCACCCACTTCAGCAGCGCGGCAACGATCAGTCCGGCAATGCCCACGACGGCAACCGGGTAGATCAATGCCGATTTCACCGCTGCTTTCAGGCGCACTGCCTTTTCCACATAGGTTGCCAACCGCTGCAGGATGATGTCCAAAATACCGCCGGTTTCACCCGCTTCGATCATGTTGGTGGTGAGGTCATCGAAGACGTTGGGGAAGCCTCGCATGGCATTGGCCAGCGTCGCGCCGCCTTCCACCGTGGTGCGGACGCCAGTCAGGGTCTTCTGGAATGACGGGTTTTCCTGGTTGGCCGCCAGGATTTCCAGACACTGCACCAGAGGCAGACCAGCATCGATCATGACCGAGAACTGGCGGAAGAAGATTGCAATGTCCTTCACCTTGACTTTGCTGGTTCCAAAGGTGGGCATCGCAAACTCTTTGCCCTTTTCCCGGACTGCACCCGGTGTTATGCGCTCGCGGCGCAATGCCTGCTGCAGAGCCGCTTTGTTTGGTGCTACGCGCTCTCCGGAAACTTTCTGTCCGGAGGCATCCTTGCCGGAAAATGTGAAAACTGGCATGGTTTTAGACCTTTCCTCAGTGTCCCTGATTCGTCCAACTCGGGCGGCGCAATCTATTTTTCCCTGCACATCGTGAGCCGCCGTTCACGATGCCCATCGGTGCCATTAGTGCTTGGAGGGTGCTGCCCCTTTTGCCATCGGCGATCCGGGCGCTCCACCCCGGTTCGTCAAACTGGCGCCGCGGTTAATCATTTCCTGGAGCTCGTCCGGATTGCTGGAGCGTTGCATCGCAGTTTCCAGCGAAATCTGTTTCTGGAGGTACGTTGTGGCCAACGCTTGATTGAAGGTTTGCATGCCGAACTTATCCTGTCCGGACTGCATGGCCGAGTAAACCTGGTGAATCTTGTCTTCACGGATCAGGTTGCGCACAGCCGGGTTAGGAATAAGAATTTCCATAATCATGGCGCGGCCTTTTCCACTTACGGTTTGCAACAGGCTTTGGCACATGATGCCTTCGAGCACCAGTGAAAGCTGGGCACGAATCTGCGGCTGCTGGTGGGCCGGGAACACGTCGATGATGCGGTTGATGGTAGAAGTCGCTGAATTGGTGTGCAACGTGCCGAAAGTCAAGTGGCCGGTTTCTGCGATGCGCAGCGCCGACTCGATGGTTTCCAGGTCGCGCATTTCGCCGATCAGCACAACATCGGGATCTTCACGAAGAGCGGCTCGGAGCGCATCCGAGAAGCTCTTGGTGTCGGCATGCAGTTCGCGCTGGTTGACCAGGCAGTTCTTGTTCATGTGCACGAATTCGATGGGATCCTCGATGGTGAGGATGTGATCGTGGCGCTCGCTGTTGATCTTGTCGATCATGGCCGCCAGCGTTGTCGATTTACCGGAACCGGTTGGTCCCGTCACCAGCACCAGACCACGCGGCTTGTCGCAAAGCTTGCTCACCACGGCGGGCAGGCCGAGCTGGTTGAACGACTTAATCTCGAAAGGAATCAGACGGAAGACAGCCGCCGTGGCGCCGCGCTGGTTGAATACGTTGGCGCGGAAGCGGGCCAGCCCTTTCAATCCGAACGAGAAGTCCAGCTCGAGGCTTTCCTCGAAGCGGTGCTTCTGGGAGTCCGTCATGACGCTGTAAGCCAGTTGCTTGGTCTCGGCGGGCGTCATCTGCGGAAGATCCAGCGGCACCAGGTGGCCGTGGACGCGGATTTGGGGTGGCGAATTGGTGGTGACGTGAAGATCGCTGCCATTCATCTCCAGCATCCGTTTCAGCAAATCACTCAACGACAGACCCATATTCGTGATCCTTCCTTTGCTTCTAAACTTGAACGACTAGTGAATCGTCTCGCGGGCCACTTCTTCCAGAGTGGTGATGCCCGCGGCCACTTTGATCAGACCGCTGCGCCGGAGCGTGATCATTCCCCGCTCAATGGCTTTCTTTTTCAATTCGACTGCCGAAGCACCCACCAGCACGAGTTCCCTGATTTCATCGTCCACTTCCATGACCTCATACAAACCGCAACGGCCCTTGTAGCCGGTGTTGTTGCAGACGCCGCAGCCTTTGCCCTTTTGGATCTTGGCGGTCTTGGCCTCTTCGGGCGTGAAGCCTTCTTCGATCAAGGTTTGAATCGGAACTTCCACGGTCTCCGTGCAGTCTTTGCAAATCCTTCGAATCAGGCGCTGGGCGCAGATCAGGTGGACAGAGGTCGCGACCAGGAACGGCTCAATGCCCATGTTCATCAATCGCGTGATGGTCTCGGGAGCGCCGTTGGTGTGCAGAGTGGAAAGCACAAGGTGGCCCGTGAGAGCGGCCTTGATGGCGATTTCCGCTGTTTCAAAGTCGCGGATTTCGCCGACCAGAATGATGTTGGGATCCTGACGCAGGAAAGAGCGCAGGGCCGCGGCAAAGTTCAGCCCAATCTGCTCTTTCATCTGCACCTGGTTGACGCCGCCCAACTGAAATTCGACCGGATCTTCGGCCGTCATGATGTTGGTGTCGGGTTGGTTCAGACGCGAGATCGAGGAGTAGAGGGTGTTGGTTTTTCCTGATCCCGTAGGACCCGTCACCAGCACCATGCCGTAGGGCTTGAGAATGGCCTTCTCGAACTTGACCAGAGATTCCGGCTCGAAACCCAGTTTGGTCATGTCGAGCCGCAGATTTTCTTTATCGAGCAAGCGGAGCACGATTTTTTCGCCCCACAGCGTGGGCAGGGTGCTGACACGGAAATCGAGCTGCTTCTTGCGTCCGCCGATATTCATCTTCAGCATGATGCGGCCGTCTTGCGGCAGCCGCTTTTCGCTGATATCGAGCTTCGCCATAATTTTCAGGCGGGAAGTGATTGCGTCTTTGAGCTTCATCGGCGGCGACATGATCGCCTGGAGCACGCCGTCAATACGGAACCGCACGCGGAATTCTTTTTCGTAGGGCTCGATGTGAATGTCGCTGGCTCCGCGCTTCACCGCATCTGTCAGTACAAGATTCACCAGCTTGACGACCGGAGCTTCATCGGCAGCTTTCTCCAGCTGCGACAGTTCCATCTGCTGCTCTTCCGCCTGCACTTCGATGTCGCTCTCGTTCATCTCCGACATCGACTGCATTACGGTTTCGAGGTCTTCGCCTTCTTTGCCCCCGTACGCTTTGTCGATGCCCGCCAGGATGGAGCTTTCGGAGGCGACGACCGGCTCGATGTTGAAGCCGGTCATGAACTTGATATCGTCCATGGCAAAGACGTTGGTCGGATCGACCATGGCGATAGTGAGCGATGCGCCCACGCGACTCAGCGGAAGAATCTGGTAGCGCTTCGCAGTTTCAAACGGGATCAGCTTGACTACGGCAGGGTCAATTTCAAAATACGAAAGGTTGATGGCTGGAACGCCATATTGGCGGGAAAGAAAATTCGTGACGTCCTCATCCGTGAGGAAGCCGAGCTTCACCAACGCAGAGCCCAGGCGGCAGTTCTGCTCCTTCTGGGCCTTGGTGGCTTGTTCCAACTGCTCTGGGGTTATGATCTTCTCTTTGACGAGAAGGTCACCCAGCCGTTGAGACATACGACGATCTCCTATCCACGTAGTGGAACGATGCCGAAGACATCACCGGCATTTGCACAAATCGCTGCTTTTGCTGTGGGAGAAGAGCAGTGTCTTTGTGGTGACATAAAGTGTCACAGCAAGTCGATTACCGTACCAGTTACCGTAGTACTTGGCCTCGCCGACATACCGAACCTGTTGGGGACTGCCCCACGAAACCCGCGCCAGATGAGCTTTTCTCGTGGCAAAATGCAATTCCTGGGTTGAAGTACATGCACTTCAGTAACCGCCGGCAAACGCTGCGGCAAGCGCATGGGTCGTTGCTGGCGGCCGGCGTAAACTGAACGAAGAGGAACTTCTAATTTGCGGGTTGACGCAAGAAAAGATCAGATTCGGACCTACTACAGTGCTTTATTTCGGGCGTGGGGACCGCAACGTTGGTGGCCGGCGCAGTCGCGGTTCGAAATGATCGTGGGCGCTTACCTGACGCAGAACACCGCATGGACAAACGTGGAAAAGGCTTTGGTGAATCTTCGCGCAGCCCGCGTGCTGAGCGTGAGAGGAATCCGCCGGGCGTCGCTGGCTGAACTCGAACGACTGATTCGACCGGCTGGGTATTTTCGGCAGAAGGCCAAGCGGCTGAAACTTTTCGTCGCGTTTCTTGACCAACGGCACGACGGCTCTCTCACAAAACTGTTTGCCCGCCCCACGGAACAGCTTCGGGAAGAACTTCTCAATCTGCATGGCGTCGGCCCCGAAACTGCCGATTCTATTCTGCTATACGCCGGCAACCATCCAGTCTTCGTAGTGGACACCTATACCCGGCGGATTCTGGCTCGTCACGAAATTATTCACGAAAACGTCTCGTATGAGGAGATTCGTGCACTGTTTGAGCAAGCGCTTCCATCTCTGGCACTATCCGGTATCGACCACGGGGACACTTCGCATGAACCTCTGGCGGCGGCCTTTCGCGGCGCCGCGCGTCCTCCGTCTGCGATGAGCACGGCGAAGCGCACGGCCCTGGTGCAGATCTACAACGAGATGCACGGCCTCATCGTAGGAGTGGGTAAGAACTACTGCAGAAAATCACAGGCGCGTTGTGACGAGTGCCCTTTACAGGAGTTCCTGCCTCGGTCTAAAGATCATGGTTCCGGGCATTAGTCTTAGTCTCGAGAAGATTCTGTGCTTGAACGTTTTCTACGGTCTGCAGTTCTGGTGGCGGTGATGGCCTCGGCGTGCCTCGCCCAGTCCCTGCGCCAGGCAGGAGACCGCGATGGTCTGCTGATCAGCACCGCCGTCCGCCCCTCGCAGCTCTCGGAGAGGGCGTACGCCTCGACTCTGGCTCGCGAATTCAACATGGTGGAAGCGGAAGATGCGATGAAGTGGTGGGTACTGCGGCCGGATCGGACGACCTACGATTTTCACCAAGCAGATGAGGTGGTTCGCTTCGCGCAGGCGCATCAGATGAAGGTCCGTGGCCATTGCCTGGTCTGGGGCCGCTCCAACCCGGATTGGCTGACGCAAGGTCATTTCACCGCCGCGCAGCTTTCACGCCTCCTGCACGAACACATCACACGGGTGATGAAACACTATGCAGGCAAGGTTTTCGCGTGGGACGTGGTGAACGAGGCGTTGGATGAAAAAGGAAATCCGCGCGATTCTCTCTGGTACAACCAGCCGGGCATCGGATTCTCCGGGGAAGGAACGGCCTACATCGAGCAAGTGTTCCGCTGGGCGCATAAGGCCGATCCGAAGGCCTTGCTCTTCTATAACGAAGCGGAAGGTGAAGGAATGAATAGTAAATCGGACGCGATCTACGCCATGGTCAAAGATTTCAAGCGGCGGGGCGTTCCCATCGACGGCGTAGGACTGCAGATGCACGTACCCATGCTCAATGTGGAAGTACCGGGTCTAGCTGCCAACATCGCCCGGCTCGCGGCGCTCGGTTTGCAGGTTCACATTACCGAACTTGACGTCTCTCTTCCGGTCGATTCGAGCGCTCAGGCGCGGGCTGACGACTTGACCCGGCAAGCCGATATCTATCGCGGCATCGTAAGGGCATGCTTGGACAGCCCCGGCTGCACGGCGATCCAAACCTGGGGATTTACCGAGAAATACTCCTGGATCGGCTCCCATTCGCATGGTACTCGCGGGCAGGCGCTGCCGTTTGATCGGGAATATGAGCCAAAAGCAGCTTACCGCGCGGTGCTGGAAGAGCTCATGGCCGGACGTCGTCCTGCTCATTGAAGGCCTGGCGTGGAGCATCTCTAACCGATTCAGTCATCTCCTGCGTCCGCGTCTGCATCTATAATGACTTCCGGTCCATTCACCGCCTGCAGGCGGACTGACCCGCAGCGGCCGGACGCCGATTCTCGTGGTGCAGAGCATTCCAACTCGACCTCCCAAGACTTCCAACCGAAAGCGGGTCATTATCCTGTTGACGATTTCGGTTTTTTTCTTGTTCGCCATTCTGGTTTCGCAAACCGCGTTCAACCAGACGATACTGCGCCCCGACACCAATCAGCAGGCCGTAGTATTCACCGCTCTCTCGCTGCTGATATCTCTTCTGTTCGGTGCTCTTTTTTTCGTGCTGGCGCGCAATCTGCTCAAGCTGTTTGCCGAACGCCGTCTGGGCGTGTTGGGGTCGAAGTTCCGCACCAGGATGGTGGTGGGGGCGCTGCTGCTTTCCTTCGTTCCGGTCATGGTGATGTATTTTTTCGCTTACGGACTGATGAATCGCTCGATCAACATATGGTTTTCCACTCCGGTCGAGGAGGTCCGCGAGGATACCGATGCCATGGCGTCGCTGCTGGCGAATTACGCGGCCCAGAACGCCCGCTCAGAAGCGGTTGCCATCGCTGCCTCACCAGAAATACAGCGGGCTTTTGAAGGTCACGGGTTCTCCACCGCGGTCGAGGAATTTCGCAGTCACGAGCCCACCCTGCAAGGCGGATTTGCGATCGCTCTTGATAACGGAGTTGCCGAGGCCAGCCTCGGGGTCCCCGCTCCCTGGCTGGTGTTGAAAGACAAGTTGCCGCTGGCACAGGCCGCCGCCGGCCAGCCGGCCCCTTTCACCTGGGAACAAACGGATTACACTCTGGGCAGCGCCCCGGTGGAGAAGGATGGCTTGATCCTGGTGGCTATGCCGTTGCCACCAGAGTTCTCGAAGACGGTTAAGCAGATCGAAGCCAGCCAGCAGCGCTATCTTCAGCTCAGCCGCGAGCGCAAGCATGTGCGCCAGACTTACATGGGTCTGCTTAGCCTGCTGGCCATGATGGTGTTGTTTGTCAGCACCTGGCTCGCGCTCTTTCTCTCGAAGCTGGTAACTCGGCCCCTGGCTGCGCTAGCCGAGGCCACGCAGGAAATCTCTCGCGGACGTCTTGACTACCGGATCGATGTGCGCGCAGCCGACGAAATTGGGGACCTGGTCCGGTCCTTTAATCGAATGGCGCAACAACTGGAGACCAGCCGGAAGCAGATTGAGGCTTCCAGCCGCGACGCCAGCGCCGCCAGCGCCGAACTCGACCAGCGCCGCCGCCAGATGGAAACTATCCTTGAGAGCATCCCAACCGGCGTCCTCTCGCTTGATGCCTCGCGCTGCGTGACCCATGCCAATCACGCCTTGCAGCGCATGTTCCATCCCGAAGGCTACGCGGACGGAGAGGACATGCTGCGTGGGGCTCAGTTGGCGGACGTGTTTTTACCCGAGGTGCTCCAGGATCTTGAACCCCTTCTGCGCCGGGCCGATCGCATGGGCATGACCACCAGCCAGATGGAGATGCCGCTGCATCGCACGTCTCTCAACGTGGCGGTCACGGTGGCAACCCTGCGCCATCAGGACGAACGGCTGGGGTACGTGATTGTGTTCGAAGATCTTTCCGATCTTCTGAAGGCTCAGAAGCAGGCCGCATGGCGTGAGGTAGCCCGCCGGGTGGCGCACGAGATCAAGAATCCGCTCACGCCCATCGCGCTTTCCGCGGAACGCATTCAGCGACATCTGGAACGTGCCACGCCTCCCGACAAGGCGTCGTTGGATATCGTTCGTTCCTGTGCGGAAACAATTGCGAGCGCGGTCGAGACGGTTCGCCGCCTGGTGGATGCATTCTCTTCGCTCGCTCGTTTTCCGGCATCCAATCCGCATCCAGCGGATATCAACGAAGTCATCGAGAGCGCGCTCTCCATGTTCAATGGAAGGTTGGACGGCATCGGCCTGCACAAGTCGCTGGCTCCCGATCTACCCAAGGTCATGGCCGACGCGGAGGCGATCAAGCGCGCCGTGGCCAATCTGGTGGACAATGCCGCCGAAGCCATGCAGGATTCGCTGGTGCGCGAAATCCAGATTTCAACCGCGCTGGTGGGCAGCCGCGATGCGGTCGAAATCACGGTCGCCGATACCGGCCACGGCGTGACCCGTGAGCTGAAGGAAAAACTCTTTCTGCCGTATTTCTCCACCAGAAAACGCGGCACCGGACTCGGTCTGGCCATCGTGAGCCGCGTCATTGAAGAACATCGCGGATCCATTCGCGTGGAAGAGAACCAGCCGGTCGGCGCGCGCTTTATCGTGGAACTGCCCGTCGTTTCTGAGCCCGCCCTGGCCGCCGTCACAGCGCAGCATGCATAAAATTCTCATCGTCGACGACGAGACTGGTATTCGTGAATCGCTGCAGGGAGTGCTGGCAGACGAGGGCTATGAAACTGCCACCGTCGAAAGTGGTGAAGAATGCCTCAAACTACTGCGGCGCGAACACACCTATGAGGTAGTGCTGCTGGATGTCTGGCTGCCCGGCATCGACGGCCTGGAGACGCTGGAGAGAATTCACGAGATCGATAACCCGCCGGAAGTGATCATGATCTCCGGCCATGGCACCATCGAAACTGCCGTGCGCGCCACCAAACTGGGCGCTTATGACTTCCTGGAAAAACCGCTCTCCATCGACAAGACTCTGATCCTGGTGAAGAACGCGATCGAGTCCAAGAAACTGCGGCACGAGAACATCGATCTAAGGAAGCAGCTTCACGCCAAAAGCGCGATCGTCGGCGACAGCATTCCCATGAAAGCGCTGCGCCAGCAGATTACTCTCATGGCCCCCACCAACGGACGCGTTCTGATTTATGGCGAGTCGGGCACTGGCAAGGAACTGGTAGCCCACGCAATCCATGCCCAGAGCCTGCGCAAGGACGAGACTTTTGTCGAGGTCAACTGCGCAGCAATTCCAGAAGACCTCATCGAGAGTGAATTATTCGGCCATTTCAAAGGCTCGTTCCCGGGAGCAGCCGCGGATAAGGAGGGCAAGTTCCAGAAAGCGAACGGAGGAACGCTGTTCCTCGATGAAGTTGGCGACATGAGCCTGAAAACGCAATCGAAGGTTCTGCGCACACTCGAAGAACAGCGCGTGACCCCTCTCGGCGGCGACAAGACCATCACAGTGGATGCGCGCATCATTGCTTCCACTAACAAGGATCTGGAAGAGGAAATCTCCCGGGGGAATTTCCGCGAAGACCTGTTTTACCGCCTGAATGTGATTCCGTTCTTTGTGCCGCCGCTGCGCGACCGGAAAGAAGATATTCCGCTGTTTGCGCGGCACTTCCTGAAAGACCTGGCTGCCACCTACGGACGGCGCCCACGCGAAATCACAGACGACGCCGTCGAAGCTTTGATGCGCTACTCGTGGCCGGGCAATGTGCGCGAATTGCGCAACGTGATCGAGCGGATTGTGATCATGAATCCCATGACCACACGATTCGACCGCAAGCACCTGCCCACGCTGGTCTACCGGGACGGCCACCGGCGCGCGGCGCGCAGCGAGTTCTCAACCTTGCATCAGGCTCGCGACGCCTATGAGCGCGATTTCATTCTCAAGAAGCTCGACGAGAACCACGGGAACGTCACCCGTGCCGCCGAAGTGCTGGGCTTGGAACGCAGCCACCTTTACCGCAAGATGAAAACCTTAGGCATCGCAGCGAAAGAGTAGGACTGCCCGAAGAACTGGGTAAACAGCTAGCGCTTTACCATGCGGATTTCGGTGCCGTTCTTTCTGAACTCCACCTTATCCATGAGCTGGTTGATCAGAAAAATCCCACGCCCGTGATTGGAATAGACGTTTTCTCCGACCACGCAATTGGGAATTGCCTCGGGCGTGAAACCAGTGCCCGGATCTCGCACCACGATTAGAATGCCGCGCTCTTCGTCACTGCTTACCAGGCATTCCACTGTTTTGGTGGGATCTTCTTTAGCGCCGTGGATCACGGCATTGGCCAGGGCTTCTTGCAGCGATAGCTCGATCGCATCTTCCTTGCCGTACGCCCCCTTCATCTGGCGGACCACGGCCATTACTTCTTGCACTACTGGATCCACTGCCTTGCGGTCGCCGGAAAGGGTCACGCGCAAAACCAGAGCCAACTTATCTGGATCAAAATCTTTTTCGGGAAGGGGTTCCTGGGAAGAATCCGACGGGGGCATTTTTGGGCTCGAGATTTGCGATTCGCGATGCTCTCAATTGATTTTAGCTGCTTCCTCGCAGTACGACAAACTCCATGGGACGTAGCGGACCACGACGGGTGATCTGTGAAAGCGGCGTCATACGCCCCAATCCAGCCACCGTCACGTTCATCGTTTCTCGCTCTTTGCTGCGGTCCTCTTTCTAAGCATCGCTGTTGGCATGGCTTTTTGCGGCTCCACCTGGCCGCCAGTCAAGTGCTCCAATTGTCTTCTCCAGTCGAGTTCTTCCACAAAACCGCGCGATTCACGCCAATTCGGCTGCACTTTGACGTAAAGCTCAAGAAAGACTTTCGTCCCCAGCATGCGCTCAAGCTGCAATCGGGCCGAAGTGCCGATCCGTTTCAGCATTGCCCCTTTCTTGCCGATCAAGATGCCTTTCTGGCCTTCGCGTTCGCAGTAGATCGTGGCGGAAATGCGTGTCAGCCTTGTGCCCTCCTCGAAGTTGTCCACGATTACCGTGGTCGCGTAAGGAAGTTCCTCTGCCGTCTCCATCAGCACGCGTTCACGAACAATCTCAGAAGCCATGAAACGCGCCGGCTGGTCGGTCACCTGGTCCTCGGGGAAATAAGGTGGACCAGCCGGCAGCGCGGAGGTCACAACCTTGAGCAGTATGTCGAGCCCATCCCGCTTCAACGCGGAAATTGGGACGATTTCCTGAAACGCATGCAGCTTCTTATATTCCTCAATCAGCGGCAGCAGCTTGTCCTTGCCGCCTCGCAGCAGGTCAACTTTATTAAGGACGAGGCACACCTTGGTGGGCGAATGCTTCAGCATCTGGATGGCGAACTCGTCGCGCCGATCCAGCTTGCGGGTTGCGTCCATGATGAGGAGGACAAGATCGCAGCCTTCCAGGGCCTCGCGCACCTCGACCATCATCTTGCGGCCCAGGGAGCTGTCGGGCTTGTGCACGCCCGGAGTGTCGATCAGGACGATCTGCGCAGCGTCGCGGCCCTTGGCTTTGGGAAGATTGACAATGCCTTGAATTCGATTGCGCGTGGTTTGCGGCTTAGGCGAAATGATCGCCAGTTTTTCGCCCACCAGCGCATTGAGCAGCGTGGACTTGCCAGCGTTAGGGCGACCGAGAATGCAGACAAAACCGGAGCGGAAAGGCATAGGGTCGGGCTTCGGGCTTCGGCCATCGGGCTTCGGCTTTGAAAACCTAGGTACTGGGATATTGTCGAAATCCGAGATTTGAAGCTGCCTTCCGACTATATCAGGCCGTGAGATTGCAGAAGGCAGAAGCCAAGGGTTTTGCCGAAGCCTGAAAACCGAGGCCCGAAGCCCGGCTCAGATCAGCTTCAGCTGCCGGGGCTGCACGGCAGTGATTCTCACGCGCTCCACCTTGCGGTCGGTTGATTCCAGAACTTCAAAGCGCAGGCCGTCGTCATCCACGGTTTCGCCGCGCTGCGGAATGTGACCGGCAAGTTCGCTGACCAATCCCGCCACGGTGGCCGATTCCCTTCCTTCGGGTTTTGTCCCGAACAACTCGGCAAGGCGGTCTACGTCCATGCCTCCGGGCACGACGTACGATTGATCATTCTCCCGGACGATTTCCGGCTTTTCGTGCTCGTCGCGGATTTCACCTACGATCTCTTCCACCAGGTCTTCGATCGTGACCAGGCCGGCGACGCCGCCGTACTCATCGACAACGATCGCCATGCGTATGTTGTTTTTCTGCATCTCGCGCAGCAGATCGCTGCCCAGCTTGCTTTCGGGCACGAAATACACGTCGCGGCGCATCAGTGTCTCGAGAGTGCGCTTCGAGGCTTCACTGTCAGGCACCTGCAAAACGTCCTGGGCATAGACGATGCCTTTGATGTTGTGAATGCTTTCGGCATACACGGGCACGCGCGAGTAGTGCTTCTGGCCCAGCATTTGAATGAATCGTTCCACCGTGGTTTCCACGGGCACAGCAAACATGTCTGGACGCGGCTTCATGGCTTCGCGCACCGTCTTGCCGCTGAACTCCACTACGGACTGAATCAGGTCGCGATCGCCTTCCTGAATAATTCCCTCTTCCTGGCCCGCTTCAATCAAGGCATCTACGGCCTCGGATGCGCTTTCAGGCTGCTCGCGCGTGTTCTGGCGGGTGAGCGATGCAACGGATTGCAGAAAGCCAAGAACAATGGTTACCGGCAGCACGAGGTAAATCAGCACCGTCAGAAGCCACGTCCAGCGAATGAGCCAGCCACCGTTGGTGCGCGAGAAGAAAACAAAGGGCAAAAACTGATTGAACAGGATGATGATCAGAAGCAGGCTGATCGCGGCTTGCAGAATCTCATAGATGCTCCACCGCTGGTCACCAAAGACCGCAAAACCCACCAGCAGAGCGATGGTCGCGGTGGTCATCTGCTTGAGCACCGACATGGAAAGCGACGCTCGAGCACGACTCACTTGCAGATTGGGTTCGACCTTCTGCTCGAAAACGTCGATGTTGTCCTGAAATTCGCGCGATAGAAACTTGCCGATCTCCTGGTAGACACGGTCCACGTAGGAGGCCAGCGCGAGCAGGCCCAGCAGCGGGATCAGCGCGACTGTGACGCCCCAGTTCATGCGGTACTCCGGTTCCTAGCGGGCGGGCGATCGCGCGAATGTGTTCTCTCGATCAGGCCTGCCTCCAGCTTCAGTTGCCGCCGCAACTGGCTCTCTTTGCGCGCCATCTTGCCATTATCGCGCTCGTGATCGAAGCCCGCCAGATGCAGGATGCCATGCAGCGCCAGAATTTTCACCTCGTCCGCTACGGAATGCCCCAGTCGACTTGCGTTCTCCCGAGCGATGTCGGCGGAAATCGCCACATCTCCCGCAATGCGCTTAACCTGACGGCGCTCCGCCGGCGGTGATGGAAACGACAATACGTCCGTAGCCTTGTCAGCTCCGCGGAATTGCCGGTTGAGGGATTTCAATTCCGCGCTGCTGGTCACCAGCACATTCACCGGGTCGCGCAAACGGACGACGTGCCTCGCCCGCGACACGAAACGTTCGAGCGTCGAACGGCTCAGCCCCGTGACTCTTTTTCGGAGGATTACCACTTTTCCTGGCTCGCTCCCTAATCCTGACGAATGTCTTACAAAATAAATAAGAGGGCCTGGTTTCAGCCCTCCCTTCTACCCACAACTTTACTCTCCCGCAGCTTCTCTGGATTTGGTGTTTGCATTCGTCGGCTCCGGGTTCTTCCCCTCGGCGCTTTTCCCGCCCGCCAGCAGCAGCATCTGCTGCTCGGCAACGTGCGTCTTGTGCTCATCGTATGCCCGGATAATGCGCTGCACCAGATGATGGCGCACCACATCGGACTCGTCGAAATCGACGAAGGTCAAACCCTCGACCCGCTTCAGAATATCGATTGCTTCGAGCAACCCGCTACGGCGCGCGTTGGGCAGGTCGATCTGCGTGATGTCCCCGGTAATCACCGCTTTGGAGTTGAATCCGAGACGGGTGACAAACATCTTCATCTGCTCCGAAGTAGTGTTCTGCGCTTCGTCGAGAATCACGAAGGAATCGTTCAAGGTGCGCCCGCGCATAAAAGCGATGGGCGCAATCTCGATGACGTTCTTCTCCAGATAGCGATCGACTTTCTCCGGATCGAGCATGTCATAGAGCGCGTCGTACAAAGGACGCAGGTAGGGATCGATCTTGTCCTGTAACGTGCCCGGCAAGAAACCCAGCCGCTCGCCCGCTTCCACCGCCGGGCGCGCCAGGATGATGCGGTTCACCCGCTTGGCCAGCAACGCGGAGATCGCCATGGCCACAGCGAGATAGGTCTTGCCCGTGCCCGCCGGGCCAATACCGAATACCATGTCGTGCTTCTCAATCGCCTCCACATAGCGCCGCTGGTTCACACTCTTCGGCTGCACCATGCGCCGTCCAAGCGAGCGCTGGCGGCCGGCGTCGGCCAGTCCACGCAGGGTTGCGCTCGAATCCGCCGTCAGCACGCGCAGCATGCTGTTCAGATCGCCGTTATTGAAACTGTATCCGGAGCGTTGCAGGCTTTCGTAGTCGGCAAACACCTGCTCGGCGCGGGCCACGTCGCGGGCCGCGCCTTCCAGTTCGATCGCATTCGACCGCAGGTCAATGGTGACGTTCAGGCCATCTTCCAACACGCGCACATTCTCGTCGCGCGTGCCAAACAGAGTCTCGATGTTGGGACTAATCCCGATGCTTTTCTTCATTCAGTCTCTTTTAAATGCAGATCGGCGAAATACTGACACTTCTGCCGCTTCGCGGACAAAACAGGATTATGCTTGGAGACGGGACCAGACGGAATGCTCATGCCCAGAAGGCAAGTCACTACCATTAGCTAAAGCCTACCCCGCGCCGGGGTGGGAGTCAATGGGAGGTTTATCGACCTTCGCCATCCGCTGATGCCGGCACTGCTCGCGTCCTTGCCCACTCGCGCAAAGCGTCGATTTCTTCCGCTCGTGTAGTTGAGAGCGGCACGGTCCGCGCCAGGGCGTCCAGCAGGAACTGAGTCGTCAGCGGCTTCTTTTCTGAAAAGGCGGCGTAGAGTGCTGACTGCACGGCTGCGTCGATTTCCGCACCTGAGTATCCTTTTGCAGCGGCGTCAACTTTGTCGAGGTCAAATTCTGCGGGATTGCGTTTCCGCCTCGCCAACTGAATCGAGAAGATCTGCTTGCGCTCCGCCTGGCTGGGCAAGTCGACGAAGAACAGTTCGTCAAACCGGCCTTTGCGAATCAGTTCCGGCGGCAACGCGGTCACGTTGTTGCATGTGGCGGCGACGAACACCGGCGCTTTGCGGTCTTGCATCCACGAAAGGAAGGACGCCAGCAGCCGCGAAGAAACGCCGGCATCGGCCGACGCCGAATCCGGACCACTGCCGGCAAATACTTTCTCCAGCTCATCGATCCAGAGTACGCAGGGTGCAAGTCCCTCCGCGACATCGAAGACCTTGCGAATTCGCTTTTCGGTTTCGCCAATGTATTTGTCGTAGATCGCCGCCGTATCGAACTTTACCAGCGGCAGGTTCCACTCTCCCGCCACAGCCCGCGCGCACAGCGACTTTCCGCATCCCTGCACGCCCAGGATGATTACTCCATGCGGCGGTTCCAGCCCGAATTCGCGCGCCGAGTCTCCCCATGAACCGCGCCTTTGCGCCAGCCAGGCCTTTAGATTATCCATCCCACCAACGCTGGAAAAAGCCTCGTCCGGCTCCACAAACTCCAGCATTTCTGAACGCCGGAGCAGCGATTTCTTGGTCTCGATCGCATCGTCCGCGATCTCAGGGCACAAGGCATATCGCGTCACCAGAGCCTGGGAAAGAGCGCGTTCTGCTTCTTCTTCGGTGAGGCCACGCAGGCTTTCGACCACCGCATCAAGACCCTTGGGGTCGAGTTTCCTTTGCAAGGTGTGGTCTTTGGAAATCCTGACCACGACTTCGTCGATGATCTGGCGCAGGCGCGGGCGGTCCGGCAGAGGCAACTCAAGGAATTCGACCAGGCCCCGCAACTCAGCGGGAATGTCAATCTTCGGCGATGTTAGGACGATGGTGCGGCGATTCTCGGAAAACTTCTGCCCCACATCGCGCAGGCGCCGGACGACGACCGGCTCATCCATGTGGCGGTGGAGGTCTTTTAAAATGAACGCCGCGCCCAGGGAAATCCCCTCCAAATTGGCGAGCATCTGGGCCGGTTCCCGGCTGTTATAGATGGCTTTCGAGTTGGCCAGCGCTTCCAGAGCGGGTGCGCCGTAGGCGGAGTTCAAGTCCCGAGTGTCGGGCACCACCTCACCAACGTCGCTGCCACAGCGAGCCAGGCCGCTGGCAATTGTCCACTCAAATGCCGCGAGATTCAGGGCCGCACACGCCGCACGAACCAGGCGAACGGCGCGAGCTTCTTCAATGGTCTCCATTACTACAATTGGAGTGGAGGAATCGAGCAGGACTTTCAGCCGCGCCAGCGGATCGGGAGTGAGTGGCCATGCCATGTGTTTGACCGGTCGAGACTTACTTGCCTATAATAAGTAATTCGGTACCCGCCGAATATCTTTCTGTACACACAAAGGTAACGAACCAGACATGGCTAACCATTTTTCGGCGCTTAAACGCGCCCGTCAGACCACGAAGCGTACGGCCACCAATCGCGCCAACACCTCCCGCCTGCGCACCGCGTTGCGCACTCTGCGCGAGACCATCGAAAAGGGCGACAAGGCTGCCGCCGAGAAAACCTACCGCGAGACGGTATCCGCGCTGGATAAGGCGATTCAGAAGGGCACGCTGCACGGGAATACCGCTGCGCGGTATAAGTCGCGGCTCGGCAAGCGCGTCACTGCGATGAAGTAGTTGTTGGCCTTCCTCACACCGGCAACTGTTCCTGCATCCATCCCGGGGTTTCCAGCTTGGCCTCGGCGGTTAAATCCATCACGAGACGTTCCAGCACCATCCGCTTGCTTACGGGATTCGATCGCAGGGCGAGATCGGCCTTAGCCACCAGGCGGATCGCACGCGTCAGATCGCGGCGGGATTTGTAGCGGCGGGCCTGTTTGATGATGTCGTCGGCGGCGAATGGAGGCACGCGAAAGCCCTGCCACAGCGCGGCCCAGAGCATGCGCTGGTCGCGCACGTTACGCTCGAGAATCACCAGCATCTGGCGGAAAGTTTTCGCCAACATGTAGATGTGCCCGATAGCGGCTTCTTCGCCATCGCCCGAAGACAGGATTGCATCCAGCACTTCGAGAGCGCGCACGCGGTCTTTGGAAGAAATGGCATCGGTCAGCTCATATAAAGACCGTTGCTTCGCGGCCAGCACCATGGTTTCCACGTCGCCCAGAGTGATGCGGTTCCGGGCGTCGACGTAGAGCATGAGCTTTTCCAGTTCGTTCGAGATCATCATCATGTCGCCGCCAAGCGCGTCGACCAGTTCGCGGGCGCCATCGGGATCGATCTTCACTGGTACTACGCGGCTGGTGCAAAAATCAGAAATCCATCGCACCGCTTCGCCTTCTTCCACTCGCGCCAGTTCGACGATGCCGCAGTACTGGCCCATGGTTTCGCGGATGCGCTGGTAGCGCTCTTTATCCTGCATCTCCATGCGGCGGACATCGGCGGGAATGCTGATATGGTCGGCGACGAACACCACCATCGCATCGGGATTCGGGTTCTTGCAATACTCTTCGATGGCGGCAAGTTTTTCATCGTTCGACCCGCGCCCAAAAAGACTCTTCACGCCACGCACGAAAAACACCTGGAATGGCGCCATCAGCGAAGGCGTGCGGGCGCGGTCGAGAACCTCGGCTAGATCGTTTTCACCGAGATCGAATTCAAACACGCTGAAATCGCGAAGATCAGCCGGGACCAGGTGTTCGAGGATGGCATCGCGGAAGCGCTTGCGGAAGAAAGCCTCGTCGCCCACGAACACATAGGCCGCCCGCAGCCTGCGCGATTCGAGTTCGCTGACAAATCGCTCGGCTTGGGCGAAAGCCCGCATCAGAACCTCTCCGCATTACGTCGTGGGCCGTTGGTCGTTGGTCGTTGGCTAACGACCAACGATCAATGACTAACGACCTTTTCAAACTCTAGCATCTAGAAGCCCTCCAGAATGTTAGACACCAGGGTTCGCGCAAAATCCTGGGAGAGCCGCCGGAAGGCAGGTGAGTCTTCCTCGAAAAAGCTGGTCAAGTCCTGCGAAACTTCGTACTGCTCGCGAAACAGATACGACGGATTCTGGTAGAGCACCTTGCCCTGGCGGTCGGTGAGCGTCACCTTCATGCTCACTACCACCAAAACACTGGCGGCCTGTCCGGTTGCCGAGTTGTAGGTGAGCGGCGTCGAAGTGGCCGCGACCACGGTGCCGAGCAGAGTGGCGTCGGCACCCTCACCCGCGCCATTGAGAATGTGATAATGCGTGCGCGTCGTGAATTCGCGCACCACCGACGAAGTAAGCAATTGCTCGATGCGGTAGGTGTTGGTGTCGTTTACGAAGGCCGGAACCGCGATGGTCTTGACGTTCTCAGGAAGCTGCACGGTGTGGCCGGCCGTGTGATATCCGCAACCGGCGCTCGCCGCTAGCCATGCCAGGCAGAGCGATGCGAGCCAGCCGGCAGACCGAACTCTCATTGAATCTTTCCCAGCGGGCGGGTTGCGATCATGCTCTCGGCGCATTCCACAGCGGTCACGGCCGCGATGCGTAGGTTGTCCGCGGCTGCCCACAGCCAGACTCCATTGGGCCGAGCCGCATCGCTCTTGAGCGAGACCAGGATGTTGGCCTGACCCGCGGTGTTCACATTATTCGGCTGCGAATCGTCTTCCGCTCCCGAGAGCGTGACGTGATCTCCGGCGAGGGCCTGCGACAATCGTTCCTGATCGACGGCTTGCTCCATCTCCAGAAAGATGGCCAGTGCATGGCCGTGGAAGACCGGGGGCTGCAGCAGCATCAGCGCGGGCTGGGGCGCATCCGCTCCGGCAATCTTCTGGTAGTGGCGCCGCACGCGCGCTTCCAGCGAATCCAGCGACAACTGCGATTTCTGCCCGTAGCGCGCAAGCATATTGAAGGCCACCTGCTCATCGAACACATCTTTCGGCAGCGGCTGGAACGACAACAGATTGACTGTCTGCTGGTGCAACTCGTCCATGCCCTTCTGTCCTTGTTCAGACGCGGGCTCGAAAACCGTAGCCACCACGCTCCGGATGACGCCAGCCTTGCGCGCCCTGAGCAGCAGCAGAGCCAGAGTCACGGCCGCGGGATGAGCCACAACGCACGGAGCCGGCTGCAGCTCCGGCTGCCACATCTCTCTTCGCTCGCGCTCCACCCAGACTGAGCGCACCTGGGCGCCCGGTTCTTCTTCCAAAGCCCCGGAAAGATCAATGATCGCGCTCCCGGCATCGCGGGCGCGTTTCCAGCTCTGGCGCGTAGTTTCCGCGTCGGCTGCGAAGAAGGTGAAGTCGACATTCGTGAACTGCTCCGAGCGCACGCTCTGGATGAAGTTGATCTCGTCGCCGGTAGCTTCCAGCTGGCCAATCGATTCATCATCGTCGAGCAGACGCACATCCACGGCGGGAAAGTTACGCTCATTCAACATTTCGGCGACTTCTTTCCCTTTGAGCGAGGCAGCGCCCACAATCGCGGCGCGGAAAAGCTGTCCGCGCGCAGAAGACGAAGGAGACGGCGCCGAGATTTTGGAGGAACTGCTCATGAAGTCTGCGAAGCCTCCTTGTAAGCGGGGGGCGGCGGCTCGTTCCTGCGGCGGACAATCCACTGCAAACGCCAGAACACCCCCGAGAACGTATAGAGCAGCGCAATCCCAAACAGCACCGGCTTGGAGAAGAACCAGATGCCGGCAAAGAGAGCCCCAAAGAGAATAATCAGGCGGAAAGGATGGCGCGAGCGGAAATCAATATCCTTGAAGCTGTAGAACCGCCACGTGCTCACCATCAGGTAGCCAACCGCTGCGACCATCGCCAGCCATGTAATCGCCGTGTACCAGGATTCGAGCGGGACGCCTGACTGAAAGTGAACTACCGCGGCAATCACTCCGGCGCCCGCCGGAATCGGCATGCCGACAAAATACTTCTTCCCCGGCCTTCCGGGATTCGAGGGCTGCGGGTTCGACGTGATGTTGAACCGCGCCAGGCGGCTGGCACCGGCCATCAGAAATAAGAAAGCGGCAATCGCACCCAACTGGGTGAGTTTGATATTCCACTCGGTGAGCGCGACCGGCGGCATCAGGTGAAATCCCCAAGTCCAGGCGAGCATCGCCGGTGCCACGCCAAACGTGATCACATCCGCCAGCGAATCGAACTCTTTGCCGAAGTCGCTGCTCGTGCCCGTCATGCGGGCGACGCGTCCATCCAGGCCATCAAACAAGACGGCAAACCCAATTGCCTTGGCAGCATTGTCCAAGTGCCAGAAGGTTGCGGCACTCGCGTGGACCACCTCGAGAATGGCATAGAAACCTGCCGCCATATTCCCGGTGGTAAACAGCGAAGGGAGAATATACATTCCCTTGCTCATACGGCGGGGGCCGCGCTCATCATGCCTGCGTTTTGGAATGGGAAAATCCATCAGCGGGTCCCTTCGGTGGCGGAGTGACGCGCCGCACCAGCCAGCTCGCCTTTCGGCTGCAGGTAAGCCAGGACGCTGGCCCCGCCACGAACCCGGTCACCGACCTTCACTTGCAGCGTGGCAGCAGGGTCGAGCAGCACGTCCACGCGCGAGCCAAACTTGATCAGCCCCACGCGCTGGCCGCGCTCCAGCCGGTCGCCCACCTTCGGACGAAATACGATTCTTCGCGCCAGCACTCCGGCGATCTGCTTGAAGACAACTGCCTGGCCGTCGCCTTCCACGCGCACAATATTCTGCTCGTTGTGTTCGGCGGAAGCTTGATTCATCGCGTTCAGAAACTTCCCGCTCTGGTAGCGCACCTCGCTGACAGTTCCCGCAATCGGAGAGCGGTTCACGTGCACGTCAAAGACACTCAGGAAGATGCTGATGCGAGCCTGTTTCTCACCACACACCGTCACGAAGGAAACGTCTGTAACCTTGCCATCCCCCGGCGACACCACGGCGCCTGCTGCATCCGGGATGACTCGCTCCGGGTCGCGAAAGAACCAGAGGAAGAATGCGGCCAGCAACAGCGGCGCCAGGGCCCAGGCAGGCGAGGCGAACCAGCCCACCAGAATCCCAGCTGCAATCAAAGCCAGCGCGTAAAAGTAGCCGTCACGAACCATGGGAGCAGAAAGTTGGGTTAATTATAGAGCAGAGCCGGGCAGAGCTGGCTCGGGTTCCGTCAGAAAGTATGTAAGTCCAGATAAAGAAAGGCGCCACTGGGCGCCGGTGGGTAGATACAAAAAGCCTCTAGCGGCGACGGCCGCGGTGAAATGGCCAAAAAACTTATGCTACGTGAGTTCCGAACTGCTGCCGATACTGCCGCTCAATGGACTGCATCTGGTCCTTGAGCCGCAGCTTCAGCTTCTTAAGCCGGACTTCCTCCAGCTTTTCGTCTTCGCTGAGATAACGTTTTTGGGTGAGTGAATCGAGACGTGTGGAATACTGCATATGCTCCTGAGCCAGCTTGCGGAACTCATCATGGCTGGTCAGAAGAGTGTCCTTCGGAGTCAGCATCCAGCAGACCTCCAACCGGGATTCATGGCTAAACCTACCACAGCACCAAAATCGGTTCAATGCCGAATTCTGGTGCAGTCTCGTTATGAGATGGAACTAATAAAGCCTTAGACTACAGAGGATTGCATCCTCCGGAGGGTTCGCGTAGTAACTCTTGCGTAAACCTGCTTCTTCGAAGCCGAGCGTGCTGTAAAGCCGCCTTGCGCCCTGGTTCGATTCCCTTACTTCCAGGAATATCCGGTTGCCGCCGGTTGCTCGCACATGGGAGATGAACTCGTTCACCAGAGAGGTTCCCACGCCGCGACGCCGGAACTCTTTCGCGACAGCCACATATTGCAACTCCCAATCGCTATCGACGCAGTGCGCGGCCAAGTAACCAACCATTGATGAAGCTATGGCAGATACAGTCAGGCTTTTTGACTCGGGCGGATCCTCGGCCACCAGGACAAAATATCTGGACAATTCGGGAGCGGTTCGAAAAAGACTCTTGTAGTGTTCGTGCGACCAATTCACCGAAGTTGGATTCTCGCGCTCGAGTTCCAACATCAGGGGGATATCGGCGGCAGTTGCCGGTCGGATGCGCACGCTGTAACCTAAGACCCGATTTTCTCGAGCATCTCGGCGTCGGTGCGGCGGATGTAGTTCGCCTCCAACTGCTCGGGCGTTGCCGTTTTGCCGGATTGAATCTTGCGCCATCCCAAACCCGCAACCGCGGCGGCAGAGATCGGCTCAAGTTTTGTCACCGATAACCCCGCCGCGCCAGCCTCCTGGGCAAGAGCGGAATCCGGAGTCACCACCGTCGACCCTTTCGCCTGAGAAAGAAATTCGCTCCGGGTCAAGAGGTACTCGCGTGGAGTTTGACCGGCCTCCGCTGGAACCAAGTACTGTCCCACGTAGACATCACCCCGGCCGGCATCCAGCGCGGGCATGATGCTGCCTTGAACCTCACTGGTGAATACGCACACTTCCAGCAGTGACACCGCCGCGATCGGTTTGCCCAACACCTCGGCCAGCGCCTTCACCGCCGCCAGACCGATGCGCAGGCCCGTGAACGATCCCGGTCCGGAGGCCACCGCAAAGGCGCCGATGTCGTTCCTTACGAACCCGTTCCCGGCGAGCAGGTCGCCGACCTGCGGAATAAGTTGAGCGGAAAAGGTGCCGCCGGCCAAGGGCGCAATCTCGATTACCTCGAAGCCGTTATTGTTGCCATCGGCAGACCGATCCCCGGCTCGCGCCAGCGCGATGCTGCCCTGCTTGCCGGAAGTATCGATGGCGAGAATAAGCATGGAGGCGTCGCAGTCCTAATATTCAAGCAGACCAGTGTGCATGGTCATCTTCCACTCTGAACCGACCCGGCTGTACACCTTACACGCCCGGCCTTTCCAGTGGAAGTCTTTGCCATCCCGGTCGCGCCACAGGGTATCGACGTCGACCACTGCAAAAGCGCCATCGCCTTGCTCGGAAACTTCAACCTTCCTGATTTGGCGGCGGTTATGGACGAGAGCATGCGTCTCAAATAACTCCTGCCATACCTTCTTCCATCGCCGGGCATCGAATCGTCCGAGCACCATCACCCAATCGGCCGGATCATGAGCGTCGCTGGCCGGGGGCCAGGGCCAAACCATGTCCGGATGAAACACGGTGATCAGCAGATCGACATCTTTCGTATCCCACGCTCTAGTCTCTCGATTCACGATCTCGATAATTTCCTTTTCAACCTCTGCTCGCGACGTCATTGCCGCGATTCCTGGGATTCCACCAGTTCCAGCAGCACGCCGCCCGTGCTCGAGGGATGAACAAAAACGTATCGATGCCCGCCCGCACCGGTCTTGATCTCCTCCGAGACCAACCGCACGCCGTCTTTCTTGAGCCGCTCGACAGCCGCCGGCAAATCCGGAACCCGCAGACAAACATGGTGCAGCCCTTCGCCGCGTTTGGCGATAAACTTCGCGATCGTCGAGTCTTCCGAAGTCGCTTCCAGCAGTTCCAACCGGCTCTCGCCCACGGGAACCATCACCACCCTAACCTGCTCCTGCTCCACCGTTTCCTCGGGAGAGACGCTCAGCCCAAGCTTCGCGTAAATTGCCTTCGCTGCCGCCAGCGACTTCACCGCAATCCCGAGATGATCGATTTGAAACATCAGCGCTTCCCCACGTTGGCGGCCATCTCCTCAATCAGCGAATAGGGATCGCGTTTGTGTTCGGCAACCTCGGCTGCATAGCGCGCTACGCCGCCGTCGGTCATCTGTGCTCGAGCCTTCTCCAGCAGCGCATCACGCAGCATCTCGATTAATCGCTCCCGCCAGTTCTCGACGCTCTTGTTCAGAGCCAGGTTTTCCTTCTGGAGATACACCTCATAATCCGCAATTGCTCCCGCCAGTTCCTCGATTCCCACTCCCTGAGTGGCGACGGTCTTGACGATCGGTGGCGTCCAGCCATCGTGGCGCGTGGCCAGCGACTGTAGCGTTCGGATTTCGCGCTCCACGTGCTCAGCACCATCGCGGTCGCTCTTGTTGATGACAAAGATGTCGGCAATCTCCATGATGCCGGCTTTGATGGTCTGCACATCATCGCCCATGCCCGGCACCAGGATCAGAATCGTGACATCGGCCAGCCGCACGATGTCGACTTCATCCTGGCCCACGCCTACGGTTTCAATCATGATGAGGTCACGCCCTGAAGCATCCAGTACAGCGGTTACATCGGCCGTGCTGCGTGCCAGTCCGCCCAGCGATCCGCGAGTCGCCATACTGCGAATATAAATCCCGGGATCGGAGAAATGATCCTGCATGCGGATGCGGTCGCCCAGAATCGCCCCGCCCGTGTAGGGGCTGGTCGGGTCCACCGCGATAATGCCAACGGTGCGATTGCGTTTGCGATAGAAGCGGGCAAGCTGATCGACCAGCGTGCTCTTCCCCGCCCCCGGCGGCCCCGTCAGCCCGAGGACTCGAGCCTTCCCACTATGCTGGAACAGCGCTTTCAGCAGCTCAGACCATCCCGGCCTGCGGTTCTCCACGGTCGAAATGGCGCGAGCCAGCGCGCGCACGTCGCCGGAGCGCAATTGCTCAATCCATGTCTGGATGTCTTGATTCAAGCGATCAGTGTAAAGCAGGGACAGACAAACTGAAACCTTCGGCCTAACCGAAATCTGCGATGGGAACGAATTACCGCCTTTCATTGCCCGCCAACCTCCTCCGAGGTAGATTGAACCTGGCCGGGGGAGAAGAAAACCGCAATTGGAACCCGCTTCACAAGTCGCGTCCAGTGCTTCCGCTTCGGAAGCCTCATGGCTGGGCTGGCTGCCGCTCGTTCTGCTGCCGGCGACTGCCATCTGGTTTCGCAATCACATGCCTGCGTGGCTCTTCATGTGGTCGCTCGCATTTGCGATCTTCGCCGGACTGAAGTGGATCACCTGGTGGAAAGCTCGCAACCGCGTTTCACATAGCTCAGGCCGCTCACTCGCTTACCTGGTGGCTTGGCCCGGAATGGACGCAGAGAGCTTTCTCGATTCGCGCAAGCACGCATCTCTCCTGCGATTCGAGGAGTGGCTCTGGGCGCTCTCGAAAACACTTTTCGGCGCTGTACTTCTTTGGCAGATCGCGCGCAGAGTTCCGGAATCGCAAACCTTACTCCGCGGCTGGATCGGACTCTTCGGACTCATCTTCTTCCTGCATTTCGGCAGCTTTCACCTGATTGCTCTGTTCTGGCAAACGCTTGGCATCGACGCAGCGCCGATTATGTCGAAGCCCGTCCTGTCAAAGACCTTGAGCGAGTTCTGGGGCAAGCGCTGGAACCTGGGCTTCCGCCAGCTCGCCTATGACTTAATCTTTCAGCCGCTGCACAGAAAAACCGGAGTAGCCGCCGCAAGTCTGCTCGTCTTCCTCGCCTCCGGCTTGATCCATGACCTTGTTATCTCTCTTCCGGCCCGTGGCGGATACGGTTTGCCGACCGCCTACTTCATTCTGCAGGGTCTGGGCGTAACGCTGGAGCGATCGTCGTTGGGGAGGCTTCTCGGATTGCAGCGCGGGTTGCCTGCATGGCTCTTTATGTTCATCGTGGCCGCAGGTCCGGCGTTCTGGCTTTTTCATCCTCCGTTCGTGCTCCGTGTGATACTTCCATTCATGCAGGCAATCCACGCCCTATGACGAACTCTCTGGCAGAGCGTATGTTCGACCTCGACCTTTGGCTGGCGGGCGCGGGTCATTTCGTGATCTTGATTGCCAGCTTTCAAGTCCCAACCCGTCTCCGCTGGAAGCAGGGTCTGGCGCAGCTCATGCCGCTCAATCGCAAATTGCTCTGGGTGCAGAGCAGCTTCACGGTGCTAACGATCATCGCCTTTGGAACGTTGACGCTAGCGCTGCATGCCGAATTGCTGCGCGGTGACCGGGCGGCCCTGGGTCTCGCCTGCTTTATCGCGACCTATTGGACGGCACGCATTCTTGTGGATGCCTTCTATTTTTCGCACGAAGACTGGCCGAAGGGAAAACAGTTCGTCATTGGACACTTCTTGCTGACCTGCTTGTTCGTGGCCCTGGCCGGCAGCTACTGGGGATTGTTGATTTGGCAGGTGTGGCTAAGAACCAGGGGATGAGAAGCAAGTGCGAACAACCAGGAACGGATCAACTTAGCAACGCCCCTCCCGGACCGATCTTCAGAATTCTTCTGGCTAGCGGACCGAGCACGGGATATTCCGCCCACTCACCACGCCCGGCTTTGATTCCGTACACGATGGCCACCACCAGCATAAACACCCACCAACCCATGATTCCCAGCCAGATCACTGGGAAAAGGAAGATGAATCCCGGAGGCGGAGAACTGGAGTGGCCTGCCGATTGATGCCCAATGCTAGCGAACATAACGACAAAAAATACGCCCATCATGATCATCATGAGAAAAAGGTATAGCACCTGTAAAAGCAGCACCTGGAGGGCGTGAAACGAGACGAAGCGAGAGCTCCGCTTGACCAGAAAAATAACCAGGGGAGCGATCCATCCACCGACAAGTTGCAGCACCTGGGCCAGCGTTGCCATGGTGCGCTCGTCTGATGTCGGGACGATTCCGTCGACTGCTGGGGCGTCAGACACGCTACCTCCGGAGGAAGCAGGGGTTGAACTTCAGGGAATGAGGCTACTCCTTCAGCAACTGCCGCGCAATCACCAGACGCTGAATCTCGCTCGTACCCTCACCGATGGTGCACAGCTTCACATCGCGGTAATACTTCTCGGCGGGATAGTCTTTGATGAACCCGTATCCGCCGTGAATCTGCACACCTTCGTTGGCGCACCTTACGGCAACTTCGCTGGCGTAGAGTTTTGCCATCGAGGACTCCATCGTAGTCTTCATGCCTGCGTCTTTCATGGACGCCGCGCGCATGGTGAGCAGGCGGGCCGCATCAATCTCCGTGGCCATGTCGGCCAGCTTCCACTGAATCGCCTGGAACTCGCCGATGGCCTTGCCGAATTGCCGGCGCTCCTTGGAATAATTTAGTGCAGCTTCGTACGCACCCTGCGCCATGCCCAGCGACAAAGCTGCAATCGAGATGCGTCCGCCATCGAGCACGCGCATCGCGTCGATGAAGCCGTCGCCTTCCTTGCCCAGCAGGTTCTCCGCCGGAATCACGCAATCTTCAAAGATCATCTCCGCCGTGTCGCTAGCCCGCAGGCCCAGCTTGTTTTCCTTCTTGCCGGGGCGGAATCCCTTCGTATCTTTCTCTACTATGAACGCGGAAAGCCCGTGGGTATGCGCCGTCCGGTCGGTCACAGCCAGCACCACAATCACGTCGGCGTAGTGACCGTTAGTACAGAAGGTTTTCGTGCCGTTAAGCACCCAGCTATTGCCGCGGCGTTTCGCGGTCATGCGGGCGCTGCCCGCATCCGAACCCGAAGATGGCTCGGTCAATCCCCATGCGCCGATGAACTCGCCGGTAGCTAGTTTGCTGACGTACTTCTTGTTCTGCGCCTCGCTGCCCGCCAGGAAAATGTGATTGGAACAGAGCGAGGTATGGGCAGCGACAATAATGCCCACTGAGCCATCCACGCGCGACAACTCTTCGATGGCGATCACATATTCCACGTAGCCCATGCCCGCGCCACCGTATTCGGTGGGAAAAACCGTTCCCAGCAGTCCGAGCTTGCCCAGTTCCTTGACGGTGGCCAGCGGAAACTCGGAAGCCTCGTCCCACTTCATCACGTTGGGCAGGATCTCGCGCTCGGCGAACTCGCGAACCGTCTTTTTCAGCTGCTGCTGCTCGTCACTCAGTTGAAAATCCAAAATCCCTCCACGCTGCCACCGGTTTTGTGATTAGAACATAGCGGCAGAACGGGGAAAAGTTACCTCGGGCAGTGGGACGCAGAAGTGCGGCAAAGGCGCGTCATCGCTAGGGATTATGAGTATGAATCCCTTCACCCCAACCGACCGGATGGTTTGCCAATAACGGCTTCCAGCAGACTTCCCGCGCCTTAGCGGGAATCAGCGAGCAACTTCATCGGCGAGAATAAATCTCTCGAACACTTCGTTTGAAAGCAACCGCCCGCGCGACGTCAGGCAAACGAAATCCCCACGGCGCTCCACTAGCCCGCCATCGACTAACTCTGCAATCGCAGCGCGAGCGTTCTCGACGGCCTGTTTGTCGAATTTCGCGGCGAGTTCCAGCAGGCTAATTCCCCGGTTCAGTCGTAGCCCTAGGAAGAAACTCTCTTCCAAAGCTGCACGCTGCGAAACCGCAGTCTGCTGCGAAACTGCCCCGTTCATGAATTGTTCCAGGGAATCCGCCGTCGCAAATCTCACAGCCTCGACTTCCGGCGTGGCTGAAACCAGCATCGAGTGCGCGTCCACGCCGAAGCCGAAGTAAGGCAGCCGCGTCCAATATTTCAAATTGTGCCCTGACTCGAAACCTTTTCGGCTGAAGTTGGAAATTTCATATTGCGCAATCCCTGCCGATGTAAGCCTTTCGCAGGCCGAGAGATAGAAATCCGCAATGGCTTCTTCCTCCGGCACAAAGTGCGCATGATAGCGCGTGCCCCCTGCCATCAACTCGCGGCCCAGCCGCGAATCTTCATCCACTTCGAGCATGTAAACGCTCACGTGCCCTGCGCCGGTTGCGACCGTTTCCGACAAGGAGAATTCCCAACTCTCCGCCGTCTGGTGCGGCAACCCAGCAATAAGATCGATGTTGACGTTCGCAATTCCCGAAGCCCGCAGCCGGGCAATATCCTCCAGCACGACTGCGCGCTTATGCAGCCGTCCCACCGCCGCCGCTTCCTGATCCACAAACGACTGCACGCCGAGACTCACGCGGTTCACGCCGCAACGCAGCAGGCTCTCCAATACGGCGCCGCTGAGCGTTCCGGGAGCGCACTCTACCGTGACTTCAGCCTCAGGACTCACGTCGAACTGCTGCCGCACCGCGGCAAAGATTCGTTCCAGTTGCGCGGCGTCGAGCACCGTTGGCGTTCCACCGCCCAGATAGATGGAATCCACCGCGCGCTCCATCTGCCCGTCCATTTCCGCCGCGACCTGCGGCGCGTTCTCGATGTCGGTACAAACGCGGTCGACATAGCGCTCGAAAACTGCCCGCGAAAACACGTCGGAGGCGAAGTTGCAGTAGCTGCACTTGGTGCGGCAAAACGGCACCGAAATGTAAATGCCCAGGGGCATACCCCACCATTATCCCATCTGCAATCCACCTGCCGTCCGGAAACCTTTTCCATCCTCCCAACAGCCTCGGCCATCCATATTCAGGTACCCTATTAACGGCGCCTCCGGCCCGCTTTCACGAATCGTTCGCCCAGAAACCGATGTCCCAGGAAGAAGAAGTATTAGGCAAAGCCTATGACAGCCGCCTGATGGCGCGGCTGCTGAAGTATCTGCGGCCGTACCGCTGGCAGGTGGCGATCGCGCTGGTTTCGATTTTCCTGAAATCTTTCGCGGACGTGCTCGGCCCCTATCTCACCAAAGTTGCGATTGACCGTTACCTCGCGCCCGCCCAAGGCGGAGCCTCCGGGGCATCTTCCGGCCTATGGAGCTGGCTCAGCCCCCGCCCCATCGCCGGCATCGCGCAGATCGCTGCCATCTATGTGGGTCTGCTGGTGTTCAGCTTCCTGCTCGAGTTTCTGCAAACCTACTTCATGCAGTGGACCGGCCAGAAAGTAATGTTCGATCTGCGCCGCCAGATCTTCCGCCATCTGCAGCACCTGCACGTGGCCTTCTTCGACAAAAACCCAGTCGGCCGCCTGGTGACGCGCGTTACCACCGACGTGGACGCCTTGAATGAAATGTTCACCTCTGGCGTTGTGTCGATCTTCGAAGACCTGTTCGTGCTGGTCGGTATTCTCGGCGTGATGCTGTGCATGAACTGGAAACTGGCGCTGATCACCTTTGCCGTGCTGCCTTTTATCGTGCTGGCAACCAAGATCTTCCGCGACCGGGTTTTCGATTCCTACCGCCGCGTCCGCGTGGCCATCGCCCGCATCAACTCCTACCTTCAAGAGCACATCAGCGGGATGGTCGTGCTGCAGCTTTTCAACCGCGAGCGCAAGGCCTACACCCGCTTCTCGGAAATCAACCGCAGCCACATGGAAGCGTACAAAGACCAGATTTTGGCGTACTCCGTCTACTACCCGGCAGTCGAGATTTTCTCCGCCATCGCGATTGCCTGCGTCATCTGGTTCGGCGGCGGCGATGTGATGCGAAACACTCACGTGAACAGTGTCGCCCTTAGTTTCAATTGGAAGACGCTGATCGCGTTCCGCGTGGTGCCGACGGTGGCGACGCTGGGCGTGCTGGTCGCTTTCATCCAGTACGCTCTGCGATTCTTTCGTCCCATCATGGACTTCAGCGAGAAGTACAACATCCTGCAATCGGCCATGGCCGCCAGCGAACGCGTCTTCAAGCTGATTGACACGCCGGTACAGGTGGTCTCGCCGGCACTGACCAAGCGCCCCGAGGGCGCAGGCCGCATAGAATTCGATCATGTGTGGTTCGCCTACCGCGACACTCCAGAAGAAACCACGGCGGATCGTGCAGGGATCGAAGCTCGCGTGGGGACGGGCACTCCTGCCCGTCCCCGACCCGCAGGGTCGGCAGCCAACACCCCGGACTGGGTCCTCCGCGACGTAACCTTCGCCATCGAGCCCGGCGAAACTGTAGCCATAGTCGGCCACACCGGAGCCGGCAAGACCACGCTGATCTCTCTACTATTGCGTTTTTACGATGTCCAAAAAGGCGCCGTAAGAATCGACGGCGTCGACGTCAAAGACATGGATCTCGCCGACCTGCGCAGCCGCTTCGGCGTAGTCCTGCAAGATCCATTCCTGTTCAGCGGCACCATCGCCGGAAATATCCGCCTAGGCACTAAGCGCATTCAGGACGCAGACGTCGAGCAGGCCGCCGAAGACGTGAACCTTGCCGACTTCATCCGCGCCCTGCCCAAAGGCTTCGACGAAGAAGTCCGCGAACGCGGCTCCACGCTCTCCACCGGCCAGAAGCAGCTAATCTCTTTCGCGCGCGCCCTGGCCCACGAGCCGAAGATTCTGATTCTCGACGAAGCCACGTCGAGCGTCGATACAGAAACCGAATTCCGCGTGCGCGACGCTCTCAACCGCATGGTCGAGGGACGCACCTCCCTGATCATCGCCCACCGGCTCTCGACGGTACAGCGCGCCGACAAAATCATCGTCATGCACAAAGGCCAGCTCCGCGAAATGGGCACCCACCAGCAACTCCTGGCCCAGCGTGGGATTTACTTCAAGCTCTACCAGCTGCAGTACAAAGATCAGGAACTAAATGTGGCGCGGGCGCCCTCGCCCGCGAATGCCAACGGGTTAAGGGAACCCGAAGTAACAGCCAGAGGCGACGACTGATGTTTGGCTTCTCGCCCAAATTGCCCATCAGCGATGAACAACGCCTGTGGACAGATGAAGGCTTCAAACGCCTTGAGAAACTTCTCGGGCGGCGTCGGATGCTGGACGCGAAGGTAGTGGAGCCTACAGCTGAGGACTTTCCCGACCCGTACGATAAGTCGCCCGAAGCAGTAGAAAAGCTTTTCTCGCGAGTCTGCGCTTTTATGTGCGTCGACCGCAGTGGCATCGAACTTGAGATCTTTCAAGATGAGACCGAAGAACTTCGGGAAATTCTTCCCCATTGGCGAGGCGGATCTGGCACCCAGGCGGCAGGTTTATACGTGCACGCTCACGAGCAGGAGCGAGTGACGGACGATGGGGAACGCAGCATGGTGGTCGCTATTCGCAGCACAATGCGAAAGGACCCGATGTCCCTGGTGGCAACGGTCGCGCACGAACTCGGCCATGTGATTCTGCTAGGCGGGAAACTTATGAGTCCAACCGTTTCAGATCACGAGCCAATGACCGACCTGTTGACCGTTTTTCTTGGTCTCGGTATCTTCACCGCCAACTCCGCGGCGCGATTCAAGCAGTTCCAAGAGGACAGACGCGTAGGTTGGTCGATGCAGCGCCTCGGCTATCTACCTGAAACGGTTTTCGGCTATGCTCTCGCGCGATTCGCCACCGAACGCGGAGAAAACAAGCCAGCATGGGCCCGACACCTCTCTCCGAACGTGCGCTATGATTTCAAGCGCTCCAAGCGCTGGCTGGAAGAGAACTCGCAGTACGTGACGATGGCAAAGCCGATCGGCTAGAGCGGGTACCGCGCGCTTCTGCCTTACAATGCTCTCTTGCGAATCCTGATCTCAGCTGGCGAAGCGTCGGGAGAAATGTATGGCGCGCAGCTCATTGAAGCCTTGCGCCGCCGCGACCCGCAGCTCGAATTCTTCGGCGTCGGCGGAGACCGCATGCGCGCCGCGGGCTGCGACACGGTAGTCGACGCGAAGGATCTCTCCGTCGTCGGCATCACGGAAATCCTAAGCCACCTGCCGAAAATCTATGGCCTGTTCCATCATCTGATCAAGGAAGCCGACAAGCGCAAGCCCGATCTCGCTATCGTCATCGACTCACCCGCGTTCAACTGGCGCGTAGCGCGGCAGATGAAGAAGCGCGGCATTCCCGTGGTCTACTACGTCGCGCCGCAATTCTGGGCCTGGAGGCAGGGACGCGTCCGCCTCATCCGCAACTATGTCGACAAAGCGTTGGTGATTTTCCCTTTCGAAGAAAAGTTCTACCGCGATCGCGGAGTGGATGCGACGTTCGTGGGCCATCCCCTGGCTGACTTGCCGCAGCCAGCGATCGACCGAACCGACTACGCCGCCCAATTTCATCTTGACCCCGCAAAACATTGGATCACCCTAATGCCCGGCAGCCGGGTCAAAGAAGTGCGCATGAACCTGCCTACCATCCTCGAAGCAGCCGCGCAACTCGGACCCAGCTACAAATTCCTGCTCCCGGTGGCCCCCACACTCGACCGCTCCTTACTCCAAAGCTTGATTGGGCACCAAAGCATCACGCTCGTCCCCGAATCCCTACCCGCACTCCGCCACTCCCGCGCCGGCATCATAGCCAGCGGTACCGCGACGGTGGAGGCCGCAATGATGCGCACTCCGTTCGTCATGGTCTACCGGGTCTCGTCTCTCACCTATCTGCTCGGCAAGCCGCGAGTCAAAGTCCCGCGCTTTGCCATGGTCAACCTGATCGCCGGCGAGGAAGTCGTCCCCGAGCTGGTTCAACACGACTTCACCGCACAAAATGTTGTCACCCGCCTGCAGGAAGTCCTCCCCGACGGCCCCGCCCGCGACCGCATGCTTCAAGGCCTAACCAGGGTAAAAGCCCTGCTGCGCCCGCCGCAAAGCGGAACCGCAAGCCCACAGCACCCGGCGGACCGCGCCGCAGAGATCATTCTCACTCTGCTGCGTAAATAGCCTGCCTTGAGCGAAGCCCAAGGGAACCCGCTGATTCCCGGCACCGGCAGAAAAGCAGGTTCCTCGCTTCGCCCGGAATGACAAGGTAAAAAGAGGAACGGAATGACAAAATAGGGGCGAACGAAATGACGAAGCGGAGACAAACGAAATGACTAAGTGCCGTTAAACCTTGTGCTCCCAGCATCTTTTAAGGGAGAATCTTCATCATAGGGAATGGCTTGCCCGTTTCCTGGAGACTCTCCTTAATGCAGATTCGCCTTCGGCGCGCCCAGAGCGTCCTGTCGGGTTCCCTCGCCCTGTTATTAGCCTTGGTCGCAACCCCCTCGCGGGCCGCGGAAAAGACCCATCTGCGCGTCGACGATTACCAGATCGAAGTCGAGCTCACGCCTCATCTCCACCAGATCTCCGGGCGAGCCAAGGTCAAATTCACCGCGCTTCAGGATCTGACCGTAGCCGTCTTCGAACTGCACAACGACCTGCGCGTCACCCAGGTTCTCGACGACCAGAACCAGCCGCTATCCGCCGAGCGCGTCACTCAGGATTCCACCGTGCGCGTGCCCCTGCCCGCCGGCCTGGCCAAGGATGCATCCACCACCCTCACCTTCGAATACGAGGGCACGCTCGAGACCGCCGACGACAGCCCCGTGCCCGGCCTCAAGCTGGCCTACGTTGGCGACGACACCAGCTACCTGCTCTACTCCGGGCGCTGGTTCCCAGTGAGCGGCTATGGTCTCAACCGCTTCACGTCGACCATCAGGGTCACTGTCCCGGCTCACATGGTGGTGATCGGGAGCGGCAAGTCCACGGTCTCCGACAATCCGCCATCCAAGAAGCCCAACACCAACGGCCTTCCCACGAAAACATTTACGTTCGTCTATGCCAAACCGAGCTTCCCCGGCACCATCGTCGCCGGCAGCTTCCAGGAATATAAAAGCGACGAAGCCGGCATGGACTTGCACGTCTTCTTCAAGCCCACGCACGAGAAGTTCGCTCCCGAATACACCACCACCGCAGTTCAGGAGTTCACTTACTTCATCACTCTCTACGGCACTCCGCACTCGCAGAAGCTCAATGTAGTAGAGCTGCCCGGCGATACGGTTCCCTACGCCTGGGCTCCCGAGATCGCGAGTCTCGCCGGTCCGGCCATCACCGAGAAAACGAACTACCGCCTGCTGGCCAATGCCATCGCCCATCAATGGTGGGGAGTTTCCGTAAGCCCTGAAACGAAAGACGATTGGTGGCTGACCGACGGCTTTTCTCGTTACTCCGAAGCCATGTACGTGGAGAATGCAGCCGGAGCGGCGGGTCTTGAAGAGGCGGTCAAGGATATGTCCGTGGGCGCTCTAGCCTACGACACCGTTCCGCTTTCGAGCGCCAGCAAACTCGATCCCTTCTCCACCGAGTTCCAGTCTCTGGTCACGGACAAGGGCGCGATGATCCTGCACATGCTGCGCTGGGTACTGGGCGAGGACAAATACAACAAGGCCATGCGTGAGTTCGCCGAAACCTATGCCGGCAAGTCGGCTAACATGGATGACTTCCGAGCCATCGCCGAGAAATACTACGGAGATCAACTCACGTGGTTCTTCTCGCAGTGGCTCGATTCCACCGGCGCGCCGGAATTCAAAGTGAAGTACACGGTCTATCGCCTCGGCGGACCCCAGTCTGTGGCCCAGCCCCCGAAGGATCCGTCATCTAAGGACACTAGACCCCCGGGTTTCCGCGTGACGGGCGAAATCTCTCAGGATCTGGATTTGTTCCGCATGCCCGTGGACCTTCGCATCGACACTGACGGTAAAACGGAAGACAAGAAACTCGAAGTGGTTGGCACCAACTCACCGTTCACTGTCGAAACCTTCGGACGCCCCCGTCGCATCTCCGTCGATCCCGACCACCACGTTCTTACGAATTCTTCGGACGTGAAGCTTCGTTCTTCCATTCTGCGCGGCCAGGCGCTGCAGCAGCAGGGCGACTTGTCCGCCGCGCTCGCCGAGTTCAACAAGGCACTCGACCTCAACCGGAACAGCTCACTGGCCCACTACCGCGTCGCCGAGGTGTTCTTCCTCCAGAGAAACTACCAGGCCTCCGCCAACTCCTACCGCTCTTCCATCAACGGCGACGGGGAACCCCGCTGGACCGAAGTCTGGAGCCACCTCCAACTAGGCAAGATCTTTGACATCACCGGCCAGCGTGAACGCGCCATCAACGAATACCGGCAAGCCATCCAGACCAACGACGACACCTTCGGCGCTCTCGAAGAAGCCCGCAAATATCTCCAGAAAGCCTTCGAACGGCCGAAGAACAAAGAATAAGGGTTTAAGAACGAATGGATGCTTTCAGCCGTGCTTTGTCCCGGCTCCCAGTGCCTTGGTTTTCTTCGCGGCGGAGAGCCCGATGGGACCAGGATCGAGTTCGCGCGGTGGGATGAATTGCAAGACCTCGCACGGCAAGACCTCGCGGCGCGGTTCGGCGAGCTCCCGGCTAACGTATGGCGCGAGGGAAGCACTCACTGCGCGCCCACAAGTTTCGGTAAAGTCGAACTGCACCTTTTGCAGCCCATCGTTTTGGGTTGCATCCCGTTGAGGTGCATCCCGAAGTGTCTGATCTCGTTGCAGTCGACCGTCGACTGCGTCTGTTCTGCTGGGTAATTGCTGAATGCGCGCGACAGCTCGATCAACCACTCGAGAGAACGCTGCCCCTTCGTTATTCTTCCGTCCCTCCCGCAACCGCTGCTTCGCATCGTCGACGGAAAACCAGGTGCGATCCCGCTTGGATTCTTTCGGAGGACTGAGCCGTAACACCTCGCAGAGATGGGCGTTGACTGCGATTCTCTTCTCTCCAGAACTCGATGTGTGATCCTCAGCGTTGCCCCGCTTGCGTCGAACATATCGGGCGAACGAAGCCTCTTCCATCCGTCCGTGAACTCCCGCCTCCTCGAAAGCTTCAAGCGCCGCCGCCTGGGCGTGAGTCAGCCCCGGTTCCGCGCTGCCCTTGGGAAAAGTCCAGCGCCCGCTGCCCCGTGTGCGAACCAGCAAGAACTCGATGCCGCCGTCGCGTACCCAGTAGCAAACCGCCGCAACCTGCTCGCATTCGCACATCTTGCGAAGTTGCGCCAGTCGAACGAACCGGGCTGGTACCTCATTGGTCCGAACGGATGACCGAATGGCCGTCGAACGCGAATTTTGAGAATTCCTCACGCCACCGCTCATCGGGACAGAGTGCACCACGTCATCCGCTTCTGCCTAGACCCCAGCTTGGTTCTCGACCAAGTCAAGGGCCACGCTCGCTCCTCAAACGTAGGGACTCAACCGGAATCCTTCTGCATACTTGCGCCTCGCGACCCGGCAACGACAGTATTCATACGGGACAGGCCGCAATCCGCGGCCAGGAGAGACCATTGGAGAATATGCGTTGTCTCCGCTGCAGCCGCGAGCTTGAGGCCGGACATAAATCCGTTGCGCTTTACATGTTCGCGCAGACCGTAGGGATCAAACCACGCCAGAAGTCGACCGCCCACCGCATTTCCTTCTGCCCGCAATGTTCCGTCTCCCTTGCGATGGGACCGCCGCCCGAAGGCGCTCTCAATATGGCTGCGTGGGATATGATTCGCGATCTCGTCGGTTCAGACCCCGCACTGAACCAGGCGGCATGGGAGAACCTGAGTGGAATCTTAGGACTGCTCCCTGCCACCGGTACCGATGGCGGCCCTCGCCAAAGGCAATCCGCCGGATACTTCGAGTTCTGAAAGAAGCGCAAGCCCGGCGAGTCAACCGCTGTAACGCGCCAGCCCGAATTCTCAACCCCAGCTAACCTTTTTCCCCTTCCGCTTGTCTAAACAATCAATGGCAGCAGGGAACTTCGCATGACCCGGCTGCGTATCACTGATCAGATGCTTTAACAGGAAACCGTTTGGGCGGGATTGAGACCCCTCGCCCGAAGGTGCCCGGGACCCCCACGCACCCTCCCCGGAAGCGTGGGGGTGTATCTCATGCGAATACTTCTCGACATAATCCGGCAGTCGCTGTCCACGCTATGGGCGCACAAGCTGCGCTCCTTCCTCACCATGTTTGGAATTGCCTGGGGCGTCGGCTCTCTGCTGCTTCTGGTCGGCCTGGGAGAAGGCTTCCGCAGCGGTCAGGACAAGAACCTCGCCGAGCTAGGTCAAGACATAATGTTCGTTTTTCCTGGCCGGATCCCGGCCGTAGCGGGAAGCTACCAGTCAGCCCAGCCCTACTATTTGACCTATGGCGACTATTTCGCCATTCGCGACCAGTCCAGATTTCTGCGTGCGGTTTCTCCTGTGCTGGAGCGCGATGACATTCGCGCCGTCAGCGATTTCGGTTCCACCAACGGCCAGGTTTTCGGCGTCGCTCCCGAGTACAACCAGATTCGCAACACTCCCATTGAGCCCGGGCGCTGGTTCAACGACGAGGACAACACTCAGCATCGCCGCGTGGCCATCGTGGGCTGGGAACTGCTCAAAAAGATGTTTCCTGGCCAGCCTGCCGTGGGCAGCACGATCCTGCTCAATGACATGGACTTCAAGGTGATCGGAGTCATCCCTCAGATCGGCAAAGAGGGCCAGAACGGCACCAACCAGCGCATCTTTGTGCCCTTCGAAACCATGCGCGTGCTTTTTCCGCTCAAGGCACAGAACTCGGAGAATGCCATCTCCTTTATCAACTACCGGCCCATCAGGAAAGAGTTGCACGTCGAAGCCAAGAATGAAGTTCACGCCATCATCGCCCGGCGCCACGGGTTCGATCCCAGTCTCGACGACGCATTCAATGACTGGGACACCATCGATGGCGCCATCCGCGTGGCAAAGATTTTTGATGCGATGGATTACTTCCTCGGCGTCGTCGGATTCGTCACTCTCGGCCTGGGTGCCATCGGCATCATCAACATCATGCTGGTCTCGGTGACCGAACGGACGCGGGAGATCGGCCTGCGCAAGGCTCTGGGCGCCACACACCGCAACATCATGACTCAGTTTTTTGTCGAAGGAGCCTTCCTCACCGTATTCAGCGGCGGCATCGGCTTGGCCATCACCAGCGCTCTCGTCGCTTTGCTGGCTCAGTTGCCTTCCCCGGAAGGATTCGACACACCGCGCATCGTGCCGGCTTCCGCCGTTGCTGCCATTGTTTCGCTGTCGCTGGCGGGCATTGTCGCAGGCCTTTATCCCGCGCGCAAAGCAGCGCTGCTTCCACCCGTGGAAGCGCTGCGGCAGGAGTAAAGAAATGCAGAAGTCAAAAGTCAGAATGCAGAAGTACAAGCGAGCCTGTTCTTACTTCTGCATTCTGACTTCCGATTTCTGATTTCTGATTTCTAAGTTTGGAGTAATTATGCTGGGCGACCTGGGCACACAAGCTTTCAACGCGCTGCGGCACAATCGCCGTCGCTCCATGCTCACCATGCTGGGCATGGCCTGGGGCATCGCCACGGTGGTGTTGCTGCTGGCCTACGGAGCGGGCTTTCAAAATGCTTTGATGATCGCTTTCCGCACTTTTGGCGGCAACCTCGTCGCCATTTTCCCAGGACGCACTTCCCTGCAAGCCGGTGGCAACAAAGCCGGCATGCAAATTCGCCTGACTCGCGATGACCTCGATTTTCTGCGCGCCGAGGTTCCCATGCTCACCCGCATTTCCCCTGAGGTGGATAAGCAAAGCCTGGTAGCCTTTGGCACCCGCAGCGGAAGCTACGGCGTTCACGGAATTTATTCCAGCTACGAGAAAATTCGCGCCCTGGACGTGGGCGAAGGAACATTCTTCGGCGAGCAGGAAGACTTCACTCACTCCCGCGTGGCCGTCATCGGCTCCACCGTGAAGAAGAAACTTTTCTCCGGCCAGAATGCGCTGGGCGAAACCATTCGCGTCGACGGGATTTCCTACAAAGTCATCGCCGTCCTTCGGCATACCATTTCGAACGGCGACGACGACATGAACTCTCTCGTCTACGTCCCCTACAGCGCCATGAGCGACCTCAAGAATACTTTCTATCTTGACGGCATCATGATGGATTACGAAGGCGACCACAGCAAAGTGGTCGACGCTGTGCGCGCGTCCATGGCTTTCCATCACAATTTCGATCCCAAAGACGACCGTGCCATCTACGTCTTTGACGCAGTGAAAGATCTCGCCGACCTTAACGTGATCACGGTGGGCATCAAAGTTCTGCTGGGCTTCATCGGCCTGCTCACGCTCGGCATTGGCGGCGTCGGCTTGATGAACATCATGCTGGTCTCAGTCACGCAGCGCACCCGCGAGATCGGCGTGGAAAAAGCTCTGGGAGCTCATCGCTGGCACATCCTGTTCCAATTCCTCGCTGAGGCCCTCGTGATCACGGCTCTGGGCGGCCTTCTGGGCGTGGTGCTGGCCTATCTGATCTCCTGGAGCGTGGGCTCACTTACGCTCTGGAGTGCCTTCATCGAAGATGCCAGCGAAGGCGATATTCATCTCTACATCGACTCCGCTACGCTGATCTGGTCGACGGCGATTCTCAGCTTCGTCGGCATCATCAGCGGTATGCTGCCGGCAATCAAGGCAGCGCGGCTCAATCCCATCGAAGCGTTACGCTACGAGTAAACTGCTCTTCACATCATTGTCATCCTGAGCGGATTGTTGCTCCGCGAAGCGAAGCACTTACGCAGTCGAAGGATCCCTACTCGCAATACCGCTGCCGGTCTTCTGCCCGTCACGATTCAGCCTGCTTTACAATCCCCCTGTGCCCGAAACCGCCACCACCCGCCTCGACCGAGTCCTAGCCCAACTGCGTCTCTACGAGCATCCTCTGCTGAATTTCTCCGCCCGCTCCAAAGGCGAAGGCGTAGAGGTAGTTATCCAGTTCAAAGACCCGGCTATCCCCGTACACACTTACTACTTCGATCTGCATCCCCGCGACCTCGACCATCCGCAATTCGAATGGAGCTTTCAACGCCAGCTCTACGACGCACTGCACGATTACTTCGTCGAAATGTTCATCCGTACCCCGCAGGACCGCGCCGACCGCCGCCGGAAGGGCTTGTAAAGAAAAGTAATCCGATCACTGTCGAACGACATTCTTACGAACTTGGGTTTATATTCATCGAGACCTGGTCTCAGTCGGGGGGATTATGAAGAGGAGCATTTATTTTGGAGTTCTTTGGACGGCTTTCGCCATCGAGGCGTCGCTGGTTCCGGTCTGCGCCCAGCAAGTCGCAACAATACCCCGGGCGCCGGTGCCCTCGCAAATCATCAGCGCAAGAAAAGTGTTCATCTCGAACGCCGGCGGAGAAGAAATCGATCCGAGAGTCTTCTTCCTTCCTGACGTAGACAGCAATCAGGCGTATGACAAATTCTATGACGCCGTTAAGAGCGGGGGCCGCTATCAACCTGTTCTCGCCCCCGCCGACGCGGACCTGGTGCTTGAGATTCGCTTCAGCTACGAACTGCTCCCCGGTGCTTACAACGCCCGCGGCGACTCGGGGGGTCCGCAGTTGCGGCTGGTAATTCTGGATCCCAAAAACAATGTCCTGCTATGGGCTCTCTCGCGGCAGGTTGCCGCATCGGCAGGTCCCCATTACAAGGAGAAGCGCGCGACCAACTTCGATCAGGCCATCAACGCGCTTGTCGGTGACTTAAATCTACTCGCGTCGCAAACTGCGCCGGCGACCGGCAGCACGGCCAAGTAGAGCTCGTGGTGAATTCCCTCCGTCAGAAGATCGAGCAGGAAATCCACGAGCGCGGCCCCATTCCTTTTTCGCGCTACATGGAACTCTGCCTCTACCATCCCGAACTCGGCTACTATTCCCGAAACGCCGAGCAGTTCGGCAGGGCTGGCGATTTCTACACCTCGAGCGACGTCCACAAAGTCTTCGGCCGCCTTCTCGCCCGCCAGTTCGAGGAGATGTGGCGCGCACTGAACTCACCCGAGCGCATCGACGTAATCGAACTCGGCCCCGGCCGCGGTTTGTTCGCGCAAGATGTGCTCGACTGGTCAGAAAAGAAGTTCCCGGATTTCTTCCGTGCTCTGCGCTACGTGCTAGTCGAAAGCTCACCCGCGCTGCGCGAGCGAATGAGGCAGACTCTGGGACATCACGTCGAATCCAGAAAAGCTGAACTCTCCTCGCTATACGATCCAGAGGAAGCGTCAACCCTCAGCATCCCAAGTATCATCTTTGCCAACGAATTCTTCGACGCCCTCCCAGTCGAAATCCTGAGCGCAAGGGGATCCCTGCGCATCGACGCCCGCGAAGGCCGGTTCATCGAAACCTGGGCACAGCCATCGCCGGAGGAACTAGAATTCCTCGACCGCTACTCAGTCCATCTCGAACCAGACGAACGCGTCGAAGCTGCTCTCGCCGCAAAGCAGTTCATGGATCGCATCGCCGCCGACATCCAGCACGGATTCGTAATCGCTATCGACTACGGTTACACCCGCGAAGAGCAACTAGCCGGACGCCATCGTGGCACGCTGAAGGCGATTCGCCAGCATTCAATCAACGCCAACGCCTACGAAGCCCCCGGCGAACAAGACATCACCGCCGACGTAAACTTCACCGCGCTGTCTGCCGCGGCGGAGAAACAAGGCATGCAAACACACAAGCTCGTTACGCAATCCCAATTCCTGATGGGAATCGGCGAAGCGAATCAATTCGCTGACGCCTTCGAAGATTGCCGCCTGCCACAAGAACGCGCGAAGGTCGCGTTGCAACTCAAACATCTGGTTACGCCCGCAGGCATGGGCGAAAGCTTTCAAGTGCTGATTGCCGCTAAGGGAGTCGAGCAGGAGAGAATTGAATCGCTATCCGGTTTAAACTTTGGACGGGCCAGCGGAAGCTGAGTGGAGGACACACAGAAATCTTTGTCATTCCGAACCATCTAAACTCTCGTCATTCCGAACCGGGCGCCAAGCCCGGTGAGGAACCTACCTTCACGGCCGCCGCCACCTCCGGATACTCATACACCCCGCGCCCCGACTTCCGCCCCAGCCGCCCGGCCTTCACATACTGCACCAGCAACGGCGCCGGACGATATTTCTCTCCCAGCGTTTTATGCAGATACTCAAGAATATTCAGCCGCGTGTCGAGCCCGACAAGATCAACCAGTTCGAACGGCCCCATGGGATGGTTTAGCCCAAGCTTCAGCGCCTTGTCGATGTCCGCCGCCGAAGCAATCCCCTCCTCCAGCATGTGGAACGCCTCGTTGCCGATCATGGCGTTAATGCGGCTCGTAATGAATCCCGGCGATTCCCTGATCACCACCACTTCTTTCTTCATCCGCTTCCCGACTTCGACCGCGGTGCAAAGCGTATCCTCGTCAGTCTCCAAAGCCCGCACCACTTCGAGCAGCTTCATCTTGTGTACGGGATTGAAAAAGTGCATGCCCACGCACTTCTTCGCGCGGTAGGTAACGCTGGCAATTTCCGTGATGCTCAGAGAAGAAGTATTCGACGCCAGAATCGTCGCAGGCCGGCAGATCTTGTCGAGCAGAGTGAAAATCTCAATCTTCGACTCCATCTCTTCCGGAACCGCTTCAATCACCAGATCGGCCTCGCGCGCGGCCTCTTCCACCGATCCCGCATATTCCAGCCGCTGGAAAGCCGCATCCGCATCGGGCCCCAACACTTTCCCTAACTCGACAGCTCTATCCAGATTGGCACGAATTTCGCTCTCCGCTCGACGCAGCGCCGCGGGCAACAAGTCCTCGAGAATGGTGCGGTAGCCGCCAATCGCCGCCGCGTGCGCAATGCCGCGGCCCATAATCCCGGCGCCGATCACCGCGACGGTTTCAACCTTCGCCACTACGGACCCACCTTATCCAAGTCCGCAATGGCGGCATTGATGGCCCCTCCCGCCGCGCGCAGGTACTCCGCCAGCCGCTGCCGCTCCTCGGTGTTCATGCTGGGAATATAAAGGCAGAGACGGCGCAGCGTGGCCGTAATGTCATCCACGTAATTCATTGCACGGATCAGTTCACCAGTTGCTGGCATGAAGGCTCCTGTATATTTGTCAGCTTTCGATCTGCTTCTTACGGTTCGCCGCCCGTTCCGCAGTCAAGCACAGCGTCACCAGCGGGACTCCTTATTCTGGACGCGTCGGCGAATTTAGTAAAGGCGGGCGTGCCCGGTCATACTCCGCGCTGCAGTTCCGCTCTACTAACTACTCGTCCGTTTGTTCACAACGATTTAACCGGAACCCCATATAATCGCTATCGATACTTTTAATGGGCCATGCATACATTCCGCGAATCTAAGAACCTATGGCAGACAAGCCCTTGAAACGCTATATTTTCGCGAGCGACTTCGATCAGACGCTTACCTTCAACGATTCCGGCTACGTGCTCGCCGAATTAGTCGGCATTCCCACGGCTGAGTTCGAACGCAAAGCCAAAGGCATGGCGCAGATCAACCTGGTGCAGCAGGGAGCGGAGCTCGCCTACCTTCTGCTCCATGACCCGGAATTCAAAGCCAAGGTACGGAAAGAGCATCTCCACGAAGTAGGTAAGCGCATCCGTCTCAAAGGCGACATCAAACAGCTTTACCAGATTCTCGAAGCTGGCGTGGATGGTTACTCCTTCGACTTCTACATTCTCTCCGCCGCTCCCGTCGAAGTCATTCATTCGGCTCTGGAGGGTATCGTCCCGCAGGATCATATTTTCGGCACTGAGTTCCACTACAAACCTTCCGGCGAGATCGACACCATCATTCGAGCAACTGCGGGTTACGGCAAGGTGGCCGTGCTCAAGCAGTTGCTGGTTCAGCACGTGATCGGTCCCGATCACGTGATTTACACCGGCGATGGCAGCTCCGATATTCACGTGATGCTGGAAGTCAACGCCCGGGACGGCCTTACCATCGCGGTCTCAGAGTCGCCCCACGTCTCGCAGATTGCCAAACGCACCGTGCTCAGCACCAGCGCGTTTGCAGTGCTGGCGCCCATTCTCGAAGAAGTTGCGGGATGGGAACGCGCACGCATTCGCAGCTTCTTTGAGGCCAACGGCATGCTCATCCAGGAGTGGGAGCGAGTTCGCACCGACTGGCTTACGGTCCGTCCCGCCGCAACCGAGGCTACAGAACCAATGAGTGTGGCGTGACACTCTCACAGCGTTTCCCGTCGGACGAGAAACACTAGATTCGGATCAGGGCAGATTCGGATTAGGGCAGATTCGTATTAGGGCACGGCTTTAGCCGTGCCGTTAACGTTCAGATCGGACCACGGGCTTTAGCCCCTGATGGGCGTTCCAGGCAATCCATGCTGCGCGATAAGAGCCTGATTCCACTCTCGCATCAACACCAGAAAGCATTGGCTCTATGTGTGCGCATCGATCGCGCGCAGCCCGTTCCTGATGCGAACCTGCAAGCGTGGCAGGAGGAGATCGAACAACACTTCGAGCAGGAAATCAAAATTCACTTCTCCGCCGAAGAACAAGTGCTCTTCCCTTCCGCCAGCCGGTTTCCCGAACTCATCCCGCTGGTGAAAGATTTAATCGCCGACCACGCCGCCCTGCGCGAATCTTTTTCGCAGGCCGAAGCTCGCCGCATGCCCGCGGAAACTTTGCCTGCTTTCGCCCAGCAACTCTCCGCCCACATCCGCAAGGAAGAACGCCAACTCTTCGAGCGCCTGCAGCAGTTGATGAATTCGGATGAACTCGCAGATCTCGGAGCACGGTTGGAAGGCGCCCTCAAAGACGCCGCGCAATCCTGCATTCTGACCAACGAAGCAACCAAACTGAAGCCGAGAAGATAGCCCGGGCCCTCAATTCACGCCCTCACTACAAACCGTGCCGCTGCCTGAATCGCGTCGCCGCTTCGCGTCCCATGTAGCGTTCCAGTACGGCGGGCTCCGTCTTCCGCAGATCCACTACCACCAAACCATCCAGCACGTTGGAAAACTTCCGGTCCACGTTAAAGCCCAGCAGTTTGCCGCCAATCTTCGCATATTGTCGCAACAAAATAGGCAGGCCCTTGCCGTCAGTTTCCACGTCGGTGATCGGCTGCGAGAGTTCCTCCAGGTCGCGCAAAGCATGGCACATGGCGCGGCAATCCCAAGGCCGCAACCCAGACGGACGGAATGGCCGGCGCGGTTCGATCATCCCCGCCAACTCGTCTTCCTGCATGCGCGATTCAAAAAAGCGGTAGATCATCTCGCGCGAGGCCTTGCTGTAATCGTTGCTGATGCTGACCGCGCCAAACAATACCGGAGTCTCCGCTTGCGTCGCCAGCAAACGCGCAATCCCCTTCCACAACAAGAGCAGCGGAGCGTACTGGCGCTGGTATTCCGGCCTTATGAAGGAACGTCCCAACTCCAGCGCCGGTCCAATCTTCTCGAAAACCCGCGCATCGTAACGGAAAAGCGTGTTGGTATAAAGACCGCTTACCCCGCGCTCAGACAGAATCTCCGCGGTGTCGCCGGCGCGGTAAGCGCCTATCAGCTCTTGCTTGTTCTTGTGCCATAGCAGCACGTGCCAGTAATAACGGTCGAAACGGTCCAGGTCGCGTTTCTTGCCGGTGCCTTCACCAGCCAGCCGAAACGTCACTTCGCGCAACCGTCCCAGTTCCTGCAACATTCGCGGCGTCTCGCTGGCCTTCACCAGATAAACGGCAAGGTCGCCATTTTGCGCCAGCCAGCGGTCAGCGGTAAGACCGCTCAATTCTGCCGCCAACAATTCCGCCGGCTCCGCGGATGCGATCTGCTCCTGCACCTTGGCCGATATTCTGGATTGCACGGTCAATGGCCAGGACTTTTCCGGCCGGCTCCGCCGCGCCAACAGGTAAGTCCGCCAGCGCAAATACTCGATGGCTTCCCGCTCGTCTGCGATGCTCGCCACCGAATCACCCGGAATCTCGCTGCCCACGCGCACTTCCACGGTTCGTCCCTCTTGATGCAGAAATTCCTGCAACAGAAAGGCGGTTCTGAGCCGCGGATGAATCATCCCGAAAAGATGAAAGCCGACGCTGTTCCGGCCGCAAAAATAAACCGGCAGCGCGGCAGCTCCTGTCCGCCGGATCAAGCGGGCCGCGGTATCGTTCCATGCCGGGTCGGCGATTTCGGCCTGGGGAAATTGCCAGTGCGAGACTTCGCCCGCGGGGAAGACCGCCAGCATTCCACCCTGTCGCAGCCAGGCCAATGCTTCTCGCACAGCGTGGCGGTTAGTATCGCGGGCGGCGGCGCTCTGAAACGGATCTACGAATATGCAGTGCCGCGCGAGTTCGGGCACATCGCGCAACAGGTAGTTCGTCATCACCTTCACGTCCGGACGCACCCGGGTCAGCAGCACGGCCAGCACACCTCCATCCAGCATTCCAAAAGGATGGTTGGCCACCACCACGACCGGGCCTGTGGTTGGAATTCGCGCCGTGTCCGCCGCATCCACGCGCAGTTCCACCCGCATCTCCGCCAGCAGGTTCTCCAGCCCAAAGCCCTCGGGAGCTTGCCGCACCCGGCGGTAAAGTTCCCGCACCTTGTCCACGGGGACAAACCTCTCAGCCAAAGCCGGAATGCCGGGCAGTGTTTCCACGTGCGTCAACACTCCCCGCGTTTCGTCCCCGCGCGATTGGTTTGATGGCATGTTAAAGGAATAGCGCAGGCACTTTGCAGCAGGATAAAGAGGAGGTTAAAAGCTGATGAAATGTGGCCCAAGCGGAAACTCGAAAGTAACCATCAGAGCAGTTGGTCTGTGGTCAGTGATCAGTGGTCAGTGGTCGGCCAGTGCCGGCCGGCGGAAAGGCGAACAACATCTTGCATCGCGAACCACTGACCACTGACCACTAGCCACTGACCACTGCTTCTAAGTTTCCAGACGGAAGCGCGTTTCCGCCAGCCCGTAGAGTCTGCGCCAGACCAGCCGGTTCACCGTGACCACGGTCGCCGCCATCATGATGGTTGCAGCCAGCAGCAGATGGAAATCGCCGCTGTCGGTGGCTTGTTGGATGGTCGCACCCAGCCCGGTTGTCGTAAAAATTTGCCCCTTGAAATGAAAGTACTCGGCCACGATGCTGGCATTCCACGCCCCGCCAGAGGCCGTTACCATCCCGGTCACGAGATAAGGAAAAATTCCCGGCAGAATCAGCTTCTTCCAGCGCTCAATACCGCGCACCCGGAAGACCGAGCAGCATTCCTTCAAGTCGGTCGGAATCGCCATCGCACCCGCAATCACGTTGAACAAAACGTACCACTGCGTTCCCAGCAACAACACCACAATGGAAGCCACCCCCAGTCCTCCCCCCAGTCGAATGAGAACCAGCAAGATCACCGGCAGCAACGCAGTCGCCGGCACAGAAGCCGCAATCTGCGCCAGCGGTTGCGCGATGCGCGCCAGTCGAGGATTGAATCCGATCGCCACTCCCACCGGAATCGTCCACAAAGCAGCCAGCAGCAACGCCAGATTCACCCGCAAGAAAGTAGCGCCCAGACCAATGGCCGTCGCATGCAGTTCGGCCTTCCCCAAGCCGCTGAGAATGATGGCCACCTGAACCACACCGTAGCCGATGCCAACCAGCACGATCACCACCAGCCCGCGCAGCAGCCAATCCCGCCACGGCGCCGCAACTTCCTCCGGCTTTTCTTCCGTGTGCTTCCGTGCAAAATGCAGGAGCAGACGCTCGCTCAAAGGCTGCAGGGTTTTCTGCCGCATCTTCGCCAGACCGCTCGAGTGCTGCACCAGATTGAGCACCCACGACCGCGGAGCGTTGGTGCTTTCCACCTGTTCAACTTTGAACTTCTCCGCCCACGCGATCACCGGCCGCCATATAAACTGATCCAGCAGCACGATCACCGCAACCATGGTGGCGACGCCCCAAAACATCGAAGCCGTATCGCCGGCGCTGGCTGCGGTTTGCAGATACGAACCCAGGCCGGGCAGGCGAAAGTCGCGTGACCCCAGCACAAACATCTCGCAAACCATCAGAGCGAACCATCCCCCGGCCACCGACATCATGGAGTTCCACACCAAGCCGATCGCCGAAAAAGGCAACTCCACTTCCGTGAAGCGCTGCCACCAGCTGAAGCGGTAGATCTTCGCCGCTTCCCGCATCTCGTTCGGAATGCTTTTCTGCGAAGAGTAAAAGCTGAAAGCCATATTCCAAACCTGCCCCGTGAAAATGAGCAGGATGGTGCCCATCTCAACCCCAAGTTGCCGTCCGGGAAAAAGCGCCACCATGGCCAGCATTACCGGGGGAAGAAAGCTGAGCACAGGGATCGACTGCAGCACGTCCAGCAGCGGAATCATAAAGCGCTCGGCCCGCGCGTTATACGCGGCCACATATCCATAGACCAACGCGAATCCCAGGCTCAGCACATACGCGATGGTGATCCGCAACAGCGAATACCCTGCATAGGCCGGCAGCGCGCGCAGGCTGCGCGAGATCTCCACCGTTGGCGTGAACGGCCCCAGCCAGGATCGCCCCACCATCACAACCCCATAAAGCAGTGCAATGGCCCCGGCGAACATGATGACATCGGGCAGATGCGAGGTTTCGATGCTCGGCAGTTGCGTCCAGAGACGATACGGCGAAAATCCTCGGAAAGTAATGCTCTTCTTCATTGCGATGATCGTATTGCGATGATTGTCCCGCTGGAACTGCCGATCAGACCTTCGGCGCCGGAGTTGAATTGTTACCCTCGACGGCCTGGTCCGGCGCGGCTTCGGTCTGCCCTGCTTCGGTCTGCACCAGTCGCCCGCTCTCACGGTCGTAATCGAAAATCTCTGCGTAGCGTCCCCAGTTCACGGCGGTATCGAATTGGCGCTGCACTTCCTCCTCGGAGAAATGCTCGTCGAGAATATCGTGAAAAAACTCGTCGGCGATGGCGTGATCTGACTTCCGCTTCAGAATGCTATCGATCTGCCTCAGAATCGTGACGTGCTCCAGCGCAGCCTCGCGGAACAAAACTTTGCGCCTCTGAATATCGGCATCGGCGAACAGCACCCCCTGCCTCGTCAGTTGCACGTCGCCCTCCTTCAACTGGGCAAATCCCAGCAACTGGCAGGCTTCCAGAATGGGCAACAGGTCCTCAACGTCCATCACCAGCTCTTCACTCAGCCGAAAAAGATCTTCGCGTCCGCCGCGGTCGTGCAGCAGTTCCACCAGGCCCGCAATCCCGCCCACGCGAGCGTGCGGCAGAATCTGGTACTTGCTGGCCTTAACCGGAGCTTCTCCTCGCTTCAGTCCACCCGGTGGCACAACAATTTCCCCCGTACTCTCCGGGTCGGGTAGCGTGTGTTCGACATCCGGTTCCGTCATGACTTTGTAGATATAGTCCACCAGTTCCGTAAAGCGCCCCGACTTGCGGTCGCGGGGATGCGAAAGCTTCACGTTGAAATCCGAGCGGATGCGAGCCGGGTTCCTGCCCAGCACGACGATGCGATCCGCCAGCATCACGGCCTCCTCAATATTGTGGGTCACGATGAAGATGGCGCTGGTCGGCATCTTCTTGTTGAGCCACAACTCCAGCAATTCACCGCGCAGGTTCTCCGCCGTGAGCACATCGAGAGCCGAGAAAGGTTCGTCCATGAACAGCACTTCCGGCTCCACTACCAGCGCTCGCGCAAAGCCCACGCGCTGCTTCATGCCACCGGAAAGCTCCTTGGGATAGGCCGTTTCAAACCCATCCAGGCCCACCGTGTCCAGCATGCGCAACGCCCGTTTGCGGCGCTCCACCGCGGCTACGCCGCGCGCCTCCAGAGGCGCCTCTACGTTCTCGAGCACCGTCAGCCACGGAAACAGAGCAAAGCTTTGAAAGACAATCGCAACGTTAGGCGATTCGCCACCCAACGGTTTGCCGTGCCAGAACAGCGCTCCTGAGGAAGGTTGCGCAAGACCGCTTAAAATGCGGAGCAGAGTAGATTTGCCGCAGCCCGATGCGCCCAGCAGGGCGATGATTTTCCCTGGCTCGATGAAGAAATCCGTAAGCCCCACTACCTGAATCCGCGTCCCATCCGGCTGGGGATACCACTTCTCAATCGCCCGCGCTTCGACAATGGGTTCGTTCGCCAAGAAAACTCTCCGTAACTTCTATACACGATCTGGGCCGAGGCACAAAGCTGATTTGTCATCCTGAGCGCGCGCTTTTTGCGCAGCGAAGAGCCTGTCCCGAGCTTGCTGAGGGAATCTGAGCAAGCCGCGCAAAGCGTCGCGTTCTCTGCGACGCATTAATCGCGCGTTTGGCTCGCTTCCTTTAACACTCTATTCACAATCGGCAGAGGGCGCCTCAGGCCGCGAAGTCCTCGTCCGCCAGCACTGCGATCGGCTGCGGCAGCCGGTCCGTCACCTCGGCGAGTTCAGCAAGCTTGGCCGTCAACTCGGCCGTAAACTGCCCTGGAGCAAAGCGCCACTTCCAGTTCCCGCCGTGCAGGCTGGGCGTGTTCATCCGAGCTTCGCTGCCCAGGCCCAGCACATCCTGCAAGGGGATGAGGGCCATCTCGGCGGCCGAAGTCTGCGCCGCGCGGATGAAGGCCCAATGAATTCCGTCGTCGCAGCGCCCAAGATAGCTTTCCACGCTGCGTCGTTCGTGATCGCTCGCCCCCGAGCGAAACCAGCCCTGCGTTGTGTCATTGTCGTGAGTTCCGGTGTAGATGACTTTGCCCGCAGCGCGATGCGGCAAATAGATATGCGCGCCCTCGTCGCCGAAACCAAATTGCAGCACGGCAAGCCCCGGAATCTGTAGCCGGTTCCGCAGAGCATGAACCTCCGGCGTGATGTAGCCGAGATCCTCCGCAAAAAATGGCAATCCCCCCAGCGCCTCGCGCAGCTTTTGAAACAAGTCGTCCCGCGGACCATCCACCCACTTGCCGTTCACCGCGGTTGGATCGGCCGCCGGAATCTCCCAGAACTGGTCGAACCCGCGGAAGTGGTCGAGCCGGACGTAATCGCAGTTTCGCGTCGCCCAGCGCAATCGCTGCACCCACCACTCATAACCTTGCGCCTTCATCACATCCCAGCGGTAAAGCGGATTCCCCCAGCGCTGTCCGGTCTTGCTGAAGAAATCAGGCGGCACGCCAGAAACCACCTCGGGATCAAGATTCTCTTTCAGCCGGAACAGTTCGCGGTGCATCCAGACGTCGGCGCTGTCGTAATTAACAAAGATGGCGAGATCGCCCACGATGCGGATCGAGCGCTCCGAACAATAGCGCCGCAACGCCTGCCACTGCTCGTAGAAGGCAAACTGCAAGGCGCTGCGAATCTTCAGTTCGACGGCCAACTGCTTGCGCGCTTGCTCTATTGCGTCAGGTTCGCGATGCGCCAGTCCCGCCGGCCATTCATTCCAGCTCGCCAGTTTTTGTTGGGCACGCAACGCGTCGAACAGGACGAAATCGTCGAGCCACCACGAGTTCCCGGAACAGAAATGTTCAAAGCGCTGGCGCGCGCCGTCCGATGCGGCAGAAATAAAATTGCGCCCCGCCTCAAACAGCAGCGGCATCTTGGCAGCAAACACTTGATCGTACTCGACCGCGCCGGATTCAGAGGCCAGCACAGAGAGCTTTCCCTGATCAATCCAGCCATGGCTGGCCAGACGCTCCAGGCTGATCAGGAGCGGATTGCCGGCAAACGCCGAAATCGAGGAATAGGGCGAATTGCCGTAGCCCACCGGACCAAGCGGAAGAACCTGCCAGAGTCCCTGGCGGGCGGAGGCGAGAGAATCGACAAACTGATAAGCGGCCGGACCAAAATCACCGATGCCGCCGCGTGAGGGCAGCGACGTGGGATGCAACAAAATGCCTGCGGCGCGCGGAAACGGCATGCAACTCGGTCACTACCTGATTCCTGATCCAGAATTCTTTGTCATCCTGAAATTCTTTGTCATCCCGAGCGAAGCGAGGGATGACAGTTCTCCAGGCGACCCAGCAAGGCGACGCTGCTCTACTCCCCCGGTTCGCTGCCCGCGCGGGTCAACGCCTTCATCTCATCCGCGTTGATCTTGATCTTGCCTGCCTTCTCCATCTGAGTGCGCAGGTTGTTCACGTACAACTCAAAAAGCTCCTCCTGCTTACTCTGCAGCAGCAAATCCCGAATCTGGTCGCGTTTGGCGGCGAAATCCGCGTCCGACGGAGGTTGCACCTCCACCAGGGAAATCACCGCCCCATCCTGTCCGTTGCTGATCGCCCCGCTGATGTCTCCCGGCTTCATGCTGAATGCCACCGAGGCTTGTCCGCTCATGGAGCCGATATCAGGAACCTGGCCGTCGGGCAACACAAAGTCGCTCGTCTTCACCGTAGCCCCCAACTCCTTCGCCGCCTTCTTCAGATCGTGTTCGCTCTTGGCGCGGTCAGAAAGTTCCTGCGTCTTCTGGGACAGAAGAATATTCGCGCGTTCATTCTTGAATTGCTCTTCCACTCGCGCGCGAATCTCGTCGAACGTGGGTGTCGAGGTCGGCTTCACCGCCACCAACTGGAACACCGCGAACCCCTGCGACGTCGCAGCCATCCCCGGGGGCGACTTTTGTTCCGCGGCGAATACCGCGTCCATCAACTGTGGCGCCGGGCCCAATCCCGGCAAAACATCCCGGCGGCTAAAGAAATCCGGGCTCGCAACAGAAACGCCTTTCGCCCCCGCAGCAGCATCCAATCCCTCCGTCTTCGCCAGCTCCAGGAACGCCTCTGCCTGCTTCTGCGCCATCTCCTGCGCCTTCTGCTGCTTCAGGAGGGGCTCAATCCCGCTCTTGACCTCCTCGAGCGTCTTCATGTGGGCATCCTGCCTGTCATCCACGCGGATGATATGGAAGCCGTCCAATGTCTTCACCACGCCGCTGGTTTGTCCCTTGGCCAGAGACGCCGCAGCCTTTTCAAAATCAGCGCCCATCTGGCTCTTGCCGATCCATCCCAAAGATCCGCCCACGCTGGCGCTTCCCGTATCTTCCGAATACTTCTTGGCCACGTCCTCGAACTTGGCTCCATTCTTCAACTGTTTCAGCAAGTCGTCGGCACGGCGCTGGGCGTCGGCCACGCCCTTCTCATCGATCTTGCCATCCGGGCCCGGCAGCGGCAGCTTGATCCAGATGTGGCTCACCTTGATCTGCTCCGGCACGCGGTACTGATCGCGATGCTGATCGTAGTAAGCTTGCAACTCGTCGCGCGTGAGCTGCACTGCGCCCTGAACTTTTGCCGAGTCCAATACCGCGTACTTGATCTTGCGCTTCTCCGGAACCGAGTTCGCGTAGCTTTTCTGGTGGCTGTCGTAAAAAGCCTTGAGCTCCACATCCGTGGGGTGAAGGCCTTTCTTGATGTCATCCTCCTTCAGCACGGCGTAATCAAATTTCACCTTCGTGTTCTCTTTGACAAACTCCTGGCGGACGGCAGCGTCGCTCACCGAAGCCCCGCCGCTGATTAACGCCCGCAGCTTGTTGACCAGAATCTCCTCGCCGACCTTCTCTTCGAAGAGCACCGGAGTAAGGTCAGCCCGCTGCAGCATGCCCTCGTATTCCGCCTGGCCAACGAAGGTCCCTCCCGGGAAAAAGTACATGGCGTAGTGCCCGTGCTGCAGTTCGTCCTTCACTTCCTGCGGCGTAGCCTTCAACCCCAGGGAGTGGGCTTCGGTCACCAACGCCTGATTGTCAATCAATTGGTCGGCCGCGCGTGGCGTGGCCTGCTGGACCAGAAAAGTCATCAGCATAGACGCTTGCGCGCCGTACTGCTGCGCTTGCTGTTGCGCCATCTGCCGCGCCATGTCGCGCACCTGCTGGACGGTAATGTCTTCCCCGTCCACCTTGGCAATAACGCCCGCCTTATTGAGCGTATCGTTACTCCCGACGCCCGGGATCAGCGTGATCGCCATGGCCGCGCAGATCAGCAGCAGCAACCCGCTCAACACGATTTTCTTGAACGGTCCTTCTGTTTGCAGAAATCGAATCATCTTCTTATCACTCCGGAAGTATGCGTAGAACCAGCAATTATAAACTAACTAAACGCTAAGTTAGTGTTCCATCCCCCTTGTCATCCTGAGCGGAGCAAGCGCTTCGCGAATGCGAAGCGCTTGCGGAACCGAAGGATCCCTTACCCTTATGCATCACCCCAAGCCCGGCAAGGCATTCCTGCCACGCCTCGCGTTCCTCAACCTCTCTGCGGCTGCACCACCGAATCCGCCGGTCGCCCTCCAGTGCAAAATTCACCTATTGAAACGTATCAATAGACGTGTTATCCCTCTTATTCCCGGACCAAGGTCCACGGAGTCGTATTCCCAGGGAGCAACATGAATCTCGCAAAAAGGCTGGTTCTCTCCAAACACCTGTTGCCGCAGTTATTTCTGATTCTCTTTCTCGGCTCTCACATTCTCCTCGCCGCGGACCCCGCCACGCCCAAGCCTGCGGCTCCAGCCGCAGACGCCGACCAGCTGCCACTCCGCGACCAGTGGACCCTGCAATCCTCCGCCAAGGTCGAAGCCAAGGGCGAGATCGTCTCTACCGCGGGTTTCATTCCGAAGGGATGGCACGACGCCACCGTTCCCACCACCGTGGTCGCGGCGCTGGTAAAAGACAAAACCCTGCCCGACCCGTTCTTCGCCATGAACCTCCGGCAGTTTGCCGGCGTCACTTACCCCATCGGCGGAAATTTCTCCAACGTCCCCATGCAGACCGACAGTCCCTACGCGGTCTCCTGGTGGTATCGCAAGCAGTTCGCCGCGCCCGCTTCCTACGCCGGAAAAACGGTATGGCTGAATTTCAAAGGCATCAACTACCGCGCCAACGTCTGGCTCAACGGAAAGCAGATTGCCAACTCCGACGACATCGCTGGAGCCTGGCGCACCTACGAATTCAACGTCACTGAAGCAGTAAAGCCCGGCCACGAAAACGTTCTGGCAGTCCAGGTCTTCGCCCCCACGGAGAACGACCTGGCCATCACCTTCGTCGACTGGAATCCCGCGCCTCCCGATAAAAACATGGGATTGTGGCGCGAGGTCTACCTCACCACCAGCGGCCCGGTCGGGCTGCGCTATCCCACAGTCGTTTCGAAACTGAACCTGCCCGCCACTGACTCCGCGCAGCTCACCGTCACCGCGCAATTGAAGAACAGCACGAACCAGCCGGTCAAAGGCAAGCTGAAAGGCCAGATCGAAACCATCGCCTTCGAGCAGGATGTCGAACTCGCCGCCAACGAAGCTAAGGACGTCACCTTCACTCCCGACCAGTTTCCTCAACTCGTCGTCTCGAATCCAAAGCTTTGGTGGCCGGCGCAAATGGGCAGACCAAATCTTTATCCGCTCACCTTGACCTTCGAACAGAACGGCAAGATCAGCGATCATGCCCAAACCCAGTTCGGCATCCGCCAAATCACTTCCGAGCTAAATTCCACCGGTGGCCGCGCCTTCCACATCAATGGCAAGAACATCCTCATTCGCGGCGGCGGCTGGACCCCTGACATGATGATGCGCGAGAACTCCCAGCGCCTGCACGATGAGTTCCGCTACGTCCGCGATATGGGATTAAACACGGTCCGCCTCGAAGGCAAACTCGAGACCCAGGAGTTCTTCGACATCGCCGATCACGAAGGAATTCTCGTGATGGCCGGCTGGTGCTGTTGCGATTTCTGGGAGCGCTGGACGCGCTGGAAACCGCAGGATTTTGAAATCGCCCAGCAATCCCTGCGCGACCAGATCTACCGCCTGCGCAGCCATCCCAGCCTGGTCTTGTGGCTGAACGGCAGCGACAACCCGCCCCCGCCCGATGTCGAGCAGATGTACCTGAATATCGAAAAGCAGCTCCTGTGGCCGAATCCCGTAGTCTCCTCAGCCACCGGGAAAGCCACCACGGTCACTGGAGACAGCGGCGTAAAGATGACCGGACCATATGAATATATAGCTCCAAGCTATTGGGAGCAGGACACGCTGCAAGGCCAGCCCAACCGCAAGTCCTGCAACGCCGGCGGCTGCGGCGGAGCTTATGGTTTCAACATGGAAACCAGCATGGGACCAGCCGTCCCGCCCATCGAGAGCATTCGAGCCATGGTGGGAAACGACAAAGACCTCTGGCCCATCGACGACGTATGGAACTATCACGCCGGCGGCGGCGAGTTCAAAACCATCCAGGTCTTCAGCACTGCCCTCGCCAACCGCTACGGCAAATCAGACACCGTCGAAGACTTCGCCGCCAAGTCGCAACTGCAAACCTACGAAGGCGTGCGCGCCATGTACGAAGCCTACAGCCGCAACAAATATCAATCCACTGGCGTAATTCAGTGGATGCTCAACAACGCCTGGCCTTCGATGATCTGGCATCTCTACGACTACTACTTGCGCCCCGCCGGGGGCTACTTTGGCGCCAAGCGCGCCATGGAAGCCCTGCACCCCGTTTATGGCTACGACGATCATTCCATCTGGGTGGTCAGCAGCCAGTATGAAGACGTCAAAGGCCTGAAGCTCACCACCAAGATTTACAACCTCGACATGACCGAGAAGTTCTCTCACGAGGATTCTCTCGACGCGTCCGCCGACAGCACAGCAAAAATCCTCACCCTGCCCGCAGTCGATGGCCTGAGCCCCGTCTACTTCATCGCCCTGCGCCTCGCAGACTCAACCGGCAAACTCGTCGGCTCCAACTTCTACTGGCTCTCCACCAAGCCGGAAACCCTCGACTGGTCAAAGAGCACTTGGTGGATGACCCCAACCGATTCCTTCGCCGACTACACCGCACTGGCACAACTCCCCAAGGTAAAGCTTAAAGTTGCCAACCGCACCGAAAATAAAGGCGAAGAATCCATCACGCACGTGACGATAGAAAATCCAAGCAAGAGTCTTGCCTTCTTCGTGAGGCTGAAGGTAGACAAAGGCGTCAAGGGAGAAGAGATTCTGCCGGTGGTCTGGGAAGACAACTACATCTCTCTCCTGCCCGGCGAAAAGCGCGAAGTAACCGCCACCTTCCGCACCAGCGAACTAGGAACAGCGAAGGCGGTGGTAGAAGTAAGCGGCTGGAACGCAGAGTGAGTCTGTAAGCAAGATGATCACGCGTGGGGACGGACGCATTCGTCCGTCCCGCCGAGCAAAGCGAGGCGGCCGAGTCCGGACCCGTGGCCCGAAGCTTTCCACAGCTTTTTTCGCCCGCATGTGACGGTTAACCTTCCCTTCCACAGACCACTCCCGCTAAGGTGGAAATTGTAAGGCCTGGATGTGCAGCCGTGCCTAGTCCTAGGAAACTCACGGCCCCCACAACCTTCCCATGCGAGCAAGGGACAGCGGGGCATCCAATCAGGGCGCTTTTAGAAGAATCGGCTAACCTGTATAGCCCAGGGCTTGGCGCCCGGTGTTGGTGGTGATCACTACCATTAATTTTCGGAAAGGAAAGGTTTAAGAAAGCAGATCGATTCAGTAATTGGGTAATTTTGTAATCGGGTAATTTGAAAACGCACCCGCGAAGGGCGACGAAGAAGGGCAACGGAATTCGGAGGTCAAGGTTCTTAAATTACGAAATTACCAGATCGCCCAATTACCCGATGCCTTCATTCGTGCTGTGACACCGACAAAACATTCCCGTCGGGATCCTTGAACCACGCCACTTTGTCGCCACCAGGCGCGGTCCAGATCCCAAGCTCGTCCTGCTCGAAAAACCCAAACCTCTCGAACTGCACGCCTTTCGCCTGCAGCCCCGTCACCATCTTCTCGATGTCAGGAACCTGCCATCCCAGAATCGTAAACGGAGCAGGCGTGAATTGCGCCTTAGCCACGCGCACCATGATTCCGTTCGCATCCAGCACCAGCGCAAACCCGTCATCCTTCACAAACCCCAGCCCCAGCACGCCCACATAAAAGGCCTTGGCCTTCTCAGCGTCTTTGGTGGGAACAAAAGCCACAATGTCGATCGACCCCAACATATCTCTCCTCTAATCACCTGCGCCCAGCAGTTTCGGTTTTCAAATGACCCGATCGCCCGATGACTCGATGTTTTCTCACTCTTCCGGCGGCACATCAAAATTCACCAGGTCGCTCTGGAACCCTCTGGTTTTCCAGGCTCCATAAGCGATTCCCACTACCATCCAAATCGCGCCAAGATATATAGCCTTCCAGCTTAAGCTGATCCAAAGCAGGAAGCAGATGATGAACCCCAGAATGGGCGGAATCAATTGCCCCATCGTACGGTCTGCGCCGCGAATGTAGTAGTGCGTGAGCGCCGCCAGATTGACGCCCATGAATGCGATGAGCGCTCCAAAGTTGAGCAGGTTGGCGCCATCGTCATAGCTGATAAGAAAGGCCCCCACGAGCGCAATCCCACCCACAAACATCACATTATTGGCGGGGATGTGCGTTCTCGGATGAATCGCTCCAAAGAACTTCTTGGGAATCGCGCCACTGCGTCCCATGCCATAGAGCAGCCGCGCTGCACCAAGCTGCGATCCCATGCCGGATCCCATAGTCGCGATCAGCAGCGTAATGCTAATCGCCTTAGTCATGAGCACGCCGCCGGCAATGCCGGCGACATGGCTGAATACATTCTCATCTCCAAACTGTGAGAAGACTCCGAAGTCCCTGCCGAAATGCTGCAGGCTGAGCAACTGCGCGCCGTAGACCTCGGCAGCAGCGAGAAATCCCGTGATCACGCAGACCAGCACAGTCGCCAGGAAAATATTCCGTTTAGGATTCTCGACTTCCTCCGACAAGGTGGAAATGCCGTCGAACCCAATGTAGGTAAGCACCGCAACCGAAGTGCCATGAAACACCCGGCTGATCGTAAAGGTTTGCGGGTTGTAAAACGGACGCAGGAAATAGGCCTCAGGATACTGCGGCAGATGGAAGATGTAGCGGATGGTGTACCAGAAGAACGCCAGGATCACCGCGCCCATGATCGCGCACAGAGTCTTGTTGATGCGCGCCGAAGTCTGCACTCCGCGCAGGTTGAGCGCCGTGAACAGCGCGGCAAAAATCAACGGCCACAGCAGCGCCGGATAAGGGAGCTGATATCGCGTCCCGCTCAGCAGATCGGCCATGGCTTTGGCGCACCAGATGGTGCAGATCAATGGATTCAGAATGTAATCCATGGTCATGCTCCACCCAGTCACATAGCCGAGCGAAGGATGCAGCTCGCGTCCCACATAGGTATAAGCCGAGCCCGCGCTGGGATACACCCGCGCCATTCGCCCATAACTCATGGCGGTAAAAACCATGGCAACCATGGCGATCAGGATGGAGGTGACTACGTGCCCCTGCCCGGCATTGCTGAAAACCCCGTAAGCCGGCATGGGCGCGGTGGGCTGGATGACGATGATGCCGTAAAGGATTAGATCCCAAAGGGTAAGCGTGCGGCGCAAGCGCGGTGCGGACGCCGAAACAACCGGAGTGGTTTCCATGAGTCCGCCTATTGGATTATGGAGGGCTCAAAATGTCAATATTAAAACGTTTCTCTAGCCATTATCCGCCGGCTTCTACTTCGCATAGTCGAACCAATACCCGCGCTGCTCGTTGCCTGACATGTGCCGCGTGTTGTATTCGAGAAGATAGTTCACGTGCGCGTCGTCGAGCGGGAACGACTTGCCCGGCGGATACGGATAGTCGTTCATCTTCAGGAAAGGGAGCGGCGCCACGAAGTTGCCTTCCGCGGCGTAGAAGTCCATATCTTTTTCATAACCATAAGCACCGAAGAAGTAGTCGCGTACCCAGCCCTGGGGGAGTGCCGGCAGCTTCGATGGATCGAAATCGAGGCGAACCTCGTCGCCCGAACCGAATACGACTGATTCATCGTCGAGCGCTGTCAGCAGCGGCAACACATCGCCGTAGCGCGTGTAGGTTCCCGCTGGACGGGTATAGGGGCCGGTCGCACTGGCTTTTTCGTAAATATATCGCACGTTGCCCGGCGGCGTGCCTTCAATCTTCAAGGGATAGCCGTGGAAGCCGAGATCGGCGCGGACGAGGGGAACCGGCGTCAGACGCGGACCTTCGGCTTTGTTGAATTCTTGCGCGGTGCGGTTCACCAGAATGCTGTCCCAATAAATCTGCAGATTGGTGGTGATGCGAATCTTCTGCGTGCCTGGCGGCAGCTTGCCAGTGAGATCCGCAGTCATGGTGCGCGGGCCGCCGGCGGGGAATCCCATGTCATCGACCACACGCACCCACTTGCCGTTCACGAGCGCTTCGACGTACGGAGAGATCGCCTGCACGCCGGCTTGCGACGCGGCATACATGCTGTTCGCAGAAAAGTATTCGACCTCGCCGTGCAACAGCAGCCACAACGGGCCGCCGCGGTAAGGCTCTCCCAGATCGAGCGTGAGGCTGTGCGGTTGGGCAAAGCCCTGAAACTGCGTCAGCGCAAAATCACCGAAGTAACGGTGTGCCAGAAGATCAGGCAGAATGTTGTGGCCGTGTTCATCCCACGCGGCCGCGGGCGGACGCGCATCTTCGAGCTTGCTCACCACCACCTTGAATTCCGGATACGGCGGGTTTGACGCGAAATATTCGTTGGGATAGACATCGAGATCGGCCGGATGATCCACGGCGAGCACCCGCACCTGATCGAGGTAAACGGCTTCCTCCAGCGGCTCCATGAAGCGGAAGCTGAGCTTGCCATCCTTCTCTCGGATGGCGTTGCGATCGATCTTGATGTACTCGACCGGACGCGGAATGTCGTGCTGACCGGGCCCAACCCAGTGCCCGACCACGCCCGCGCCCAGCATGTCGGCACCCAGTTCGTAGCGTTCGCCATTCCACACAAACAGCGTGGGGCAGGAACTGCCGCGGCGGTCGATCTCGGTGATGTCCTGCTGCTTGTCGCCGGCAACATTGATTTCATCCTGCAACACGCCGGTCGGCCACAGCATGCGCACGATGTCAGCCTCTTTCGCATCGCCGAGGCCGACGACGATGTCGGTCGAGTTCTGGCCGAGATATCCGTTCGAACCGTAGATCTCAAACTTCTGCCGGTTGCCGCCCGCGAACACTTCCACCTTGGTGCCGATGGCGCTCTTGTTGTCGGCGAGTCCCTTGAGCGAGAGGCGCAGCCAGTGATTCTGATTGCCGCCTTCATTGCGTAGCAACACGGCGGGACCGTGATTCTGCGTGATCAGCAAGTCGGTCGCGCCGTCGCCATCGTAGTCGCCGGTGATGATGGCGCGCGGCTCTTTGAGTTGGATTTTGTCGAGGCCAACGTCGGCGGTGACGTCTTTGAAGCCATCAGCTCCGAGATTGCGAAACAGCCGCACTTCCCCCTTGCCTTCTTTGGTTTCGCCGACGGCGACCAGGTCGACCCAGCCGTCGTTGTCGTAGTCGATGGCAGCCACGCCGTAGGCGCGGACCCAGTTGGTCTCGGGAAGTGGAACGCGATCAAAGGTCTTGCCGTGGTTGTTGCGCCAGAGCGTCAGCCCTGGCGGGCCCGCGTGCGTGAAGGCAATGTCCATCCAGCCATCGTGATCGAAATCGAGAACGGCAACGCCTACCGTCTGCGCGGGCATTGGCGAAGACCAGGGCTTGCGCGGCAGAAACTTGCCTTCACGCGGATTCTCGAAAATCGTTGGGTCTCGACCAGTGACGACTAGATCGACAGCACGGTCGTTGTTAAAGTCCGTACCGATTGCGGCAATAGTCTCCGGATCACCAAACGGACCTGTTGCGTCTGTTACATCAGAAAATTTTCCGTTTCCATTGTTGCGCCACAAAAGGCTGCGAGCGGGAGGAGGCGTTGCCTCTTTCGATGGCCACAGTGTTTGGCTCGATTGAGCAATAAAGATATCAAGATCCCCATCGTGATCGAAGTCAACAAAAGTGGCCCCAATCGGCGTAGTCGTCGGCGGGAAAGTTGCGTTCAGATCGGCTTTCGTTGGCGGGATCAAAACCTCGGGTGGCTGCAGCGTCGAATCAGCTTTCTTTTCACCTTGACCAGACGCACCCGCACCGATCCCTGAGCCCCGGATGGGATCGTGGAATGTACCGTTTTTTTCGTTGTGGAGCAGTCTCATGCCCCAATTGAACGTGAATGCTATATCTTCGAATCCATCATTATCGTAGTCACCCACTGCACAACTCGTGCCGTGAGCATATTGAAACATTCCCAGGTTCTTGCTGACGTCCTCGAACTTTCCGTTGCCAAGATTGTGAAATAGAGACGCCCCGCCGCGCGCCCCGTCGTCTGACACAAAGAGGTCGATCTTGCCATCATTGTCATAGTCCAGGAAACAAGCACCACTGCCCAGGTTGTAGGGAAAGCCATCGTAAGGCGTCACACCTGTAGGCGCAGGATTGAACATTAGTCCCGCCTCCGCAGTCACATCCACGAACTGCACCTTGATCTGCGCGGGAGCCTTCAACACTGCCGACGGCGATTCGACTGCGCGCGAATACTGGCCCTGCTCGCCGTAGGCCAAGCTCATGGGCGCGCCGAGTTTGTTTTGCGTGATGTACTGGAATTTTTTCAGGTACTCGCGGGCGTGGTCGACGTCGGCCGATTGCTGGTAGGCGCGCGACAATCCGAACTCGGCGGAGGCGTGCAGCGGGTTGAGTTGCAGCGCACGCTGGAAGGCGTCGATGGCCTGCGGAAACTGTTTGGCTTGCGCGTAGCCTGTGCCCAGGAAATACCAGGTGTCGGCGTCGTTCGCGTCGAGCTCGACTACGTGCTTGAATGCGTCGATGGCGGCCTGAGCGTCGCCTGTATTCTTCGCGAGCAGGCCGAGGTTGTACCACGCGTACGCGTTCTTGGGATCCTGCTTGAGCGCGTCTTCGAGAGCGGCCTTGGCTTCGTCGATCTTCTGCAGGTTCAGCAAGGCGATGCCTTCGTTCAGTCGCGCGATTGCCAGTTTGGGATCTAGCTCGGCAGCCTGCTGGAAGGACTTGAGTCCCTTTTCGAAAAGCTGCTGGTTCATGTAGGCGGCGCCGAGATTGTTCAGGCGCGCGGCCTCGGCGGGATTTACTTTCGGCTGAGTCTGCGGGGCGGTTGCGAACACGCCGAATGCGGCCAGGATTAGGCCGGCTAGTGCTGCTGAACTTCGGGGAGTCATCTGATCAAAGATTTAAACACAGAGGACGCGGAGGAACACAGGGTAAACGGTAAATCTGCTCTGTGACGATGGCAAGGACAGCAGGTTCCTCGTCGCATTCGCTCCTCGGCATGACAAGCTTGATGAGCGATCCCCGTCCGCCACAACGCCTACTTACCGCGCAGCCCTGCCGGAATCTTCCACGCCCCACATTCTTTTTCCAGCGCCGCGGCGACAGTCAACACCTCCTCTTCTTCCCACGGCCGCCCTACGATCTGCACGCCGATAGGCAGTCCTTCGGGCGAATGGGCGACGGGAACTACCGCCGCGGGATTGCCGAGCAGGTTGAAGAATTCCGTGTAGCTCCAGGCATCGAGATAGTGGACCGTCTTGCCTTCGACCTGCCAATTGCGCTCTCCGTGGCGGAATGCGGGTATGGCCGCCGCCGGGCACAGCAGGATGGGATACTGCTGCATCTGCGCGAGGAAGCGCGCACGGAGCAGATCGCGCCGGACCCAGGCATCGAGCAGCGCGCGCCCGGTGAGCGCGGGCTCAGCCGCCGACCACTCCAGAAACTGCTTGAGGATCGGACTAAGATCGGCGTCACCTTCCTTGAACATGTCTTGCTTGAACATATCTCGCTTGAACATGTCTCGCTTGAACATGGGGCGCAAGAGCATTCCGCCAGCGACCACGAAGAACTTGTGCCACAGTCGCCGCGCCTCTTCGAGACCTTCGGGTTGGAAGCGCTCTACCTGAAATCCCGCGCTGCGCAAGGCTTCGGCTGCGGTTCTTACGGCTGTACGCGTTTCCGGCGTGACCGGGGTACGGCCATCGTCTTCGAAATAACCGATCTTCAGATTCCTGGTTTCTTCTTCACTTGGCCAGCGCACTGGCACCGGGGCGGCGCAGGTGTCGCCAACATCCGGACCTTGCATCACCTCGAATAAAGCTTTCAGGTCGGCAACAGTGCGCGCCATGGGGCCGACCACGCCGATCAAGGCGAAGGGGCCGGCGGATTCAGGAAAGTGTCCGGTAGCCGGGATTCGTCCCGGAGTCGGCTTCAGGCCGCAGATGCCGGTGAAATGAGCGGGAACACGAATGGAGCCGCCACCATCGCTTCCAACTCCGCTCGCAGACATGCCCGCGGCAATCGCGGCCGCTTCACCTCCACTCGATCCGCCGGGCGTGCGCTCAAGATCCCACGGATTGTTAGTGCGCCCGTAGAGAAGGTTGTCGGTCTCCCACGCCATCAAAAACTCGGGAGTGTTGGTCACGCCGAGGATGATGGCGCCGGCAGCTTTCAGCCGCCCCACCAGCGGAGCGTTCTGCGCGGCCACAAGCCCTGCGCGCAGGCGCGTGCCGGACTCACAGCGCAAGCCTGCCACGCTGATTGAACTCTTGACGCTGACGGGAACGCCGTGCAGAGGGCCGAGGGTTTTCTTCTGCATGATCGCAATTCCTGCGTCTTCCGCGGCCCGGCGCGCCCGCTCGGCGTCGACTTGCACGAACGCATTCAGTCTTGGATTCAGCTTTTCAATCTGTGCCAGATGCGCTTCGACAAGCTCCACCGGAGGAAGTTTCTTCTTCCGGATTTGCTCAGCCATGACAACGGCAGGAAGGAAGGTCAGGTCACTCATGAGTTTCCCCGCGCTGCCCGGTCGAGCGTTCGCCTTTCGTCCGCGGTGAGATACCTGTGTTCACCCTTTGCCAGATCGCCCAACTGCAGGGGTCCAATGGCGACGCGCACCAGCCGCAACACTTCGACGCCCATGCTTTCCATCATGCGCCGGATCTGGCGATTCTTCCCTTCATCGAGAACAAGTTCAAGCCAGCAATTTTTCTGTCCCGCACGCAAGCAGCGAGCCTGCTTCGCTCGCAGCATTTCACCATCTTTTGATTTCACTCCCCGAACCATCGCCTCGAGAAAGCCTTCGCCGGCAACTGTCGCTACTTGCACGTGGTAGGTCTTATCCAAATGCGTTTGCGGCGCAGCGATGCGCGCGCCCCACTCGGAATCGTTGGTCAGCAGCAACAATCCCTCGCTAGCTTTGTCGAGGCGGCCAACAGGGCCGACCCAGGGCAGGTTTTCTTTCGCGTTGAGCGCTGCGTACACCGTTTCCCGGCCTTTCTCGTCCGATGCGGTAGTTAATACGCCGCGAGGTTTGTTCATCATGAGATAGACCTTGTCGCGCGGTTCAACCGTCTTCCCGTCGACTGCAATCTGAGCCTGCTTCCCTAAAACCGGCATCTCGGGGTCACGCCGGATCTTGCCATTGAGGCTCACACGCCCGGCGCGAATCAACCCTGCCGCGTGCGATCGTGAGCAGTATCCAAGTTTCGACAAGGCGCGCGCCAGGCCAATCTTCCGGGCTGCTTCGTTCTTGCTCACGTGTTCATGCTAACCGAGAATGCGGGCTTCGGGTTTCGGGCTGGGCTTCAGATTCCCTTCGATTGTCTGAGTTGCGGCTTTAACACAAAGTAGAAGGCCGATAGCCGAAGCCCGGTTCACCAATGCACGATCCAACCGCACTTGGTAGGATGTTATCGCCGACTGATGAAGGAGAGTCCCATGGCCCACCAACACCCTCCGCGCTTTCTGAAGATTGTGGACGACGCCAAAACCCGCGTGCGCGAAACCAACGTTGAAGAAGTAAAGAAGAAGATGGATCGCGGCGGGAAGTTTATTCTGGTGGATGTGCGCGAGGAGAGCGAATTCGCGAAGGATCATTTGCCGGGCGCGATTCACCTGGGCAAAGGCGTGATCGAGCGCGACATCGAGGCCCGCGTGCCCGATCTTGGCGCGGAGATTGTGCTGTACTGCGGCGGCGGATTCCGTTCGGCGCTGGCCGCCGACAATCTGCAGAAGATGGGTTATACGAACGTGATTTCTATGGATGGCGGGATTCGCGACTGGCGTGAAAAAAACTATCCTCTGACCCGGGACTGACCTGGAGTAGGGGCTCGGCGTTCGGGTAGTGAATCGAGTTTGCCGCCAGTGCCAGAGAGTAGTATGATTCTTCGACCCTCCCCAGCGGGGCTGGCCCTGCCATCTCGCGAATGCAGTTCGTAGTTTTTCCTGTGATCCGGTTCCCAAGGAGATGCCTGTCATGACCCCAAGGAATTTACGTGCAAGTCAGCTTCCAACCTGTGTCCTGGTCGTTTTTCTGTTCGCAGCCACTGCCTTCGCGGCTGGCCCGAGAGAGAAAGTGCTTCACAACTTTCAGGGCACTCCGGACGGCGCCAACCCTAACTCCCACCTGGTTGCCGGTGAAGCGGGACACTTCTACGGAACCACGGCCGGCGGCGGTACCGGAATAAACTGCGACTTCGCTTACAACGATATTGTTGCCTGCGGCACAGTCTTTGAACTTATTCCGCCCACGACACCGGGAGGTAGTCCGACGGAAAGAGTGATTTACAGTTTCGAAGGCGGAAGCGACGGATCTTCTCCGTTGGGCGCGCTCATTGTCGACGGCAAGGGCAATCTTTATGGCACGACGGCGTTCGGAGGGGGCAGCACCAACTGCACCACGGGCATTCAAGGCTACTATCCGGGATGTGGGACAGTTTTCCGGTTGTCGCCGCCCTCGACCAGCGGTGGCGAGTGGACGGAATCTATCCTTCATGTTTTCCAGGCAGGAGAGGATGGCGGAGAACCATGGGGAGGGCTGATTGTTGATGCCAAAGGCAATCTTTACGGGACCACATCGACGGGCGGCAGTGGATATTGCGAAGGCTATCCGGGACACTGCGGCACGGCTTTCGAGTTGTCCCCTCCTTCGGACGAAGGTGGCCCCTGGACCGAAACTATTCTTTATGGCTTCGGCGCCAGCGACTCCGACGGAGAGACTCCGCTAAGCACCCTGATCTTCGACCGGAAAGGGAACCTCTACGGCACGACCAACGCCGGTGGAACGGGAGCGTGCTCCGAATACTCCTGTCCGGGAACTGTCTTCCGGTTGACGCCTCCCGCTGTGAAAGGAAATCCCTGGATGGAAACGGTGCTCTTTAATTTTAGTCAGGATGCCGCCGGGGGCCTCTTTCCGGGAGCAAGCCTGATTTTCGACAAGAGTGGCAAGCTCTATGGCACTACGGAAGGCGGTGGGAGTGGTGCTTGTGGCCCGCTCGAGTATTACTTCTACGGTTGCGGAACGATCTTTAGCCTGAGTCCGCCCGCCAGCGCGGGTTCATGGACGTTGACGACGCTCTACAGCTTCACGGGTGGGAGCGATGGAGGCTACCCTCAATCAGGGCTGGTTTTCGACGACAAGGGCAACCTGTATGGCACAGCTCCCCGAGGCGGCGGTCAGGGTAGTTGCACTGAGATTACAGGCATCTCTGGAGTTGGATGTGGCACAGTGTACCGGCTGACACCCCCGGCAATAAGCAGCGGGGCATGGACGGAAACCACCCTTCATGCTTTCAGCGGCGGCGGCGATGGCGCCACTCCTTACGGCAGCGTGATTCTCAGGGACGGGATCCTTTACGGTACCACCAGTGGCGTTTCAAATTATTCGGCAGCCACTGGGGGGACGGTGTTCGGAATCGTGCCCTAAGGCGGCTTTCGGGCCTCCTGAGAGATTTTGCGCCGAAGCCCGTGGTTACGATACGTGCAGCTTCTTCTGCATCTCTTCCAGCGTCACGCCTTTTGTCTCCGGATAAATGAAGAGCACCACGAAGAATTGCAGCACCATCATGGCTGAGAAGAACATGAACGGGATGGATTTCGACCAGGCAGCCAGCGTGGGGAACGCGAACGAAATCGCGGCGTTGGTCAACCAATGCGATAAGGTGCCGAGGCTCTGACCCTTGGCGCGCACGCGGTTGGGAAACACTTCGCTGAGATAGACCCAGATCACCGCTCCCTGCGAAAACGCGAAGCTGGCGATGAAACCCACCAGCAGCCATACAAGCAGCTCGTGGTGCTTGTCCGCGGAAAAGATTGCTGCCACGCCTCCGAGGCAGGCCGCCGTCCCCACCGCCCCGATCAGAAGCAGCTTCTTGCGGCCGACTCTGTCGATGATCGACATAGCCAGCACGGTGAAGATCAGGTTGGTGAGTCCAACCGCGACCGCCTGCAGGTCGCCCGACACCTTGCTGAAGCCGGCAAAGGCAAAAATGTCGTTCAGGTAATAGAGGATCGCGTTGATGCCCGAGAGTTGGTTGAACATGCCAATGCTGATGGCGAGGAAAATGGGGAAGAGGTATTTGCGGGAGAACAGCGGCTCATCGGCGTGACCGTGTTCCGCGTCGATGGATTCAATAATATCCTGCAACTCTTTTTCGTAATTCTCGCCCCCGGTGCACCGCAAAACTTCGCGGGCCTCGTCGACACGCTGTTTCTTTACCAGCCAGCGCGGGCTGCGCGGGATGGTGAACAGCAGCAGAAAGAACAGCGCCGCGGGTAATGCGGCGACTCCGAACTTCCAGCGCCACTCGGCATCGACACTGAAATGCTGCGTTCCCACCATGAAGTTCGACAGGTAGGCAAGCAAGATGCCTGAGACCACGTTGAACTGGAAAACTCCAACCAGGCGTCCGCGCCAGTTCGCGGGCGCAATCTCGGCGATGTACATGGGGCCGAGCACGGACGAGCCTCCGATGCCGAGCCCGCCGATGAAGCGGAAGCACACCAGCGCCGGCCAGCTCCAGGCGAAGGCGCAACCCAGGGCGGAAACGATGTAGAGCACGGCCAGGACGCGCAGGCTGTCGCGGCGTCCATACTTATCGCCGGGGATTCCGGCAAACATGGCACCGAGGATGGTTCCGACCAGCGCGGCAGAGACAGTGATGCCCAGCAGGTCAGGCGTGAGATGGTAGACCTGCGTGAGATTGCTGGTGGTGCCGGAGATGACCGCGGTATCGAAGCCGAACAGCAGGCCTCCCAGTGCGGCTACTATGGTGCTCTTCAGCAGGTAGGAATTTGGTTTCATCCGATTCGTTTGCGTTGAAACTCCAGCGCCTAAAGGCGTACTCATACTATCGCAGTTACGGTATGGCTGAAGCCATACCCTGATACGAGTCTGGCTGCGGATTGCGAACTGTCTCAGCGTTGCGGCAGGGGCGGTAGCGACACCTTTTGCCGAATTCCTGCGCCCTCAACGACTGTGTAAATGAAATCCGCGGGCAGGTCATGCAAAACTTCAGTTTCGCCATTTGGCCAGCGAATATCTACTTCGCTCATCTTGTCGTTTGCCGCTAGCCCGAAATGCAATCGCAAATCATTCTGCGAAAGATAACTGGCGCCGCCGCGCACTTCGCTGAACTGCACCAGCGTCCCTGCCTTCACCGTTACGCGCGCGCCAATCGCGGCTTTATTGCTTTTCGTTCCCACCAGCTTGAACAACACACGATGATTCGCGCTGTCATTATGATTGATTAGTAACGACGGCGGCTCGCCCACGTTCAGCACGACAATGTCGACGTTGCCATCGTTGTTGATATCGCCAAAGGCCGCGCCCCGCCGCGATTGCAGCGGCATGGCGGCGAACGTTGATGAAACGTCCTCAAAGGTTCCGTCGCGATGATTGCGGAACAGCAGCATCGGCTGCCGGTAGGGCGTGCCACCGGAAATCGAATCCACCTGCGGATAAACGTGGCCGTTCGCGATGAACAAATCCAGCCAGCCGTCATTATCCATATCGAAGAAAGCCGTGCCCCAGCTCACGTAGGGATAGGTCGGCTTCATCAACCTGGCGCGCACGCTGACGTCGGCGAAATTATCTTTGCCCAGGTTGTGATACAGGGTCGAACCTTGCTCCACAAAATTGGTCACGATCATCGACAGGCGGCCTTCGTGAAGATAGTCGCCCCAATCGACGCCCATCGAGCCCTGTTGCAAGCCATCGCCACTCAGGGCAACGCCGTCGAGCAATCCTACATCCTCAAAAGTTCCGTCGTGTTTGTTGCGGTACAGGAAATTCGGGCCAGCGTCGTTGGCCACATAAAGATCGGGCCAGCCGTCGTTGTCGTAATCGCCCCACGTCGCGCCCAAGCCGTAATAGTGATGCGGATCGTCCACGCCCGCCTTTTTCGAAACTTCCTCGAACGTACCATCGCCTTTATTGTGAAACAGCAGATCGGATTCGCCGGGCATGCCCCACGGACCGCACTGCACCAGCACTCCCTTGAAACGGCAGAAGCGGGGATCGTTGCCGAACTGCGGCAGGTTGTCGATATCCACGTGGACATAGCGCGAGACAAAAAGATCGACGCGGCCGTCACGATCGTAATCGGCCCAAGCCGCTCCCGTGCTGAATCCGCCGGCGCCGACGCCAGCTTTGTTAGTTACGTCTTCGAATTTGCAATTGCCCAGATTGTGATAGAGCGCGTTGCCGCCGTATCCGGTGACGTAAATATCCTGCAGGCCGTCGTTGTCGTAATCGGCCACGGCCACGCCCATGCCCCAGCCCTTGCGGGCGAGGCCGGCGGACTTGGTGATGTCAGTGAAATGGAGGTCGTTACTTTTTGAATCAGTATCCTGATGATAAAGCGTGATCATCAGGTCGCCCCCTTGTTTGTAGCGCTCCACCGTGGAGCCGTTTACGGTGACGATGTCGAGCTTGCCGTCGTTGTCGCAATCGATCAGCCCCACGCCGCCGCTCATCGATTCCACAACGTACTTCTTGTCGGGAGAAGCAATGTGCGAAACCGTGAGACCGGCCTTCTGCGCGACGTCTTCGAATTGCGGGACCGATGCTGGCGGGCCGGGGGATTGCATCTTTTGCGGCGGTGAAGTCGCGGAAGAAGACTGGCCGAGCAGCGCTGCGGTCAGCAGCAATCCCGTACCCAGGGAAAACGTCCACACGGGAAGCGAGGCTCGCATAGGCAGGAGCCGATTATACAGGCCGCGCTCCGAATCTAGGCCGGGGAGCGAACCCCATCCTGATGCACGTACTTGATGACTTCGACGTCAGAGATGGCGATCAGGCCTTCATCGACCATTTGATCAAGCGTGGGAATCAGCTTAAGAATCTTCTCCTCCGTATCGATGACAGAAACCATGATCGGAGCATCGGAGGAGAACGAGAGCAGATGGGGACGATGAATCAGCGTGCTGGCCCCGTAGCCTTCAATGCCCCGGTAGACCGTCGCTCCGGCAATATCGAGTTCGCGGCACTTTTCCACGATGGCGTGGTACAAAGGCTTTCCCTGCCACTTGTCATCTTCGCCGAAGTGGAGGCGCAGCATCTTGGCTTTCCCTTCGAGCTTCACTGGCGCACCTCCTGCCTGCGGTCGGCGTCCTTGTAGTTGTGCGTGTACTTGATGACATCGACATCGGAGAGGACGACCAACCCCTGTTGCAACATCTGATCGAGGATGGGAGTGAAGGCGGTGAGCTTCGCTTCCGTATCAATCACCGCCAGCATGATGGGACGATCGTGCGACAGACTGAGAGTCTTATCCTTGTGCACTCTACGGTTGGCGCCGTAGCCGAGAATGCCGCGATAGACTGTGACCCCGGCAATCTCGTTGGCGCGCAGAGCTTCGACCAGAGCTTCTTGCAGAGGTTTACCGTGCCACTTGTCATTCTCGCCAAAGTAGATGCGCATGAGCTTCGCTTTGCTTTCGGCCTTGAGCGGATGAACGAACTCCGCTCCCGGCTGCTTCCTGGAAGTCTGCGCTGGCTTGATTACCGTCGTGTCCTGAATCTCGATCAGTCCCGTTCCTGCGAGTTCCTGCAACTTGGGCAGGAGTCCCTCTACACGCTCGGGAGTCTCGATGAACTCAATCTTCACCGGCAGGTTCTCGGCCAGTTCCACCAGGCGCGTGGTGTGGATGTGATGATCGGCTCCGAAGCCGGCGATGCCGCGAGTGATGGTGGCGCCTGAAACGCCGCGATAGAAAAGAAAATCCAGAATCGCCGCGTACACGGTGTGACCGTGATACTGCTGGTCTTCTCCGACGTAGATGGTGATTTTCTTGGCTGCTCCGGCTTTAAGCACAGGGCCTCCTATCTTCGGCAAATTCCAGCTTCGCTGATTCCAGGTCGTAACTCATACCAAAACCTTTCCCACGACGGCGCCAACCCACACCATCACTAGACCCACCACCACACTGAGAACAATGTTGAGCAGGCCGATGGTGAATTGACCATCCTGAATCGCTCGCAGAGTTTCGAACTCGAAGCTGGAAAACGTTGTGTATCCGCCGATAAAGCCGATCGGGATCAGATACCTCCAGTATGGGCTCCACTGGCTCCTCGCCGTCAAGAAGGCAAAGACCAGGCCGATCAGAAACGAGCCCGTCATATTCACGATGAAGGTTCCGTAGGGAAAACGCGTCCCCATTTTGCCACCGATATAGCTGCCGAGCCAGAAACGCAGGATCGACCCCAGGCAGCCCCCTACTCCAACCATCAGATATTTGAGCAAGTCGCTTCTCCATCGAGACGGCGGATCTGCCGAAAGGGGCGGATCTGCAGCCAGTTTTAGTTTGCGGGATCGTCGCCGGGCCATGCCTCCGCGACAAGCACCGCTTGTCAGGAGTCATCAGCTGTTCCGGCTAAAAGAGAGGGACAGCGGTTATACGGTGAACTCCTTCACCGTGACAGTCTTATGATGCGATTCGGGGTCTGGGGAAGTCAAGGGATCTTCGGACAAGAGGCGCCACTGGTAACAGGTTTTTCGAGGTGAACAGAGGGTGTTGGGCGCAAAACAAAACGCCCCAGACTCGGTTAGAGTCGTGGGACGTATGTTGATCAGCCCTCCCCCAAGTGCTGCTCAAGAACAACACTACCCTTGGACGAGAAATCCGTAAATGGCTCGAATGTGCCATTACTAACCACTAAATAGTTGATTTTCACCGCACAGCTAACTCCATTCGCCTCAATGTCTTACGTTGTTACGGGAGTATTACTGATTCCTGCTGTGCCGAACACGTGGCGGTAGCGTTCGACTTCCGACGGCGGCCCTAGCGCTTTCGCATAATTGTCGGAGAGCTTCACCGCCGGCCGGCCCTCTACGCTGGAAACTTTGCTGATCAGGCTGATGGGATCGAAGCCGCCGTTGCCGCTGGGATCGCAACCGCGGAAATCGTTGGTCAGCAGAGTGCCCCAGCCGGCACTGAAGCGAATACGGCGGCCGGGTGTCCACTTGTTTCGATCGTGGAAGTCGGCTGCACCGCGGAAATCTTTGACAGTGGTTCCGCTGGCGAGAGTTCCTCCGAAATAGGCGTGCAGGCCTATGATCTGGTCGATGTCGAGTGCATCGGAAGCGATGAGCCGCTTGTCACGCGGATCGCGACCGCGGGCCTTCAACCACGCAATGTATTCATCTCCGGCTATGTACGGATCTTTGCTGTCGACGCGCTGGCCGGTCCAATCGGCGGCCCAGTCGGGCGCGCCCTCGAGGAATTGCGTGGTTCCAAAAGTGTCGGGCAGCATGATGCGGAGTTCGCCATCGTAAGTTTTCTGCCACAACTCGAGGACGTGATACTGAGAAGCTTTCAGTGCTTCGTCGTTGGGCGCGAGTGCGGCGAGGACCATGGGGATCTCATGAGCGTTGGTGCCGATCGCCTCCAGGTCATGCTTGTGGGCGAGGAAGGCGTTTGAGGTTCCGGTAAAGCCTTCTTCCAGATTCGAGGCCATGGCTTCGACCACGTATTCCTGCCAGAGGAAGCTGTGGCGGCGGCGGGTTCCGAAGTCGGCCACGGCGAGATTGGGAACGCCGCGCAGGCGCTCAATCTTGTCCCATAGCTTGGTCTTCGCCTTGGCGTAGAGGATGTCGAGACCGAACTCGCTCAGCTTTTTCAGATTGGCGCGGGTGCGCAGCTCGTTGATGATGGAGAGCGAATAGAGCTCCCACATGGTGGTGTCGGTCCAGAGGCCGTCGAAGGCGAGATGAAAGCGACCTTCCTTGGACGACAGCTCGTAGTCGGACAAGCGGAAGTCGCGCTCCAACCATTCCAGGAAGGCTGGCTCAAAGATTCCGCGGCGGCCGTAAAACGTGTTGCCCGCCAGCCATACCAGTTCGGACCTGCGAAATCTTACGCGGCGGGCGTGATCGAGCTGCTCGATGAGCTCTTCAGTGGCGAAGGTGTCCACGGGACCGGTGGAGGATCGATTGAAAAGCGTGAACTGTACTCGTGTCCTGGGGTAATGCTTCCAGATAAACTGCAGCATCAGCAGTTTGTAGAAATCGGTGTCGAGCAAGGACCGCGTAACCGGGTCTAGCTCCCAGTTGTGGTTGTGCGCCCGCTCCGCGAAGTTCACGATCATGCATTGATATCCTCATATGCCGTGGCCACAAAAGCAAATGCCGGGCGCCTTTCGCAGGCTAGGTTCGTTATGCGAGTTTAAATTCCAGAGCGCTATCGAAATAGAGCGCGAGGTGCTCGGCTTCGCGCTCGATCCCGGCACGCTCGGCTTTGGAGAGATTGCCGAAGGGCTCGATTTCTACCAGCAGTTTCTTGTTTTGAAGTTTGTGAGACCAGACGCCTGCGATTGCGCCGTCGATGAGCACTACGGGCGAGATCCAGCCCTGGTTGCGGTAGACGCGCTTGTAATGTTGCGGGCTGAGCAGGTGATCTTTTTCGCGATGAGCCAGCAGATAGGAATCGAAAATCGGCAACAGCCGAATACAGGATTTCTTTTCTCCGCTTTTGTTTAAAGCCGCTATGTCTTCGCGCAGCATGAAAGAGCTTATCTTGTCGCCGGGAATCTCGGCCAGATCAGCTTCGACCAGCGGGGGTAGCAGTTTCACCTCCTGCATCGGAATGCCCGCCCAGTGCGAAAAATCCCCGAGCGCTGCCGGACCATAGGCGCGCAGATACTTTCGGAACAGAGCGCACTGCGCTTCGGTTGCAGGGAGGAGTTTGGCTTTCAGCTTCGGCAGCCAATGATCTGTGCGGATGAAAACGACTTCGTTGCCCTCGCCCTGGCCGTAGCAGATCAGCCCGTCCGCTATCGGCAGACGAACCAGACTCCAGGAGTTCTCCATCCAGAAACGAACTTGCTTGCTGGCTTGGGGACGAATGGCAGCGGCGATCGCGGGCCTGCTCAGTGGCCCCGCGGAGAGGATGTCCATAATTTTCGGAGTGATCGCTTCGCTTTCCTCGCGCGTGATGCCACACCTCTCCATAACGCGCATCGCCTGCGCGAAGCGGGTTGGTCTCAGGGCGGAGATGTAGCTTGCGAATTCATCAGTGGGAATGAAATGCAGCGTCTGGCGCATGAGCGACGTCTTGACCAGGGTGCGCGTCTTCCACAGCGCGTTTTCGATCTCGGCCCGCGTGATGGCGTGGTTGCGCGTCCAGAGCTGAAGATAGGCTGCCGACATGACTTGCGCTTGCACGCCGCACATATCGCGGCAGATCGTGACCGGATCCGTGGGCGTCTCGTTTAATAGATGGTGGCGCCGCAAACGAAACTTTGCGACATCTTCGTCTCGAATTCTGGCTGGAGTTTTCGGCATTCGACACCAGTTATCTCTTCGGCCTTCGACGATATTACTTTGCCTGAACACAAATAGGCGAGTTGCATTACCGTTCCGCTGGTTGTATCAATGTAGGACCCGGCTCGGAACCACTGCCCTCATTTCGAGGAGAGCGTCCATGGCCATTCACAGCAAAGAAGAAATTTTCTCCAGCATTGATGACGAAGTGTTTGGAACCGGCTTCCTTCCTCATCCCTTGCCCAAGTACAAAGTGCCGAAGCACGAGACCGATCCCTCGGCCGCTTACCAACTTGTTCATGATGAACTGTTGCTTGACGGGAATTCGCGGCAGAACGTCGCCACTTTTTGCCAGACGTGGGTTGAGCCTGAAATTCGCAAGCTCATGGACGAGTGCCTCGACAAGAACATGATCGATAAGGACGAGTATCCGCAGATGGCGGAGCTCGAGTCGCGTTGCGTCCACATGCTGGCCGATCTGTGGAATTCGCCCGATGCCGCCAATGCCATGGGATGTTCGACGACCGGGTCGAGCGAAGCGGCGATGCTGGGCGGCCTGGCGCTGAAATGGCGATGGCGCAAGAAGCGCGAGCAAGCCGGCAAGCCCGCCGACAAGCCCAACCTGATCTGCGGTCCGGTGCAGGTTTGCTGGCCGAAGTTTGCCAAATATTTTGATGTGGAGCTGCGCCAGATTCCATGCGAAGGGCGCCGGCTGCTGATGTCGCCGAAAGAAGTAATCGCGCGCTGCGACGAAAACACGATTGGGGTTGTGCCCACGCTGGGCGTGACCTACACGCTGCAATATGAGCCGGTGGAAGACGTGGCGACTGCGCTGGATGATCTGGAAGAGGAACATGGACTCGACATTCCCATTCACGTGGATGCGGCCAGTGGAGGATTTATTGCGCCATTTATCCATCCCGCGGTGGTTTGGGACTTTCGGCTTCCACGCGTGAAATCGATCAACACTTCTGGACACAAGTTTGGGCTTGCGCCGCTCGGCTGTGGTTGGGCCATTTGGCGTGAAGCGGAAGATCTGCCGGAAGATTTGATTTTCCGGGTGAAGTATTTGGGCGGCAACATGCCGACCTTTGCTCTGAATTTCTCGCGGCCGGGAGGGCAAATCGCTTCGCAGTATTACAACCTGGTTCGTCTGGGTCGGGAGGGCTATACAAAAATCACCAAGGGCTGCGCTGAGGTTGGCGCATGGTTCGCGGACCAAATTAAAAAGCTGGGGCTGTTCGATCTGGTATATGACGGCCGCGGCGGCGTTCCGGGCTGCACCTGGACGATCAAGAAGGGCGAAGAACCTGGCTTCACGCTGTACGATCTAGCCGACCGCCTGCGTGTGAAAGGATGGCAGGTTCCGGCTTATCCCATGCCGGCCGATCGCAGTGATCTCGTGGTGCAGCGAGTTCTGGCCCGGCTGGGATTGAGCCGCGATCTTGCCGGATTGTTGTTTGAGGATTTAGAGCGCGCGGTCAAGCATTTCGAAAAACATCCTTCACCGACATCGCTTACGCGGAAGAGCGCGAGCGGTTATCACCATTAGCGGGAGCGCGTTTCGAATTCTCCGGCCATCGGCGGCAACCTCAGGGGCTAAAGCCCAGAGTCACCGATGCCTCTTGACGCAGGCCTGGAAGGCCTGCTCCACCCTCTCACCTGCTCCACCCTGTCCCCTGCTCCACCCTCTCACCTGCTCCACCTGATCAGCCACTTTTTTTTGACTCTGTCGCACATTCTAGGGAAACCAGTTCCAGCGAACTCAAAGCGGGTCGCCACAAAATGTGACTAGACGTGTTCACGGTCCGCGTCTAATCTCGGTCGCGTCGTCATCAACCCGAAGGAGGTCAGACCATGGCGGACCAAGAGAGCGAACTGGAACTGGAGCTTGAGGACGAGTTCCACGAGGGTGAACTCGAAGGCGAGGATGAAGCAGAAGGCGAAGGCTGGCTGGGCGCCCTGGGCAACATAGCCGGTAGCCTGCTCGGCGAGAGTGAAGAAGAACTTGAAGCCGAAGACGAGTTCGAGGACGAGGGCGAATTCGAAGGCGAGGATGAGTTAGAGGGCGAAGGCTGGCTGGGCACGCTCGGCAACATCGCCGGCAGCCTGCTCGGCGAAAGCGAAGAAGAACTCGAAGCCGAAGACGAATTCGAGGACGAAACGGAACAGTTCTCCTTCGGCGGCTTCTTCAAGAAAGCGCTTCCCATTCTCAAGAAGGTCGCCAAAGTGGCCGCGCCCATCGTTGGCACCGCCATCGGCGGTCCCATCGGCGGCAAGCTGGGGTCCATGGCTGCCGGCGCTCTGGGTGAAGGGGAATACGAGGGAGAGGATGAGTCCGAGGACGAAGCCGAATCCGAAGCCGAAGTTGCCGGTGAAATTGCCTCTCACCAAGTGACGCAGAATGAGGCGCTCGCCGAAATGATGGCGGAAGCGGCGTGTCACGAGGCACACGAGGGTGAAGCGGAAGCCATGGCCGGAGCCTCGTTCGTCACCGTGATCTCGCCCAAAGACCGGAGAGCTCTGCGCCGCATCCTGCCCTATCTCACGCGGGGCACAGCCATCCTGACCCGCATTCTCCGCCGCCGCCGCAGCACGCGCGTTGGTGTTCGCGCAGTACCAACCATCATGCGCCGCACGGTGAAGAGCCTGAAGCGGCAAGCCGCCAAGGGACATAAGATCACTCGCCGCCGCGCGGGACGCACCGCGGCAACGCAGGTACGGCGTGTGCTTGGCAACCCCAAAGCTTGCGCGACCGCGATCCGGCGCAATGTGAGGGTCAGTCGCGCCTACAAGCGCCCGCGGCACTTGCGCCGGCGTTTCTCGGCGGCGCGCCGACGTCGCAGCTCTTTACGGTAGTCACACCAGACGGTAGTCATACCAGGCCCGTAAGTTCGATCACTTTTCGCACGGAGGATTCATCATGGCACTCGACACTGAGCTGGAAGACGAGTTCGAAGGTGAACTCGAAGACGAGATGGAAGACGAATTGGAAGACGAGGCTGGCCTGGAAGGCGAAGGCTGGCTCGGCACCCTCGGCAACATCGCCGGCAGCCTGCTCGGCGAGAGCGAGGACGAATACGAAGGCGAAGATGAATACGAAGGCGAAGACGAATACGAGGGCGAGGACGAAATCAGTCCCATCCGCAAGATTTATGCGGATGCCATGATGGAACATCTGGGCGAACTCGCGGCCGAAGCCGAAAGCGAGGATGAAGCGGTCGAGCACTTTCTGCCTCTGGTCGGAATGGCCGCGAGCAAACTGCTTCCAGTGGTGGCCAAAGCGGTCGCACCCATGGCAAAGAAGGCGATCCCGAAGATCGCCCACGCTCTGACCAAGTCCACGCCGAAGTTGACGCACGGAATCGCGAAAGTGGCGAAGGCGCTCCATCGGAACCCGCAGACCCGCCATCTGCTGAAGACCGTACCGTCGATCGCTCGACGTGCGGTGGGTGGGATCGCGCACCATGCGGCACGAGGTGGACACGTAACCCCGCGCACGGCTGGGCGGCATCTGGCAAAGGCGGCACATCGGGTGCTGGGCACTCCGGGTCACCGGGCGCACGCGCTTCGACACCATAACCGCCTGGAGCGCAAGTTCCACGGCCGGATGGGGCATGGCATGGCCCGTCCGCACTTTGGACGACATGGCGTGCGTCATGGCGGATTGCGCCACGGTGGCTTGCGCCACGGCCGGCGCTTTGGAATACGAGGCAGCGCCGCTCCTGGTTATGGCGTGCCACGAGGCGCCGCGCCGGGAGTGCCTGGGGTGGGCGCTCCGGGAGTGGGCGGCAGTCCGGCGCGGTATGGACAGGCCGTGGGCGGAGGGTGCACCTGCGGAGCCGCAGGAGCTGCACCCCAATATTGCCGTTGCTGCGGGCAAGTGTTGCGATAAGAAAGCGGACAACCTCCTTTAAGGTGAGAGACGATGGCGACGCTGCTCGAAACGCTGCCGGAAACAACTATGCGGGCGGAACGGTCTCTGCGGCGACGGCCGAAGATCGTTGCCGGAGCGGCTCCCGTATTGTTGCCGTGGTTGCGGGCGCAATCGATTAACGTAACGCGCCACGCAGCCGCGCTCCGTCCCTTCAAACGGGCGGAGTTCGGAGAGGGGGCAGCGGCTCCATCGGAAGGTCACATTCAGGTCGTCAACGATTTGATTACGAAATTGCGCCGCGGCCTGCTAAAGGTGTCCGAGAGAGTTCACAATTCGATTGGCACGGCGATTGAGAAACCAAGCTCGCCCAGACTGCAGAGAGTGGTGACGCGCAAGGCCAAGGCTCACCGTTGGGTGCAGGGAATCGAGAAAATCTGGGATTTTTACTTCGAGCTGTTCGGACAGCGCCAGGGCAAATATGGAGATTGGCTGTTGAGCTGCGATCGGATTGCGATGGATTGTTACCAAGCCGCGTACACCGGGCTGGGTGTGGCCAGGTCGGTGCCGGCACCGCCGCCGTTCTGCTATATGAAGACGGGCTTTGCGCCGGCCACCATTCGGCGGGGCATTCGCATGAAGAGATTGGGCAAGCAGATGAATCCCTTTCCTCTGGTGCAATTGCCCTATCACCGGCTGGTGAATCCGTGGACGCTGGGCGCGGTGATGCATGAGGTAAGCCACAACCTGCAGAGCGATCTGGGGCTGAACAAAGACATCCCACGCCGGGTTGGGCTGAGGTTGCTCGAAGAGGACATGGGGAAGTTCGTCGCCTCGGTGTGGGTGCGCTGGAACCGCGAGATGTTTGCGGATATGAGTGCACTGCTGCTGGGCGGGCCGGAGGTGGTGGGTTCGCTGATGGATGTGATTGGGCGGGAGCCGGCTACGGTGTTTCATTTCTCTAAGGGGCCGCATCCCACGCCTTACCTGCGGCTGCTGATTAGCGCGGAGCTGTTGCGGCGCCTGGGTTTTGAGAAGGAAGCGGAACAATACTCGCGGGCATGGACACGAATTTATCCTAACCCGCGGGCGGGCTCGATTCCGCGGCAGGTGCTGGCAACTTTTCCCAAGGCGTGCGCCGCGGCGGTGGACGCCATGTGTTTCCGGCCTTTTCCATCGCTCGGAAACAAGAGCCTGTCGCAGGTGTACCACTTTGATAAGAAGGATCAGGCGATGGTTGTGGAGTCGGCCAAACGGATGGCGGCGGGCGTGGACCCCGGAATCATCCCAGAGCGCTTCCTGATTGGAGCGGCGCGCGTGGCGTTAGACCGCCACATGGCCCGCCCGGGAGTGATCACTAAGAATTTTTACCATGAGCTGGTCAGGAGATAGCGGTGGCATTGGAAGCGACATTTCGAGATTTGTCGGTCTGCCTGCATCACCTGCATGACGCGCTGAATGAGTTGCAGGTCACGCTGGGCGACAAACCGATCGACGACGAATCGGCCGTGGCGGACGACGTGGAAACCAAGGTACTGGACGCGATGGGAACATTGCACGAAGCCCGGAAAGCGGCGTTGAATGCGCGCCGGGCGGTGGGGCATCCCGTGGATCTGGACCGGGCGCGGCGTTCGCTCACGCTTTGCCAGGAGCGGTTTCACCGCATCGAGCAACTTTTTGCAGCGGACCTGGTGTCGTACGAGAAGTTCAAAGAACTGGATCGGCTGGGCAACGAGCGGCGAGCGTGGCTGCCGTGGGTGAGCACGGTGAAGCAGGGGATTGAGCAATGCCGTCAGCCCCTCGAACAAACCAGCGCGGCGCTGGCAGCGTGCTGGCAGGAATTGGCCGAGCGGTTGGGAACGATGAGCATCTCCATGCAGGCAACGAACGTGGGCCAGCAGATTACGACGCCCCGATCAAGAGCCGGCGAACTGGAAGTGGAGGGCGTTACTTGAACAGCTGCCCACTTGGGAGTGAAATTGGCGTATCGGGCAACCGGTGCCCTGAATCAACCGCAGACTGAAATAGCAAATGACCGTGGCGGAAGGAGAGCGAATATGGCGACTGATACCACTACATTACGCATGACGGGTTGCCGGGTAGATACGCAATCAGTCACGATTTCCTTCTCGGAAGCGGTCGATATGACCACTGCTAGCCAGAGCGCAAGTTTTAGTACCGATCAGTTCAGCGCGCTGAATCCGGCTAACTACATGATCTTCGCGCCCAATTCCGGATTCAACAATATCCCCCTTTCAGCGACTGGCGCGAATCCATGGACGGCGTCTGCGCTGCCTGATGGCCGATCTGTTGTATTGGAAGCCGGTGCGGCCGGTTCCGGCTCGAACCCCGTCTTCGCGCCTGGCGACTGGGTGCAGATCTCGATAGCGAGCACAGGTATCGCCTTAAATAACACGACCGAGGGCGTGGCTATTTCCGGTTCGATCTCGGGCCGGGTGCCGAACATTCCTGCGCGGCAGGTTCGCGATGTTGAAGATGCGATCTCCTATCCTGTGCTCACCGAGGAAGTGGCCTACCGCCCTTCTTCGCCGGTCGGCGTCTCTACCAGTGGCGCCGGGGGAATCGCAGGCCCAGGCGCTTTTAATATCGGACAAACCGCCCTGCAAGCCGTGACCGATGTGTTGGGATGGAAGATCAACCCGTCAGATCCGAAGGGATTCATCGGCGCGCTGACTCAGTCATTCGACCTTGCCGACGTGGAGGGACACGTCGAATCCAAGTGGGTGCCGCGCACCTATGCTGTGCAAACCGACCTGGGCGGAGGCATTACCGGCGCACAGGCCAGCCTATATATGCGCGCCAAAGATGCGCTGGATCAATCGCTGAGGCTATTGGATGGACTGTATCCCCTGGATCCGGATGCTGATCCTGAATATGTGAGGGCGCTGCGCGAAATGGCACGCAGCCAGATGACCGAGATCGTCAAAGAATTTGGCGTGGTCGGACTTCCGTCGATTCTGCGCATTAACACTTATTTCCAGATTCTGCTCGGCCAGGATATTGCAGGGACGCCAGCTGGAGGTGTGCAACTCGACCCCGACTCGATTGAAGGAACGCTGGGCGAAGTAAGGGACACCTACGGCATCTACTTCGACGGCAACCCGTTCAATAACTCGGTGGGGGACGAACAGGACATCACGAATTTCCGCGTGATCTCCGACTACATGACGTCGCTGTGCCAGAGCTGGATTGCCAACCGGCAGTTCTTCATCGTCAGTCCGAAGGTGCCGGCATTCTTCGGAACCCAACTGGTGCTGATCTCGCGGCAATTCAATGTTGTCACCGAAGCGGTGAACGAGGTGAGATTTGCGCTGGATTCGGTGTTCATTGGGCCGAACGAGCGGCAGATGCTCTTGTTGAAGTTCGCCGACCACAGATTCCCGTCGATGTACCTGGAGGACATCCTCGACGAAGTCAACAGCTTCGTCTCGGATGAAGGCCCGCGGCTTTTGCGTGATGGCGGCAAGATATCGATCACCAACAATATCCTGCCCGTCGTGAAGAACCTGAAAGACATGATTCAGCAGACCCGCGATCAGAGAGATCGGGATGTGCCGAAGGGCTTTAAGACAGCCAGAGTACGCCGCGCGATGGATGATCTGTATAGCCAGCTCGATGCATTGAAGAAGTTGACCGACCAGGTCGAGCAGCAACTGCCGACTCCGTTGACCGACCTGGCGATCCTGGGTATTTCTACGCCGACGTCGTTCGTAAGTGGAGGCGGCGAAGGCGATACATTCTGGAGATTCTCGATCTTCGGAAATGCATTCAATCCGGGTGCTGAAGTGTCGATCTACTCTGTAGCTTCGGCCGCAACAAGCTTGCAAGTAGACTACTATTCCGCGCAGCGCATTGACGTTTGCTTCGACCCCTGTGCCGGGAGCCAGAGCGAACAACTGCAATCGGGTTCACATGATGTCACGGTGACCAACCCTGACGGGCAAACGGTGACGCTCAGCCCGGCGTTCAACTGGACCGGGTGCCCGGGCACTGCGGGCGGCCCTCCGGGCAACATGACCGCGGCGGCTTCCCCCACGCCTGGAGATGCGGAGGAACAATACAACTTCACTATCGAGGTGAACAATCCGTGGGGTACGGGTAGCGCCATGCCGAGCGCAAGTCGCAAGTCGGCGCTGCCACAGGGGCAGAGCAAGGCTGCGGTTTCCGCAGCTATGAGCAACAAGAGCGTTCCGGCCGCGGTTCAGCCGGCTTCGAGCAAGCTCACCGCTAAACAGGAGATCGAGGCGCCCGCCAAGATCAGTCAGGGTCCGGAAAAGCAGGTGGGAGGGGTTGAGGCGAAACCGGTTCTGACCGACGAAGATAAAGAGGCGCTTAAGAAGGACAATCCCTCGGTCTGGAAAAAAATCGAGCACTTGTTTTGAAGATGACGGCGAAACGCCGGCGGAGTTAGGAATTCCAGCTTCGACGTAGGTGACAGCAGCAAGGAGGCGCATCCATGGCTTCAGAAAAAGATTATCAAGGCTTATATGACCGCATAGCGGCTCTGCGGGAACAGGTAGCAGGCCGGCTTTCGTCTGACCTGGTTTCGAACCCGCAGCTCGCCGATGCGATCACCAAGCAGATTGATGACATGCTCGCCTCCGTGGTGGAAGCGGACTCCCAGGTTCCACCACCGCCGGATAAAGGTCTGGCACAACTGGTTGGCGTGGGCCCCGATGCCGCGAAAGTCTTCGGCGTCACGCGCGTTCCGCCGGGCATAGAACCCTACGACGAGACCATCACCTCCGAACGGATCATCGCGGTCGGAGACATGTATTACCTGTGGCAGCATGAAAAAATCGGCGTGTTCCGCGTAGTGCAGAAGCTGCAGGAGCTGTTCAAGGCTGGCACGGTGCGGTTGTCGGCGGGTCCGGGCGCGTTTGCCCTGTATCAGTTCGATCGCCGCGACGTGCTGCGCTATACCAAGAACGACCGCCTTTCGGCTTACAAGCGGATCTTCGGATACGGCGGCGCGCCGGTTCCGACCGGTTCGCGCGCGAATACCGATTTTCACAAGCTGTTCTCTCACTTCGTTCACCAGGTCACTTTGTTCTGGCGCGACAAGCGCATTTCAGACGTGATCCGCGAACGCGCCTACGATCCGAGCTTCGGCTCCATCGCCATTGTGCGGCGCGCCGGCCTCGACCTGCGCAACAACCTCAAGTGGCTGTCATTCGGCCACCTGAACGTGCTGCGCGTGGAAGTGATGCAACTGCTGGAAGAGGCGTTCAAGATTCTCGACTCAGACGACGTGAAGCGGCTGTTCGGCGCCGACAATGCCTGGGATGTGGTGGAAGAAGTATTGATTCGCTACCACAATGAGCGCCTGGTCACGTCTCCACGCCAGCGCATGGGAGTTACCGGACGCGAGGTTCTGCGCTGGCTGGCGCAACCGCACATCCTGCAGACGACGCGGGCGCAATTCGAGACGCTGTTACTCGAAATTGCTGAACAGTCCGAAGAGTGGCTGACCAGCGCACAGGCGATGGGCCTGAGCAAGCGGACAGGATCGCATCGCGTGCTGCCCTGGGACCAGACTCAACCAACGCCAGCAAAGGCAAACGGCCGGCAGAAAGCGGGGATCTCTCCGCGGCGTGAACCGGTACGAGAGTTCGAGTTAGAAGTCTGAGCTTTAAAGTCTGAACCGGGACGCCTCGTTTCAGCGCGGGCCGTGTAGGTTCGCGCTGAGACGCTGGCGGAACGCCGTGTCAAATAGCTAACGCATTCGAAAGCGAGGACGAACTTGACTATTATCAATCCCCCACGACTAGGCGTGGTGGGGTTTGCGCGACCGATCGTGAGTGGAATAGCCGGCGCCAACCTCCCCGGCTATGCGGGCCGGCAAGATCGATTCGCCACCCGCTCCCAGAGACGATATGGAGATTGGTCTGCCATAGGCGTTCCCGCCACCCTGCTCTGGCTGGAGGAAGCTGAGGTTGTGGATGACCTTCTCGACGCGGAAAGTCCATTCGCGGAAGATCCATTTGCGTAATGAAGGGATGGCGTGGCGCGAGGAGCAGTTCCGGAGGTGACTTCCATAGAACTGGGGTGAGCTTTGGATCCGCATCGCGCTCTCGGCTACGCTCGTGCTGGCCGGAAAAAGTTTGTCTCGGAACTGAAAGAGTTCCTCCGCTTTCACAGCGTCAGCTCGCAGCCGGAACGCGCCGGCGACCTCGGAAAGTGTGCCGCTTGGCTGGCGCGGCATTTGCAAGGCATCGGCCTTGACCGGGTGCGCGTCATTCCGACCCGGGGCAATCCCATCGTCTACGCGTCATGGATGCGCGCCCCGGGACGTCCCACGGTAATCATCTATGGCCACTACGACGTTCTTCCGGGAGAGCCGCTGCGCGAATGGCGCACTCCGCCGTTCACTCCGACGCTGAAGAACGATGATCTCCACGCCCGCGGCGCTGCCGACGATAAAGGACAACTCTTCTGCCACGTCAAGGCCCTGGAATCCTACCTGAAGACCGAACGCGTTCTGCCGGTTAACGTGAAGTGCATCTTCGAAGGCGAAGAAGAGATTGGGAGCCCGCACCTGACCTCCTTCATTGCGCGGAACCGGCGCGCGCTGCGCGCGGATGCTGCCGTCATCTCCGATACTCGCATGCTCGCTCCCGACCGCCCGGCCATCAGTTACGCGCAGCGTGGCGGCTTGCGGGCGGAACTGGAAGTCACAGGTCCGCCGAACGATTTGCATTCCGGCAGCTTCGGCGGCGCGGTTCACAATCCGCTGCAGGCGCTCTGCGAAATGATTGCTAGCCTGCACGATGCTCATGGGCGCGTAACCATCCCGGGGTTTTACGATGACGTGCGGCGTTGGGGCGAGGAAGAGCGCGCGTTCATGGAGCGCTCCGGACCCAGCGACGAGCAGATTCTGCAGGACGCAAAGGTTGAGCAGGGATGGGGAGAATCGGGCTTCAGCCTTTATGAACGCACAACCATTCGGCCGGCTCTGACTCTGAATGGATTGACCGGCGGGCATCAGGGTAGCGGCGCCAAGAGCATTATTCCGGCGCGCGCCGTAGCGAAACTGAGTTTTCGATTGGTCCCGGACCAGGATCCCCAGCAAATCGCGCATCTCTTCCGCGACCACATCGAACGCATTACTCCGACCACCGTGCGGTCCTCGTTGCGCACATTCTCTCCCATAAAGCCAGCTCTGGTTGATCGTAACCACCCTGCGGTGCGGGCGGCAGCGTTCGCTTACAAGAAAGGCTTTGGAGCGTTGCCGGTCTTCATACGTTCGGGTGGGTCGATCCCCGTCGTCAGCACTTTTCAGGAATTACTCGGGTGTCCCGCGGTGCTCATGGGTTTTGGCCTGCCTGACGACCACATCCACGCCCCGAATGAGAAATTCCACCTGCCCAACTTCTACAACGCGATTGCAACCAGCATCTGGTACCTGGCTGTGGCCACAAAGCTGCGCGGAGCGCAGCGGACGCAAGAACGCGCGAAGGGGCGAAGCTCATGATCAGCAGTTCTCAGATGACGCGTTCTCAGATCACGGGTTCTCAGATCATCGATTGCCACTGTCACGCCGGAACCGGCGACCGCATGACCGCGCCGTGGAACACAATCGCGGCCATCGAGCCCTACCTTCGCCGGGCGCGCACCGCGGGGATCGCCAAGACCGTTGTAGTGTCGGTCTTCCACGACGACTACAACAAAGCGAACGCTGAACTCGCTCGCATCATCGCCCGTCATCCTGGCCGCCTGATCGGCTTTGTCTTCGTGCACGCCACTCGCGATGCCGGGCGAATCTTGCGGATGGTCGAGCGCGCGGTCCGCAAATGGCGGTTTCGCGGCATCAAGATTCACGGCGTTGATGCCATGCCCACGCGCGAAGTGTGTGAAGCCGCGCGAATTTTCCGCTTGCCTATCTTCGTTGACGTGATCAGCCGCCCCGAGGTCATCGACATGCTCGCGCCACAGTATCCCGACGTCAACTTCATCGTCGCGCATCTGGGCAGCTACACCGATGACTGGCGCGCACACCAGCAGGTCATCTACCAGATCGCACGCTATCCCAACGTTTATGGCGATACTTCGGCGGTTCGCCGCTTTGACTACATCGTGGAGGCCGTTAAGCGGGCGGGGCCGCGCAAGCTCATGTTTGGTTCCGACGGCCCGTGGATTCATCCCGGCGTTGAACTACACAAGGTACGACTGTTAGGTCTTCCGAAGGAACAGGAGGCGCTGGTGTTGGGAGGGAACATATTGCGGCTCATGCGACAAGCACGCGTTGGCGAAGCCGCGGCCCAGGTAGTGCGCCACAGAGAAGAAGATGGAGAAGCCGAGCAGGAAGCTCCTGCGGCCACGCCCCAGTCCCCGGACCCAGCCAGACAGTTAACTGCGGCCGACCTCAGCGAATACCGCCTTTAGTGGGGATCGCGCAACACTAAGAGCATCCGTCTCACTTCACGCTGGCCGGGCCGTGATGGTCTGACGCGAGAACTCCCAACTCGAGGAGTTGGGCGACCATGGCCGCGCGCGAGCCCACGCCCAGCTTGGCGAATATGCGCCGCAGGTGCGTACATACGGTCCAGGAGCTGATGTTCAGCACATCCGCGATGACCTTGTTGGGATGCCCTTTGGCTACCATTCTCACGATTTCCTGCTCCCGCGGGCTCAGCTGAATGCGATTGTACCCCGGCCGCCTCATGCGCACGAGAAGATAGCGGGCGCCATCCACTTCGGTATCGACTAGCACTTCTTCGGCGGAACCTTCAGAAGAATCGAGCGTGCCCCGTCCGCGGCTTACGATTTCGATCAATTCCGTCAGAGTGCGGATCATTTCATCCACACCCTTATCCGCAGTTTCTGCGGGCGATTCCATGGCGAGCAACATCGGACTTGTGCGCATGGGTGCTATTTCTCCGGCTGAACGGTCGCAGGAGCCTGCCAGCGTCAGCGCAAGACCCGCATGTGTACGGGCTCTAGCGGCTGGAGCTGGACACTAGTTTGTCCTTGCGAAAATTAGCCTCTGGACTAATCGTCCTGAGGTCCTGGCGAAAATCCGCGAGTGGGGGAAAGATACGATGCGTGCTAGCTCAAAGCTAGTCACATTTTCTAGCGACCCGTTTCTAGCGACCCGTAATATGCGAATCAATTACTCCGATCCGCAAGTGGCTCGTATCGTATCTTATGAAACATGCAGGGGTACTTTGTCACACACTTTTACATGGAACCGAAAGACTTCGTAAATCTTGCTGACTTTTGTTACGAAATCCGAACAATGGCCTGAATAACAGAACATCCGAAACAAATGGCAAACCGTTTTGATGAACGGCTTCGAACTCTTAAGCAGACCAGTTGGCTTCAAGACCAGGCTTTGGCTAGACTCATTGTTCCTGGCTTTTTGAGGAGGCTGCTTTGGCAAGTGCTCTCAAAATCTCACCCGCACTCAAGAAACGCGCCGCACCGATCGAATTGCTTCTTATGGACGTAGACGGCACGATGACCGACGGCAGCGTCACCTTGCTCTCGCAGACCGACGGCACCGCCCTCGAGATCAAAACCTTTGATGCGCACGACGGCCAGGGACTAACCCTCGCCCATACCGCCGGCCTGCGCACGGGATGCATTACCGGCCGCGAAAGCGCCGCGCTCCTGCGCCGCGCCCACGAAATGAAGATGGAGTTTATCTACATGAAACAGCCGCTGAAAATGCCGGCTTATGAGAACATCCTTCGAGAAGCGGCCGTCTCCGATTCCGCCGTCGCCTATATTGGCGATGATCTTCCCGATATTCCGCTGATGAGACGGGCCGGCCTCGCCATCGCTGTGGGTGATGCCGTGCCCGAAGTAAAAGCCGCGGCGCACTACACCACGAAAGCCCTCGCGGGCCACGGCGCGATTCGCGAAGCCGTTGAACTGGTTCTCAAATCCAAAGGCATCTGGGAAGCGATGATCGATAAGGCGCGAGCTTGAGTACTGAATGGTTTCGACGCTGGCCACGTCACGCCGGCAGGCATGCCGGTCCGATGGGCTCGAAGGTTTTGTAGGTGAGCACGAACTCCTGGTGCCCAAGGCTCTCGGAGCAACTCTGCGCGCCGGATGCCACGTCGATTACTTTGCGGTAGATTTCCTCGCCTACTTCATCCACGCTGGCTTCCAGCCGCAGAATTTTGCCGGCGTTGATGTCCATGTCATCGCGCATGCGGTCGTAGGTTTCGGGATTGGCGCAAATCTTAATCACGGGCGAAATGGCAGAACCCACCACGGACCCGCGCCCAGTGGTAAATAAAATCACATGCGAACCGCAGGCGATCAGTTCGGCAATCTCCGCATTGTCATTGATATTGGGGAACCCGAAGCGGGGCTCGCCATCCGGCACTACGTCGAGCAGATACAAGCCGCCCTTGGGCGGAACGTCACCCGGCTTGATTAACCCGGAGATTGGCGAATCGCCACTTTTGCAATACGCGCCGATCGACTTTTCTTCAATCGTGGTCAGCCCGCCCTCGGCATTTCCCGGAGCAAAGCTGGCGTGGCCCATCTGCTTGTAGTAATATGCCGCCTTTTCGACGGAGTGCTTCAGCTCGCGGCCCAGCTCTGGCGTGACCGCGCGGGCCGACATGACGTCTTCGAGTCCGATCATTTCACCGGTTTCTTCGAAGATGGTGGCCGCGCCCTGCTTGACCAGCATGTCGAAGGCGCGTCCGACTGCCGGATTGGCAGAGATTCCGCTGGTCGCATCGGAGCCGCCGCATATGGTTCCGACTACAAGTTCACTTACGCTGAGCGGAGCTCGCGGCACTTCCGCAATCTGTTTCAAGGCGTGCTCCACCCATGCCTTGCCCGCTTCGATGGACTTCCTTGTCCCGCCGGTTTGCTGGATCACCACGGTGCTCACGGGCCGGCCGGTCTTGGCAATCTCTTCCGCGAGGCGATGGCGGTTGAAGCTCTCGCACCCCAGCGATAGCAGCAGCGCACCGCCAACGTTGGGATGCGTGCACAGCTGGTTCATCATCCGGTCCGCATAGGCATTAGGGTAGCAACCTCCAAAACCGATCAGATGAACGGGTTGGCCTTTGAAAGAATCTACGATCTCGCGAGCCACATGGTGAGCGCATTCCACGAGGTAAGCGACCACGATGCAGTTGCGAATCCCTTTTCTTCCGTCGGCGCGAAGAAAGCCCTGCAGCGCAACCGGGTTATTTGACACCGAGTCATTTGACGAAGACATGATCTTTGTCCAGGGTGTAGGTGGCGATGTAATCACTCTTCAGATTATGCAGGTGCATGTGGGCTCCGGAGGGAATGTTCTCTTTCGCGGAGCCAATCGGCAAGCCACACTTGTACACTTTTTCTCCGGCCTTGATGTCGCGGGCGGCGACTTTATGTCCGACGGCAATGTTTTGCGTGAACACGATCTCGAACCCTTCGATGGCTTCGCGGTCCCCCGGCCTTACCGGCGCGACAATTATAAGCACGTTGTCGTCGCGATGAATTCGCAAAAGCTTTCTTGTCTGGCCTTCGATTTTCATCGCCCTCTAAGATATAGCCTAGCACTATCTTGTAAGTTGACATCTCGGCAACCGGGAAACGGTCGGCAAGACGGCTTGGTCATTATTATCATGGTGGCCCTGCGAATAAGGGGGGCGCGGTGACCGGTATCACAGGGTGCCGTGAGGGCCATTACAGCCCCCACCCAAAAAGAGTGCAATATTGCTCAGTTTATAGATAGATTGTCGTTCTAAGGTTGGGTCACGAAAGCCCAAATGGAGCTTGAAGATGAAAAGAATCAACTTCAAAGTGTTTTCTTTTGCAACAGCACTGGCCGTTGTCCTAAGCCTTTCCTTATCGGCGCACGCACAAAGCGCAGCTGACCTGTTCAAATCAAAATGTGCCGGCTGCCATGGTGCTGACGGGACGGGTTCGGCGATGGGCAAGAAAATGGGCGCCCACGACTTCACAAGTGCCGACGTGCAGGGAATGTCGGACGCGCAGCTCACGGACATCATTACGAACGGCAAGAACAAGATGCAGAAGTATGCGTCCCTGAAGCCGGAAGACATCAAGGGGCTGGTAGCTTACATCCGCACGCTGAAGAAATAGTCCCGGGCGGTTACTGTTGCCGGGGTTCAGGGAAGATTGTTCAGGGCGGCGGATCAGCCGCGGCAAGATGTGGAGTGTGCCTGTAGCCGGCAGAGACTAGAAGCAAGGGCGCGGTTTCAAATGAGCCTGCGAGAGCGCATGCGAGAATGGTCGCAGCCCGTCTATTTTCTCGGGCAGAATTCCATCACGCTTACGGGTGCGGTAATCACGACGAGCACCGCACTCACCACGATTGCCTTCTGGTTCTATGACATCTTCATGCCAGGGCCGCCGCATCCCTATATCGGCCTTTTGGTCTTCCTGATTCTTCCAGGAATTTTCGTCCTGGGTCTGTTGCTGATTCCACTAGGCATCTGGCTCAGGCGGCGCAGTCTGGGCGGGAGCGGGAAGCTGCCGGAAGTCTACCCCGCCGTCGATCTGCGCCTGCCCGTGGTCCGGCGCACTTTTGAATGGGTCGCTTTCGCGACCGTGCTCAACCTTCTCATTCTTGGTACGGCCTCCTACCGCGGTGTGCAGTATATGGATTCGACGAGTTTCTGCGGGACGACTTGTCACACGGTAATGGCTCCCGAGTATACGGCCTATCAGAATTCACCGCACTCGCGGGTGGAGTGCGTCGAGTGCCACATCGGACCCGGAGCGAAATGGTTTGTACGGGCAAAGGTTACCGGTCTGCGGCAGGTTTACATGGTAACGTTCCACAACTATCCGCGTCCCATTCCCTCGCCGGTACAAGATCTCCGCCCGGCGCGTGAAACCTGTGAGCAGTGCCACTGGCCGCAGCGCTTTACCGGCGACAAGCTCCTGGTGAAGACCAGCTATAAGGATGACGAGAAAAACACACCGCAGACGGACGTATTGCAGCTGAAGGTTGGTGGACGCACCTGGCAGGGTTCGGTCGGCATCCACGGGCACCACCTTGCCGATAACACGCACATCCGCTATATCGCAACGGACGCGCAGCGGCAGACAATACCGGTCGTGTATTACACCGACGATCAGGGAAAGACCACCGAATTCATTTCCAGTGATACGAAGCCCACCCAACAGCAGTTGGACAAGGGGGAACACCGCGTGATGGATTGCATTGATTGCCACAACCGGCCCACGCACGAGTTCGACCTGCCCGAAAATGCGGTCGACAAGCAAATGTCGATCGGGCGCATCAGCCCAAGTCTTCCCTTCATCAAGAAAAAGGCAGTCGAAGTTCTCAAAGTGAATTACACCACCCGCGATGTAGCCAGGCAGAGCATCACTGGCGAAATCACCAAGTTCTATCGGAGCAATTACCCGCAGATCTATCAAGCACAGCGCGCGCTTGTGGAGCAATCTGGGCAGGAAGTGGCCAATATCTACTTGCGCAACATTTTCCCGGACATGCGCCTGACCTGGGGCGCTCACCCAAATAACCTTGGGCACAACGATTCGCCCGGCTGTTTCCGCTGCCACGACGGCAGCCACACCAGTGCCGATGGCCAGACGATCACCAACGATTGTTCAGCGTGCCACCAGGTTTTGGCAGCGGGAGAAGAAAACCCCAAGATACTGACAGACCTGGGAATAAAGTGAGCATCGGGCCAGGACAGAATCGAGGAATCTGCTGGGTTTGCGAACTGCAATCTAAATCACGAGTCAGGCTGATTACGTTGAGGGTTTGTTGCCAGACAACATAGCCATGCAGATCATCATGAAGCGTGCTGGCTCTCGAGTTCGCGCGGGAGATCCAACGTCGGTCCGGGCCTTTCTTGACCTCTAACTAAGTTTCGCGAGGGTTCACGGTCTCCGTTTCAAACCCCCGGTCAGCGTGTATGCGCGACGGTCGAACCTGCTCGGGCCATCGGTCAAGCGTTTTTCGATTCGATACAGTCCAACCTTCGGCGGATTACGGCCGTGAGCCCTGCGTTGTACCCTCAAGGGTCCGTACAGATTGACTTCATCGTGACCCTAAACTTCAGATTTCAGTTCGCCACGGTTTCCGTTGCGCTGATGGCCGTGGTTCTGACGGCAGCATCGTTGTATGGCGGGGCCCGGCCCGATCCCATCGTCATCGATGCTACGAAAAAGTCCCCTCCCCCGGCGTCGCTTCCGTTCCCGGTCGGCGGCCAGTCACCGGATGGACACGTCTTTTCCGCCAACAGCCGCTACCTCACGCGAGATGGAAAATCCTGGTTTCCAGTGATGGGCGAGTTCCAGTACTCGCGTTATCCCGAGGCAGACTGGGAAATGGAGATTCGGAAGATGAAGGCTGGCGGGATCCAGGTCATCTCGACCTACATTTTCTGGATTCACCATGAGGAGGTGGAGGGACAGTTCGACTGGACCGGACAACGGAATCTTCGCCGCTTTATCGAGCTCTGTAGCAAGAATGACCTTTATGTGTGGATTCGGATTGGCCCTTGGGATCACGGCGAGGTGAGGAACGGAGGGATTCCGGATTGGATGATCGAGAAGTCGCCCACGCGCGAAAACAATCCTGTTTACCTTGAAGCCGTCAGTCGCTTCTATAGCGAAATCGGCAAACAGGTAAAAGGCCTGTTTTGGAAGAACGGCGGGCCGATCATCGGCATTCAGATCGAAAATGAATATAGCGCGCGCGGTCCGGGAAAAGGGGCTGATCATATTCTCAAACTGCGCGAACTTGCCCGCGAAGCCGGGTTGGACGCTCCCTTCTACTCGGTCACGGGATGGGATAATGCAGTCATCCCGCCTCGTGACGTCCTCCCTGTGTTCGGTGGGTACGCCGACGGATTCTGGTGGCGTACCCTGCAGGATCTCCCTCCCAATCCAAACTACTTCTTCACCAGCATCCGGTGCGAAGAGAATGTCGGCGATGATCTGCGTACCAAGCGTCCAGACATCGATGCCATCGACCTGCCGTATCCCTTTCTCACGGCCGAGATGGGCGGAGGCATGGAAGTTTCCTATCATCGGCGACCACTATTGAACCCCAGTGACACCGCCGCCATGGAGGTAGTGAAACTGGGATCGGGGGTTACCCTGTACGGCTATTACATGTTCCATGGAGGCACAAACCCGGAGGGAAAGAAAACCACGTTGCAGGAATCGCAAGCGACCGGGTACCCGAATGATCTGCCCGTGAAGTCCTACGACTTCCAGGCGCCGATCGGCGAATTCGGACAAATGAATCCGTCCTACGGTGTACTCAAAGCGTTCAACTTGTTCCTGGGAGACTTCGGCGCGAGTCTTGCGCCGATGACTTCTTATTTCCCTGATCGAATGCCGGAAAGCAAGCGCGACATACAAACACCGCGAGTCGCGGCGCGCATTCAGGATGGCCACGGGTACATCTTTCTCAACAACTACGAGCGCACTTACCACCTGCCGGAGCATAGGAATTTTCAAATCAAGCTGGAGCTTCCCTCGGGCGTTGTCGAAATTCCGCGTGTCCCGGTGACAGTTCCCAGCGGCGCCTATGCCATCTGGCCGGTGAATCTTGCCGTCAGTGGAATCCAGCTTCGTTTCGCGACAGCGCAGTTGCTGTGCAAATTGGACGACCCCAATACTCTGGTCTTTTTTGCGTGGCCGGGCATCTCACCGGAATTTGCCTTTGAAGAAAAAGAAGGCACTTCAATCGAGGTCTCACACGGGCGGATAGTTCGCGAGCGAGGAATCACGTTCGTGGACGGAATCGAGCCAGGAACGCAAATCGCAATTCGGCTGCACCAGAGAAATGGGCCTGACGTAAGTATTGTTGTCTTGTCGCGAGAAGAGGCACTCGACACCTGGAAGGTCAACGTTGGCGGTCGAGAGCAACTGATCCTGTTTCCCGCCCAGCTGTATTTGGATCACGACAGCCTGCATCTACTCACCGATGACGCATCGCAGCTAAAGGTGGGCTTCTTTCCGGCGCCGGAAGGTGTTGTCGCAGGCTTTGCCCGTGACGGTGAAGATGGGATTTTCAAGCGATACACAGCCCAAATCCAACCCACTCACATCTCAGCACAGGTCCAGAAGATCCGTGACGCGAGTCTTGATCCGCCGCCGCGGATGGGTAAAGAAATAATGGGCGCGGAAGAGGCTCTGGCTCCCGACGACTCTGCCTTTGAAACTGCCGCCACCTGGGCGATCCACGTTCCCTGTGTCGAACCCGCAGCCGGGAGAGTGTTCCTGCGGATTACCTACGAAGGGGACGTGGCGCGCTTCTACGCCGACGGAAAGCTGCTGACAGACAACTTCTACAACGGCACTCCTTGGCTGATCGGACTAGACCGGGTCCCGTGCCGGGAGTGGGATCGGCTTGAGCTGAAGATCCTGCCCTTGCGCAACCAGGCGCCGCTTTACCTTCCGGCAGGCGCTCGCCCAGCTCCTTCTGCGAATGGCCAGGTAGTGGATCTGAAAGAAGTGCAGGCGGTTCCCGAGTATGAAACAGTCTTCGACTTGAGACCCTGACAATTCTTAGCTGGAGTAAAGGAGACGCCAGTGGTTAGTGCACTGCAACGATCTGCCATTGTTGCGTCTGGGCACTGCTGCTTACGGGTTCCTGCACCACAAATCCGGCCAACGTACCCGATCCTCCGCTCGTGTCGAGCGCCATGCCGCTTAGCCGATTCACCAAGTTGAAGTACCCGTTGCCGGCGGAGACGATGCTCCACTCCTGCTCGGTCGAGCTATTGGCCAGCGATTGGACAATGGCTGTCCCACTCGTCGTGGAGGCTCCGGAGTCGTCGAGCGCATTGGTGGTATTTCCGCTGCCAGGATTGAGACTCGCGACCTGAAAGTAACCATCCAGATTGCTGGTAATGCTCCACTGCTGGCTTGGACTTGGGCGTCCACTGTTGGCCTCCGCGTCCAGCAGGGCGCCCGGGGCGTTTGAGCCTTGGTAGACAGATAGAATTTGTCCGCTACTGCGATTGACAAACTTATAGCCCAGCGTGGGATCAAGATTGCCGCCGAGCGCGTCCATGCCGGGAAGCAATTCTGAGTAACTGGGGTCATTTACATTGGTTGTTCCGGAGCTATCGGCATTGTTAAACAATGTGACGCCGTTCCAGGTATAGATCGCGTTGGCTTGGTTGTCTCCGTTGATGAATCCGCCGCTCAGGCTTGGTATATTCACGCCGGCCGGGTCCCAGTATTCAATGCCCATCCCGAGATTGTTGGGCAATCCCTCCTGCACCCCTTGTAGATCAAGAAGAAACTGCTGCTGCTCCGCGATGCTTGGCGGCGTGTACCAGGGATCGTTTGACTCAAAGCCGCTCTCGTAATGTTCTCCCGTCTCGATGATGAAGATTGGCTTCGCTATGCTGTTGGAGGCGGCAACGAGCGCGTCCTGCTCCACCGGCTGGCCCTGCGGATTGCTTTTTGCCGCCTGCGCATCAGTTAAAGGCCCATGAAAAAAGGGATAGTAACTCTGACATATGGCGTCATACGTAATGCCGTTCTGATTGGCCAGCGTGAAGAACTGAGTCAGATCCCACGCGGGCGTGATGTGGATGCAGGTGAGCGGCGGTGGAACCGCCGGGCCAATCGAGGTGTCCGCTGCCGCGTCGTCAACCGCTTGCAGGGCTTGTTTTTGCAGGGACGCAAACCCGCTGAAGTCAGCTCCTGTAGGGCTGCCGATGGAACCCAGGAACCCAGTATCTACTTCGTTGCCGATTGCCACTAAGTCCGGCATTACACCGGCCTGGCGATACATCTCGATCTCGGCTTTGACATAAGTGTAGACATCCGTCTGCAGTTGAGCGAGTGTGTCATTCGCCCACGCCGGCGGCACGCTGGCGGAGCCTCCGCCATCAAAGAGCAGCGTAAGCTCGACACTCAGGCCGAGATTCCTGGAACGCTTGGCCAGATCTAGATCCTGCGCGTCGGTTTCCGCGTAACAGGCGCTGCCGGTGCAGCCGGTCTGCGAGGGATTGGAATATGGAGGCGCCGAGCTTGGTCTTAAGCGGATCATGTTGATGCCGTGGTTCTTCAACATGGCGAGCACATCGAGCGGCTGGCCGGCATCTTTCCACCAGGTCAATCCTGTGGAGGCACGCGCCGCTTCCTGCTTTTCCAGGAGGGCATTGTCGATGCCCCGGAAAAAGGCAGGGCGCAACAGCCATTGCTGACTCTGGGTAGGAGTGCCCGACAACGTGGTTTGGTCGAGCAGTGTGCCAGCGGATGTCGAACCCTGATATAAGTCGATCAATAAACCAGTACTAGTGTTCGAAATTGTGTAGTAACCGGCACTTACTGGAGTAAGCGTCCACTGCTGCGTGGAGTTACCTGTACACGGATTCTGCACCACATACACCACGCCCGAACTGGTTGCGCTATCCAGACAAAGGCTGCTGAGAATGTTGCTGATCTGCCATGATCCTCCGGGAGATGATCCGCCCGGAAGCGTGGTGAAGGCCCATCTTTGGCTGGTGTTGGTGAAAGTCCTGGGCTGCTGGAGGATGTTGGCGCCATTTGCCGTCGAATTGTTATTGAGGTCGGCCTGCAAGCCGCTCAACTGATTTATGACGTAATACACGTTACCATTGATAGGGCTAACGTTGGTGGGCTCAGCCGGTTGCTGGCTGGGCCCAACCACGGTGATCTGCGCCGATGCCGTGCCACCGTTGCCTGCTTCCGTCGAAGTCACTGCAGTGGTGACATTATTTTGCGCGCCCGCAGTTGTGCCCACAACGTTCAACGCAAACGTGCAAGAGGCACCCCCAGCCAGACTGGATCCTGAGAGGCTGACGCTGTTCGAACCGGCCGCCGCCGTAATCGTCCCGCCTCCACAACTTCCAGTCAGGCCATTGGGTGACGATACGGTGAGCCCAGACGGAAAAGCATCGGTGAAGCCGATGCCACTCAATGAGGTCGCAGAGTTGGGATTTGACAAGTTGAAGGTAAGCGTCGTCGTGCCGTTCAAGGACACGCTGGCTGCCCCAAACACCTTCGCGATTGTTGGGGGCAACGTGGCCGGTGGAGGAGGAGGATTGCCGGTGCCGGATGAGCCTCCGCCGCAGGCTGTATTCCAGAGCAGGCTCAAGGCCATGCCGAAAAACAGCGACGCCCACCGCACTTTGCTCCAAAGTGCCGGAGCGGTCTTCCGGTGTTCCTTATTATTGTGGTTCAATGTCCGGCATTTCATTGCCTTGCGCCTTGCGCTGAATATTCATCTGGTGATACAGGTCTTCAACTTTGTCCTTGGTTTGCTTGATCTCCTGAAAGAGTCGAAATTCCTTCTCGGCCTGGTCGTCCATTTGAAGAAGCCGATATGCCGAGCCAAGCCGGTAGTGCGCTTCGCCATTCAGTGGATCAGACTGGATGGCGGCACGCAGATAATTGACGGCCTCCTGCGGCTTTTGCTGCATCATCAGGATCTTTGCCAAACCTAACTGGGCTTCTAGTTCGTTGGGATTGAGTTTGTAGGCCCGCTGGTAGTGGATCAACGCCTGGTCAAAGTCGGACTGCGACAATGCGATGCCGCCAAGTCCACACTCCGCCTTGGCGGCATCGCCCTCGAGATCAGCGGCTTCGAAGTCTTTCGTTGCTTCGGCCTGCGTCGCCGGATCGTGAGGCGATGCTTGAAGAATAGCTTCTCCCAACTCAAGACGAACGCCCGGCACGTGCGGGTCGATCAGCAAGGCTTTTTTATAGTGCTCGATTGCGTGTGGGAGATCTCCACCATTGATCAGACGCTCGGCGATCACTTGTTGCATGCGGGCTGAGCCAGGTGCCAGCACGGCCAACTTGTTCAGCGTGTCATCGGCCAACTCAGAGTAGACGCGTTGTGCCATGAACAGAACATCCACGTTGTCGGGATCGAGATCCACCAGCGATTGCATCACGGAAGCCGTGCCGCCGGGTTCTCCTTGTTGATCGTAGAGCGACGCCAGCTCCAGGCCGACCTGCAGGCGCAAGGGCTTGTCTTTCAGCTTTGAAAAAGACTTTTCCAACAGTGGGCGGGCGGAGGGATCTCCCAATCTCTTTTCGCAAATTCCCAGAAGAGCTTGCGTTTTCACCAGAGAGGGGTCAATCGTCAGCGCCTTGCGCAGGTATTGCGAAGCGGTGCGATAGTCGCGTTGAGAGAATGCGATCACGCCTAAATTCGCGTTCGCCTCCGCATTTTTAGGGTCGAGCGCCAGCACGGCCTCGAATTCCTTTACAGCAGAGTTCTGATCGTTTGCCCTAAGGTAGTCGGCCGCCTTCCGAAGGTGATCGTGAATCTCGGCAGCGTGGGGAGCGCTGGATTGTGCGGCCATTCCCGTAAGCGCGCTCGCAAGCAGCGTGAGAAGCAAAACCAGCGGCCAGCATCTGAATCGCCCCACCGTATTCGCAGTTATGGCCGGAGAGTCGCCAAAGGGAAACGCCGATTCGTGAACCTCGTTGGATCGATACTCTTTCATGGAGGAACGATACCGCGAAACCAGCTGCTTCGGCGAGGGCGTCAACCACTGCGGGGTGCGGAAGGGAAGCTGCTTCCGCACCCGCTGCGATGGGTTCGTCAAACTCCTGTGCCGGGCTCAGAATCTAATGTGAGCCCCCAGTTGTATGATGCGCGTGCCTCCGACGGGGCTGGTGACCTGGCCCGCGGTGCTATCGGCCAGCGCGGGCGCCAAATACCCCGCTGGGCACGTCCCTCCGGCCGCCGGCACCACCAGCAGATTGGTTGGATTGGGGTTCGGAGGGTTGCAATTATACCCAACGTTAGCATCCGGGTTGCCCCAGCTAATGTGGTTGAACATGTTGTAAGCGTCGGCCCTAACCTCAAGTCCTATCGCCTCGTGAATACGAAACTCTTTTGCGAGGCTGAGGTTGACATTCGCGAAACCCGGACCAATCAAGGTATTGCGGTGCGCGCTGCCAAAGACACCGTAATTCGGATCTTCGAAGGCGAGAGGGTCGAACCAACTTGCATGAGAACGAGTCGCGACTCCTGGGTTGCCAACCTGCTCGGGATACAGATAGGAGCCAGCGGCGAAGGATGTGTCTAGTCCCACAGAGAGGGGGTCCGAAACAGAACCCTGGATCACCGGGGTGAACGGAACTCCTCCGTGCCACTGGAAAAGACTGGAGAGGCGCCAGCCCCCCGCGATCTGATCGAGCGGCCCGTGGAGCACAAACTGGCGGTCGTGGCCGAACGGCAGTTCGTAGCTGATTTGGCCGACCAGGGTATTTGCCGCATCGAAGTCAGACTTGCCGTAATTGAGGGAGGGGGTATAGGCGTTCTGGTAGATGTCGATACCCGATCCGTGACCATTTCCAGTGCCGGTGTCGAGCGATTTCGACCACGCATAGTTGAGCTGGAAGCTCAAGCCATACGACATCTTTTTCAGCAAGCGCAATTGCAGCGCGTTGTAATTTGAATATCCGGTGTAGTACTGAGCGGCGATGCTGTTGAATACGGGGTTGGGGTTGCCGCAGTGATAGAAGCTATTGCACTCAAAGCCGCCTACCGCAGTCGAACCGGGAGTCGTAGCCTGATCGATATTGGTGGCGAAGTTCAGGTTCCTGCCCCGAGTATAGACGTAGCTCGTGTCCAACATGAGGCCCCGTCCGAGCTCGCGCTGAACGCCGAACAGGTACTGCTCCACGTAAACAGTCGGCATACTCCGCGGATAGTATTCCGCGCTGCTATAGTTCGCGAAGGTCGATGAAAGAGTCTGAACTGTTGGAAAGATGACCGTTCCGGCAGGCGGTCCCACGGACAGCGGGAATGTGGCGCTGCCGTTCGTGTATCCCCCGTAGCCCTGGTTGTGGGGATTGAAGCCGAGGCCAAGCGCGCCGTCGGTGTAATTCTCGGCGTCGCGTGGGGCGTCAAAAATACCGAAGCTTCCCCGGACGACCCACTTGTCGCGAGGTTGCCAGGCAAAGCCGATGCGCGGCGCGAACTGCTTGTAATCGCCGTTTTGGATTGCCGACAGGTTGCCGATCGTCCCTCCAAAGGCCTTGTCGCTCTGCCCTCCGAAGAGAATGCCGCCAGGGTATGTGCCGCCATACTGCGTGGGGTCGGGGATAACGGGGTCGTAATTGCCGAACAGGTTGTTGCTCACAGTCCAGCCGGACTGCATCCCCCAGCGCAGGCCCAGGTTTAACGTGAGGTGCTGGGAGACCTTGAAGTCGTCGCTTGCAAACAGCGCCCCACCCTTGAGGTGAGCGCTGGTTGGGTCGGCCTCGTACACGTACCACCCATAAACGCCTCCGGACAGAAAGTCGGCGTAGGGAATTCCGGTGATGCTGCCGTTGAATTCGAAATGGCCGGAGTCGATATCTCCCCAGCTTGTGTAGTTCTGGTAAGACTTGTCGAACTCGCCGCCCACCTTGATGGTGTGCTTGCCGCGAATGAGCGTGAGGATATCGGAAACCGTGTAGATTCCCTCTCCCAGCGTGGCATCAATGTTACCGTTACCGCCGCCGGCGCCCAAAACCGTGGATCCTTCGCCCGCTCCCTGATCGACCGTGATGTGGGGAAACACGTTAGCTGGAGCGTTGGTGCCGTAGGTAGGCTCGAGGCCGAGTGTCGTTGGATCGTTCTTATCGAGGGAGGGTGGCTTGTACTTATCCAGTTCGCGGCTCGCGCCCACACGAAACTCGTTCAGCGTGGTTGTGCTAATCGTAAAAACATGTGAGAGTTGCGCGGTCAGATCGTCGGTTTTCCCTACTTCGTATGCGGTAGCGTCATTGGGGTATAGAGGATCGGCCGGGACATAAGACGTAGTGGTGGGGAAATAGTTGAAACTGAACGAGACTTTTTGCTTCGCGGAGATGACGTAATCAGCCTTGCCGGTATACCACGTGTCCGTGTTCGGACTGCTCCCGTTGAATACAAAGTTGTTAACAATGGGACAGGTTTGTGGAGTGGTTGCCGATACATTCGCTGGGCCAGGGCATCCCGCAACCCATCCCGGAGCGGTTGCGGCGGGGAAATAACCCTGCAGCTTCAGCGCTACAGGATCCGGGGCAGCGAGCAGTTGGCCTGTGGCGGGGTCAAAGGCCGCGCCGGTGGCGCCAGATATCCCGTAAAAATCCCCCGCTTCCATGGCCGCGGTGGGGTAACTGTACAGTCCAGAAGTTGGAGAAGACGAAGGGTTGCGCTGGTAGAGGAAAAAGAAAAACAGCTTGTTCTTTATGACCGGCCCGCCCACGCTGCCGCCGTATGTATTCCAGTGTTCCACCGACTTGATGTCGGGAGCCGGATCGAAATAACCTCTGGAATTGAACGCGGTGTTCTGAACATATTCATAGGCGCTGCCGTGCCACTGATTCGTCCCGCTCTTGGTGATCACGTTGACGGAAGCGAGCCCGCCGCCATACTGCGGGGGAGCATTGGCGGAATTGATGCTTACCTCGCCAATGGCATCCACCGGCATGTAGTAGTTGCTGCCATTGAAATCTCTGGGAGCGGTGGCCGGCCCACCGTCCGATAGAAACATCACATTGTAGGACTGCGTGCCATTGATTCCGACCGCCTGGCCGTTGGCTTCGCCGGCCCCTCCACCGGTATTCACGCCGGGGATAAGCTGAATCATCTCGGCGCGCCAGTCCGTGCCCACAATAGGCGCCGTGCGGATCGCCGCGGTGTCGAGGTCCACACGCTGGTCTGAGGTCTCGGTTTCCACTAATGGGGTTTCTGCGATTACGACGATCTGTTCATTGGCCGAACCCACTTGCAGCGTGCCGTCGACTGCGATGGTCTGGATCTCCAGGGTCACACCTTTGCGTACGAAATCCTTGAACCCAGCCTTCGAGAACGTGATCGTATACGAGCCGGTTGCAACCGAGGGCACATCATAGATGCCGGCCGAATTGGTGGCCGAGACGATGCTCACGCCGGTCTCCACGTTAGTGATCGTGACCTTGACGCCCTCCATCAATGCTCCTGTGGAGTCTTGCGCGGTTCCGCGGATTTCTCCAGTGTTCGCGTTCTGTCCAAAGGCAAGGGCGGCACTCAAGGTTGCGGCCAGCAACAAACCAATGCGTCCAATGTGACGAATCTCGAATCTCATCGCGGAGCCTCCAGAGATTGATTCCCTTCAAAGTCGCGCCCCAGCTCATCCTGGATTCTTGAAGGCGCAAACTTCACCTGAGGGAGTTGTAAACAAACGCTGCCTCTACCCACTGGTGCGAAATCCTATGTCCACGCGAGACTTCGCGAATCCGCCAAAAGTCGGAATGAGAAAAAAAGTATTTGTCTTGACAACAGGGGACGCGGCATGTCCACCAGCGATTACAGATGGACCAAGCCACGCTGTAGAGCAGCCACGACCGCCTGGGTGCGATCTTCAACGTCCAATCTCATGAGAATCGTACTCACGTGGCTCTTCACCGTAGCCTCGGTGATGCCCAGGAGGCTGGCAATGTCCTTGTTGCTATTCCCGCTCACCAGCAGGTGAAGCACTTCCAGTTCTCTGGAACTCAATTCCGAATCCGGAAGCCGCGACGCCAAAGCGCGCGCCACCGGCGGGGGAAGGAACCGCCCTCCGCTGTGCACTTTCTGCAAGGCATCCACCAGCGTCTGGTAGGGCATGCCCTTGATGACGTAACCCTGTGCACCCGCTTCCAGAGCCCGGTGAATGTCTTCATCCCCGTCGTAGGTCGTCACCACGATAAAGCGGGAGCGCGGGGACTTTGCGCGAATGGCGGCAATGGCTTCCACGCCGCCCATTTCTCCCCCAAGCCGCAGGTCCATCAGGGTGATATCGGGTTTGTGCCGGTGAAAGAGCGCAACCGCCTGCTCTCCAGTTTCTGCCTGAGCAACTACCGTCATATCGCTGCGTGCGTTGATGATCGCGGCGATTCCCACTCGCATGAGTGGGTGATCGTCGACGATCATGACCTTCATTTTTTCGCTTGGAATCATAACGCTTGGCTCATAACGCTATCTCGGGGACCGGGCTTGAGGCAGCGCCAGTGCTGCGCGGCACCTCTACGCTAAGTTCCGTGCCCAGCCCGACCGCGCTTCGCAAAGTAAATCTGCCGCCGATGCGCTCCACTCGTTCCCTGATCCCGATGAGTCCATAATGGTGCTCCGGAAGCCGTGACAAGATTGCGAGGTCGAAGCCGGAGCCATCGTCGCGCACTCCGACGCGGCACTTATTTCCTTCAAAGCTGATGCTGAGCTCCACCTTCTTCGGTTGAGCGTGGCGGATGGAGTTGTACAACGCCTCCCGCGCTACCATCAGGATCTCATGTACGACCGATTGATCGAGCGCAAACGGTGTGCCTGCAACCCGGCATTCCACCGGCACGGCAAATTCGTGGCTGAACTGCTCCGCAATCTTGGCCAGCAAGGAACCAACGTCGGTCGTGGGCTCCGATATGCTGCGCAGACCCCACACAGCCTGCCGAGCCTCCTCAATCGTGGAGCGCAGTTGAGTACGAGCGCAATCCAGTAAATCGCCGTCGCTATCGGGCTTGCGCGGTGCCAGGCTGGAATGCGCCTCAAGCAGGGCCGACACACTGGCACATCCCTGAATGAGCGTATCGTGCATTTCCCGCGCCAGCCGGTTACGTTCCTTCAACACCGCTTGAAAGCGAGCGCGCAGTTGCCCCAGCCGGAATTGGTAAGCTCCCCACACGGAAGCTCCCAGCAAAAGCACCATGCCGCTGAGGAACCACGCCGTGCGATAGAAGTGTGGCTGTTGAACGATCTCAACCGACGCCGCCGCGACCTGCTCGGGATTGTTCATCTCGAAAGCAGCTACGCGAAACTGATAGCGGCCCGGAGGAAGATTAGTGTAGTAGGCTACGCGGGCGGGGGAAGCGTCGCTCCAGGTCCGGTCGAAAGGATCCAGCATGTAGCGAAACCGGATGCGCTCTTGCGACCGCAGCAGCACTACTCCATAGTGCACTTCCAGTTTCGCGTTATCGGGACCCAGAGAAATTCCGGAGCTCACCGGCTTTTGCAGACCATCCGCCATGACCTGATCGATCACGACTGGCGCGGGTTTCGACGGCATGGGTGACGCAATGGAGACTCGCACTGGACCCTTGCTGCTGGGGAACCAAACTTCCCCTTGGGTGGTGAGCACTCCGGCTGGTTTTTCGCCGCCGCACATCTGGATGGTTTCCAGACCATCGGAAACACCGTAGAGAGTGACCGCCACCGGCCGCGAAGGATGATCGGCCATCGCGTCCAGCTCCCGGCGGCTGACGGTCGAGATTCCGTTCGGCCCGCTTATCCAGAAATTGTTTTTCCCATCTTCGAGCAGTTCGTAGACTCCATTGCTCGCCAGCCCCTGCGCGACGGTGTAGCGGGTCATGGTTCCCGAGCGCCACCGGTACAGCCCTCCCGTGCGAGTTCCGAACCATAGGCCGCCGTCCGAGTCTTCGTGGATCGCCCAAACTTTTTCGTTCTTGAGCGCTTCCGTGGCACCGTCGGTTTCAAAGGAATCTCCATGCAGCCGGCTCACTCCCCGGTCGGTTCCGATCCAAATGTCGCCACGCGCGTCCTCGAGCAAGGACCGCGTGCTGAAGTAGGCGAGCCCGTCTCGCATCTGATAGTTCGTAATTCCCTGCCGACGCCAACGGCTGACTCCCTCGTCGGTTGCAATCCACACGCTGCCGTCCCGTCCTTGCAGGAACGCGCGAACGAAGTTGTTCACCAATCCTTCGTTCGTTGAGTAATGGATGAACGTTTGACCGATTTGCCGGTATGCGCCCCGGCCCTCGGTCCCAATCCACAATGCGCCCTCGCTGTCTCGAAAAACGTTCCGCACTCTTACGCCCGAAATTCCGGGAAATCGATAAGGGGCGGCATTGCCATTGTGCACGCGGAACAAGTTCACAGCCGCGACCCACAGGTCACCGCTTCGGTCCTGATAAACCGTCTCCGCGTCGGAATCGGCTGCGTCGGGCAGTTTCACCGTCCTGACCGGAGTCTTGATCAAGCGCAGCATTCCGCCTTGCGTGCCGATCCAGATGTTCCTTTCGACATCCTCGAAAAGATTCAAGACTGTATTGCTGGGCAGCGGCTCGGGAACCGCGATTGGTGAGTACCGATGTTCGCGATAGGTAAGAAGTCCGCGGCCGATCGTGCCGATCCACAGCGTCCCATCCGACATCTCGTGCAAGACCCGGACCGTTCCCTTTATCTCGCTTACCGTTTTGAAAGATGTCTCCCCTGGAGCCATCTTCTGTAGACCAGAAACCGTGCCTACCCACACGGTTCCGTCTTGGGTTTCCGTGATCGACTTAACCCGGTTTTGGCTGGCTTCTCCACCCAGGTTGTATTCAAAAGCGGCGTTGCCCACGAGGCGGAGAAACTTCGATCCGCCGACCCAGAGATGTCCGCGTCGATCTTCGTGGATGGCATGCACTGCAATTGCGGGAATGCCCTCCGTGTTGTCGACTCGCTCCAGACGATCCCCAGAGAATTGAAACAATCCGTTGTCTGTCCCGACCCAGATTTTTCCCTCGCTGTCTTCGTACACAACGCGAACGAAGGCGTTGGTCAGGCCGTTCTTGCTGGAGAATGACTGAAAAGCTCCATCGCGATAGCGGAGCAGCCCGCCACCTTCCATTCCAATCCAGAGTGTGTTGTTGCGGGCCACGGTCAGACAAAAAACGTTGTTATCGCTGAACGCGGGGGTGTTTTCACGATCAAATGTCAGGAATCTCTCACCGTCGAAGCGGACAAGCCCACCCGTCGTGCCGATCCACAAATATCGATCAGCGGTCTGCGCGAACGCCTGCACCACCTGTTCCGGTAAGCCATCCTGCAGTTGCCAGAGACGTTGGGTGTAGGAAAACAGCGGGGTATCTGCGGCCAAGATGGAAAGCGCAGGAAATGAAACGAGGAGCAGAATCTGGACCGCACGGCGCAACAGCTTAGGCTTTATGCCGATCGCGCTTCGATGGAACCGAGTCAACATGGAACGCAGACGACGCTGTCTGCAATGTGCCGCGGGAGTCGTATGGTGTTCCCAAATACCGAGAATTTATCACATCTTTCTATTCTATCTTTGCGCCAACCCTATCTTCGCGTGAACCGGTCAAACACGGTAATGACCGGCAGCGCGTTGTGCTGCTCGTCAAAAAAACCGCGAATGGTGAGAGGTCCAGTTACTGCCGGCTCCCACCAGAATACGCCTTTCCCGTGCCCCTTCGGAGTTTCCATGACCACGCGGTTCACCTCGTCCAGAAAGTCGCGCTGCCCCTCGGGAGACTCCGGAAACGGAGCCGGCTTGTTCAAATAGTTGCCCGGCTGCCAGTTGTAGGCCGCCTCAACTACGATGATGTCTTTCTGGTATTCCCTCGCCATGAATTCCAGGTTCTGGCGGAGATCGTTGAGGCTGCCCTGCCACCAGGGATAATAAGACTGCCCAATGATGTCGTACGGTACCTCATAGCTGTTTAACTTGTCGAAAAACGCTTTCGTCCCTTTCAAGTCGCCGCCGCGATCAATATGAATCATGATCTTCGGGCGAATACCGTTGCCGCGGCCGGCGTCTACGCCGTTGACGCCCGCGTACACCAGTTGAGCAAAGTTGTCCCAATTCTCCGGCAGCTTTCCGTCCGGCCACATCATTCCATGGATGATCTCATTGCCGATTTGCACCATATCCGGTAAGACACCAGCATCGCGGAACGCGGCAATCGTGTCTCGGGTGTACTCGAAGACGGCTTTCACCAGTTCCGCGTGCGACTTGCCTTGCCATGCTTTCGCTATGGGTTGTTTCCCCGGGTCCGCCCAGTCGTCTGCGTAGTGATAATCCAACAGGAACTTGAATCCCAGTTTCTTTGCATTCTTGGCCAGAGCGATGGTGTAGTCCAGGTTGTTCGGCAACTGATTGGGAGTGTGAAACAGCCTTAGCCGAACCCAGTTGTAGCCGTGAGATCTTAGAATCTCCAGACCGGGCTTGGGGATTCCGCCGTCCTTAAAGACAACTCCTTGCTGTTCGGCTTGAGCCAGGAAAGACACATCCGCACCGACAGCATATTCTTGACCTTCCATCAGACGGGTGGCGGAAACCAGCACGATCAGCAGGAAAGTGACATGTCGAACTTGCGCCCTCATGCGTCCTCCATTCCGAGGTTCAAACCTGAGCTGTAGAACTCTGATGTGCCCGCCGACTCAACGCGCAGGGTCTGTACTCTTCGCGGGTCCGTTGGGCGGACGGGTTGCCGCGTCGCTATTCCAATCCAGAGATCTTTCGGCAGCGATCGCGCCCCCGGGCCGCAGTAGGGTCAACTGCAGCTTCAAAATCTTGGCATCGGGCCGCGAACCAACATTCCCAGAGACTGTGCGCGCGCTGGTGAAGTCAGCGAGTTGCTGTTCGCCACTGGCCAGCAGCTTGCCCGCCTGGTCGCTCAGTTCCCATGCCAGCCGGTAATCGCGAAGAGGGTAGGAGGGCAGATCCTGCAGGCCGTTCGGCGTCAGTCTCACCGTGAACCCCCCCGGAGGACCTTGCAGCGTATGGTCCCACTGAGCTTCCATGACGGCCGGGGCATTCAGATCCTTCCACACATAATAAGAAGGTTTGCGCTGCAGGTACTCGTCCACAAGGCCATGGTCGACATAGCCCTCTTCCCGACCCGGCGGGAGATTGCGCCTGGACTTGTAGTCTTGATAGCACCAGAGAATTGCTCCTGCGATCCAATCGTGTCGCGCCAGTTCCGGCATCTGCTCTTTAATGATCTGCACGCGCATCCGATCGGCGTCTTCTGCATCCTTCGCAAAGATTCCCGGCAGCCCAAATTCCGAGATGATCATCATCTTTTCCGGGAACATCTGCCCGATCCGATCTAACGATTCTGCCAGCTCCGACTCGGGGCCATGCCAGCTTCCAAAATACTGGTTCATCATCAGGAAATCCGCATCATTGGCGGCGGAATCCTCCCGTCGTTTCAATCCCGGAAGGTGGTCATCAGCATAGCTCACAAACCGGCTGGGATCGAGTTGCCGGATGAAGTCGCGCATGGCCCGAAAATAGGCGATGCCGCCGGGAGTTCCGGTATCACTTTCGTTGCAGACGCTCCAGGCAAAAATACTGGGGTGATTGCCCGATTCCTCGATCATCTCGCGCGCCTGTTGCTTGGCCAACGCGAGCACTCGCGGGTCCTTGAGTTGCGTCTCGCTGAATTGCCACACCGGAATCTCTGGAATGAGCAGAATGCCATGCCGGTCGGCGTAGTCAAGAATGAAGGAATTCTGCGGATAATGCACCGGCCGCGTGAGCGTTACCTGAAGCGACCGCATGTCATCATAGTCATGAAGCATGGTGCCCGCGGTTTCCGCCAACCCTTCCCATACGGATTCTTCGTGCCTCGTCACGCCGGTCAGGCGCACCCGTTCCCCATTGATCAGCAGATGGCGGTCGCGGATCTCAATCTTGCGGATGCCGAATGTGTCGCTCTGCTCGTCGAGAATCTGGCCGCGCGGGCCGATGACCTGAACCAGCATCCGGTACAGGTTGGGGTGGTCAATCGCCCACAGCTGCGGGCTCCGGACCTTCAACGACAGGTCGACTGAGTTCACCTTTGGCGCTAGAGCAACATTGCGCGTCTCTGTTCCTGCAATCTCGCCGTGTGGTCCGAGAGCCGTCATCCGCACCGAGACTTGCTGTCGCTGGGCGAGATGATTCTCGAGAAGAATCTTGTCATCGACGACCGCGCCGTCTTCGGCAATCTCGGTGCGAATCTGCTGCCGACGCACCTGAACCGGACCACCCATGGTCAGCCACACATCGCGAACGATCCCGCCGTAGTCCCACCAGTCGTACCAGGCGTGATCCTCGCTTCGCTGCGCCAGACCCGGAATCGTAGCCGCTCCAATCCGGTTATCGATTTCGACGGCAACATGGTTGGTCCACTGCAATTGGTGAGTCACGTCGAAGGAATAGGCAGTGTATCCGCCTTCGTGTGATCCCAGTTCAGCGCCGTTCAGCCAGACTCGCGCCGAATAAAAGGTCGCACCAAAGTGCAGCTCCACGTGCAAGCCCGCCGATTGCACCGGCATCTCGAAAGTGGTGAAGTACCAGGCCTTACCGAGATAGCCATCTTGACGGCCGATGTTCCAGGTATGCGGAACGTTGATGGATTCTGTGTTGGGAGGAGGATGCTTCTGCCACTGGGCGGTCTCCCCGATCTGGTCCGGGTCCGTGCGAAACGACCAGTCGCGATCCAGGTCAACCCGAGTCGTCCCCAGCAGCGGGGCCGACAGGATGAACCAGAGAATCGCGCCCAGCACAATCTTTTTCATTTTGGCTTCTAGAACCTGCGGGCTGTGGATCTCGTCCGCTGTCGATCCGCGGAGATCGGACCGTGCGATATTACCTTTCCCGCCAGCCGTGCGACTCCTCCGAAAGTAGGATTCTTCCGGCGTCTCCGGCTCAGTGAACCAGTACGGAACCAGGCAACTACAGTGGGCTCGCGAATTTCTCCCGCGGAAGCGATCTGACGTGGGGTTGAAAAGAGGCGAGTTAGCGCCACATGGGATCAATGTGCACGGCACACTTAGGGCACACCTTGCGAGAGACCACTCTAGGCTGCGAACAACTGAACGATTGGGATCGTTCAGGATTAGTAAAGCACGTGTCGATGGAGCAGACTGGCTTTTGTAGGCGGCAACCTAGCCATCATTTCTCGGGCGCTCTAATCGAAGCAATTCCTACTGTGAAGTTGATTTGGACGAGACCACTGCGTGGGCTTCCTTGCCTGGCGGGATTTCGCTTCCAGGTGGATAAATGAAAATCTGCAACTTGCCCCAGCCCGCATCCGAACTCGCGTCCGACTCTTTACCTATTCCTAAAGTCTTGAGTTGGCTATCGTCGAATCCGAAGTTCTCCACCAGATACTCGCGTACCACCATCGCACGGGCCTGGGTTAGCACCAAATCCTTCTGGGTATCGCCCTCCATCCCGGTGGATGCGACGACTACCGCAAAACCGAACTGGTTATTGGCCAGGAACTCGCCGCCAGCGTTGAGACTTTTTTGATTCTTCAGCTTGGCCGAATCCTGCTTATCGAAAAGCTGCTTCGTCGAATAGGTAAACTCCTTTATCGGCGCGCCTTGCGGCAATCGTTCAATCTCATTCTTGGCAAGTTCATCTGAGTCTTCGTAGCCGCGGTTCTTGAAATACCCTCGCAGGAGGAAATTGTGCTTCATCGCCTCCATGTTTTCCTGGAAGTCGGTAACCCCGGCCTTTGCCTGGAGCATCGTGGCATCCATAGCGGCGGTCGTCTGTTCGAGGTTGGTATAGAGTTGTTTGTCATTCACCAGCGCCCCTGCGGTTCCTTGACCTCCGTCGATCTTAGCGCTGATCGAACTCAGATTCGCCGTCGCCTGCGTGGCATTGTGGATGGCTTGTTGGCTGCTATCAAGAATGCCGCTCATCTTATTGAGCAGTTGTGCCATTTCGAGCGGCGGCATGCTGGCGATGGTATCTCCATCGCGCACGCCAGGTGTCCCAGCGGATCCAAACGAGATCGCCAGAAACTGGTTGCCTAACAATCCCTCGGTTTCAATGGAGGCCACGGAGTCCTCCTTGATAATCTCGTGCGTCGACTTGTCCATATCCATGATTACCGTGACCTTGTCGCCGGGCTTGTGGGGCAACAGGATGCTGTGCACCGTACCACTGTGAACGCCGCCTACGCGCACATCGCCTCCGGCATCCAGGCCCTCCACGTTGTCGAACTGCGCCTTCAATTGATAAGTGGAGCTGAAAAGATACTGCTTGCCGCCGATGATAAATATCCCAGCTACCAGGATTGCCAGGGTCGCAATAATGAAAACTCCTAAGCGAGCCGCTCTCGACATGATGTTCTCCTACGAATGCTTTAGAAATTCCCGAACAAACTCAATGTCACTTTTCTGAAGCTCTTCAAAGTTTCCTTCGATCACCACGTCTCCACCATCGAGCAGGGCCAGACGATCCGCAATCGTCTTCGCGCTGTGCAGATCGTGAGTCACCACGATCGACGCCATGTGATGTTCGTCTTGCAGCTTGAGAATCAAATCATCGATCTCCGCGGAACTAATAGGGTCGAGACCGGCGGTGGGCTCGTCGAGCAGCAAAATATCCGGCTCCAAAGCCAGCGCGCGCGCCAGCCCCACACGTTTTTGCATGCCGCCGGAAATGTCTGAAGGCATCTTCGCAAGATTGCCCTCCATCCCCACTTCCCCGAGCAGCGCTCGAACCCGGTCACCGCGCTCGGATTTCGACATATCTTTCTTATGGTGCAGCAGCGGAAAAGCCACGTTCTGCTCGACGGTCAGCGAATCGTAAAGAGCAGCGTGCTGAAACAAGAAACCCATCTTCTTCCTGACTTCGCCCAACTGGTCGAGAGCCAGGCCCGCGATGTCTTGACCATGAAGGCGAACCGAACCCGAGTCGGGCTTTTCGAGACCAATAATCACCCTCAGCAATACGCTCTTGCCGGTGCCGCTACGCCCCAACACCGCCAAAGTGTCACTGCGGCCCACGGCCAGGCTGATCCCGTTCAGAACGTTTTGGCTTCCGAAGGATTTGTGCAAGTCCTCGACGCCGATAACCGGCGCACTACCGTCTTTCTCGGCTTCGCCTTGCCTGGTCGCGACTTGATCGATTGTGTCCATACTTGCTTGACGAACTGTCGCAATTGCTCTTAATCAACGGTCACGGGAAAAATATGAGAATGATTTTGACCAGCACAACATCCGCCATGATCACAAACAGCGAGGACAACACCACCGAACTCGTTGCTGCGCGACCCACGCCCGCAGCGCCTCCCTCGGTCCGCATTCCCTGAAAACACGCGATCAGCCCGATGATCAGGCCAAACACCATCGTCTTAAACGTGGGAGGCAGAAAGTCGTTGAACCCGGCGCCCTTAAATCCGCTGCTGATGAACTGATGGAACGACAGTGGCTCAACCAGAGCCTGTGCAAGCCAGCCCATGACCAAGCCGGAAAAGTCGGCGGCGAGCGTCAGCAAAGGGAGCATCAGAACGCAAGCCAGGATGCGGGTCGCGGCCAGCAGCCGATAAGGATTTACCGCGGATGCCTCGATGGCATCGATCTGCTCGGTTACTTTCATCGACGCCAGCTCCGCGCCAATGCCAGCGCCCACTCGGCCACTGACTACCAGCCCGGTGATGATTGGACCAGTCTCGTGAACGATGGAGAACACGATGGCGGCGGGAAGCAGCGATTTGGCCCCAAATCGAGTAAGGCTGTAGCGAGCTTCCATGGAAAGCACAATACCGGTCGCCGCGCCGGCCAAAGCGACCAGCGGCAGGGACTTTGATCCGATCTCGTCGAGTTGGCGAAACAATTCGCGGAATTCAAAGGGAGGGGTCACCGCAGCCCGCACCACTTGCCAGAAAAATATTCCGAGATCGCCAAACCATTCCAGAAACTGGGTGATCGGCCCTTTGGTCGACACAGTAGAAGACGCAGGCACAGTCAATGGGCCCGGCAGGAGAGCAGCCGCATTCGCGGGCGCAGTGAGTGTATGGTCGATCATGGGTTTGTTTTCGCACTCAGCTCCCCGTGGGACTGACTAAGGTGCATGCGATTAAGCAAAGAGTGGGGACCGCTGTAGATGAATTCCAAGCCGACGTTGGCGCCCACATATCCCAGCATGGTGTAGTTGCCCATGCGGAGCGCATCCTTGCCGTTGTAGCGGCCGGGATACCAGGCGTAGACGGCAGTCATCGAACCGGCATACGGAGCGATGAGCGCTGGGAAAGAAAAGACAGAATGGCCATCGTCGCCGCGTCGTGCGGTCAAAGTCGAAATCACTGCGTGGCGCAGCCGGCGAAACAAGCCTTTGCACTCGCAGCGATAGTACAAAGTGTCTTCTTTGAAGGCCTGGGCGAGCCCATAGCGCGTCGTAGTGCTTACCGCCGCGATGCCGAAATCAGATCCAAAGCGCTTGCTGTAACCAGCGGCACCTTGCTGCCACTCCGGCGGAGTATCGTATGCCTGGCCGATGCCGGCCGCAAACGCGGCACCCACGATGGGATACGGACCAACCACATCGAACACATAGTTGTAGAGCTTCGTTTGCCTTGTCGGACGCGTGTAAATGAGATCGGGCAGTGACGGGGTTGCAGTCACAACTGCGCTGGCGCTGGAGGAATCTCCCGAATCGGCTGAATCGGCGAGTGACTGCGCCTTTGCGGGCGCTCGTAGGGCAGCGACCGCCGCGGCTGCCAGAAGCAAGAGCGTAATGCGGCGCATCGTCATCTCGAGCTTCTCCTGGGTTAATGTAGGAAACGGTCAATCTAAGAAACGGTCAATCTAAGAACCAGCCTCCACACTTGAGGGGGCTGTTTTTCACACGGTAAGCGGGCAACTGCCATGGTCGCACTGGCAAGCGATTTCGACGTCCTTGGAACCCGCTTCCTGACATGCTTGACCACAGTACTTGTCACCATTTTGCGTCATGCATCGGCATGGCAGGTGGGCACACTTCTTCTGTTCGTTGGTCGTCATCGTCATTCTCCTTACCTCGATCGTTCCATCAGATCTTGCCGCATTGACGCGGTGGCGCGACTTTACCTCCGTTTCATCATCCAGCCGATGAATGTCCCGGCTGTGACGCCTATCGCGAACGTCGTCGCAACGGTCAGCAGAGGATGACGCTGGAGTCGCTGATTGGTGTCATTCAAGAATTCTTCGGCAGCATCACCGCCTTCTTTTGCAGCGCGCCGCACTACTCCCACACCATCCTCGATTGCATCAGCAACCATATTGGTTGCGCGGGAAGCCTGGCGAGCTGATCTGCCGATGTGTTCAGCCGTTCTTTCCACTACGGTTTGTGACATGGTACCCTCCTGTGCCCTTTGCGGGCCGATGTTGAAATGTTCTTTATTCGCCGACAGCCTTCTCAGCGCGACCGATCCATTTTTGAACCGTGCCGGCGTTCTTCTCCGCGTTCCCTGAGACTGCCAAATCCGGGTCGTTCGTCGCCTTCCCGACCTCTTCTTTAATCTTTCCTTTCACTTCGTGGAGCTTGCCCTCGGTCCGGTCTTCTGTACTTGGTTTCATGTTCTCCCTCACGCCACTTCTTTTCTTTCAATAACAGTTGGGACCTGCACCAGTTCCTCAAATAAGGAGCGGTAGTGAATCATCGCCGTTCTCAGGTCCTCAGTAGTGGCTTGGTCCTTACCAACCCGCAATGCAATCGCGTGCGCGGACCGGTAGTTCTCCACCACTCGGGGATGATCGACAGAAATGTCGGCGGCGCGCTGATCGAAATCGGATAGGGGATAACCGCGAGCCTTCATCACAGAGGACACAAGGTCATCGGCTTCTGCGACTGCTCCCTTCGGGGAATCGACAAATCGCGACTGTACTGACTCCCACTGTTTCGAAAAGCGTTCACGTTCCCCGAGCTCGAGGTCCCGGATCTTGAGCTTCTCAACCCGTTCCTCGCGATCGGCCAATTTCGCTTCTGCTTTTCGTCCTGACCCATGCGTCAGTACAGCGCGGTCGTACTCAGTCCCAAACTTTTGCCGCAGGCCAGCGGTCGTACTCCTGCGTTTTCTCACGTAAAGCCAAGCAACCAGTGCGATGATCACAACCACCGCGGCGGCGAGCACAATCAGCTTAGGGTCCAGCAGATTTAGATTCATTGAAACCTCCGTAACGTCAAAACCACAGAACGAAATCTTGTTTGTAAGTTCTCAGCCGCATCAGAACCTTGTGAATACCAAGTATCAGACTTTGGACTTCGGAAAGCTGATCAGAATTGACCATGGTGACGAGCCATGGTGTCGGTCAAGCGGTTGAAGGGTGTGGCATCCCCGCGCCGAATGGTTGCCCCTAATCAGAAGAATCTTTCTGACGGGTAGCCTTTACCCCGGACAGAATCCCGACGCCCAAGAGCACGATCGCGCCGGTGACAATCCAATGCGTCGGCATATGCATCAGGTGAGCACCGTAAACCAGTCCAGCAATCAAGATTGCGAACCCAATCGCGTAAATTCCGAACGACATGGCGTCTCCTTTTCGAGTCAGACTGGTGAGAGAAACTAGATTGCACTCACTTGCTTCGGTGCGCTATGCGGAATCCCAGCCCAGGTTGCGGCGATTGGCGGGGTCGCCGGCGGCTCACAGCTCAGATGCGACCGAGAATCAACAGAATGACAACAATAAAAAGAACCAGCCCCAGGCCGCCGGTCGGGGCATAACCCCACTCCCTGCTATGCGACCAGCGCGGCAGCGCCCCAACCAGTGCTAAAACCAGGATCACGATCAATATAGTTCCAAGCATGTTTTGCTCCTTGACTTTCCCTGCGATTCAGACTTGGTTATAGGCGTTACTACAATTTCTTAATGGTCAAAACTGCTCAGAGAAAAAGAAATGCTCGAAAGGATGTACCGGCTCCCTTGTAGGAAATCCGTAAGATGACAACGCGTGGATCCCGTCACTGAAGAGGTGACCATCACTTTGGTGCAGGTGCAGTTAAGAAAAATGGTGCGAATCCAAAGAGCGGACTCGCACCAGCATGAGAGTTAAATCGACTTTTCTTATACCTCGATCATCTGACCCGGCACGCAGCAGTCAATTTCGCTATTGACGAGGGGTCTCCGGTTTGGGAGCCTCTTTCGCAGCAGGACGGGGCGCGGGTTGGGCGCGAGCTGTGGTTGACGGATGCGACGCAGGCTGAGCTTTTGGTGCCGCTTCCGGGCGAGCCGCAGGCTGTTGACGAGGAGCTGGCTGCGTCTTAGCTGTGGTTGACGGGTGCGACGCAGGTTGCGCTTTTGGCGCCGCTTCCGGGCGAGCCGCAGGCTGTTGACGAGGAGCAGGCTGCGCCTTAGCTGTGGTTGCGGGATGAGAAGCAGGCTTTGCGTGAGCCGCAGTCGGCTTGCTAGATTCAGCCGGAGCACGAGCTGCCTTGCTCTCGGTGGCCTTGTTCTCGTTCGTACGCTTTGCAGCGGCTTTATTCTCGGTGGCCTCTTTGTTCTCGGCGGCCTTATTCGCCGATGCCTTGTTTTCATTCGTACGAGTTGCAGCTGCTTTATTCTCAGCTGCTTTATTCTCAGCTGCTTTATTCTCAGCTGCTTTATTTTCGGTGGCCTTGCTCTCGGCGGCCTTATTTTCAGTCGCTTTGTTCTCAGCTGCCTTGTTCTCCGTGG